>Ga0209709_10000842_pt1 | contig 28867 bp, 38 predicted proteins | sample ArcticOcean_MG_C_2_FD_187435 | JGI IMG/M metagenome (GOLD analysis project Ga0209709, IMG submission 187435) | Marine microbial communities from western Arctic Ocean - ArcticOcean_MG_CB4_136 (SPAdes) (version 2) | ecosystem: Environmental > Aquatic > Marine > Oceanic | place: Arctic Ocean... | reverse complement strand
ATCATGTTTTCTATTTTTAGATCCACAATTTTTTTAAATATAGATTCTTGTTTATTCCATGCTTTTTGATAGTCTATGTGACCAAGATTAATATGTTTTACCTTTTTATTTATGTTAGAATTCAACTTGATATATCGTTGTGACTACGCAATTTTATAGTATTAATTACTATTAATTTATTTTTTTTAAGAAAAAAGAGCGATCATAAATTAGTTTGCCATTTAAATTCCATTCTCGAGTTATAAAAGCATTTTCTATTTCAAACGGAACCTTATTAAATTTTATTTCTCTCTTTTTCTTTTCATTGTTTAAAAAGTACTCTGTCCATACTCCAATTTTTCTATCATGTTGGTACTCTCCTTTAGCTGCCAAACTACCATTTAAGTGAAATGCATAATACATACCATTTTTTTCACCATATTTTATAGGAATTATTTCTTTAATATGTTCTTTTTTTGGATCCCAGAAAAATCTAATTGATTCATTAAGCCAACCTAAAAAATATGTTTCTTTATCTTGTAATATATCAGATTTATTTAGTCTAATCCATCTTCCATGTTTAAGTCCAAAATAAAAAAACCCATTTTCTATTACTTGATCATTTATTCTTTTTGTATATGGACCATGTAGCATAAAACTTTCATCTATCTTTTTTTTAGTTTTAATTATTTTTTTTTTCTTTTTATCATAGATATAGACTCCTTGGGCATAAGGATCTTTTAAAGTATACGTTTTTATATAATTAAAATTTTCATAAAGATTATTTCTTCCACTAGCAGATTTTATAAATCCTTTTTTAATTTTTTGACCAAAGTATACATTTTTTTTCTTTTTCTTTTTCTTTGTTTGAAGCAAAGTATCTTCTTCAAATTGAAATAATAAATCATCTGATTTAATGGTATCAGTATTTAATTGAAATATATTTTGACTATAAACGTTTATTTGAAAGCAAGTTAGAATTACAACAAATATGAGGTGTTTAAAACAAGACATGTAGTACTAACGAAAATACATTATAAAAATTACTTTCCAAGAATATCTATACTTCTTCTAATAAAATTTGTAAGATCAGAACCAGATAACATACTTTGTGAGAGTAATGCTAAATCATAAACTTGTCCAGCCATTTTTTCTTTAATTTTTTCTGTTTTAGTATTTAATATTTTATCAATAATTTTATGGTTTCCATTAATAGACACAGCTATCATTTCATTAGGACCACCCATCATCATAGGATTAGAACCACTTGTTTTTGCCATGTCTTGCATTCTTCTAAAAAATTCTGGTAATGTAATTATTACTGGATTATCAGTGGGGTCAAGTGCATCAACTGTTACGGTTGTGGTCTGATTATTAATTATTTTTTCAAATATTTTTTTTACTAATTCCTTGTCTTTATCTGATATTACTGTTTCTTTCTTTTCGTTTTTATCAATTAATTTATCTAGTATATCAGCATCAACTCTTTTTAGTTGAGTTTTCTCTAATTTTTGTTCTAAATGATTTATAAAGTGACTATCTATTACATTGTCTAATATAATAACATCATAGTTTTTTTTATTAGCATCATTGATGAAGGAATCTTGCTTTTTTACATCTGAACTATAAAGAATAACACTATTTTTATCTTTATCTGTTTGAGTTTTAGATATGTGTTTTTTGTATTCTTTTATAGTCCTCATTTTACCATCAGTACTTTCAAATAGAGCAAAAGTATTTACTTTATCATAAAACTTTTCTTCTGAAATCATTCCATATTTCACAAATAAACTGATGTCTTTCCATTTTGTCTCATAAGATTTTCTATCTTCTTTATATAGATCACTTAATTTATCTCCAACTTTTTTTGTTATATAAGTATTAATTTTTTTTACATTTCCATCAGACTGAAGATAACTTCTTGATACGTTAAGGGGAATATCTGGGGAGTCTATTACCCCATGGAGTAACATTAAAAACTCAGGGACAACATCTTTTACCTCATCAGTAATAAATACTTGTCTAGAGTATAGTTGAATTTTATTTTTTTGAACTTCAAAGTCATTTTTAATTTTTGGAAAAAATAATATTCCAGTTAGATTAAAAGGATAATCCACATTTAGATGAATCCAGAATAACGGTTCTTCAGAAAAAGGATATAATTCTTTATAAAAATCTAGATAGTCTTGGTCTTTAAGATCATTTGGATTTTTATTCCATATTGGTTCAGGATTATTGATGATATTATCAACTTTAACGGTTTTATATTTTGGTTTCCCTTCCTTATCTTTTCCGTCTTCTACTGAATTATCTTTTTGTCCAAACTTTATTTTTACTGGTAAAAACTTACAATATTTTGAAAGAATTTCATTTATTTTAGACTCGTTTAAAAATTCTTTTGATTCATCATTAATGTGTAGGATAACATCCGTTCCTCTACTTTTCTTTTTAGATGCTTTTATTTCATATTCAGTATTTCCATCACATTTCCAGTATGCAGATTTTGATCCTTTTTTAAAAGATTTTGAATTTATTTCTACAAATTTTGAGACCATGAATGCAGAATAAAAACCAAGCCCAAAATGTCCAATGATTTGCTGTTCATCTCCTTTGTTTTTATACTTTTCAATGAATTCTGTAGCTCCTGAAAAGGCAATCTGATTTATATATTTTTTTATTTCATCAGCAGACATTCCTATACCTTTATCAGATATAGTTATTGTTTTTTTCTTTTCATCTAAAAGAATCTCAATAGTTGTATCTCCCATTTCATCTTTCATTTCTCCCATTAAAGAAAGGCTTTTTAATTTTTGTGTTGCGTCAACAGCATTTGAAATTAATTCTCTAAGAAAAATATCTTGATCAGAATAGAGAAATTTTTTAATTATTGGAAAAATATTCTCAGTATTTATAGAAATATTACCTTTTTCTTTCATGTTATTAGTTTTAAGTTATTTATCGTATCCTATTAGATTCATTAATTAACAATTCGTCTTTCCTTATAAATCTATTGGATAGAAAATTGAAAAATATCGCCAAAAATATCAAATAAAATGAGAAAAGAAAACTGATTTTGTCATTGATATTAATATATAATTTATTGTAGAAAATATCGTACAAAAAATTAAATATAATAAGCGATGTAAAAAATGAATTAAACGTCCCAATTTTTATCTGAGTTAGCCTATTCTTAAAGCTGAGTATAGAATAAATTGCCATAATACAACATAAAATAAGAATACTACTTTCATAAAAGTTATCATAAACTATAGCTTCGTTATTTTCTTCATATACAGAACTTGATATATAACCTGTAACTATAGTTGCAACCTTTTCATTACTTTCTTTGAATTCAATTTTTTGCCATACAGGGAAAAAAAATGAAGATATTAAACTTCCAATAAATAAGATTAAGAATATTGTTTGGATTCTCTGAATCATGAATGTATTTTGTACAAAGAAAAATAAAATAAATAAATTGGTCTTATTTTATGAGATATTTTATTGATATGTCTTATGTAGGTACAAACTATCATGGATGGCAGATTCAGAAAAATGCTATGACTGTTCAACAAAAACTGGAAGAATCTTTATTAACTCTTCTTGGAGATAAAATAAAAACTATAGGTAGTGGAAGGACTGATACCGGTGTGCATGCATTTTCTCAGGTTGTACATTTTGATTTTAAAAGAAACTTTGAAGATAATTTTTTATATAGAATGAATGCAATTCTACCTAAAGACATATCGATAAATAGTATCAGCGCAGTTAATAAAAATACAAATGCTAGGTTCGATGCTATTTCTAGGGAGTATTTATATAAAATAAATACACATAAAAATCCTTTTTTAAAAAATCGATCATTGTTTTACAAGCGGAAAATAAATTTGGATTTGGTTAATAAAGCATGCAAAATATTAATTGATTCCTCAGACTTTCAATCTTTTTCTAAAGTTAATACAGAGGTCAATAATTTTAAGTGTACTATTAATTTTGCTCGCTTTATAAAGGTGGATGACAATTTAAATTTTTCAATTTCATCAAATAGATTTTTAAGAGGAATGGTAAGAAGTATAGTAGGCACTTTATTAGAAATAAATGAAAAAAAAATATCTTTAGAAGATCTAAAAAGAATAATAAAAAATAAAGATAGGGCTGGTGCTGGTGCTTCTGTATTACCTTGTGGTTTATATTTATCTAAAGTTAATTATCCTGAAAGTATTTATATATGAGTAAAAATAAAATAAGTGGAAATTTATTTGATTTAAAAATCTTAGGAAGACTCTTTGAGTTTTGTAAGCCATTTATAAATACATTTTATTTCTTAATTTTTTTAACATTATTATTATCAATATTAGGTCCAATTCGCCCTTATTTAACTCAAATTATAATTGATGATTATGTGGTTGTTAATGACGTAGAAGGGCTATCAAAAATGATTTTATTGTTAATTTTATTATTAATATTTAATGCTATTATAATGTATTTTCATACTTATCTCTCTGGATGGTTAGGTCAGAATATAATTAAGGATATTAGAGTAAAATTATTTTCTCATATGCAACGTTTTAGATTAAAATTTTTTGATAATACGCCAATTGGAAGAGTGGTGACAAGGAATGTTTCGGACATTGAGACTATTTCAGATATTTTTGGTCAAGGCATAGCGGCTATTATTGGAGATATTCTTTTACTGGTAGGAATTGTAATCCTCATGTTCTTATTAAATTGGAAACTTACTTTAATAAGTTTATCAACTTTACCACTATTATTTTTAACTACTTATGTTTTTAAAGAAAAAGTTAAAATTTCTTTTAATGAAGTGAGAGATGCTGTTGCAAATTTAAATTCTTATGTTCATGAACATATCATTGGGATGAAAATTGTTCAAATTTTTGGTAATGAAAAAAAAGAATATCAAAAGTTTATAGAAGTAAATGGCACTCATTTAAAAGCTAATTTAAAAGCAGTACTTTATTATTCTATATATTTTCCAGTTATGGAATTGTTTACCTCGATTGGAATGGGACTATTAATTTGGTTTGGAGCAGAGCAATTGTTTTCTAGTGATGTTACAATTGGTGTTTTGATTGCTTTTATTATGTATTTACAATTATTTTTTAGACCAATAAGAGCTATCGGTGATCGTTTTAATACTATTCAAATGGGAGTGGTAAGCTCTAGGAGAATATTTAATCTATTAGATAAGTATGACATTATTAATAGTAATGAAAAAATAAAATCCGATCCAATTAATGGATCTGTGGAATTTAAAAATGTTTGGTTTGCTTATAATGACGAAGACTATGTTTTAAAAAATATAAATTTTAAAATAGAGCGGGGTGAATCTATTGCTTTTGTGGGTAGTACTGGTTCGGGAAAATCATCAATAATTAATCTTTTAAATAGGTTCTATGAATTTAACAAGGGTGAGATATTAGTAGATGGCAACTCTATTAGAGATTATAATATATCTCATTTAAGAGAAAATCTTGGTTATGTTTCACAAGATGTCTTTCTCTTTTCAGATACTATAGCAAATAATATTACATTATTTAATGATAACATATCTGAAGATAAAATTTGGGATGCTATTAAAAGTGTAAGAGCAGAAAAATTTATTAATATGTTACCTGGAAATATTCATTATAATGTTAAGGAAAGAGGAGCATCATTGTCGGTAGGTCAAAGGCAACTAATATCATGTATACGAATCATGTTGTATAATCCTAAAATCATACTTCTTGATGAGGCAACTTCATCAGTTGATACCGAAACAGAAGAAATGATACAGCATGCAATATCAAAAATTTTATCTGGCAGAACATCAATTGTAGTTGCTCACCGATTATCCACTATAGAACAAGCAAATAAAATAATTGTTATAGAAGAAGGATCAGTTAAAGAAATTGGTACACATAAAAATTTGATTCTTAAAGAGGGTATATATAAAAAACTTTATGATATGCAATACAAAAACTTTGTTAGTTAAGAATTGTTTTTTTCGATTTGCCTATTATAAGTTTTATAGTAATTTTTTTTATTTTTTAGTAGTGCCTTGTGACTTCCCACTTCGATTATTTTACCATTTTCCATAACAATTATTTTATCTGCTAGTTTAACAGAAGAAATTCTATGAGAAATAATTATGGTTGTGGTTTCTTTCATTATTTTTTTAAAATTCTCTAAAATAATATTTTCAGTTTTTGTATCTAATGCTGATAAGCAATCATCAAGTATCAGTATTTTAGGTTTTTTTATAATTGCCCTAGCAATTGAAATTCTTTGTTTTTGACCACCAGATAAAGTTATTCCACGTTCACCGATTTTGGTTTCAAATTTGTTTGGAAAAGAATTTATGTTTTTCATTAGATCAGTATTTTTAGCAGCTTCAACTACTAGATTGAAATCTTCATTTTCACTTCCAAAAAGAATGTTATTAGCTATAGTATCTGAAAAGAGAAAGACATCTTGAGGAACATACCCTATTTGTTTTCTAAAATCTATCAAATTTAAATTTTGAATATTTTCATCATCAATAAGTATTTTTCCTTGATTAATATCAAATAATCTCATAATACTATTTGCAACAGTACTTTTACCAGAACCTGTAGAACCTATTATTCCTAAAGATTCTCCAGCTTCTATTTTAAATTCAAAATTATTTAGTGCTTTAATTCCAGTTTCAGGGTAAGTAAAATTGACATTTTGAAATTCAATTTTTCCTTTTATTTTTATTTTTTTATTTTTCCTTGAAATAATATTTGTTTTTTGTTTTAAAAACTCGTTAACTCTTTTTTGAGATGCAGATGCCCTCTGTATAATACTTGTGATCCAACCAAGAGCAGTGACGGGCCATGTTAATAAATAGACATAAATTAAAAATTCGGCTATGTTTCCAATTGTTATATTTCCTTTAAAATATTCTAAAGCTCCAATGTATACTGTTATTATAATACTTAGGCCAATGAGCGTCATTATAATGGGAAAAAATAAGGCCATAACAAATTGAAGTTTGAGGGAGATTGACTTATATTTTTCGCTTTTATTATCAAATACGTTAGAAAAATTTTTTTCTCTTACAAAAGATTTAATTAATCGAATTCCAGAGAAACTTTCTTGAACATATGTAGACAATTCTGATAAGGATCTCTGAATTTCTTCAGATCTTTTATTAATAATATTTTGCACTGAATATATACTTACCACTAACATAGGAAGAGGCAATAAAGAATAGAATGCAAGTGTGGAATTTATATAAAACATAAATGGAATAACCATTAACATGAGAATTGTTACATTTAAACCATACATTAGAGCAGGACCTAAATACATTCTGACCTTGCTTACATCTTCTGAAATTCTATTCATCAAATCACCGGTATTGTTATTATTATAAAACTCAAGAGGAAGTGTCTGATAATGATTAAAAATTTCATTTTTTAGATCGTATTCTATTTTTCTGGAGGCAACAATAATGGTTTGTCTCATTAAATACATAAAAACACCTCTAACAACTGCCGCTAAAATAACTGCAGAAGTATAAAGTAATATATTTTTAAAAATACCTTCTTTTACATTAGCATCTTCATTAGAAATATAGATTGGATACCCTTCTTCAATTATATTAAAAGTTTCCCTAATTAGAGTTGCTGGAATGATAGCAAAAAATGTGGAAATTAAAATAAATAGCCCACCAATAAAATAGTAAAATTTATACTTTGATATGTATTTATTTAAATATGAAAGCTCTTTCAATTTTTTGTATAAATTTATGAAAAATTAAAAAACGTTTCTGTAAAATTATTATTAAAAGATAGAATTAATGAGTAATAAAGAAAATAAAACAGTTTTTAATCAACTATTAATTAATAACCATGAGGAGCTTATCTTTTGTAGCGATAAAAAATTAGGGTTAAAGGCAATTATTGGAATACACGATACTACTCTAGGTCCTTCAATGGGTGGGACAAGAATGTGGAATTATGATTCTGAAGAGGATGCATTAAAAGATGTTCTTAATCTATCTAAAGCTATGAGTTATAAATCTTCACTTGCAGGATTGAATGCTGGCGGTGGAAAGGCTGTTCTTATCGGAGATGTTAATTTAAAAAATAAAAAATATATTGAAAGGTATGCTGATTTTATAAATGATCTTGGTGGAAAGTACTGGACTGCTCAAGATGTAAATATGCATACGCAGGATATTTTATGGATGAAAAACATATGCCCTTATGTTATTGGTCTTCCAATAGAAAATGGTGGACTTGGAGATTCTTCTGCTCCTACTGCTTATGGAATTTATACTGGAATGAAAGCCTCAATTAATTATGTTACTGGAAAGGATAGTTTGGCAAATAAAAAAGTATGCGTACAAGGAATTGGCAATGTTGGAAGTAAAGTAGTTGATTATTTAATTGAAGAAGGAGCAGATATTTTTGTCTCAGACATTAATCAAAATAATTTGGATACGATTAGTTCAAAGAATGTTAGCATAATTGATGTTAAAGATATGCATGATACTCATTATGATATTTTTTCTCCATGTGCTTTAGGGGGAATTATTAATTCTAAAACTATTAAAAAATTGGATTGTAAAATAATAGCTGGAGCAGCAAATAATCAACTTGAGGATGATGTTTTTATACCGGATGAGTTAAAGAAAAAAAATATTTTATATGTTCCTGACTTTCTTATTAATGCAGGAGGAATTATTAGTGTTTACCATGAGCAGATAAATGAAATTGATTCAAGAAAGGTGATGCAAATGACTGAATCAATATATGATAAGGCTTTGAATGTTTTTAAATATGCTAATGATAATAATACTACAACTCATTTAGCAGCAATAAAACTGGCAAAAGATAGAATTGAAAAAAATAAGAAAAATTCTAACTAGCTTTGTGGCTCGTTCTTTTAAAGTTATAATGTTATGCTTAATAGGAGAGTTTTACGTGTTAGGGTTTTACAGTTTCTGTACTCATATTATAGTCTTTTAAAATTTAATGATGAGCCAAAACAATTAAAAGGTGACTTTGTAAGAAAAATATCAAATAGTTTACAAGAAATTAATAAGTATTATTATAAGTATTTGTCAATAGCAATTTTTCTTTCAGATGTGAATAACGAAAAGAGAGAAATTGCAAAGTCTGAAAAAATTAAAAAAAGCGAGTCTAGGTTTAATCTTTCAGGAAACAAAGTCATTGATTTTTTAAGAAAGAATAAACAATTTATCGATAATTTAATTAGATATGATATTAGTTGGAGTTCTAAATCAGAAGAAATAAGGAATTGGTATAATTTAATTTTAGGAGAAGAAATAACTAAGAATTATTTATTATTAAGTAACCCTGATTTTAATGATGACTTTGAATATGTAAAAAAATTAGTCAATAAAATATTGTTTAAAAATGAAGATATAATTCTATATTTTGAAAATCAAAATATTCACTGGTCTGATGATAGGCTGATTATTAGATCAATGATTAAAAAAACAATAGAATCATTGAATTCCCCAAATTTTAATACATTTGCATTCGCAAATTTGTCAGAAGACATAAAAGACGACATTAATTTTGCTAGTTCTTTGTTTGATAGTACGGTTGATAATACTTCAGAATATGATGAATATATCATTAAAAATTCCAAGAATTGGAAGTTAGATAGAATCTCATTAATGGATAAATCAATTTTACGTATGGGGATAGATGAAATGATACATTTTCCAAATATTCCTATAAAAGTAACAATGAATGAATGTATTGATATAGCAAAAGATTATAGTACACCAAAAAGTGGATTATTTATAAATGGTGTTTTAGATGTAATTTCTTTAAATTTGCAAAAGAAGGGGATAATTAAAAAAAGTGGGAAAGGGTTAATTGATAATAAATAATAATATTATGAGTAAAAATTCTACGAATTCATTAATAAGCTTACTGTTAGGTTTAATAGTTGGTGGTGTCTTAGGTGTACTATTTGCTCCTGATAAAGGAAATAATACTAGGGATAGATTAAATTTTAGATTGAATAAGTATAAAAGAAAGCTTGAAGATTTAATTGATGATATTGTTGATGAAAAAGATGATATAAAGTCTGAAGCTAAAGAAAACAGCAATAAAGTAGTAAATGATGCTAAAACGAAAGCTGAAAAATTACTTAAAGATGTTGATGGAATTTTATCAAAAATTAAAGAAAATTAAATTTTAAAAATATGAATAAATTGATATTAGTAATAGTTTTATTATTTGCATTTGGGTGTAGTTCAAACGTAAGTGAATTAGAACTTAGGATAGCAAAATTAGAAACACAGATAGCTTCAATGAGCAGAGGTGGTGGAAGTGGTGGATCTTTAGTAAGTGAAGGTTCATTTCCTGAATTTCAATTTCAAAATGAAGAACATAATTTTGGTGAAATTTATGATGGGGATGTAGTTTCTCACATATTTACTTTCACAAACACTGGAAAAGCTCCTTTAATTATTTCTAAAGCTACTGCATCATGTGGTTGTACAGTTCCTTCGTGGCCAAAACAACCAATTGCTCCTGGAGGAAAAGGACAAATACAAGTGCAGTTTGATTCAAGTAATAAACCTGGAATACAAAATAAAGTAATTACAATTACATCAAATACAGAAACAAAAGTTAAGAAGTTATTAATCAAGGCTCAAGTTTCACCTAAATCATAAGTAAATGTTATTATTACAAGCTTCTGGTTTTGGACTAGCTCAATTATTTTTTCCGATTGCAATTCTTGTTGTCTTTTATTTTTTTCTTATTAGACCTGAACAAAATAGAAAGAAGAAACAAACTGATTTTATAAGCAATTTAAAAAAGGGACAAAAAATTATTACCGTCGGCGGAATGCATGGGAAAATTGTTGTAATTGAAAAGAATGTAATTACATTAGATGTTGATAGGGGGACTAAAATAAAAATTGATAGAAGTTCTATATCACTAGAAATGACTAACACTAATTAATTTATGAGGATTTTTAATCCTTCAAACCTAGTATCACAACCTCGAATTTTTATTTTATGTTTTTTTATTGGATCCTTTATCTGGTTTTTTAATGAATTAAATAGCACTTCTGATACAACTGTAAAATATCCTTTAGTTTTTGAATATGAAAATAAAAGTGATTATGTTGTTTTAGAACCACTCCCTCGTCAATTTGAAGTTTCTGAATTTATAGAGAATAAAATAGAGATAAATCACTCACATATAGAAGGTGATTTTAATATAGATACTGTATTTACTATTAGTTATTTGATTCAAAGTGGAATGAAATTAAACTTAGAAGATTCATTTGAAATTAATTTAATTAGTAATGATGATATATTATTACCATCTTTTTTACATATTCCTGAGGGAATTGAAATAGTAAGCATATTCCCTGAAAAAATTATAATTAAATAATTTATGAATCCATATTTAGTAGGCATTACTGGTGGGATTGGTTCTGGAAAATCAACAGTATCTAAAATATTAAATGTTTTGGGTATTAAAGTTTATAATTCTGACGAGAAGGCTAAATTTTTAATGGAAAATGATGAGGTACTATTATCAAATATTCAAAACCATTTTGGAGAAGAGGCTTATATAGATGGAAAAATCAATAAAGAATATATTTCAAATAATGTTTTTTATGATAATAAAAAATTACAAATGATGAATACTCTAGTTCATCCAGTAGTAATAGAAGATTTTAAAAAGTGGTGTTTAAAAAATAAAAATCAAAAATTTTTAATTAAAGAATCTGCTCTTCTGTTTTCCTCTAATTCATATAAAGATTTGGATTTTATAATTTACGTTTATGCAAATAAAAGTTTAAGAATTTCTAGAATTTTAAATAGAGATAAGTTTAGAACTAGAGATGAAATAAAAAAAATTATAAATAATCAAATAATTGAAGAAGAAGCATCTAAAAAGGCAGATTTTATATTAAGAAATAATGAGAAGAGTCTTCTCTTGCCTAAGGTTATTGATGTTTTAGATAAGATAAATTCAAATATTAAAACTACATCTTAAAATCACTTTTCATGATCACAGCAGTGTGAAGTAATGTAGCAACTAGTTTTCCATCAGGGTTGAATAATTCACCTTTTACAGTTGCAATATTTTTGCCTTTTTTAATAGTTTCCGCAGTAGCAGTTACTCTACCCTTAAATAAAGGTCTGTGGTGTAGAGTATGAAGGTTTGTAGAGTTTGGATATATTGTTCCCTTTGATTCATAGATTAAAAGTAAACTTGTAATGTCATCAAGCATCGAATTCATCTGACCGCCTTGTACTGTGCCATTAGGATTTAATGTTTCTTTTGGAAATTCGCCTTTTAATTTTAAGAACCCATCTCTATGTTCTAAAAATTCAAATTTGAAAATTTTTCCTGTACCTCCCTTAGTTTTGTGAAAGTTCAAATATTTATTAAACTCATGTGACATAAATATAAAATTAAATGACAATATTATTTTCAAGGAGAATTGATCTTATAAAGTTTAATTTAACCTCCCGTGGTTCTCCCATTCCAGATGTTTTACCAAGTTCAATTTTTATGCTTGAGCTTATTTCTTCAAGGTTTAAGCCCTTCTTATAACCTTCAATAGTTAAATTGTAGTAATGCATCAAGCCATCCCTCATCTCAACAATTTCTTTAACGTTACTAAGTCCTCCATGCCCAGGTATAATAATAGTATTTTCATCACATAAATTTATGATGTGATCTAATATCTTTATAAAACCTTCGATATTTCCTCCATTTGTCATATCAACGTATGGTAAACCATACTTAATAAAAGAGTCTCCTGTGTGTACTACATTTGCATTTTCAAATTCGATAACACTGTCACCATCGGTGTGACCTCTTCCAAAATAGTGAATTATAATTGTTTCATCACCTTCGTGGAGATACATCTTATCATCATAGGTTATTGTTGGTAGTTCATCTTTCTCATGTGCTGGAACATTGAAGTTATCAAGTAAAGAATAAATTCCGCCGTAAGCCATACTTATTTCAGCTTGTCTAACTCTTACATTTTTATGAGAAACAATTGGAATACCTTTTTTCCCGAAAGCACGATTGCCGTCTGCGTGGTCAAAGTGATGATGGGTGTTAATAATATATTTGATAGGTTTATCTGACAACTCTTTAACCTTAGCTGTAAGTAAATCTTCTAGTATTTCAAATTGATTATCTATCATAACAATCCCATTGTTACTGATAAGGACGCCTAGGTTTCCTACCCCGCCACCAATTCCTTCTATCATATATATGTTATCTTTTACTGGTATAGTTTTTAGTGACATATCATCTGGATTTAACCAGTTATTATACTTTTCAAAGCTTATATCTTGTGAGATTCCTATAAAAGGAATTATTAAAAGGATTAAAAGTTTTTTCATGATGATTTTATTTTTTTGTTTAAGTTATGTGAATTTTTTTCTAGTATTGAAATCAAATTATTTTAAATATCTGATTTTAATATATATGAAATAATTTATAACAGTAATATACTCATCATGAAAAATATTTTAAATAATCACTCTGTCTTTTTTTTGCTATTTTCATTTATAATAATCACATCTTGTAATTCACCATCATCTAATAATGAAGCTAAAGCTGCTTTGAGTGCTCAGGAACAACTTGAGATAGATCTAGCCATGTATAAAGACACTTGGGATAGGTTTTCTTGTAGTAATTATTCCTTATTATCTATTCTTTAACTAAATAAACAACCAAATGGACGCAGGAACCTTCAATTATGGTGACATATTAATCATAATAGGTATTTTACCTATTGGTTTTGCAATTTGGCTATACTTCCAAAATAAAAAAAGTAAACAATTCCCTCACATCTTTTTTTTGGTTTCTCTTTAATCTTGATAGATTGTTCTTTTAACTAAACAATAAATATTATGAAAAATTGGAAAGACAAAGTATTAGGAATATTAGCAGGAATAGGCTTAATGACTTTATTAATTGGTAGTACTTCATCACAGTCACAAAATGGGAAATGGATGATTAAGCTTGGGGTTTCACAAAACAATGAAATAATTCTTAAAATGGATACTCAAACTGGACAAGTGTATAGATGGGATAAAAAAGGTTTAAAAAGATTCGAGGGTACTTGGGTTAATTTTATAGAAATTAAATAAACCCCCTTACAACTGATATTTGGCTTTTCTCTTGAATCTTGATAAATTGTTCTTTTAACTAAACAATAAAAATTATGAAATTAATAATATCTCTTTTATTTATCATTTCATCATTTAATATTAATATAGATAATAATAAATTACCTACATTCAAGGGGGAAGGTGATTTAATTTCTTTTATTCAGGATAATTTCTTTTATCCAAAAGAAGCTAAAGAAAATGCTATTGAAGGGAAAGTCTTTATACAATTTGTAGTTAACAAATCAGGAAAAACTACAAAAATAAAATTATTAAAAGGACCTGATATATTAGCAGATGAAGCAATTAGAGTTATAAATATGATAACTTGGAATCCTGGAGAAGTTGATGGTAAAATAGCTGACGTAGAAATGGTTTTGCCATTTACATTTAAAATTCCTTCAGAGAAGCTTGGGATATTAGAAGACAATCAATGGGGGATGATTGGGCAAAACCTCAAGAACTTAAAATAAACTAATAAGAATTAACAAAAACCCCACTAATTAAAATGAGCTTAATGTTATTTAAATTATATGTATAACCGCACAAACTAAAACAAAATAATAATATGGGAAGTCAATTTTTCGGTAATAAGAACGATAATAAAACACAAAATAAAGATGCCAAATTAAATAAGAATAAGAATAAGAATGCCAATAGTAAAGGAAAAGGAGACAATAAAGGTATTCGTAAGGTAGGCAGAGGTAAATAATAAAGAGAGAAGCATTAGGTTTAAACTAAACAAAAAACCCAAGAAATTTTAAAGATGGTAAACGAGATGGATTGCAAAGAGTATGGTACACGCAAAAAGAAAATATCTCTAAGGTTTAATTATCAGGACTATGTAATTCAAAATATTTTACTTCCGCTTTTTTCTGCAAAATATCAACATCCCACATTACGAAATTTATTGCACCATTATTAACAGCATCTGTAAAGTAAAATTTCACTAAAGCTCCATTCCTTTTCCAGGTCCCTTTCAATGGTGAAGATATTAAAGTGCCATCGTTAAGAATTGTTCTAGCTTGTCCATCTAAAGTTCCGCTCGTTTTAGAAGTATTAATTGATGAAACTTTAAATTTGGTATAGACAGACCCATATCCAGTTATATTTCCTTCAAAATTCATTATTGAATATCCTTCTCCAGGACTAATTAAAACAATATCTAATGTCCCTCCTCCTTTTGGTTCCGTTAAATTTTGAGATAACGAGTTAAAAATAAAAGCTAAAAATATAATAGTAGCTAAAAATAATTTTTTCATAATAATTAATTTAAATTTAATAACACAATACAGGAACATTTTAAAAGAAAAATTGCGATTATGCAACTGGAAATTGCTCAAAATAACTTAAGAATTTTTTTCCACTAAACAAAAAACCTCACTAACCCCACCCCTCCTTTTGAATTTTTATTCGATAGCTGTAGATTGTAGGTATGAAATATGAATTTGAAAAGAAATTTCTTGATAAGGGTATATTCACTTTGCCCTTTAATATAAGATATTGGTTGTTAAAAAAATAGGACTTAATGGGTATACTCTTTTAGTAGCTATTATGGGTGCAATAGTTACCATTATTGTTTATGAATTTATTATAAACTAAACAAAAACCCCACTAATAAACTCCCTTCTTAAAGGCTTTATAGTCAAAACTGTCAAATAAGTGCCAAGATTTTATATCTTTATTGTTAAGTAAATAAAAGGTATAAAAATAAATATGTTTATTTAAAAGAAAAAAATGGAAAACATTTCACTAATATCTCAGTTAATAGTAGCGATTTCGGTAATATTTGTATGGGTTTTTAGATATGATAATATAGTTGTTGAATTTAAACATTATGGCTATTCTGATTTATTTAGAAATATTGTTGGTGCTTCTAAAATATCCGTATCTACTCTTTTGATTATGGGGATTTGGTATAATGAAATTACTGTTTATGCTTCTCTGGCAATGGCTTTTTTTATGCTTTGTGCACAAATATCTCATCTAAAAGTAAAAAATCCACTTATTAAGTTTGTCCCTTCATTAATATTTTTGTTGATGTCTTTATTTGTTGCTGCATTTAATTATGGATTCATATAATTGATGGATATAAATCTCATCATTATAATTTTTACAGCATTTTCTTTTATGATTTATGGTTTTAGTTCTTTCATCTCTAAGAGAATGATAGATGAATACAAAAGATGGGGCTTTGATAATAATAGAAAACTAATTGGGTTCTTTCAACTTTTAGGTGGTATAGGGTTATTTATTGGATTGAAATATAATTTAATATTAATAATATCTTCTCTAAGTTTATTAATAATGATGGTATTCGCCGTTTTTGTTAGAATTAAAATAAAAGATAATGTTTCCGAAGCATTACCTGCATTAACCTATATTTTGTTAAATGTTATAATATTATATTATTCATTGGACCTTTAAAAGAAGAAAATATTCCTATGTTTTAGTTATTCTGCGATTAGTTGCATATATATTTTCAATATATTTTTCCTCGTAACCATTCATTCCTCCAATATGTTTTCCGTCAATTTTCCAAAATTAGGTAGTTGATTTGTTTGACGAATTATATAGTTTTTGCCCCAATTTATAAGGAACTTGGCTATCTGATATGCTGTGAATGATAAAAATCGGTTTCTTGATTTTTTTGATTTCATCTTCAGCAGGTAACAACACTATAATTAATTGATGATACTTAGTTTAAACAAAGATAGTAGCTTATTTTATTTTTTTTGAAATTGGACAAGAGTCAATATGTGCCCCTTTAATATATCCTGTGCTGGTTAGGAATTCTCTTGTTATTTCACCTCCAGTAAATTTAAATATCTTTTTAAACAATATGACCCAGTTATTTAAACTCAAATTAGAATCATGTATCAATTCAAGCCAAGATTTGAAGGAGCCGTATTCCCTTTGTAATTCTAATATTTTTTTTGCATTAAAGATTACAGCATTTATTTTCAATTTATTTCTAACAATTCCTGAATTAGATAGTAAACGATTAATCTTAAATTCGTCATAATTAGCAATTTTTTTTATTTCATAATTAGAAAATTCTATTCTAAAATTATCTTGCTTATTTAATATAGTTGTCCAAGACAGTCCTGCCTGGTTTATTTCTAAAATCAATCTACCAAACAATTCATTGTCAGAATCTATCTTAAACCCATATTGAGTATCGTGATAAGCACGATTCACATTATCCTTTGTTAATCCTTCAACATATTCACAATAAGAACTGGGTTTTTCCAATTAGTTATATTTTTAAAATTAATATTTAATAAATTTATATAAAAACACCTTAAAAAAGTATGTTGTGATTTGTTCAATAACTTCTTCTTCTTCTTCACCAGAAAATAAAAATAGAATCGAAAAAAAAGTAGAATACATTTCATACCTTAAATATAATAATTTTTAAAGGTGTCAAATAACTGTCAGAATTATTTTTCTTGTAGAAGAAAAAACTGCAAGCATTGTAAGAAAAAAGGGTAGAAGACCGTTTATGAAAACTCTAAGGTTATGTATACTGAAGAATATGAATTTGAATATTATAGTTGATTAAAACCCCTCAATCTGATATTTGGCTTTTCTATTGAATCTTGATAGATTGTAGGTATGAAAAAAATCTTAATATTTGTCATTGTTTTATTTATTTCTTCTTGTAATATAGATGAAGAATTAACTATAGAATTAAATGAATATGATCTTGAAGTAATTTCATACTTTAAAGAAATAACATTAGGTTTTGAAAATGGCGAAGCAAGTGAAATAACAAGAAAATGGGATTCAACGATGAAAATTTTTATTGGATGAAATTCAAATTCTATTTTACTTGATGAACTCAATAAAATTATTGATGAAATTAATGAAATTGTAAGTGATAATTTTTCAGCAGAAATTGTAAGTGATTCTTCAACATCTAATTACTATATTTATTTTGGAAAAGGTGAAGAATATGCTAAAATTTTTCCTAGTCAATCTCAATACGTTAATAATAATTTGGGTCTATTTAATATATGGTTTGATAATGACTACATAAATAGAGGAGTTATGTATGTTGATATTTTTAGAGCAAATGAACAGGCTCAATGGCATTTGTTAAGAGAAGAATTAACTCAGTCATTAGGTCTAGCGCAAGACTCTGAAAGATATTTAAACAGTATTTTCCAAATTAATTGGACAATAATTTCTTCTTATTCACAAATAGATAAAGATATAATAAGGCTACTTTATCACCCAAATATGAAAGTAGGATTAAATGAGAATGAAGTTGATCTTCTTTTAAGATCAATACTATTAAATGAAAAATAAAACCATCTAACCCCTACATCTCTGATATTTGGCTTTTCTATTGAATTTTGATAGATTGAAGTATGAGATATTTATTAATCTTATCATTTTTCTTGTTTTCTTGTAGTTTAATTCTACCAGAACCATTGCCTTCTTACACATTAGAATTACGATACACAGACGAATCAACAACTCCAAGATTAACTTTTATTCAAATCACTTTAATTAATTATGTGCTTGATGTTACATCGCAAAATCAAACTTTTACTCTTGATATAGGATTTCTAAAAATTGATGATGTGAGAGTAACATTAACATTTAGTTGTGAAGTTGGTAATAACTTATATAATGAAGATGTGATTGTTAATTTTTATGAAGATTCTAAAACAGTATTAGAAATATCTAGAGTTGTCGTTTGCAATCCCGACATTGTTGTGTTGTATGAATAAACAAAAAACCCTACATCTCTAAAGGGTCTTTACTTAAACCTCACTACTCTAGTTCCTTTAAGAAGAATGTAGTTCTTATATAAAACAGGTCTATTAAATGATTCAATTATAGCTTCTCTAGGATTAGTTATTTTTAATATCATTATATTTAGTTTATGAAAAATGAAAATATGGAATTTAAGGAAATATTGATAAAAATGTTTTTAGCACTAATTTCTATAGTTTTTGTTATACTCTATTTTGTAATGGATAATAATATATATGTGGTACTCTCTTTAGTTTGCCTTGGACTTTCCTATGCTTACGATTACAATTTAAAAAGAAAGAAAAAGAAATAAATCATAGTTTAATAGCTTCATCTAACTGTTTATCTGAATACTTACTTAAATTATCTATAATTTCTACAGTAAACTTCTGCTCTTCTTGTTGTGTTTCTTCAATTTGTGGTTTTGTTATTATATAGGGTATTCCAAGTTGTATCAAATTCAACCTTTCTGCTTTAGACATATATACTAAATCAAGAGAATCTATAGCTTCACTTATTATACTAGACAATTTGTCTTTAATCTTATTGCCTAATTTGTTTGGAGTCCCTTTGGTACGTCCTCCAAACTTTTTACCTGTTGTATTCATACTATTTATAACTACTTCTATAATTGCTTTTGTTAGATTTTTGTTTGGATTCAAGACACACTTCCCCCATAGGAGGAAGGTATTTTGTTTCCGTTGAGTTTCCGCCAGTTACCAAGCCCCACAATCAGAAAAATAATATGTAAAGTTTGCTTAACATAATTAATTTTTTATATTTGTAAAGTTAACTTAACATTTGATATTTATGAAAACTAAAATTATTAGAATTATGGGATTACTTGTAGGAATTATAGCATCATTAATTATTGAACTTTTTTATCAAGGAGGTGTACTTTTTATGTCTATCATAACAATTCTATTAATAGGCACTATTGTTAGTTATTTTAAGTATCCAGAGAAAATTAGATTGTTTGGTAATCTGTCATTAGCTGTTGGTGTTCTTGGGTCATTTATAGGCCTTTATACAGCTTTTGAATTTATTCAACAAGCTGGAAATGTATCACCCGCTATTTTAGCAGGGGGGCTTAAAGTAGCTTTTACAACTACTATGTATGGTCTTATTGTTTATATTTTTTCATTGGGCTTGAACTTAGTTAAAGGATAAAATTTTAATATGAATTTTTCGAAAAAAGAATTATCAATTTTTATTGAAATTGTATTTAGCATTTTGTTTGCAATTTTTTTCTTACCAAATTTCTATGAAAACAGACTTGGAACATATGATTTCAATTCAACAATAAAATACATCATCCAAATAGTAATATTTTCAATAATATATTTTTCTTTAGCATATACAATTCTTGAAATCTTTATCAAGAGAAAATTAATTAATGACGAAAGGGATGTTCTTATCGATTTAAAATCCTATAAACTAGGATATATTTTATACGAAATCAGTCTATTCTCATTTATTGGAGTTATTTTGTCAGTTGCGATATTTGACAGCCAAATGTATCAAAACAACGGGGGATTAGTTTTTATGATTATAGTTTGGTTATTAATAGTATCCTTTATTAAATCTGTATATCAACTTTACTTATATAGGACATCCTAGTATGATATTAAAAAATATTTTGAGAGAAGTTCGTCAGAAAAAAAAATTAACTCAAGAAGAACTTGGAGATTCAGTTGGTGTAAGCAGGCAGACGATAATATCTATTGAAACTTATAGGTATAAACCAACTTTGGAATTGGCAATGAAACTATCAATGAAATTAAATTGTAAGATTGATAAGTTATTTTATTTCGAAAAAGATTGATTAATCAAAAGCTGCTAAATAAGTATCTTTATTGTTCCTTTCTTATTAAGACACCTTCAGCAAGAAATGTCATTGAAATTTCAGGATCTACAATCTTATTGATTTCTTCTAACGACTTACCTGCATCTTCAGCATAATGTCTAAGGAGAGCAACACTTAAAGTATCAACAGAAAGTTTACCATTTATAATTGTTTTGTCTCCAACTATACCATCTTTCGGAACAAAAAATCCATAATCTTTAAATCTTACAAGTATTGTATCTTCCTCGGATTTAATTTTCATCCAGCAACCTTTCATAGGGCAAGATGATAAAATCTCACCTTCTACTTTAATTAGATTTTCTGTGTCATCAATAAATTTTTGTTTATTGGTTTTGTAATTTTTTAGATCTAAAATAGAAAATTCTTTTCCATAATATTTTTCTGTATTAGAGTAAGTCTGTGAAAATGAACTAAATGAAATTAGAAAAATAAATATTAATAATAACTTTTTCATCTAACAAATATAATAATCTTAAAGGCTTTTTATAAAACTGTCAAATAACTGTCAGAATTATTTATATTGTAGAAGAAAAAACTGCAAGCATTGTAAGAAAAAAGGGTGGAAGACCGGACTCGAACCGGCGACCTCCTGAACCACAATCAGGCGTTCTAACCAACTGAACTACAACCACCATTTTGAATTAGTAAATCTAGAATAATGTTATTACTATGGCAAATAATTTTTTTTAATCTCTTTCAAAAGCTAACCTCATGGAATTTGGTTCTTGATTGATTTTTCCATTATTATACATATGATTTCCAGAAACTATTGTGTGAATAACTTTTGATTTAAATGTTTCATTTTTTAATGGACTCCAACCACATTTTGAGAATAATTTCTGATCAGAAACATTATAAGGATTATTTAAGTCAACTAAAACCAAGTCAGCAAAATAATTTTCTCTAATAAACCCTCTTTCTTTTATATTGAATAATATGGATGGATTATGAGATGTTTTAGTTACTATGGTTTCAATACTTACTGCTTTATTATGATACATTTCTAATAAAAGAGGGAGGGAGTATTGAATTAGAGGGCCACCAGATGGACAGTTTAAATAAGATTTTGATTTCTCTTCTAAAGTATGAGGGGCATGATCTGTAGCTATAACATCAATAAGATTATTATTTAATCCATTAATGATAGCATTTTTATCATTTTTTGTTTTGATTGCAGGATTCCACTTTATTAAACTTCCCAAAGATTCATAATCTCTTTCATCGAACCATAGATGATGAAGACATGCCTCGCTTGTTATTTTTTTGTTTTTTAAATCTAAATCATTATTAAAAAGGTTTAATTCTTCGGCTGATGAGATATGAAGAACATGTAATTTAGAACCATATTCTTTCGCAAGACTAATTGCCTTAAATGAAGATTTATAACAGGCCTCTCTAGATCTAATTATAGGGTGTTGGCTAATAGGTATATTGTTTCCATATTTTTTAATTGCTTTTATTGTATTCGCTTTTATTGTATCCTCATCTTCACAGTGGGTAGCTATTATTGTCTCTGCGTTTTTAAAAATATTTTTTAATGCTTCATCATGGTCAACTAACATATTTCCAGTCGAAGAACCCATAAATATTTTAATTCCACAAACTTTATTTTTATCAATTTTTAGAACTTCATCAAGATTATTATTTGTTGCTCCTATATAGAAAGAATAGTTTGCAAAAGATTTTTTCTTTCCAATTACGTATTTTTTTTCAAGCTCTTCAATATTTGTTGCATTTGGAATTGTATTTGGCATTTCCATATAAGAAGTAACTCCTCCAGCAACAGCAGCCATTGATTCAGTATAAATTTTAGCTTTATGGGTAAGCCCAGGTTCTCTGAAATGAACCTGATCATCTATAAGACCAGGAATTAAATGTAGACCTTCTGCATCTATAATTTTACATTTAAAATCAACATTAATATTTTCTGAAATTTTTTCTATTCTTTCCCCTCTAATTAGCACATCACTAATTCTTTGAGAATTTTCATTAATTATTTTAGCATTTTTTATTAGTATCGATGACATCAATATATTTACTTATTTAATGCAAATTTAAAATATTAGAATTAATACATTTTCTTTAATACAATCAATTTTATTTTTCAAGTTTGTATATACATTTGCGTATTAATAATTATGTAATAAGTTATGAATAAATTTTCATTTTCTTCTGATGAATTTTCATGTAGACATAATTCTATTCCTGTAGAAGAAAAAAAACTTATGTTAAAAAAAATTGGCGTTGATTCGTTGGATGATTTAATAGGATTAACGGTTCCTAGTTCAATTTCTTTGAAAAAAGAAATGAATTTAGAAAGTTCAAAAACAGAAACTGAATTTTTAAGAACTTTTAAAAAAATTGTAGAACAAAATAAAGTTTTTAAATCCTATATAGGTATGGGATATTATGATTGCATAATTCCTAATGTTATTAAAAGAAATATTCTTGAAAATCCAGGATGGTACACTGCATACACACCTTATCAGGCAGAGATTGCTCAAGGTCGATTAGAGGCATTAATTAATTTTCAAACATTGATAACAGATTTAACTGCAATGGAGATTTCAAATGCATCTCTTTTAGATGAAAGTACTGCAGCTGCTGAGGCAATGACAATGCTTCATAGAGTAAGAAAGGGTGATAAGAAAAAAGCAAATAAATTTTTTGTTTCAGACAAAATTTTTTCTCAAACAATTGAATTATTAAAAATACGATCTGCACCTTTAGGAATCGAGATTGTAATTGATAAGCTATTAAATTTTGATTTTAATGAAGATTATTATGGAATTATACTTCAATATCCAGATAGTGATGGGAGTGTTATAGATCCTTCAAAAGTTATATCAAAAGCTAAGGAAAATAATATTTCAGTATCTGTTATTTCTGATTTAATGAGTCTTGTGATGATTAAACCTCCAGGTGATTCAGGTGCTGATGTAGTAGTTGGTAATTCTCAAAGATTTGGTGTCCCTATGGGATATGGTGGCCCCCATGCCGCATTCTTTGCTACAAAGCAAAAATATAAAAGAAGTATTCCTGGAAGAATCATTGGGGTTAGCGTTGATGAGTCTGGAAATCCTGCATATAGAATGGCCCTTCAAACAAGAGAGCAACATATAAAAAGAGATAGAGCTACTTCAAATATTTGTACAGCTCAAGTATTGCTTGCTGTGATGGCGGGAATGTATGCTGTATACCATGGAAAAAAAGGAATTCAGAATATTGCAAATAAAATAAATAGACTTACTACATTATTAAATAATGGTCTAAAGAAACTAGGCTATAATCAAGAAAATAAATTATTTTTCGATACGTTAAAAGTTCAAATTTCTTCTAGAAAAATTCAAAATAAAATTCAAAATAAAGCTTTAGAATCAGGTATTAATTTTAGATACTTTAAAAGTAATCATGTTGGAATATCAATAAATGAGACAACAACATACCCAGATATTTTAGAGATAATAGAAATTTTTTCTCAATTCTCTGATAAACATCTAGAAATAGATTTGGATTCATTTGAAAATCAAGAACTTGATTTATCTAGTGACCTATCTCGTACGTCAGACTTTCTTCAACACCCGGTATTTAATAGTTATTATACGGAGCATGAAATTCTTAGGTATATGAAGAGGTTAGAAAATAAAGATTTATCACTTGTTCATTCTATGATACCTCTAGGTTCTTGTACAATGAAGTTAAATGCCACTGCTGAGATGATACCTGTCACATGGGAAGGAATGAATTTACATCCTTTTGTCCCATTAGATCAGGCTAAGGGGTATACTATAATGCTTGAAGATTTGAATAAATGGTTATGTGAAATTACAGGCTTTTCTAAGATATCATTACAACCTAATTCTGGAGCTCAGGGAGAATACACTGGATTGATGGTTATGAGAGCATATCATATAGATAGAGGTGATACTAATAGGAACATAGCACTAATTCCATCTTCAGCTCATGGAACAAATCCTGCTTCAGCAATCATGGCAGGAATGAAAGTTATAGTTATAAAATGTGATAAATATGGAAATATTGACCTGGATGATTTAAAGGAAAAGTGTATAGAGCATTCTAAGAATTTGAGTAGCCTAATGGTAACATATCCTTCTACACATGGAGTATTTGAACACCATATTCTTGATGTTTGTAATTTAATTCATGAACATGGTGGGTTAGTGTACATGGATGGAGCAAATATGAATGCTCAAGTTGGAATTACAAACCCTAAAACTATTGGAGCTGATGTTTGTCATCTCAATTTGCATAAGACTTTTTGTATCCCTCATGGAGGGGGAGGACCGGGAATGGGACCAATTGGAGTTGTAAAGAGTCTTGTGGATTATTTACCAAAAAATATTTTAAAAGATGATAATGTTAAAAATATTCATTCTGTATCTGGTGCACCTTATGGAAGCGCTAGTATTCTTGCAATATCGTATGCTTACATCTCAATGATGGGTTCTAAGGGACTTACCAATGCTACTAAAATTGCCATACTTAATGCAAATTATATAAGAAAAAGACTTGAAAATCATTATCCAATATTATATAAGGGAATTAATGGAACAAGTGCTCATGAGTTTATTATAGACTGTAGAGATTTTAAAACATCATCAGATATTGGTGTTGAAGATATTGCAAAAAGACTTATGGATTATGGCTATCATGCACCTACTGTTTCTTTTCCTGTTCCTGGAACAATGATGATTGAACCTACTGAAAGTGAATCTTTATCAGAAATTGATAGATTTTGTGATGCTATGATAGAAATAAAAAATGAAATTGATGAAATTGAAAAGGGGATCTATGACACAAATAATAATGTACTTAAAAATGCTCCTCATACAGCTGCAATTGTCACATCATCATCATGGATTTATCCATATACTAGAGAAAAAGCAGCTTATCCACTTCCTTTTGTGAGTTCCTCAAAATTTTGGCCTTCGGTTAGTAGAATTGATAATGCTCATGGTGACAGAAATCTTTTTTGTAGTTGTGTACCTCTTGAATCGTATGAATCTTAGTGCCTAATAAATAAATAGTTATTTTTGGATATGGATGTATTTTTAATTCTTATTGGTCTCATTATTCTTTGCGGAGTAGGCTTTATTGTTTTTAAACTTTCTAATAATTCTGATGCGACTTTTTTAGAAAAAAATCAAAAACAAAAATTAGATGAACTTAATCAAATGAAAGAAATTCTTTCTTTAGAATTTAAAAATCTTGCTAATGAAATTTTTGATGAGAAGTCAAAAAAAATGAGTGATGCAAATAAAGAAAATTTATCAAATATTTTAAATCCCTTGAAAGAAAATATTGAAAGATTTGAAAGAAAAGTTGAGTCAACAAATAAAGAAGCTCTTGAATTTAATACAATTTTAAAGTCAGAAATAAATCATCTTAAAAATGAGACTAATAAGATGAGGGATGATGCTACAAATTTGGCTAATGCTTTGAGAGGCGAGAGTAAAACTCAAGGGGATTGGGGAGAACAACAAATAGAGTCAATATTACAGGCTGCTGGTCTTGATAAAAACATTCATTATTTGAAAGAAAAAAATTTAAAAACAGAAAATTTTGATAATCAAAGGCTGGATTACATTGTTAAATTACCTGGTGATAAGTGTATAATTATAGACTCTAAGGTATCTCTTGTAGCATATGTAAATTATTATAATTCTGATAATAAAGAAGAAGAAAAAATATTTTTAAAAGAGCATTTAAAAAGTATAAATACGCATATAACATCTTTATCAAATAAAAATTATCAAAACCTAGATATTAACCAGCCAGATTATATTTTAATGTTTATGGCTAATGAACCAGCTTTTAAATTAGCTGTCCTTGAAGATGTTACAATTTATAATAAAGCTATAAATAAGAATATTGTAATGGTTACAAACTCAACTCTATTTGCTACTTTAAAAACGATTTCATTTATGTGGAAACAAGATAAGGCTAATAAAAACGCAATAGAAATAGCAAGACAAGCAGGTTCGTTATACGATAAGTTTACTTCATTTTCTGATGATTTATTAAAAGTTGGAAACAATATAAATTCTACTAAAAATATTTATGAAGAAGCAATGAAAAAGCTTACAGAGGGTAAAGATAATTTAGTTAGAAAGTCAGAAAGATTAAGAGAGTTGGGAGCAAAGACTAGTAAAATAATTAATTCAAAGTTAATAGAAAGAGCTAACGAAAATCAAATTGAGAACAATGAAAAAAGAACAAAAGAATCCATTAAATAAAATTAATATTGTTGGAGATCGAGTACTTGTAAAGCCAAGAAAAGAATCTATAAGATCAGAGAGTGGTCTTTATCTTCCCCCTGGAGTTAGAGAAAAAGAAAAAATTCAGTATGGTTATGTAGCAAAAATTGGTCCAGGATATCCTATTCCATTGCCAGTAGATGATGAACCCTGGAAGGCTGATGAAGAAAAAATTAAGTATGTCCCATTACAAGTAAAAGAGGGAGATTTAGCGATCTTTCTTCAGACAGGAGCTTATGAAGTGATGTATGAAAAAGAAAAATATTTTATTGTCTCACAGTCTTCTATACTCATGATAGAAAGAGATGATGAATTATTTAATTGATAGTGATATCATAGATTTTTCAAATTCTAAGATACTAGAAGTAATTATCTCACATGACATTTCAATTTCTTCCTTATTAATTACTAATGGGGGAGCAAAACGTATGATGTTTCCATGAGTTGGTTTTGCAATTAGTCCATTTTCTTTCATTTTTAAGCAGATATCCCAAGCAGTTGAACTATCTTCAGCTTTATTTATAACAAGAGCATTTAAAAGGCCTTTTCCTCTTACTAGATTTACAAGATCAGATTTTTTTGCTAGATCATTCATTATACTTCTAAAGTATTCCCCCATTCTCATTGCATTATCTTCTAATTTTTCTTCTTTAATTACTTCTAAAGCAGCTTTTGCAACAGCACAAGAAAGAGGATTCCCTCCATATGTTGATCCATGTTCACCAGGTTTTATGCACATCATTATTTCATCATCTGCCAAAACAGCAGAAACTGGTAAAACTCCTCCTGATAATGCTTTTCCAAGAATAAGGACATCTGGTCTAGCATCTTCATAGTCTGTAGCAAGCATTTTCCCAGTTCTTCCTATTCCAGTCTGAACTTCATCTGCCATAAATAAGACATTGTACTTAGAACATAATTTTTTTACTCCTTCTAGGTATCCTTCATCTGGAACCACAACACCAGCCTCTCCTTGTATAGGCTCTACCATAAATGCACATACATTAGTATCTTTTAATGCTTCTTCTAAACTTACTAAATCATTATATGGAACTAATTCATAGCCTGGCATGAAAGGACCAAATTCTTTATAGCATAGTGGATCATCAGAACTGGAAATTGCGGCTAAAGTTCTTCCCCAAAAATTTCCATTTGCAAAAATTATTTTAGCTTTGTTTTCTTTGATACCTTTTTTTAAGTATCCCCATTTTCGTGCAAGTTTATTTGCTGTTTCTCCTCCTTCTACTCCTGTATTCATTGGAAGAACTTTATCGTATCTAAAATATTCTGTAATATATTTTTCAAATTCACCTAGGATATCATTATAAAATGCTCTAGATGTTAGAGTTAGTTTTTTTGCCTGATTATTTAATGCAGTTATTATTTTAGGATGGCAATGTCCTTGGTTAACTGCAGAATAAGCAGATAGAAAATCAAAATATTTTTTGCCTTCTACATCCCAGACATGTACTCCTAATCCTTTTTTTAATACTACTGGAAGAGGGTGATAATTATGTGCTCCGTATCGATTTTCAAGGTTTATGGCTTTAGAACTTTTTGATATCATCTTTATAATAATTTAGTATAATTAAAATTAATGAAATTGTAAATTAATAAAAAACTCGGAGCATATTTGTTATTATTTACAGTTTTGCGATATTTGCGTGCTAATTAAAAAAAACGATCATGTCTAAAGTTTGTCAGATCACTGGGAAAAGAGCTAGAGTAGGTAATAATGTATCTAAAGCTAACAATAGAACAAAAAGAATGTTCTTACCTAATCTTCATGTTAAAAGGTTTTATATA
>Ga0209709_10000841_pt1 | contig 28970 bp, 10 predicted proteins | sample ArcticOcean_MG_C_2_FD_187435 | JGI IMG/M metagenome (GOLD analysis project Ga0209709, IMG submission 187435) | Marine microbial communities from western Arctic Ocean - ArcticOcean_MG_CB4_136 (SPAdes) (version 2) | ecosystem: Environmental > Aquatic > Marine > Oceanic | place: Arctic Ocean... | reverse complement strand
AGTCTACTTGATCCGTCCTATCGGTCCTGCCTTTTAGTGTTATAGGCGGATCGTTGAAACTTTTTCCATCAGCACTTGCCTTCAATGCTGAGTAGTAATTAAATTCGGCGTGAGGGTCTTGGACTTCGTTGTCTCCCACCCCAGTGGGGACGCTGCATGTGTTAAAAAACCTAGCACCATAAAAACCGAATTTTCCTATGGCGGCATAATAAGGAATATCAAAATAATGAGATGGACATGCATGTATCGGGCAGTCGGCAGACCAAGGTAAAAAATCTGGAGTATCTGGGCACTGCCTGTACTCCCACATATGTTCGTCAACTGTTCCATCCTCCTCCGGTTCGCAACCACACCCATCCCATTGAACTACTTTATTGGTGAGGGTGTTTTCTGTGTCGGTCCATAACGAATCATGGTTGTATCTAAAAATAAAATGCCAATAAATAAACGGATCATAAGTAGCAAAACTAGCTGAATCATTTGCAGCCGCACCAGGTCCGGTTCCCATACCGCCTTGAACGCCTTCAAAATTGTATCCTAAAAGCTGAGAGGTCTCGGCTTCTCGCGCTTTACATATTCCTGCGTCCAGCTTCCTTTCATTGCTTCCCATTACGGGATAGGTCAGTTCAGGATATCCACCTTTTAATTTGTACCCGTTGTATATTAATCCTCCCGGAGCCCAGCACCTTTTAGTTTCGTATACGTGTGGGTGGAACCAACCGTCTATATCCAAGCCGTTGGGAAACGGGTTGTCGTTGTAGAAGGTTCCTGCGCCCGGGGCCATTATTGAACCGGGATGATAACCGAAAAGTTCCCGCTCAAAAAAAACCGCTGGCGGTAGATCGGGTGGACACTCTTCGTAGGGGGCGTGGATGCCGTGTTCGTCTCCCCTATTTTGATCGAAAGTTACCATCGCTCCGTTCTTGGGGAACACGGTTCTTATCCCATACATTTCTAGCTCCTGCTTGGTGTCCAAGCTTGGACAACAATCGCCAGCCATGAAGTCCTCCAGTTCAAAATCTGTTGATGTTAAAGCATTGATGGTTTCCTCACCCGGATTTGATCCGACCAAGGTAAGGGTCGCGTGTTCCCCGTGTGGGGGTGCGTAATATCCAGCAGGATATGTTGCATTATAAAAATTATTGTTTCCGCTAAACCCCTGAAGCCAGACGGGTCGCGTACCGTGACAGGTTTCATAAGTATAAAAATGACCAGCGTCAGCTACGTAAAACTGGTTCGCTCGATTCTCTTGGTTGTACCAAGTTTCGAAATGAGAGTTTCCGCCTTGGCCAATCTTGACATTCGTCACCCCCATTTCAGCTTCTCTAGCCGTAGCGTTCCCGCCTTCCTCGTACCTGTGGCTAATTTTACTCTCCTTGGTATCGTATGCGTGGTACGCTCCTGGTTCTGCCGCTGAGTTTACTCCCTCGTGACCCTCGTAAAGATAAGACTTGAGATTTTGCTTCTCCCAATTATTTGAGGGCGGAGCACTTAAATCTGAGTTATCTATTAGGCAGTAATAAAAGATTGTTTCTGGGTGGAGACTTCCTGCGGCAGCGGGTTTTACGAAAACCAAGTCACCCTTGTGGTACGCCTCGCTGGTGGTGGTTCCTTGGGTTGCTACCCACTCACCCTTATAGTTCATGGGTAAATGAGTACCCTGATCGTGGCCTATCCTGTGGATGCCAGTATAGTAAAAATCACGGCCCTCTTCGTCTGGGATGTGGGATTGCTTATGGTAGTCCTCCCATCCATAGGGGGGGTAGTAACCCCATGTTGCACCAACATTTTTACACTTTACCTCACTATCATATAGGGGGCTGTTGCTACCCTCGCGAGTGGTGGTATCCGAGCAGGATTGATCTGAGTGATCCTGGCGAATGTAAAATGGAGGTATTCTCATCCTTTTTCCTTGACTTTTAACCTAATACACATATAATTACACATATTATGATACAGTTTTACAAACCAAATGCTAAAAATACAGGTGCAGCCTGTTCTTTCTGGTTTAATCCAGAGCATGAGTGTTTTTATGCAAATATAATTCAGCAAGCCGATTGGAACGCAAAGACCAGAACGGGGACCTTTAAGGCTAACTTAGAAAATCCAACTAAATTTATTAAAATTAAATTAAATATAAATGAGATTGGCGGTATCCTAGATTGCCTAGACAGAGGCAGAGAATGGAAATGCTACCACAGCTTTCCACAAGCGGAGCATATCACCAAGGGATTTTTCAAGAGGTATGACGATAAAGAGGGCAAACCCGCTGGTTATTCCCTTAGTGCCATTAAAGAGCCCAAGGATGATCCGTCTAAAAAGATCACGATTATGTGCCCCTTTAATTTCGGTGAAGCGAGAGCTTTGAGAGAATGTCTTATTTTTATGATGAATTCTTTCTTTTCTTACAAGGTAAGTAAAATAAAATCAAAACCACAAGGGAAGACACCTCAGTCGTGGAAAAGCCCCCCACCCAAAATTCCAGAAGTTCCGACTATCCAAAAGGGTGACGATGAAGTAGTATTCTAAATACGATGAAAAAGAAAAAAGTAGTTTTCCAAACTGACTTCAGTTTGGCTAAAACGGGATTTGGTCGGAACGCAAGGATTCTACTTGAGTACCTGCACAACACGGGCAAATACGACCTAGTTCATTATGTCGTGGGCTTGAATTACTCAAATCCAGAGCTTAAAAGAACCCCATGGAAGGCCGTGGGTTGTTTACCTGATGACCCGCAAGAAATGCAGGAGCTTCAAAGAGACCCGAACGTAGCAAGGGAGGCTGGATATGGAGGGCACTACCTCGATAAGGTGATCCAAGATGAGAAGCCCGACGTATATATAGCTTCTCAGGACATATGGGGCGTAGATTTCGCAGTTAACCGCAAATGGTTTCAGAAGACGACATCCGTAATTTGGACGACTTTAGACTCTCTTCCGATTTTGCCATCAGCCACAGAGAAGGCCGACAAAATAAAAAATTACTGGATATGGAGTAATTTCGCAGTCAAAGCCCTACACGAGTTGGGTCACAAGCATGTCAAACAAGTGTCGGGGGTTATTAATGAAAAAGATTTTTATCGCCTAGACGACAAGGATAAAGAAGAGCTAAGGAAAAGATTTAAGATTCCCAAAGATGCATTTGTAGTCGGGTTTGTTTTTAGAAACCAATTAAGAAAATCTGTACCGAATCTTCTTGAGGGGTATAAAAGATTTAAAGAAAAGAATCCCGAAACCAAAACCCGCCTATTATTACACACCCACTTTGGCGAAGGCTGGGAAATCCCGCGTTTGGCAAAGGAATACGGGATAAAGGACGGTGAAATTATCACCACTTATGTTTGCAGGAATTGCTTAAATTATGAAGTAAAACCTCACGTAGGGCAAGACATTGACTGTCACGCTTGCTCCACGAAAGCATCGCTAGTTACAACCTCGCCCCAAAATGGCGTAGGAGAAAAAGAACTTAATGAAATTTACAATTTAATGGACGTGTATTGCCACCCCTTCACCTCGGGGGGGCAAGAAATCCCCATACAGGAGGCTAAATTAGTCGAGTTAATTACCCTTGTCACAAATTATAGCTGTGGTGAAGATATGTGTGTCCCCGAAGCTGGGTCTTTGGCATTGGACTGGGCGGAGTACAGAGAGCATGGAACCCAATTTATTAAAGCCTCGACTTACCCAGCTTCCATAGAGGAGCAACTCGATAAGGTTCTGAAGATGACCAAAGAGGAACGGGAGAAGATGGGAAAAAAGGCGAAAGAATGGACGGTAGAAAACTACTCAATTAATTCTGTTGGCTCATTCTTTGAGGAGTTCATAGATTCAGCTCCGTTTACCGAGTACAGTTTTGACTTAGAGAAGGAAGATGACAAAAATCCCTTTTACGAAATTCCAGAAATCAAAGATGATGCTGATTGGTTGATCGACATGTACCACAACATTCTCCTAATGAAGGATGTAGACAAAGAGGACGAAGGTTACAAGTACTGGATGGGGGAACTAAAGAAAGGAGCCAATCGACGCGATATAGAAAATTACTTCAGGCAAGTGGCTCTTAAAGAAAATAAAAATAAAGAAAAAGTTCCATTTGAGGATGTTTTAGGCAAGGAAGACAAGGGTAAACGAGTCCTTTACGTTATGCCTCAAAGCATAGGGGACGTTTTCTTATCTACAAGCTTATTTAAATCAATTAAAGAACAATACCCAGACTATAATTTGTACGTAGCTACGCAACCACAATATCAAGAGGTCTTACAAGGCATCCCTTACGTACATAAGGTTATAAACTATATTCCACAGATGGATAACCTTCTCTGGTTAGAGGGGCGAGGGGACCACGAAGGTTACTTCGAGATAGCGTTTCTTCCTCACGTAGGAACCCAAAGAGTCTTGAATTATTTACACAACGGGAAAGATAAAATAGCATACAAAGACCTGTGTTACGTGTAAGATACGAACGTTATGCATCTAGTAGAAACATACGCCTTGGCTTGCGGAGCTAAAATAGACAAGCCCCTCATTTACGAAAAATATTTTCCCCTACCAGCGGGCAAGTACGTTTCCTTCCAACCATTTTCGAATGCAAAAAGTAAGAATTACGACTTTTGGCAACAGGTTATCGATATCCTCTTCCCGATACTGTCAAAAAATGAGATTTCTATTCTTCAAATTGGGGCAAGAGACGAAAAAGGTTTTAGAAGATGTCTAAACGTCACGGGGAACACAAATCTGGGCCAAGCTGCGTATGTAATAGCTAGAAGCGAATTACATTTCGGCGCGGACAGCTTCGGGGCTCACGCCGCCTCCTCTTTTGGAAAAAAGATAGTGGCACTCTACGCGAATAACATCGTTGAAAACGTAAGACCTTACTGGTCTCACGAAGATGACGTTGTTCTTATTGAGCCCGAGCGGACAACTAAGCCTAATTTTTCACTAGAGGAGTCTCCTAAGACGATAAACAGCATAAAGCCAGAAATGATAGCTGAATCTGTCTGCGGACTCTTGGGATTAGATTTCCAAAAGCCCTATGAAACTGTTTTTATTGGGGAAAAATGTGGCGAAGATGATTTCCATGTTTTCGTTCCTGACATATTTCATCCGGTCCATAACCCGCCGCAACCAATAGAACTAAGAATGGACTACCACTTTGATGAGTCCATTTTAGAGAAACAGCTGAATGCTTGCTCTTGCGCCGTAGTCACGGACAGGGAGATTAATCTTGATTTACTTAAAAAATACAGAGCGCATGTCGCTCACTTGTTCTACGAGGTAACAAAAGATGATAACCCCGAGTTCGCTCATGCAGCGAGAAAGATAGGGCTTAAAATTGTATTGATGTCTCGGCTTTCGGAGGAGGAGCTAACGGATAAAAAGATTAACTACCTAGACGTTGGCCAAATCAATCTCGTTGATGAGCCAGAAAAAAAATTAATTAAAAAAATTAAAAATACCCCCGACTTGTTCTATAAGTCCAATAAGATAATCCTATCCAACCAAAAGAAGTTTTCCAGCCACCCGAAATATCAACAAGGCATACCGGACCACGGGAAATACGAGCCTCTAGATACCTCGGGGAGATTTTTCGATGATTTGGATCATTACCATATAGTTAAATTGCTTGACTAATATCAAGGTTGTGGTAAGATTCTTACATGGCTCCCAAGAAAAAAGCTAAATTCGAAATTCTTAAAAGAACCGATAATGGATTAATTGACGGCGTTGACTACACCTTCAACGATGACAACACTATTAACTGGAGGGCGATGATAAAGACGGAGCACTTGGTCCCAGATAGAAACAAGACATCTGAAACTGACGTAACTAGACTTCCCGATACTCAATTAATTATTCTCCTCGGAGGCATTAAAGAACTAGCTCAAATTAGGGGATACACCTCCGTAAAGTATGCAATAAAATGCCCTTCGCCCGATTACGTTGTCACTACTTGCACCATTGACTGGATTCCAAATTACGAAACCGAGAGTAAGGCGGTAACTTTCTCCGCCATCGGAGACGCTTCACCAAATAATACAAATAGTTTTGCTAAGAATTTTCTTGGGCCGATTGCGGAAAACAGAGCCTTCGTTCGTTGCGTAAGAAATTTTCTAAAAATTAACATTGTAAGCAAAGAAGAACTCCCCGGAGAATCCTTCCCTCGTCAAACAGGGGTTTCAGAAGAGTCCGAGACGGGAACTCTTTCACCTCCTTACAACCTGCTGGAGGCAGCGATGAAGGCAAAAAACGTCAGCTTGGCGAACATTAAAAAACGACTCAGCGACGAAGGATATGAAAAGGCCATCAACGAACTAGAGGACATACCCAAGGTAAAGGTCTTTGAGCTAATAGAAAGAATTAAAAAGATTTAGGGGTTCTGAGCAGCAACAACCGTTGAGTAAGCAGGGCTGTAAAGAATCGAGCCTATCTTTCTTTCCTTCGGTATCGGAAAATTATTAGGGCTCGCAATGACCAAGGGCATACAATCGTCCCTGTTCGTTCTTTGTCGATTAGCTTGATTTGTATCCTCCCACTCGACGAGACCAAATGGAATGTTTTGATTAATGAAACTGTGGTCTCCTACGATTTCCGTCGCCATTACTGCGCCCCCCGAATCCTTGACCTCTCCTAGAACCATGCCAAACAACTGTTTACCTTGCTTGGGTTGGCCAAGCGCATTCTGCCCGATTCCATCAGTCTGGTATCTGTGAACTCCTTTTTGCAACTTGTCAATAGTCCCACTGGAGGCGGGGTGAAATTCGCGCATAGCTCCGTCTATCCTGTAGTAATGCAGAATCATCCAATACATGTTAGCGGTAGGGGTTCCTACCGTCCTTGGTCCCGGGGTTGAGGTCACTTGTCCGCGTCGGTTTCCCTTTACATTCAGTGAAGTATCCTCGGCCCGTGGAGGTTTTACTGGAGCACCATAACGCGCAGCGGCTGGCATTAATGGCTTAAGTTGAAAAAAATCATGGTTCATGCGGTTGGCAGCTTGCAACTGCTCCCTGGATAAGCCCCCGCCATGAGAAGTCCAGTAATCGTTTGACCAAGACATGACTTCTTCTAAGTAGCTGCCGCCCATTACTGAATTTTTTCCTGTCCGTTTTCCACCCACGTTTACCGAATCTACGTTAGCGTAATACTGGTCAAAATCTCCATTTTCAAAAGCAGAAATAAAAATATTAGAATTTGTAGCGTACTCGGCTTTGACTTTTCTGGCCGATATGAGGTCACCAACCGAGTACTCAGTGTCCATTAACGGTATAGTATTGACAGAGTATCCGTTTGGGTGACCAATATTTACATTGCCCAAGTAATCCTTTCTTCTCGTCCCCGCGTGAAGATTAGCTTCGGTGACATCGGGAGCACCTGAAGAATCTACCCATAGGTGTCTGGGTCTTTTTACCAAAAAAAACTGTTTAAACATTTTGGAATTCGTCGGGACATGACTGACTGGCTCCTTCATGCAAATAATAAATCTGCTTAATATATCGAAAAACCATGGCTCTGATACACCAGGGTCACCAGCACACGCCACGACCCGCATCAGAACATCATCACCAATGGACGCTAGGTGCGGTAGTACGGCGTTGCCGTGTTGCAGTTGTTTTTCGTAGCTTTCTACTCTTTCTTCTCTAGATAACATTTCTATCCCCCAAAGTAATTTTGAATAAATGATGTCCCCCCGAGTGACGAGGAGGCTGCGGATGAGTAGTAGCCCAATCCAGTGAAAACATTTATATTGTTTGTAAATGAAAGCGGGTATTCTACGGCGATGCCTGACCCGCTAATGATTAATTTCGACTCCATAGCCTCATCGATGTCTAGATTGTCAAATTTTACCGTCACGTAAAACTGGTTTTCCTCTTTCGGGAGCCACCCGAGTCTCGAATACTTATTGTTACTTATAAAACCGGACTCCCTAAAATCTATTCCAGTTCTTACCCCCAGATCGAATAAGCCTGTTTCGATATTCCACGCCGTATCGAAGTCGTAGATTTGCCCATCTTTATTCCAAAAGAACTCTCCCGAAAGATTGTCTCCGTGATCGATCCAATAATGGGGATTAGCAGTCCAAGTGTCGCCCGCGTTTATGCAACCTTCATAATCGTCGTTATATTGGGCATCTGAACACGTACCAGCACCTTCGCAAGTTGCTCGTGACGTGTATTGAGAGTAGTTTACGCAAGTGCCCCTTCCGCCAAGTGGATCGTCGGGTTGCCTAACTACTTTTATTGTCGGTATGTATAGAGTTGGATCGTAACCAGACCCTGGGTTTGTTATAAGGATTCCAGATAATCCGTAGACATTACTTCCGGTATTGACAAAATATGGAATCCCAGTTAAAAAAGATGCTAAATTATCCCCTTTAGCGGATGCTTCAAATTTTTGATATGTAAATACGCTCTTGTCGTATGCTAGGTCATGACCTGTCCCATAGCCATTGAGGTCAGTGGCCGTGGTGAAACCACTCAGAACTGGAATTGTCAGGCTGCCATTAGAGTCTTTTAGAATTCCACTGATTCCAGAGGTGGCGTAAACCTCTGGCAATTTCGTATAGCCAGTTCCGAAATTCGTCATTTCATAACCAGTGATCCTTTTCCAGTTGATACCATCCCCGCCGAAATCCGTCCCTATATTAACTTGAAACGGCTCAGTCAAGAAGTAGCCAGCAGCATCCGCGCCGTGTTCGCCAGAGTATCCAGAAAAAAGCATTGGGATTTTGTCTGGAGTATCATTTGAAAAAATATTGTTTAAGTTGAAAGCTGCTCCTGTTACGTTTTTATAGGTAACAAACTCTATATCTGGAACTCCAGAGTAACTTCCGCTGCCCAAGTTTCTCGCGAGTTGCCCGTCACATATCGGATCATCGAGTCCCTCGTTTGTGCCCGTACAATAATAAGAGCCAGAATCATAAGTAAAATATGACCTAACATACTGACCAGTTGCTGTGGTCTGATCCGCTAAGTTACCACTGGTTTCCAAGGCAACGTAAAGCGGCTTTTCCGTCTCAGCCCCATCTTCATTGAGTACGGAGTAGTTGACTATATATGTTTGGGCTTGAGTATGGTAATTTAACCAAGTAAATTTTTCATGATTTCCGCTCCCAGAAAAATACGGAGCTATCGAATCCATGGCTCTGGATATTGCGAGGTGAGCTATGCTTCTAAAAAATCCCGAAGTTCTCGTAGAGATAATGTCTTTCTCGATATGACCTATGGTTGTTTTGAGCTTCAGGGTTGCGTCGGCCTCCTTAAAGGCGGTCGATTCAGACACATCAAAAAGCTGGAAGTTCAAAGTCTGGCCAGGGGGAAGCATACCAGTTACTATACCAGTAAAGTTTTTTACGTACCCAGGCTCCTCGATTTCGCTTTCTATAATGTCAAATTGAATACTGGGCGAATGGTTTATTACCTTCCCGCCGAGAGCACCTCCTGCCATAAATGTTTCGTCAAATGTGATTTCGTAGGGTATGTCAGGACACCTCATCTGAAGCCCCATATCTACGCTGCAATTTGTTGTGCTTGCATAAAATCTTTCAACCCCAAAAGCCGCCCTGTCTTCCCCCTCTGAAATTAGTGTATCCTCTATATAATATTTATGCTTTGAAGAATTGAAATCCCCAGAAATTGTCAAGGGCTCCCCTGGTCCGCAGGTATAGACAAAGTTGTTGTTGGGGTCTATAAGCCTCCCCCCTGAAAACAAAAAAAAGTATTTATTACCTACGCCAGAAAACCCTATCTCCGCCACGCCCGGTTTATCTATATAAACGTTTTCAAAAACAAAAGACATGTCTTGGGTTTTTGGCGTAAGAATAAAATTTTCCCCCGAGAGTAGCATTTTACATAGTTCTTGGTCCGATCTTATTAAGGATCGCTTCCTGTTGTGGTGCTTTAGCGGGCCTATCAGAAAAAGACAGACTTGTTTTAGCCCCCGCGTCTGAGAGGGAAATGGTTAGATTTTGTAATCCGTACTTCGGGTCAACCTGCCCCGCAAAGTTCGGGAAATCCATAAGAGAACCCGCTAATTGCAGTTCTATCTTTTTGGTGGGGACAAGCACATTATAATGGTTGAGCCCGTTTGTGCCCTTGCCAGCGATGTCTCCATCAGCGATGTAATTATGGTATTCTGAAATTTTATTAACAACATTCCCCTCGTTATCGTACATGTGCGTAACGAATCCGCCAGCGTCTGGGTCAATGAATTGCCCCAAGTCTGGATCAATTGCATTGTTTATAACCCTTATTCCTGCTGCGGAATTTTCGGAAATCATGGGAGGGTGGCCGTAAATTTCAACCAGCTCAGGTCTTCTGTCTTCGATAGTTACGTTTGCTGTCCAAATTCCGCTATATAACTGGAATGGCGGCGCAGTCTTATTATTCGCAACTAGGGTCCATGGATCGAAAATCGTCCCATTTTCCGCCTGTATTTCAAAATTATTTACTGGGTAAACAATGGGGTAATAAAGCTCTTTCTGACTAAGCGGCTCAAGCTCCTCCTCCAAGTCTTGGATGTGGTAAGAGCCTAACTCAGATGTGGGAAGCCAAAGCGGATTATTCGGGTTTCTTACGATTTGTAGCTCGACTATTCTAGAGTTTATTCGGCCTTTGTGTGTCGGGGAGTTTGGGGTGATATGCCCATTGGCATCGGGGATTGGATACCCACCAATTAAATCCCTCGCCCAGCCTTCCTTGTACACACCTGTTGGGTCTATCGCGCATTTGCTTTTACTTATTTGACCCCACCCAGCCCTTGGGGCAAAATCTGTACCTTGGTGATTTTGTATGGCATCTTCGCAGAATTCGTAAAGCAGATCGCGATCACACCTATTCCTTATATCATCCTTCTGGTGTCTCTTGTATTCGGAAATTTCCCATAATTCCCTTTGGTGTCTTGCCATGTAATTTACCCCAGCTGGAAAGTGTGGCACTTGGGGAACCGCATTAAACATTACGTTGGGATGTCTGGTTTTAAAAGTGCCATCTGCCAAAGGCCCGATTCCCCTTGTATCTGTTATGACCATTACTGAGATTTTTTTACAAAATCTTTGCGTCCCGTAATCTACCGACCATCGAGGGACGGTTACCTCGTCAACGATTACTCCCTTGTTGTGAAGAGACATTATTAAACCGTCAGCTGCTTCAAAAATTTTCTCCGTATCCGTGAAGAACTTGGGGGTGAACATGTTCAAGCTCCAGCTTTGAGTTTTTTGCGGTAGCTCTTCTTGTGCTGTGGCTTTTTTCGTGTGTGGTTTTCCATTCGGCAATATCACTTGTCGTCCTTGCGCGTCTAGCACGGGCTCTCTATTAAATCCAGCTTCCTGAATCATGTTGAGCGAATCGTTAAATTCGGTACAAGCATTATCTTGGAATTTTTCCCAAAACCGTTTTTCAAAATGATCTTTTGTAAATCCCCATGGGTTGTCTAATTGAGCTATATATAGTCCGGTTGGTAAATAGTTGCCTGATTCAATCAGGATGTTATTGAATGGGGCATTCATGGATTCGAGGGCAACCCTCGGCCTTTGTCCCATTTCGATGTTATATATTGGATATTGGGCGACGTTTGGCTCAAAGCTGTTGGAAAGTTTCGGGATAGATACGCCCTCTTGGCACTTGCTAAACCCTAGATTTCCGTCCATTACGCCATGGTAATCACGAGGCACAAATTCGGGGCCAGCTGGGATTGTCCCGCCGAAGATAGCACCAAACCCATACATTGCCTCGGCGCACGATTGTTCCCACGCTACATGTTGCTTGTGGATTGTTTCATCGTAGTAGCCCAAGAACATTTTATAGTGCGAAGGGTCCATGCTGATATCTTCGATCTCTGCCTTAGCAAGGAAAAGGTCAATAATATTTTCCTTGACCGTGTGATGGCTAATCTCGACGAGTTGATCAAACCCGAGAGCAGCACACTGAGCATCAAAATCCTGTTCTTCTCGTGCGTCTGGGCGCGACCCCGGCGAATAGGGCGCGGCGGGGTTATGGTTCCATCTGCTGCTAACACATTGAATACTCTGGTCTTTTATTTGAGCATCCGTGGCTGGCGAGCCAAGAATGGCGTGACCCTGCGCGTCTTGAAGGTACTGCTTGGGCAAGCCCTCTCGACTGTGGCCAGGCGGGTACGTCTCTACGGGCGCAACCTCGCTTAAAGCGACCTCACAAAGTCGGTTGCCAACATATAAATCCCTGTATTCTTGACCTAACCGAGACAATGCTATCGATATATCCATATCCCAGATTTCTCGATTTGTCCTGCTGCGGATTCGTTTTCTGTGCGAGAAATTATCGGGGAATGTCCACGGTTCTGGGTGGTAAGGTATAAAATTTGCCAATTGATGGTAATTGAACGTTTCTCCCAGCATAGTTTCGAAAGGAGCGTCATACCATTCCGGTGATGCAAAATCCAAAGGATGGAAAGGCATTATAGGTACGTACCTTTTTACAGACTTCTTCCTTTCTTTCACCGAGAATGGTTTTATATTGCTTGTTATAACGCCTTGTATGTATGTATTTTCTAAGGTCGAAGACTCTTTGTAAGATAAGATTACAGACTTCTGGTCGCTTGTTGCTCCGAATTCTTTTCCAAGAGTCGTCGTCGGGTCAACGACATCTCTAATAGCGGTAATGTCTGCTCCGACCTTCAAATCTAAAAAGTAAAAACCCGCTTGCTCTGAATCCCTATCCTTGTAATAAAAATCTAGACTGAAAACAGCACACCACTGTTCCATGACTTCTCTTAAAGTCCCGATATAGTTCTGCCGATACCTTGGGTTTTTATCAGGCCACGCAGGGTTTGCTATTTTAACTTTCTGTGTTATCGGGTCACCATTACCATCGAACGTCTGTTCGCCATTTGCATCCACCACGTCTTGATTTTCGATTCTTAGGTGTGACCCCTGCGAACCATCATGATTAACAATAGGTACTCCAGCTTTTCTTAAGCTGTTTAGGAGTTCGGTAAAATTGTACGAAACATTCGGAGCGTTACCACAAAGCTTCTCTTCGAATTCTTCAGTACCTAGCATCATAAACCCGCCATCTATTGTGAACCCGGTTCCGAGGTCGTTGTGGCCTTTAGCTTGTTTTTCGTCTAAATCCCCCCAGTAGTCCTTCGGGGAGAATCGATTTGCCCATGTAAATTTTAGTGTATTTGACTGAATGGCAAAGATAGTGCTTAGATTAAAACGATGATCCCAATGCACGATGTCGGAGACAGGGAACACTCCAAGGTCCACGCCGGGAAACTGGCTTGCAGGACAAGCAGCGTTAAGCTCGGACTTCGAGCCGCTCGGCCACAAAGGGGTTCCAAATCCAAGAGTCACCGCCACGTAAGACTTTTTCGTCGCCTTGAAACAAGCTTCAGCTTCTTTGTAGGCATCCGTGTCTTCTTCTTTAACTAAATTATCAATGAACTGAAATCGGCTGGTGTCTGTTGGCTCAACCCTGCCTATAAACGAAGCAAGCGAGCAATCCCTGTAAATAGTGCCAGTTTGTTTGTTGAAAAAACCGCTCAAATTCGAGCCATAGCCCTTCTTTAACGCGGGATTCTCGCTCCCCCTGTTAAATCCATCCCCCATCAAGTAGCAATTTGGACAAAATGTTGTTAGCTTTGCTGAAGCCCTGGTCTCCCTTATGTACTTTTTACTTGGGGAATCATCTTCGCAGATATCTTCGTTCTCCTGCCTATGCGGCCCCTGTCTTTTCATGAGTCCAACATAAATCTTACCCATCATCAACGAATAATCCCTAAACGTAACTGCCAGCGTTTTTTGTTGAGCCTCAACTTGGATAGAGTAATCATACAGGTACATTCTGTTAAATTTTATCCCATGCAAATCAATGGAATAAAAGTGACCCATCCTTTTTTCCTCGTGAAAATTTCTAGCTGTATTACTACCCTTATTGGTTGTTAGGCTAACCAGCAACATCTCGTCGCTGATATCAAACGCTTGTTGGCTATTGATGGAACTATCGTTTTCTAAGACTATACTTAGGGTTATTGTCGTAGGCTGTTTCGAAAATCCAAGAGTCACATTTGCGTCATATACCCACCCCCCGAACGCATAGCCCCGAGGCCACTGCTTTGGGTCTTTTTTGAAAAGCTTACGCTTATTTCGCAAAGCCACGCTTGGCAATATCGTAATTCCCTGTAAATCTTGTATAAAGCTCATTTTTCCTAACTATAATTTAAGAACCCCTCACTATTATTATAAAAAATAAATGGGTTTTCACCAAATAAAGTGAAAGACCTGGTTAAACTACACTCTTTTCCTAGCCGGTAGGAGATATCTCTCTTCTGTCTTACCCCATTTAACCATATCATTTCAGAAAAACCAGAAAGAGGGTCTGGGATACCGTAAGTGTCTCCAGTTATGTTTTTAAGTATTTCTTGGGGTTGCTCCCCCAAAACTATAGGGACAAAACACATTTCTGGCGTATAAAACCCATCGGGACTCCCAATAATAGAGGAGTACGAGTTTCCATAAATGGCGACACCAGGTAATCCTCCAGTAATGACTAAGGCATCTACGGTATAATTATTACCACCGTTGATGTACGTGTGCGGCTGTTCAAAGTAGTCAATATTTTCAATTAATTTTTGACCATTGTAGTATATATGGTGATCTCGCCAAATCTTTTGCCCCGAAATTCCCGTAATTATTACCTGCCCCTTGTCTCGCCACGGCTCTTGGACAGTATTTTTTTCATTGAAGAACTGGGGACGCTCTGGAAAATTCCCTGCACTAGAACCATAGCCAGTAGCGACCTTATTCGGGGCGAATCCCTCAGGCATAAGGCCGAGTGGACTCTCCCCCCACCAGCCACTATAATCTATGCATATAGCAGTATCTCCAACTACGTCATAAATTACCTCTTGTTCGTCCGTGACGAACCCAGTGATCGTCTGATCTTCTAGCACATAATAATCATAGTCATGTCCACCGCGAGTAGTCGTGACTGGCAAGATGGTTTCACTTTGAGGAATGAAGCCATTGATATCCAGAGAGAAATCGCCCGAACTCTGCTTATACAAACCGTAGTTGTATAGTCTCAAGCCAGTGGAGTGGCTAACCTGACCGTCAGCATTAGGCTCAAGACCAATATCGGGTCTTGGGCTACTGAAACTTAGTATCTCTATGTGCTCTCCGCTTTCTAATCCATTTTTAAAATTTAAATAATATCGATTATAAAGATCAATCTTGCTCTGCTCATGTATGATCCCGCTTGTTGTAAAAGTGTTTGATGCTACGGTTGGGGCTCCAGTGAGAAAGACGACTTGCGTCCCGAGCCCTGATATTAGTCCTGTCACCCCCGATTGATAAGTGGTAAGAAAATTGTTTCCGTCCCCGTCTGTGATCGTTTTATATTGCTCTACGTAACCTGTTACCCCGGTAGCGTATATTGTTTCTTCTCTGTACCCTGTAATATTGGGGGACACTATCTCGGAAGTCGTAGAGGTAACTTCTACCCCAGTCACGAACATGCATTCGCCCATGGAGTATAGCTCGCCTTCTTCGTAGTTTTCATTAAACAGAGCAAAATTGTTTATAGTCCCCTCGTACCCTGTGTAATCTATGTTTGTATTGGATAGAAATCCCCCTAGATACATCTTGTTTGATGCCGCGTATCCATCAACGACGAGGCTCTCTTGATCTACTACCCTTGTTTCTAGGTTAATTACCCCCGCCGTAAGAGTGTCTCCGAACTGGGATACGCCCACTACCGAGTTTTTGTTAATTTCTGAGTTTAGCGTTATAGCTGGGTGAGTACCTCCATTGTTGCACTGTAAATATAGTCTACCAGCCTGATTGATTCCCAAGTAAAACCCAGAGGTAGAGTCGTGTGAGTCCATTGTAGAAAACAAGACCCTAGATAAGTTATTTTGGTCTGTGTAATCGCACAAATCAGGGGTCATATCCAATGCCGCCGACCAACCATCGTAATCAACCGTAAGTCCCACTTTCACCAAATCAACCCCGCTAAAATACCCGTTATGGGTGACTGGCATGTCGGTTTGCCCTATGGAAAAGCCTGGGTAAAGACTAGATTCTATAACTCCTGTTTGAGTACCCCCAATGGTGACCTGCTTAACTGACTCTCCAGTGGGATATCTTAGGTTATATAGAAGGTCGGCACTGGTATTGAGAACGTTTTTTTCTCCGCTCGAAAAGTCGTAAAAAATCTGGAGCTCTCCCGTTGATGGGAGTTTTGCCTCGATGCATTTTATGTAACTATTGTAGCTCATTCCTTTTACCTAAGTTTAATTACACTTTAATACCCGAATTTATATCCCTTTCCTCGCTCAAATTCGGTATTGCCTTGGTTCTGGTTGGTGAGCATGGGGCCGTGGACATGAATAAGGGCGAGAAGCTCTGAGTTGTCCGATGTCGGGGTATGTAAGTATGACCTGTTCGCAGCGAACGAATAAGGGTACGTTGCGTCGTCTGACTCATCTATTAGTTCCCTTGCGAAATTGAGGTTATCCTTGCCGTATGCTTTTGCATCTTTCGGAACTGCCAAGGCAGCTACTTGATCAGCCACGAGGCGTACCGCTGCGTGGGCAACATGGTCTTGCGAGGTGTAGTTGGGGGGGGTACTAAAAGCTGTGTCGCCACCAACCACATGTTGTCGCTCACCATTCACAGTAATTTTAGTATTCTGTGCAAGTTTACAATTAAGGTCTTGCAATGCGAATACGCCATCTACGTTAGCGGAGGCTTGCTCCTTCATTATATGTTTTGTGTTTGTTTCGCTTACACTCCACTTGAGGTTAGCGACCTGAGGGCTATAATCCTCGTCACTAAATTCGGCTGATACATTAAGCGTACCCAAGTTTATATTTTCAGACCATTTTATGGTCCTGGGGTAGGGGCTAATTCCCCTTTGTGTGCAGCCGTAAAATTCTCTACATCCAAGAAGGGTGGTAAACTCCGCTGGGTTGTTCGCGTCGGTTTGCCAATCGTCGTCGTCGCATGGAGAGCATGGACCGTTTCCCCAACTTTTAAAAACCTGCCCACTACTAACGAGGGCATAAAGATAAGACTGGATATTGTTAGTCGAGTTATCGTAATAAGTGTCTTTAAAGTTTTTGGCCTTTTCTCGTTTTGCGTTTACATTTCCGTAACTTATAAATTCGCCATTGATTTGGTAGGTTGCGATGTCCGTTACTTCGTCTCGACTTAAGTCCACCTTCCAGTCAAGGAAGCCGTTTGTTAAATTGTCATACCCTGTTTGGTATTGAGCCTTGACAGTCAGCTTGTGTCCAGCCTCGTCCTCGCTAATGCTCATGTTGTTTTGATAAACATATATATAATTAGAGTTAATGGCTGCTGGAGCAGTCGCTGGTAATAATTCGCTGGCGATATGCTTTTCGAAAGTATAGTTTCCTGCCGTCATCTCAGCGTTGAGTCTGGCTCTAAGATTACTAATATCGACATCATTGACCGCCCCTTGATACTCGATATCGTAGTCTACGGTGGCAAAATCTTCAGTAAGGGAATTATTTTGCACCATCTTCATGGTCTTTAATATGTGGGCTTGAGCGGCAGGAGAACAATTGTAAGCTGCCCTACACTCGTCTTCAGAGGCGTAAGCACCGTTATCGGCAGTCACCCAAGCATCGGAAACGCAGTCGGGGCACTGGTCTTGGTTCTCGTCATCTGTATAATACTTAAAGCTTTCTGTAATAGAATACGTACCCTCCATTCTATTTACGTTTTCTGACCTACTTAGCATCGGAACCTTAAGGCCCGTCGAAACGCCCCCCGCTATCGAGGGACCAGGCCAAACACCGATGGAGTCTGATTTATACTTATCAACGAAAACCCTCGCCCTTTCAAACGCGGACAGGGTTCCGCTCTTGATGCCTTTAGCGGAGACTTTATGAGTGACGCTTACTGAGCCATCTTCATTATCGGAGTATTGCCAGCTATCCGATGGGTCCACCACGGCATCGACATAGTAAACATCATAAGCTTTTAATTTTACTGTATATTTTACTGGTGTTTTTTGTGCCCACTTGCTTTGCGCGAATGATACCTCCTCCACCAAACAAGAAGGGATGTCGTACTCCTCCACTAGGACGTTATCATCATAGACCTGAAGTGCTTTGAAGTTCTGTTTAAAAATGTCAGTAAAGTCAACAGCTTCACCTGTGGTTTTTTCTGTAAAATTGGCCCCGAGATGGTCTTGTTTTATTTGCGTCTGGACTCCATCAATAGGATCAATGTAACCATTTAAGGTAATGGATTCCGTCATTCCCCAGCGATTACCATAATCTAGAGGGGCAAAAGACTTCGATATGAAGGGTGAGCCAACTAAATTATTATTGTAATATACTTGAATTGCCATTTTATGGTGCTGGTAATCTCGCCGCTGCGGGCGGTGGTTTCTTGTGCGAGTACGTTAATTCCGCCGTCATGCTAACCTTGTTACCGGAATCATAGTTGTAAGTCAGGTTAGAAATATAAAAAACCCTCTGATAGCTGTCGCTTATTTTAGCGTCGTTGAACACTTCTAATAAATTAGCCTTACATTCGGCAGCCATGGCCTTGAGGGCGTTCGTAGGGATAAATTTCGAAGGCGTTATAGGAATCGTCCCCAAGTTCGTCAACATGCTTGAAACTGGCCGAGCTAATTGACAACTCACTGTAACTGATCTTTTTCCCACTAAAGTATGATAGGCATCCGAAAGAACTGTTGTGTTGGGCCTGTTGTTCGTCATCTTAGACGTTCCCCTGTTAATAATGGTATGTTCAGAAACGACCCTTTTGGGCCAAGTGTCATTCCACTTTATTTCTGTTTTCGTAAAGCAACCTGGACAATGTTTATGCAACATAGTTTCAGTAGGGGATACGGGAACCATGGTTATGTCATGCATGGATAACATAATATCATTACTATATGTAGAGGTTAACGTGTAAGTTTTTCCCATGCTGCTCGATGATACTGATGTGGTCACGGGCCAAACGGAGTGACCACTTGCTGTGTACATCCCCCCCATGAAAGCAGTTTGCCCTGTTGGCCAGTTGGTATTTAGCGTATTCCAAAAGACCCCGATCTTATCATAGTCTGGGTTGGCTGTGTTATTACCTTGAAAAGAGTAAGAGAGAGCGTCATTAACTTCCACAATACTTTGAGCATTGTAATCTTTTAACAAATCAAGGGGCGTTTTGGGTGGTGTCCAAGTCCCACTAGCGTTTCTACAGTCTGTCTTATTTAATTGGTTTGTGTCGCTGCATACCCCTGTCGTCCAAAAATCCTCTTCCGCCGATGTAGATTTCGAGCGATGCGAAGTTAAGGTAACATTCTGGATGGCCGTTACAACACCCCTGTGGTCTCTACTTACGTCCAGAGTCTTAAGAAGTTGATATCCCCCCACCTCATTCGAGGCCGTTACACCGCCCTGAACGTCGGAGGTGAACACTGACGAGAGTGTCATTGTTAACCCCAGCTTGTTATGAATAACGGTTTGTGTCAGGGGCACAGAGTATAACGTTGGTCGAACGACGCTGGTTCCCGCAGCAAAAACAGTGTCAGTTGAGTAGTTCGCGAACGCGGTTACGGTCCTTGCGTGAGCTCCAGTTTTTAAGGCTGGAAGTGCGGTTTTTAGATCGTCCCATCTACCATTCCTTGATTTAAGCTCTACCGTCTCGGTTACGCTTGCTTTCCCGTCCCTGCTTATATCTATGGAATATTTTTTATTAGTCGTGTATGTAGTTGTGGAGTCCTTAAGGACGGTCATTTTTTTCGTGAAGCTGTACGTATTTTTAATCGTATCGAAAGTTTCATCAAAAAAATGTTTGTTTGCCGCAGTCCCTGTGAGACCATAGTTTTGAAGAGCCCCAGCGAATGCATTGTGACCGAAATATGTATTATTTACATCATCAGCGAATAGTGCGGTGGCGATATTCGCGGCGGCAGCTCTGGTGGACTGACCCGTGGTAGCGTCTGGGCAATTGTAATATGTTCTACATGTAGGTTCATCAGCAAAGTTTTGTGAGTCATTCGCCCACTCACCGTTTTCGCACTGAGGGCAATAATCAACCTGTCTTAAGGTTAATTCTATATTATGGGAGAATTCCTTATTGCCGCTGTCTTTATCTTCGAAATTAAATGTCTCATTGATTGAGATGATTTGCTCTGTGTAGTCGTGGATAGCGTCTTTTATTCCGTAAAATTTCCCACTCTCCGCACCAGTAGCCTCGTTTAGTTCTGGGTGTTGTGCTAGTAATGTCGCGCTATCTATTTTGGAGTTGACTTCCGCTGTTACTATGTATTTTTGTGCGCCTACTAGGTTTTCGGTTCCAGATTCGGAACTAGAGAGTTCAATTGATTTTATTGTAGTGTTGTGTTTGTCAACTTTAAGTTTGTTAGCTACTTCCTGAAGCATGTAAGAACTTAAATGGTTCCACCCGTCAGCAGCAAAAGAAGCCATGTTTGAGAGGTCCGTTACCTGTATTTCAAGGTTAAAAGTCTCAATATTTCTCCAGTTAAACCCCTCCCCCAAGTAATCCCTTTTAAGAGAATACCCTAACAGGGAGTCAAAAAATCCTTGGTTATTCATGGTTTATTATGCGTTTTGCTGGCCTAGAGATAGTGGTGCTGGGTTACTATTGCCAGCGAGTGTTGATGGGAATGATTTTTTCCATAGTTCATCAATTTTCTCGTTTATCAGCTGACTTAATTCCTCTTCATTCAGAATTTCGAGTTTACCATTAATAGCACCGAACTCGACACTGTGTTTAAGTGACCCCGAAAATTCGCTCTTTCCACCTTCGCCGCCTCCCTTGTCGGTTTCGTCGGTTGCGTTTTTGGTCAGTATCTCCACTAGTTTATTAAGACTTTCGGTGAAACCTTCTCCCTCACCACTCCCTTGATTATTACCTCCCGGAAGGACCCCGGGAATTGTGGACCCTTGGGGTTGGGGTTCCCCTCCGCCGCCAACAGGAAGACCCGTGGCAGGATCAATATTCAGCTCTTGCTTGACTCGGGGAAGAGGAACCCTTGGTTCACCGGGCTGCGTCTTCGGGAACGCATTCACTTCTTCTATTCCTTGGGGGTGGTTTTCTGGGGTCGGGCCGACAACCGGCAATCCTGTTAACTGATCAATTTCGCCCCAGCTGTTGCTGGGGGTAGGTGTCGGCGATCCTATTTTCATCACGGGAGGGTTGCTGTGTGGAACGCCTGTCCGAGTTGGTGGATTTTGGTTGGTGATCCCGGCGGCGGGACCCTTTATTTGCCCTCCCAGTAGCCCACTCCTACCCCCGAATCCGCTGTTGTAAGCTGACCCTCCGGGGCGGTCGAAGCCGGTCGTGTCCATCACCGATGTGAAATTTTGACCGCCTTGGACTCCTTCGCCAAAATCGCCATAATTAGTTATTTTGCCGCCCTCCATCGAGCCACCGAAGATTTCCCCTATGGTGCTCTCCGCTCTATCCGCTATTGATGATGGCCAATTGGTAACGTAGACATCCTGTGCGTCAGATTGCCTTTCTTTCATCCTATCTTCGGCTGCCTTCGCATTTGTTTGCTGGCCTTTAGCGGCTTGCAGTTTGTCGTTCACCTTCTCTTTGCCAGTTCTTGGGTCTTTGCCAAGATTAAATTCACCGTCAAAACCGGGGGTCATCTTCGCACGTTCCTCGGGACTCATGCCCGCCATGGTCTCCGCATGTTTTGCCTTTTCTTCGGCGGTGTAGAATACTCCCTTCTCGGCATCCATCCCACCGTAGGTTTTTTTCATGTATCCTTGTTGTGCTCCGAGCTCTTGCTGCGCTTTGACTATGTTCTCCTTGTTCCCAGATTTTGTTGCCGTCACAAGTTTTGCCTTTATGGCTTCTTCCCTATCTTTGTCGCCCTTGTATTGGTTCTTTCGTTTTTCGAGTTTTTCTTTAGTTAGAACGCTTTTATCTTTTTCAACTTGTTTTACTTTATCCTTGTTAGCTTTCCCAGCCTGTTCGCCCACCGTGCCACCGGGGACACGTCCGCTCGTTAGTTTTCCAAAAAGTTTACCAAGACTGGCCCAGAGGCCATCGCCGCCCGCATTCCCCGGTCCGCGTGTGCCTCCGGGTTTGATGCCGCCAGCGGGGTAGTGGGCTGTCGTCACCCGTACGGTTTCCTCCCCGCCCGTTCCACCTCTTTGACTGGACTTTTGTTTTTTCCAATCATCCATTGTGGAGATTTGTCCGCCTGAGGCGGTTTGTCTCCTGGCGTACTGTTGGTACTCCAGTCCTTCGACCTTTTTCTGCGAGGCCGCCCGATACCTCGCCTTCATTTCCTCGCCCTTTTCCGGGGTAATGCTGCGCTTGTCCACCGCATCCTGGATTCTTGCGACTTGCCTTAGCCCCTCCTTTTTTTCCGTATTAATTTGCAGTTGTCCCGCCTCAAGGTCTTTGTCTTGGACCCGTGTCTCTTCTTTTTTGGCTTTTTTCTTCTTCTGTGCCCCTTCCCCTTCTTCGCCGCCGCCCCCGCCGAAAACCGAGGCCACCAATCGCTTGGCCGATGACCAAAGCCCGCCACCCTTTTGCCCAGCTTCGGTTGAGGTTTCCGGTTTACCTGCGGGATTTGCCCTTACCTGTACCTCTCCGCCGGTTTGAATGTCACCTCCACCACCGCCCATCGTGGCAGCTCCAATGTTAATTACTGCGGTTTGGACATTGAAAGTAGCAGCAGCGATGGCTGACGTTCCCCCAGCAGCTTGGGTGGATGCTACGGGTAGGCCAGTATTGGGATCAAATTGCTGGGTGGGTGCGGCGGGCTTGTCCTTGCCGCCACCTCCCCATAATCCAAGGGCTTTTCCGCCGTAGTACCCGCCCGCAATCACCCCTCCGAGCAAGGCAGCCTTGCCACCACCCCGTAGAATTGACCCACCAATTCCCTTGCCTACCATCCCCCGAAGACCGTACCCGGCACCGCGCCATGCGGATTTCACGACCCCACTCCCATGCTTCCGCATATTCCCGTAAATGTATCCAAAACCTAACCGCCCTCTAGCAAGCATTCCTCCTCCACCAGCGGCTGCTCCTCCACCCATTTTACCTATTTTTCCGAGACCCCACTTGCCAAGCGCAGCAAGTCCAAGTCCACCCACGCCCGCAGCGGCGAGCCTTCCCGCCACGCCCAAACCGCTGTTCCCACGCGACTGCTCTGCCGCAGGTCCGAGGTAATGTGCGCTGCTCTTATCATCGGTGACTTTTGTATCGCGGGCTATCTCCGCGCCTTCCAGCTTCGTTTCTGCTCGTTCTACTTTTTCTTCCGCTTGTTGAATTTGGGCTGCGCTGCCGGTTTTCTTCACTTGTTTTAATTCATTGTTTGCCACATCCAGCGCAGCTTGCGCGTTGTCCACCTTTTGCCTGTTTGCATCGCTTCCTACTCCAGCGACACCTTGAGCTTGCGAGATTCTCTTCCGCGACTCTTCATCGTACCTGTCGGGATTAGCTCTTACGTCTGCCGCCAATGTCTGGCTGGCTATCGAGGCGATAGAGGAGACCTCGCTTCCAGTTGTTGCTTCGCCAACTTTTTCTGACAACTCTCTGGCACGGTCGGCACTGATGAGCCCCTTTGATTTGGAAGTTTCAATTAATTGGTTGGCGGCGGCTTGTTTTTCCGACAACGTGGCAGCTTTCCCCGACTCATCACTAATCGTTTTCATCTGCTCGTTGAGAGCTTTAATTGCTGCCTCAAAGGCATTTGTTTGGGTGGTGATTGCATTCACAATCGGGTCCGACATCGCGTTGGCATTGATTTTGAGTTCTTTATCTCTAGCTAATGCAAGATTTTCATTTATTCTTTTTAATTCTTCGACTTGCTTCGCCACATCATCAGGCATCTTCTGAAGCTTCATTGCATGTTTAACTTGGTCAGCGGCAATCTTCGCTGCATTAGCTCGACCCTTTTGAAGGGCCCCCTTCAGGTCTTTTAGTGATTTGTGTTGAGCCGAGCCCGGTGGAGCTTTCCTCATCGCGCTGTCCATGCTTTTGATCTGTCTAGTAAACTGTGCCTCAAGCCTCTGGGTATTACCTTTGATAGCAATCTGCTGGACACCTTCACCAGCCTCGCCCATTGAGCCACCCATCATCTCCTGTAATTGTGTGCCGAGCTTTGCGGCGGCTCTCCCTCGTCTAACTGGGTCTTTGCTCATCGCCAGCTGGTTGGCCGACCTACGCATACCTCTATCTATTTTTCTTTCTTGCTTCCTATCCATCAGTGCGCCGATTCCACCACCAGCCTTAATATTCCTCATTGCTTCTCTGGTTTTAGCTTGCTCAAGTTGGCTTTTCTTGGCAATCGCGAGTTCTTCCATGCCCTTTATGTTTAGATCGCTAAGTAGTTGATTCGTTTTTTCTTGAGCTTGTACGCCCGCCCCTTCTATGTTCGCGGTTTGGAACATTCCCATAGCCATTACGGCCTCGCCATCTTTTTTGCCCTTGGTGGAGGAGAGTGTCTCATCTAATTTTGCTTGCTCGACCTTTTGACCTTGGTCGGTTTTTTTCTTCATCTCTTCTAGTTTTTTAATCTCTGCTGGATCAGCCTTGGGGTCGCTCCTCAACTCGTCAAGTCGTTCGCCAATTGCCGCGCCTTGGAATGCGGATGTCATCGCGGTTGCCGTCTGAGTTTCGGTCATGTTCATCGCGTTGCCTCTTTCAATTACCGCTGCGATTGTGGCGGTCCCCGCGTTTTGGGCGGCAATTATTCCCATGTTGGCTGCTACTGTCGCGCCTTGACCTGGAGCACCTTCGGTTATCGTGGTCATTGGTGTGACATTGAATGCTCCCATTGCCGCTGTGGCAACCTCGGCTCTCCCTTCCATTTGTCTTTCTTCAGTTCCGGTCTGCATCCCTTCCATGATATTGTTTATCTCTAGTTGGTTTTGAACCTGTGCAGCCGCTTCGTCACCCATGAATAATGCTGCTGCTGACCCTGACCCTGCTGACGCTTCAAGACCCGATCTTCCAACTCGACCCATCATATCGGGTGCGCTACCCATTCCCGTCGTCTGGATGCCGACCCCCGCGCCACGAGCTTGACCACCTCTTCTACCGAACCCCGATGCTGCCGCCACGCTTCTTTTGCCTTGGAGAATTGCTCTACCGGCTCTGATTGAGTTTAGTATGTTTAAATTGTCACCTAAATTTTTGATCTGTGCTTGGACAGATTGTGCTGCCACCTTTAGGGAGTTGAAGGAAGCAATGTTTTTTGAGCGAATTTTGGCCATTGATTTCATCACCGCCTCGGTGATTTTGCGTTGCTCGTTTGCGCTCTTGAGGGAGTCCACGAACTTCTTCATTGCTCCTTCTGATTCCTTCAGGTTTTTGGCCATCTGTTTCGACATGACTCCCGCCGCCACCATTGAGTTAATCATCTGCTCTGGCCCTCCACCACCCTCCACAATCCCCGACATTTTCTTTTGTTCTTTGGAGCTTAAGTTAACCACGAACTGATTGGTGGCACTTCTTAGTTCTTCCTTCGATTCTAATTGTTGAGCTTCTGATTGGTGACCAAGGATATTCCTCTTATCGAACATGCTGCTGCCACCTTCAGACCAGCCGCCTCCCTTTCCTGCGAGACCCATAAAGAAGCCCCCCGCGCCACTGGTTTTTTTATGCTGTAGCGACTTCTCGGCAAACTCCATTGTTTGCTCTGTTTTACTACCTTGCCTTGCGATATAGTCTTGAGCTTCTGCTGCGGCCCTTTGTTTTTGTTCGGGGGTAGCTGCTCCCATGATGGAGGCTTTAATTCTTACCGCGTCCTTTGTATCAGGCAAGCTTGATAATGTGTCCATCATCTTCTTGTTGAGTCGAGCTATCGTTTTTTGGGTAACGGTAGGATCGCCATAAGAATTAGTTAGCTCACTTAAGGCTTGGGTATATTCGGTTAATTTGGAGCTAATCTCTTGGAAATGTTTTTTCTGGATTTCCGCCTCTTTCCTTAACAAGGCTATACCGCTCATTGCTACTATAGCAGATTCAGCGATGGTGGTTAAGCCCATGAATCCACCAATTACCATACCTGCTGGACCGGGTATCGCAGCCATAGCTTGGGCCGCTTCGGTAGCACCTTTTGTGACCCCCAACGCCACGGTTTTCATGTCGCTGTCTTCTTTACCGAAAGCTGCCTCCACGCCAGTTGTTCCTACCGCTGCAATTCCCGTCGCAACACCGCCAGCGGTTTGTGACCTTTTCTCCCCTGCAATCTTACTTTCAACCTTTTCGTCATTGATTGCCTTTTCCTTTCGTATCGTTCTATCTTTCTCGTTTCGTGATTTACCTTCGAATCTCGAAGCGTCACTTAATTCTGCTTCAGCAGCTTCGACTTTTCCCCTTTGTTGATCGGCTAGGGTGGAACCTGATCCTACGTCAATTTCAATATCTCTAAGTTTTGCAGCGGCTTCCTTAACGGCGGTTTCTAGGTCGTCGAGCCCTAATTCATCGGCAGTAAGCTTCGAATCCATGAATTCTGCTTCTTCTTTTTTAATCTCCCTGTCTGCCACCTCATTCATTTTAACCGCCATGGTAGCTTCGTCTTTTTTTGCCTCCTTTTCTTTGTCCTCGGACTTGGCCAAGGTTCCCTCTTTACCTTCGACTAATCCAATTTCTGCTGTAATTATTTCGTCAGCTTTTTCTTTAACGTCCTTTGAGTCTATTCTTGCTTTCGCACTTTCGACTTGGCGTACTACCCCCTTTTGAGCTTCAACTTGATCGGCAGTCGACCCGGACCCTTCCGCCTCCATTCCAGCTAATTTTTCTTTTTCGCCAGCGACATTAACACCAGCATCCGCCATCAGCGCAGCCCTAGCCTTGTCTTCGTATTCGGCCATTTTTGCAGGAGCAGTTCCGCCTTCTTCTGTTGCGGTTCCTCCACCGCCTCCGCCTTCGCCCGCCGCTCTTGGCTCTTCTCGTCTCTTGACATTAATCACCGCCGATTGGATATTTATTGTAGCCTTGTCTATGTCAGATTTTTTTGTATCCGCCTTCCCTTTATCAATGGCTTCTCCTTTCGGGGTTTTGGGAGACTCGGTTGCTGTTGGTGGTGGGGTTTCTTTCCCACTCAATAATGCTTTTAAATTAGCGAGTTTATCTTCCTCCGCCTTTCTGGCCGTGGTAGCGTCTTTGGATTCTGCCGCTACTCCTTCTGGAGTGCTCGCCCCGTGTCCCAGATCGTCCCTGAGCTTGTCCGCTTCTTTGACAACGCTGCGACCAACCGCTTTTTCATCGGCTGATCGATCCTCTGGCTTTTTCTCCATGGCGGCGGAGATTTTTACTTCTTCCTCCTCTTCCATTAGGAGTCGGGTGGCCTGTGACGAGACTTCCTCGTCGTATTCTTCTTTCCTTGGTCCTGTCTCAAGTCTTCTTTTCGCAACGCTACTTACTGCCATTTTTTCGTAAGCAGCATCTGGCTCCGTTTTGAGTCTCTCAATTATGGCTTTTTTCTTGGCCGCCTTATCTTCGGGCGAAAGCCCCGCCTTCGCTTTGGCTTTTTCCGTCGCGCCGTGAAAATCCGCCAATTTTTGTGCGCTTGCGGACGATGCTGAGTTAAGCTCTTCTATTGAGTAGAACAACTTGCCAAATGATGTTGGAAGTTCTGACTTAAATATTTTATTAATAGAACCTGTAATTCCCCCTAGTGCCCTATTGAATCCTTCATTTAAATCTCCAGCACCGCCCCTGAGCTCTTTGAACGCTCCAAGCATCATGGACATTTCTGCGCCTGATCCGAAGTCTGCAAAGTTAGGGACATGGCCGCGAGATTTTCCTTGGCTTGCGAAACCGCCCATGGTTGGGGTAAGTCCATGAACTTTAGCAATATCTCCCATTGCTCCCGATTTAGTACCACTGTTGGGCTCGTGTTTTAAATTCGTTACGAAAGGTCCGTCGTAGAAGTTGGGGATAAATCCATTCGATCTATGGTAAACAACGTCCCCTACGCCGCCTAAGGCTGACGACTCTCTTTGAACCGCGCTTACGGAAGAGGGTCCATCTTGGGCTGCGGCTATGAGAGCGTCTTTTCCTCGGAAACTTCCGTCAGCGAAGTTGGGGATGAAGCCTCTGGCTGCCGCAGCATTGGGATTGACTTTATCAGTTTGATATGACAAATAAAATGTTGGTTTTTCCTCCTCTGGGCCAGCCCATTCTTCACCGCCGCCTCTCCAAGCGAGTGAAAGTGCATCTGTACCCCATTCAGAATACCGTTCGCTGTAGTCGTCAGTACCCCCGCCAACTATGTCCACATAATCCGTATTCCCCAAATCAATTCTTTTGTCCGATGCCATCTTCTTGGCTTTTGCAGCGGTGATACCTGACCTAGTTAAATATTTTCCAATAAATGTTCCTGATGCGTGACCCGCGCCTTCATTAGCGTCACCCCCAGTAGTGGCTGAAAGCATACTGATTCTCTCCTTCACCTCTTCATGAGGCTCGCTATCATTGAATGTACCTAGACTATAATCAAAGGGATCACGGTTTGGTTGATGTCTTATTCCAAACGCGGCAGGGACAGCTAGTTCAAATTCTTCTCCCTTCTTGACGTTCTCCGCCCCTTGAACAGAAGCCTCGCTCTGTCGATCCTTGTCATTATATAGGTCAACAAGTTCTTGGGCTAATTCCGCGTTATTTCCCCAAACGCCCGATGCATCATTACCACCTGACAGCTTACCATCGGGCCAGGCGTTCACCCACCCCCGTAAGGTGGCCTCTGCCGCACCATTTTCAATTCCCTCCACTACTGTCCTAGCGGCGGTTTTTGGGTTCGCTTTTAACGCATCGACTGCTGCCTGTACCTGTCCAACTTCCTTTAGACGTTTCTGTTTTCGTTCCTCATTTCTCGCAACGTGCTCGCCGCCAAAGTTGGGGGTGAAGCCTCTACTAGCAAAATTCGGAGTAAAACCATCACTCAAATTAGAAATGTTGAGCTCACCTTTCCCTAGCTCGTCTGACTTGAACAGGTCAAGATATCCTCGGGCATCCATTTG
>Ga0209709_10000837_pt1 | contig 29025 bp, 25 predicted proteins | sample ArcticOcean_MG_C_2_FD_187435 | JGI IMG/M metagenome (GOLD analysis project Ga0209709, IMG submission 187435) | Marine microbial communities from western Arctic Ocean - ArcticOcean_MG_CB4_136 (SPAdes) (version 2) | ecosystem: Environmental > Aquatic > Marine > Oceanic | place: Arctic Ocean... | reverse complement strand
CCAAAACAAATTTCAGATTCCCTAAAAGAAACTCTAGGGAACTGGTCAGGAGAAGTTAAAGATGACTTAGTAGGTTATGTAGCTTCTATCGCTGATGGAGTAGCAAGAGTTAAAGGATTAGAAAATGCTATGTCTTCTGAACTTCTTGAATTTCCAGGTGGCTTATTAGGTGTTGCTCTAAACCTAGATGAAGACTCTATAGGAGTGGTACTGATGGGTGACTCAAATCATATTCAAGAGGGTATGCCTGTAAAGCAGACAGGTGAAGTTTTATCCATAGGTGTTGGCGATGGTTTTCTTGGAAGGGTTATTGATACTCTTGGGAATCCAATAGATGGAAAAGGCCCAATTGAGTTTACAGAACGTAGATTAATGGAAACTCAAGCACCATCGGTTGTAGAGAGACAACCCGTTGGTGAGCCCTTGCAAACTGGTATTAAGGCAATTGACTCGATGATTCCAATTGGAAGAGGTCAAAGAGAGTTAATAATTGGCGATAGAGGTATTGGTAAAACAGCAGTAGCGATAGACACAATAATTAACCAAAAAGATACAGATGTTAAGTGTATATATGTTGCTATTGGGCAAAAGTCCTCAACAGTTGCTGAAGTTGTTGCTCGACTTGAAAGTGAAGGTGTACTTGATAAAACTGTAATTGTTAACGCTCCAGCATCTGCTGCTGCAGCGCTTCAAATGTATGCCCCATATGCAGGATCGGCTATCGGACAACATTGGATGTACAATGGAGAACACGCGCTTATCGTTTTTGATGACCTTTCAAAACAAGCTATTGCATATAGGCAAATTTCTTTATTGCTAAGAAGACCACCCGGAAGAGAAGCATATCCAGGAGATGTATTTTATTTACACTCACGCCTTCTTGAACGCTGTGCAAAATTATCTGAAGATTTAGGTGGAGGGTCTATGACAGGTTTACCTATCATAGAAACAAAAGCAGGTGACGTTTCTGCTTTTATTCCTACAAATGTTATTTCTATTACTGATGGACAAATTTATCTTGAAAGTGAATTATTTTACTCTGGAGTAAGACCTGCCGTGAATCCTGGTACTTCAGTATCACGCGTTGGTGGTGCAGCGCAAACAAAAGCAATGAAAAAAGTTTCTGGACCATTAAGAATTAATCTAGCTCAGTTTAGAGAGTTAGAGGCTTTCGCAGAATTTGGATCAGACTTAGATGCTGCATCTCAATCACAATTAGATAGAGGTATTCGAGTAGTTGAAATGTTGAAACAGCCTCAATATGAACCAGTTGCAACAGAAGATCAAGTAATCTCACTATATGCCGTAACAGAAGGTTATTTTGACAAAATACCAGTTGATGGTATTTATGATGCAGAAAAGAATTTACTTGAATTCGTCAAAACACGATATACAGATATGATCAATACTTTAAAAGAAACAGGAGAGCTTCCTGGAGATGAGTTAAAAGAAGCTGTGATTGCTTTTATAGCTACTTTGGAAACAATAGAAGAGGACTAAAAGTGGCAAGTGCTGAACTACGTATAATTAATAGAAGAATTAAAAGCGTTCGATCGACTAAAAAAATTACACGTGCAATGGAACTTATTGCTTCATCAAGAATTGTTAAAGCACAAAATAGGATGAAAGCATCCGAAGCATATTTTGTGCTTCTTAGTGAAATAGTTCAAGATTTAATAAATAATGGCTCTATTCCAAAAATAGAAATAAAAGATGGAAAAGAGAGAGTCCTTTTAATTGTTATAACATCTGATAGAGGATTGGCTGGAGCATATAATACTAATATATTAAAAATTGCTGACAACAGAAGAAAAGAAATTGAACAAACTGGCAAAGATGTTGAAATAGTAACTGTTGGTAAAAAGGCTACAAGATATTTTACGTATAGAAAAATTGACGTTTCTGCGGGTTATGAAGGTATTACAGATAGTCCTGAATTTAATAATGCTTTATCAGTAATGAAACCCATTACTGATAAGTATTATACTGGCGAAGTCTCATCTATAGAAATTGTCTATACAAGTTATAAGTCAGCATTAACTCAGAATGCAGTAATCAAAAAAATTCTTCCACTTGAACCTCAAGAAATTGAAAACAAGTCTTCTGTTACATTTGAACCAAGTGCAGTAGAAGTTTTAAATAGTATTCTTCCAAAATATGCAAATGCTTCATTTTTCAATGCTTTATTAAATGGTTCAACATCTGAACATGCAGCAAGAATGAGGGCTATGAAAGCTGCCACAGACAATGCAGAAGAATTAATTAAAGTATTAGCAATGAAAAGTAATCAAGCAAGGCAAGCAGAAATTACAACAGAAATTTCAGAAATTGTTGGTGGGTCTGAAGCGCTTTCAGATGCCAGTTAGAAAGGAAAATAATGAGTGAAGAAATAGGGAGAGTAGTAAAAGTTTCAGGACCAGTTGTAGATGTGGCATTCCCACAAGACAACCTGCCTGAACTTAACTTCGCATTAGAGGTAGATATCGCCATTGGAGATAATGAGAGCACAATTACTCTAGAAGTTGCTCAGCACATTGGAGAAAATAAAGTTAGAGCTGTTTCTATGCATGCTACAGATGGTTTAAAAAGAGGTACTGAAGTAAGAAATACAAATGCTCCTATCTCTGTTCCTGTCGGTCAGGAAACACTTGGTCATATTTTTAATGTAGCTGGTGAGACTCTTGATGTCCCAATAGAGTCAATTAATGTTAAAGAGCGTTGGCCAATACATAGAACTCCTCCAGCTTATAAAGACGTGACATCACAGAGTGAAATGTTTGAAACAGGTATTAAAGTTGTAGATCTCCTTGCGCCGTATGTAGAAGGTGGAAAAATTGGTCTTTTTGGAGGTGCTGGAGTAGGTAAAACAGTTCTAATTCAGGAAATGATTAACCGTGTTGCTACACAACATGGTGGTGTTTCTGTTTTTGCTGGTGTTGGTGAGAGAACAAGAGAAGGTAATGACTTGTTTGGAGAGATGCAAGAGTCAGGGGTTATTGATAAAACTGCATTAGTTTTTGGGCAAATGGATGAACCACCTGGCGTTAGATTAAGAGTCGCACTTTCAGCATTAACAATGGCTGAGTATTTTAGAGATGTAGAAAAACAGGATGTACTTTTGTTCATTGATAATATATTCAGATTCAGCCAAGCTGGTTCAGAAGTTTCGACACTCCTAGGACGCATGCCTTCAGCTGTAGGTTATCAGCCAACTTTAGCTGATGAAATGGGACTCCTTCAGGAGAGAATCACTTCTCTTAAAGGAAGGTCTATTACATCATTGCAGGCTGTATACGTACCAGCTGATGACATTACTGATCCAGCTCCACATACAGCTTTTGCTCACTTAGATGCCAGAACAGTACTTGATAGAAAAGTGGCTGACTTAGGTATCTATCCTGCAGTGGATCCTCTTGACTCTTCTAGTAGAATACTAGATCCAAAAATTGTTGGTGATGATCATTACACAACTGCACGTGAAGTACAAAGAGTTCTTCAAAGATATAATGATCTCCAAGATATTATTGCAATTCTTGGTTTAGATGAACTTTCAGAAGAAGATAAATTATTGGTTGGTAGAGCAAGAAGAATACAAAAATTCTTATCACAACCTATGTATGTCGCTGAACAATTCACTGGTATAGAGGGTAAGTTTGTTTCTATCAAAGATAGCGTTGAGGCCTTTAAAACAATTCTAAGTGGCGAATTAGACGCAACTCCAGAGCAAGCATTTTATATGGTTGGTGGAATTGATGAAGTTCTTGAAAAAGCTAAAGAGATTGAAGCAACTACATAAATGATTGTTAAAATTGTTAGTCCAGAAAAAGAATATTTTAGTGGTGAATCTTCAATGGTACAAACTAGAACTCCTAATGGAGAGATAGGTATCTATAGTGGCCATGAGGCAACAGTAGCCACTATTCTTCCTGGAGGACTCACAATAGAGCATTCAGAAGGCAAAGACAGCTATGCAGTATCCGGAGGCTTGCTTCAAATCACACCTGAAAAGGTAATAGTTCTTGGAGAGGTAATTGAGAAAGTTGATGGTGATCACGATGCAGCTATACAACGCGGTAAAGAATTAATAGACAATACTTCCGGTCAAGATAGCTAGAAATGAAGAGCATATTAGCTTTTCACGCACATCCAGATGATGAATCTGTTTCTACTGGCGTCACATTAGCAAAATATGCAGCTGAAGGTCATAGAGTAGTAGTAGCTACCGCAACAGATGGATCTGCTGGAGAAATACATAATTACGACAACCCAGAAGAACTCTTTCCTAAGCTTGCCGAAATGCGAAGAAAAGAGTTAGAGGCAAGCCTTGAAGCACTTAGTGTCAAGGAGTATGAATGGATGGGTTTTAAAGATTCTGGAATGATGGGTACTAGTGAAAACGATGATCCAGATTGTTTTTGGAGACAAAACTATTTTGACCCTGTTGGAAAACTGGTCGACATTATTAGAAAATACAAACCTGATGCTTTAATCACATACGATCCCTTTGGTGGCTACGGTCATCCAGATCATATTCAAACACATAGAATCGGAACAGCAGCTTATTTTGCAGCTAGTGACTTAGACAAGTTCCCACTTAAAGAAAATCAAGAAGTATGGATTCCTGAGCGTCTTTATTACAGTGCCTGGTCTAAGACAAGAATGCAATCAAGAAGACAACAAATGTTTGATGCTGGAATTATTTCAGAAGAAGAATTCAATAAATTTAACCCAATTGGCAGTGAACATGATGATATAGATGTTGAAGTTGATGGTACAAAATATGTGGAACATAAGATTAATTCTATGAAAGCTCACCGAAGTCAGTTTAAAGATGACTGGTGGGGTTTTAATATTCCAGATGAATTTAAGAAAGAATTTCTTGGTTTTGAAAATTACATACTTGCTTTTAATCGAGGTGATTGGTTTTCCCCATCGGACCTAATTTAAGTTTGAATCTCTTTTAATTTAGGTTTACTTCCATTTTACTTACTTTATTTATATTTCTAGATAAGTAATTAATTAGAAAGGAATTTAATGACTAAATTAAAATTTAGCTCACTAGTCTTAGTCTTATCTTTAGTAGCTATTGCCTGTGGAGGCAGTGATGAAACTGCTAGTGAAGCCGTACCTAAGACCTCAAACTCAGTCAAAGAAAGTTTGACAGGAGAAATATTGATTGATGGTTCTTCTACAGTCTTCCCAATCACACAAGCTGTTGCAGAAGAGTTTACAATTGTAAACCCAGATGTAAAAATTTCTGTAGGTGTTTCTGGTACTGGTGGAGGATTTAAAAAATTTTGTCCGGGTGAAACCATGATATCAAACGCTTCAAGATCAATTAAAGATAAGGAAGTAGCTTTATGCTCTGAAAATAATACTAATTATTTAGAAGTTCAAGTTGGTATCGACGCCCTTTCAGTTGTTGTTCCATCATCAAATGACTGGGCTACATGTTTAACTATTGAAGAGTTAAATTCAATTTGGGTAGCTGATAGTACAGTAAACAGCTGGAATCAAGTTAGAAGTTCTTTCCCAGATATTCCGGTGAATTTATTTGGTCCAGGTACAGATTCAGGAACATTTGATTTCTTCAATGAAGAAATAACTGGAGAAACCGGAAGCCGATCTGACTATACCGCATCAGAAGATGATAATGTGTTAGTTAATGGAGTATCGGGTTCAGAAGGTGGTTTAGGATATTTTGGACTTGCATACTATGAAGAAAATAAAGATAAGCTTATAGCTGTAAAAGTTGATGATGGCAGTGGTTGTCAAGCTCCAGAAGCTGCTTTTCAAGGCAATTACTTTTTAGCAAGACCTCTATTTATATACATAGCTGAATCAGTAAAAGAAATGCAGGTTGTTAAAGAATTTGTTGATTTCTACTTTGAGGCAATGGATATTATTGTTCCAGCAGTTGGATATGTTCCTATGCTTGATGAACAAAAAGCCAACGCTCTATCTGCTTGGCAAGCTTTTAGTAGCTAATAAGACAAAAGACGTATCTATGTAGAAATACATGGGTACGTCTTTGTTTAATTTATGTATAACTTCTATTTACTTTCTATTTACTTTTACAAATTAAATTTAACAAAAGCATTAAATGACAAATAACTTAAATTTATCCAAAGTTAAAACAAAGCCAGTTGAAACAATTGTAAAATTTTTCATTACTATGTCTGCATTCGCAGCAATCCTAATTTCTATAGCTATAGTTTTTACCCTTCTAACGGAAGCAATTAACTTTTTTAGAGATCCTGCTGTAACGTTCAAAGAATACTTTACTGCTACAAGATGGACTCCAACCTTTAAAAATCCTGTGTACGGTGTTCTACCTTTGGTTTCTTCAACTTTATATATTGCGCTAATTGCTTGCATAATCTCTTTTCCACTTGGTTTATTTTCAGCAATATACCTTTCTGAATTTGCTTCAAGAAGAACACGTAAAATTATAAAACCAATAATGGAGATTCTTGCTGGGGTACCAACAGTAGTTTTTGGTTATTTTGCATTAAATTGGATAACCCCAAATATTGTACAACGCTTCATACCTGGCTCAGGAGTTTTTAATGCTATTTCAGCAGGCATGGCTGTAGGGATTATGATTATTCCAACAGTTGCTTCCATTTCAGATGATGCCCTTAATGCAGTACCTAAGTCTTTAAGAATGGGCTCATTGGCGCTCGGGTCAACAAGGAGAATTACAGCACTAAAAATAATGCTACCAGCAGCATTATCAGGAATTATTGCTTCGTTTATTTTAGGATTTTCTAGAGCAATTGGAGAAACGATGATAGTAACAATAGCTGGAGGACAGTATCCAGAGCTTAACCTTGATCCACGAAAGGCTATGTATACCATTACATCCTCAATAGTTAATGTTTCACTTGGAGATACTCCCCATGGGACAACTGCTTATAATTCATTGTTTGCACTTGGAATCACTCTATTTATTATGACTTTTATTCTTAACATTTTTGCTGATTACATAGCTCGAAAATACAGGAAAGAATATGAACAATAGTCAATTATTAAAGGGTACAAAAAAAGAGAGAGAGTTAAAAGAATTAGCCTTTTTAAGTATTTTGTATCTGTGTGTAACAGTAGCAATAGTTACTTTAATGACACTTATCTATGATGTTGTCTCAACAGGTTATAATCGTTTATTAAGTGATTATGAATTGGGACTTATTAATAAGGTAACAATTGACAATCCAAAAGACTTCTTAACAAGTTTAGATTCCAGAGACCCATTAAAAGCGGGCATAGGACCAGCATTTGCTGGAACCATCTGGCTTATGATTATTGTAATTGCGGCTACATTTCCACTTGGTGCGGGTGCAGCGATATATCTGCAAGAATTTGCCCCAAAAAATAAATTAACAAGATTTATTGAGTTAAATTTAACTAATCTAGCAGGTGTCCCATCGGTAATATATGGATTAATGGGTCTAGCTGTTTTTGTTAGACTTGCTGGTTTTGGAAGATCAGTATTATCTGGAGGCTTAACCTTAACTTTATTAATTCTTCCAGTGGTCATTGTTGCTTCAAGAGAAGCTTTGAAAGCGGTTCCTGACACAATTAGACAAGGTGCATTAGCTTTAGGGTCTACAAGGTTTCAGGCAATATTTAGACAAGTTGTTCCTTCAGCAATTCCTGGAATGGTGACAGGAATGGTGCTTGGTTTATCTAGAGCGATTGGTGAAACAGCCCCATTAATTTTTATGGGTGCACTCACTTATGTTAACTATTATCCAGTCACCCCACTAAGTGGCTTCACAGCTATACCTATACAGGTTTATAACTGGGTTGGGTATCCACAAACTGAGTGGAAAAATACATCCTCAGCAGGAATTATGTTATTACTTGGATTGTTATTAAGTATGAATGCGCTTGCTTTAATTATTAGAAATAGGTTTGAGAAAGATTGGTGATCAATTGAGAGGAAAATATGGATACTAAATCAATAACAAAAAACGAACTACAGTATGTCTTCACAGTCAAAGATGTTTCAATTAGTTATGATGACTTTATTGCAGTAAAAAATGTTTCTATGGATATGTTTAAAAATAATATAACAGCTTTCATAGGTCCTTCCGGTTGTGGTAAAAGTACATTAATTAGATCTTTCAATAGGATGAATGATTTAATACCAAGTGCATCAGTGCAAGGCGAAATTAAATATCAAGGAATCAATTTGTACGACGATGATGTTGATCCAGTCCAAGTAAGAAGAAGGATTGGTATGGTTTTTCAAAAACCAAATCCATTTCCTAAATCAATAAAAGAAAATATAACTTTTGGTTTAAAGGTAAATAATATGACAGATAATTTGGATGACAGGATAGAAAAGGCATTAACACAGGCGGCCCTTTGGGATGAAGTAAAAAATAATTTAGACAAGAATGCTCTAGATCTATCAGGTGGGCAGCAGCAAAGACTCTGTATTGCAAGAACTATCGCTGTAGAGCCCGACACAATACTTATGGACGAACCATGTTCCGCATTAGACCCGGTTGCAACAAAAAAAATAGAAGACTTAATGCAATCTCTAGTACAAGATTTCTCGATACTTATCGTTACACACAATATGCAACAAGCTTCAAGAGTATCAGACTATTGTGCTTTTTTTACCACTAAAGCTACTGAAGACGGAAGAAGAACCGGTGAGTTAGTAGAATATAGTGATACAAAATCTATGTTCACAAATCCATCTGAAATTTTAACGGAAGAATACATAAGCGGGAGGTTTGGATGAGCTTAGAGGAAAAAATAAATAATCTAGAAACTGATTTACAGATTATGGGGACATTAGTTTTAGATTCATTAGTAAACGCAGTAAGAGCTTTAGAGGATAAAGATACAGAAAAAGCAACAGTAGTCATTGAAAAAGATGATGAAATCGATGATGCATACATGAAAATTGATCAAGACTGGTTTGAGTTAATGGCAACAGAGCAACCTGTAGCGGGAGATCTTAGACTTTCTACTTCGATATTACAGGCTAGTCTTCATCTAGAAAGACTTGGGGATTTATCAGTGTATTTAGGAAATACTACCCATGAAATTCATGATTTACCCATACCAGAAAGTTTGCACAAAATAGTTGTAGAAATGGGGGATATGGTTATTGATATGGCATCTTCTGCATTAGAAAGCTTAAAAAATAGAGACGCAGAATTAGCTTTATCTACAGCTAGAAAAGATGAACTTATAAATAGTCTTTATAACAAAATGCTAAATGAAGTGTCCAATATATCTGGTAATAAAGATTTATATAGTGGTTTATTTAGACTGATAACATGTGTAAGGACTTTAGAACGTGGAGGAGATCATGCAGTTGACATATGTGAACTTGCATCATTTCTAGTTACTGGAGAGTTTAAAGAGTTTTAATGGTAAAAAAAATATTACTAGTTGAAGATGAAAAAAGTATCGCTGAAGGCATTATTTACAATCTTAAAAATGAAGGAATGAAAGTAGTGCATGTTGATGAGGGGCCTATTGCACTTGATGTTTTTGAAGAAGAACATTTTGATTTAGTAATTTTAGATATAATGCTACCTGAAATTTCAGGATTAGAAATTTGTAGATCTATAAGGAAGACCTCATCAGTGCCAATAATTATGGTAACAGCTAAAGATGATGAGATAGATAAAATCATGGGCTTAGAGTTGGGTGCCGATGATTATATAACTAAACCATTTTCAGTCAAAGAGCTGTTAAGTAGAGTAAAAGCCGTATTGAGACGCTCTAACTTATCTAATCATAATGAAAAAGAAAGAGGAAGTTTTAAAGATAATAGCAAAGTAATCGTTGGTGATATTGAAATGAGTTCTCTTAGATATGAGGTTAAAGTAAGTGGAAAACTTGTCGACCTAAGGCCAAGAGAATTTGAGCTACTATATTTTCTATGTGACAATGCTGGTAATTTAGTTTCGAGGGAAGAACTGTTTGACCAAGTTTGGGGCTACAGCTTTATAGGAAATTCAAAAACACTTGATGTTCATATTCAACGAGTTAGAGAAAGAATTGAAAAAGATCCTAAACAACCAAAAAAACTAATTACGGTTAGAGGTATGGGATATAAGTTAATTGATGAGTGAAAATAAAGACGAATTCTTAGAGATATCAAGAATAAAGGAAGAGTTTATAGCCAATGCCTCTCATGAACTAAAAACTCCTATTGCTTCAGTGAGACTCGCAGCTGAATCAGCATTACGTTCATTAGAATTAAAGGACGGTATGGCGATAACCTTCCTCGAACAAATCTTGAGAGATTCGGATAGAATGAACGATTTGATCTCAGATTTACTTGATCTCTCTTCAATGGAAACAAGAGATATTGATATGGAAGAAATTGATTTACACGATATTATCTCAGAAGAAATTTCTTATTTATCTAAACAGAACAAAAAGCGTATTGGATATAAGAGGTATAAAGTTAGTATTTTTGCTAATTACGATGATATATCCATAGCCGTTAAAAACTTAATAAAAAACGCATTAAAATACTCACCACCTGAAGAAAATATATTTGTAAAAATTGAAGAAGATGAAGTCAGTGTGAAATGTTCTTTTGAAGACTATGGTTCAGGAATATCAAAAGGAGACAAAGAAAAAATTTTTGAAAGATTTTATAGAGTAGATAAAGGAAGATCAAGGAAACTAGGGGGGACAGGACTTGGTCTCGCAATTGTTAAACATGCCCTTGAAAGAAACAATGCAACAATTGAAATAGACAGCAAACTTGGTTTTGGTTCAAAATTTACTATTGTTTTTACAAAAGTAAACGTAAAGTAAACGATACGTAAAACTTAATTTAATTTAATTTAAACTAATATATAATTCATACGAGATATGAATTTAAAATCATTTAAAAATTTAAGTTTTGCAATATTATTTCTATATTTTTTTCTTGTTTCTATAAAACTTCTTGAAAAAGGAATAAAAACTTTAGGTGCAGAGTACACTGATGCACTCTTTGAGTCAGTTTCAAATCCCTTTGCAGGTTTATTGGTCGGAATTTTATGTACGGTTTTAGTTCAGTCTTCTTCCGTTACTACTGCAACTATTGTTGGTTTAGTTGGAAGTGGTGTTCTTAGCCTGGAATACGCAATACCAATGGTAATGGGTGCAAATATTGGTACTACAGTAACAAATACTTTAGTTTCTTTTGGACATGCCAGAAGGGAACAAGAATTTAAAAGAGCGTTCGCAGCTTCAACCATGCATGATTTCTTCAATCTATTAGTTGTCATACTCTTATTCCCACTCGACCTTTTTACAGGATTCATAACTAAGCTTGCTGAAGATGGGACAGAGTTTATACTTGCTACAGGTTTTAGTGTTACCAAGCCAAACAGTCCAATTAAAGCGGGGATTAAATGGGGATCAAATAATATTCTTGATGGCTTGTCTTCAGTCCCATTTATAAATAATTTAAGTGAAAACTCATATAGAGCTTATGCAGCTCTTTTGATTGCAATTGCAATTGCATTTATATTTTTAAGTCTTAGAAATGTTGTATCTAATATGAAGTCACTTATGCTTAACCAAATTGAGTTTGGTCTCGATAAAGCTCTTTCAAAAGGTGGAGGATTATTTGCCATATTAATTGGTATATTAATTACTTTTTCAGTCCAAAGTTCTAGCATCACAACTTCAATTCTTGTACCGATTGTTGGTTCAGGAATTTTATCTATTGAAAATGCTTTTCCAATAACTTTGGGGGCAAATATTGGCACAACAATCACAGCCGTTCTAGCTAGTTTTGCTGTAGATAATCCTGCTGGTCTAACCATTGCTTTACACCACGTGTATTTTAATCTCATGGGAGTTGCAATTATTTATCCATTTAAAATAATCAGAAATATACCTATAAATCTGGCCAAAAGACTAAGCATTATCACGGCAAAAAGAAGATATATTGCAATACTCTACGTTTTAATAACATTCCTGCTACTTCCTCTTCTGGGCGTAGTATTATTTAATTAAGGAGAAAAATGAGTAAAGAATCATTAGATAATATAGATGCAAAACTTAGTGAGATGCTTATAAATAGCATGCATATATACGATATAGCAATGAACTGCCTCCTCGGTGATACAAATCTTGATACAGTAAGAGATGATTTATACGCTACCGATAAAACAATTAACGAGCTACACAGAGAAGTAAGAAGAGAAATGATAGTTCACTCAGCAGTCAACTCTAGAAATTTAGATATACCTTTACTACTTTCTTATATGACTATGTCAAAAGATATAGAGAGAATCGGTGATTACTGTAAAAATCTTTTTGAAATAGCAGAAACTGGTAATACTTTCGCTAAAGGAGAGGACCTAGATAGCTATATTGAACTTAGAAATGATATTGGTAAATTAATAGTTTACTTACAATCTTGTCTTAATTTAGAGGACGAAGCCAAAATACGCGATTTGATCACACTAGGTTCCTCAATGTCTTCTGATTTGGATGATAAGATCACAGGTCTTCTTGAAAATAAAGAAACAATAGAATATCCAGTCTCCACAACTTTGTTCTACAGATACTTAAAAAGGATTGTGTCCCATATTGTTAATGCAAGTACTGCATTAATCATGCCAACAGATCAGATAGATTATCTAGACGAGTAGTGTCGAGGGGTTAAACTTCCCAGGTTCCAAGAGACCTAATCAATTTATCAATATCGCCTTCACCTTTTGATGCTTTAGACATTTCAATTTGATTAAAAACATCATCGTTGTAGGTTTCTCTCTGAACTTTTCTAAGTATGCCCATAGGAGTTGGACCATAGGGACCGTGTGATAATCTTGAAAGTGAAAATGCAATAGATGGATTTTTCCTAGTGATATCATGTACATAAATTCTTGAATCATCAATATCTGTTCTCTTAACAACTTTGGCTTCACCATTCTCTATTGTTACTGCAAACTCATCTTCAGCTCCAAAGATGACTTTTTCTCCATGTTCAAGGTTTATTCTGTTTGCAACTCTGCCTTCTTTTGAGGTCAACTGATCAAAAGCTTTGTCATTAAAAACATTACAATTTTGATAGATCTCTACAAATGCAGAGCCATTATGAGTAGAGGCTTCTTGTAAAATTTTTGCTGTTAAGTCTCTATCCATATCAACTGATCTTGCAACAAAGGATGCTTCGGCCCCTAGAGCAAGACTCATAGGATTAAACGGTAACTCTACAGATCCATATGGTGAAGATTTAGTTTTCTTACCTTCTTCACTTGTAGGGGAGTATTGCCCTTTTGTAAGTCCATAAATTTGGTTATTGAACATGAGAATTTTTATATTTACATTTTTTCGTAAGGCATGTATTAAATGGTTGCCTCCAATAGAGAGCGAATCTCCATCTCCTGAAACTACCCAAACAGATAAATCAGGATTTGACAACGTGACTCCAGTAGCAACAGCGGGGGCTCTTCCGTGTATTGTGTGCATTCCATAGGTGTTCATGTAATAAGGTAATCTTGCCGCACACCCAATACCAGAAACAAAAACAATTTTTTCTTTGCTTACGCCCATTTCTGCCATAAAGCTTTGCACTGAAGCCAAAATAGTATAGTCACCACAACCTGGACACCACTTAACTTCTTGATCGCTTTGAAGATCAGTTCTTTTATAATTTACTGGGACTTTACTCATTTATCTTTTCCTCTATTATATTTGCTAGTTCTTCTGCTGTAAATGGTACACCAGCAACTTTATTGATACCTTTTGCGTCAATTAAAAATCTTTCTCGTATCAATTTTATCAATTGTCCAGAGTTTAATTCTGGAATGATGACTTTTTTAAAGTTTGAAAGTATTTCAGCAAGATTATCTGGAAATGGATTTATAAAGGTAAGATGTGCACTAGCTACTTTCACGCCTTTTTCATTAAGTCTATTTACTGCCTGGGTAATGCCACCATATGTCGATCCCCATCCTAAAACTAGTGTATCTGCTTTTTCATTACCGTTCAGCACGAGTGGTTCAATATCATTTGCTATATTTGCAATTTTCCAAGCTCTCATATCAGTCATGTATTGATGATTGGCGCTATCATAAGAAACATTTCCAGTCCCTTCTTCCTTCTCTAGTCCACCAATTCTATGTTCAAGTCCCGGTGTACCAGGAATTGCCCAAGGTCGAGCAAAAGTCGTCATATCTCTATGATATGGAAGGAATCCTTCTTTAGAATTTAGCTTAGTAGTTAGATTATTACTCAGTGATGGTAAATCTTTATACTCAGGTAATTTCCAAGGTTCTGAACCTGTAGCTACATAGTTATCAGATAGAAGTATTACAGGCGTCATGTATTTAAGTGCTATTCTAGCTGCTTCTATAGCAGTATAAAACGCATCGGATGGTGATCGTGCAGCTAGAACTGGTAACGGAGACTCGCCGTGTCTACCGTATAGAGCAAACAGTAAATCTGATTGTTCGGGCTTAGTCGGTAATCCTGTTGAAGGACCTCCACGTTGAACATTCACAATAACCATAGGAAGTTCAGCTGACAATGCTAAGGATATAGTTTCACCCTTAAGTGCTAAACCAGGACCACTTGTACCTGTGACAGCTAACTTTCCAGTAAATGACGCACCTACCGTTGCAGCAGCTGCTGCTATTTCATCTTCAGCTTGGAAAGTAATTACACCAAAATTTTTATGTTTTGAAAGTTCATGAAGAATATCTGAAGCTGGAGTAATGGGATAACTTCCATAAAATAAATCAATATTAGAAAGTTTCGCTGCGGCAACAAGTCCCCAACTCAATCCAATATTTCCGTTAATATTTGTATATTCTCCAGATGGAAGTTTTGCTTTATCGACTACATATGTATGATGAAAAGCTTCTACAGTGATACCGAAGTTGTAACCTGTTTTTAGTGTTTTAATGTTTGCATCTGCAACTGCGGGAAGTTTTGCAAATTTATTATTTATCCAGTCTATAGTCCCTTCTAGTGGCCTATTAAAAACCCATGAAATTAAACCTAATGCAATCATATTTTTTGACCTAAGTACTTCACGTCCCTTAATTTCAGAATCTTTAAGAGCTTCTTTTGTAAGTTTTTCCATTGGTACTTCAAAAACCCTATATCCATCCAGTTCTCCAGATTCTCTTGGATCAAGCTTGTATCCAGCTTTTGTAATATTCTTTTCTATAAAAGCATCTCCATTAATAATGAGCATTCCATTAGGAGCTAAGTCATGTAAATGAGCTTTTAAAGCAGCTGGATTCATTGCAACAAGTACTTCTGGATTATCGCCAGGAGTCAGGATATCAAAGTCAGCTATTTGAACTTGGAATGAAGATACACCAGCAATTGTACCCTGAGGAGCCCTTATCTCTGCGGGAAAGGAGGGAAGTGTTGCTAAATCATTACCAAATAATGCAGATGTATCTGTAAATCTAGTTCCAACTAACTGCATCCCATCTCCAGAGTCACCAGCAAATCTGATAGTGACTGCAGGTATAGATTCTACAGTCTTATTTTGAACAGTTAATTTCGGTTCTTCCATATAATTAGTTTAATCTTTCCGCAGATAATGCAATTTCATTTGCTGAGATCCTCCAAATTTCCAGCACTTTCACCCGAGCAGTATTCAGATTGGTTAAGGCCGAACATTGCACAAGTATTTTTTATACAAGCTGCATCTCCATGGAGATAAGCCATTGAATTTTTGCACCAGCTATATATTAAATCAATCATACATTCTAAATCTGTAATATGGCCAGTATCTAACTCTAATTTTCCAACATTCTGAATATTTAATAGGACCTACAGTTCTTGAGTCACTCGAAGATAAGGTTCTTTGATCACCTAAAACAAATATTTCATCAGCCCTTAATTGAATTTTTATAAAGTCATCTACAAAACTTTTAGCCCATGGATCATTTATTATTTCTGAGTTAATTAATATGGAGCCATCTTGCGATTCAACCTCTTCACCGGGAAGGCCTATGACCCTTTTTACTACATCAATATTTTTTTCGGTGTTATTAAAAATAACTATATCACCTCTTACAGGAACATTTGATACTTTCGAAGCAAGTACAAATTCATCAGGCAATAAGGCTGGCTTCATGCTATCTTCTTTAATTTCATACGCTCTTATTGCTTTATTCTCATTTCGAAAAAACATATATAGAACAAGAGCAAAAACTGTTTTTAAATTAGCTATCTTTAGTATATTTTTTATCATAAATTTATATCTTACTAAAGTTAATATTAGTTAATTAAGGAGATTTATGAAATTATTTAAAATAACAAGAGTTGCATATGCGCATTGTGATTTACCTTGTGGTGTATACGATCCAGCTCAAGCACGCATTGAAGCTGAATCAGTACTAAATGCCTCAAAAAAGTATCATGATTCAGATGATGCGGCTTTCAAGCAACGATGTATATCTATAAAAGAAGAAAGAGCCGAAGAGGTGAAACATCATCTATGGGTATTATGGACAGACTACTTTAAACCAGAACATCTTGAGAGATTTCCAAATCTCCATGATCTTTTCTGGAATGCTACTAAAAAAGCCGGCGAAGCTAAAAAGACTGAAGATCCTAAAGTTGGTGAAGAGTTAATTGCTTTAATCGAGGAGATAGCTTCTATTTTTAAAGAATCAAAATCCTAGTCGAACTTTTTAAATAGGTGCCCAATTACAATTAATTCGGCACCTATTTTTACATCATTCAAACCCCAATAATTCTCTGTTTCCTTAGGAATAGCGGAAGTAACTTTTCTACTAGTAGTAGGCATAAAGGGATAAAGTAAATTAGCACACGCGTCAATTGCTTGTAGTGAAGTGTAGAGTATTCGTGCAGAACGATCTTGATCTTCTTTTATGACCTTCCAGGGTTCTGTTTCATTTAAATATACATTTACTTTCGATACGAATCTCATTGATTCCTGAAGCGCTGTCTTTAATTCAACTGCTTCAATATTTTTACCTATTTCTTGAAATGCTTTTGTTGCTTCTTCTAGTAATTTTTCATCTACTGGTTGGAGTGAAGAAGGAGTTGTTATGATATTTTTGTTATTCTGAATTTGAGTGAAAACTCTTTGAACTAAGTTACCCCATGTAGCAACTAGTTCTTCATTATTTCTTCTTATCATTTCTTCATCAGTTAATTCAGAATCTGATTGTTCAGGAAGAATTGATGCCAGAGTATATCTGATTGCATCTGGTTGCCATTCTGATAAATAATCTTTCAGATTCTTACCAACACCTCTACTTGCTGATGCTTTTTCTCCTTTAATTAAAATATATTGGTTAGCAGGTACGTTTGTCGGCATGTTTAAATTACCATAACCAGCAAGTATTGCAGGCCAAATGACTGAGTGAAAGGGTACATTATCTTTCCCAATAAAATAATAGGACTCAGCATCTTTTTCTACCCACCACTTTTTCCATGCTTCATCATCTCCAGTATTTTTTGCCCATTCAATCGAAGCAGATAAATAACCTATAACAGCTTCAAACCACACATAAATCTTTTTTTCATCTCCTAAATCATCAACAGGAATATCGATACCCCATTCGAGATCTCTTGTGATTGCTCTATCTTTAAGTCCATCTTTTACAAAAGATTTAGCCCAGTTAATTACATGAGGCCTCCAGTTTACCTTCGTATCCAACCAGGGAGAAAGCTGTTCTCCAAGTAAACTTAATTTTAGAAAAAAATGCTCAGTTTCTTTAAATTCAGCGGGATTACCAGAAAGTTTGCTTACTGGGTGAAGCAACTCCTCAGGATCAAGTGTTGAACTACAATTGTCACACTGGTCTCCTCTTGCTTCTTGGTAGTCACATTTTGGACATTGTCCTTCGACGTATCTATCAGGTAAAAATCTTTTTTCTATTGGGTCAAAAGCTTGTAGAGTCTTTTGTTTATCTATAAAGCCATTTTCTAAAAGTTTAAGAAAAATATCATGTACAACTTCTTTATGGTTCTCCGTCATCGTTGTTGTATAGTTATCCCATGATATCGATAGTTTTTCCCAATAATCAAGAAATTCAGTATGGTATTTATTTACAATATCTATTGGTCTAACACCTTCTTCATCTGCACGAACAGTAATTGGGGTACCGTGTGCATCACTTCCGGAAACCATCAGTACATTGTTACCAATCACTCTATGATATCTTGCAAAAATATCAGCTGGTAAATAGGCACCACCAATATGACCAAGGTGTCTTGAACCACTTGCATATGGCCAGGCTACTGCAACTAATATATTTTTTGGCATACTATCTATAAGAATAGCTTCTTCTCATTTCTCGTTGTGTTTAATTTAAACCTATCATAGAAAATATGGATATTGTACTTGGTTCAGTAGCATCTTTAATAGGAATAGGTTTTACATTAGAACTTCTATCTAAATCTTTTAAAAGTAAAAAACCGTATATTGTTTCCTGGACTGTCGCAGTCTTTATGTATACAGTTGCAACAATAGCTTTAGTTTCAGGTCTTATAGGCGGTTGGAATTATATCAACTTTGGTATATTTTATTTTTTTGGCGGAATTACAAATGTACCCGCATTTGGTATTGGAAGCGCATACTTAATCTTCGATGACAATAGGGTAAATGTTGTAACTGGTTTGTATGTTTTATTTGTAGTTGGTGCAGCTTATTCAATTTTTACAAGTGGCATCCCTGATTTTTCAAATATAACTGGCATTCCTGAAGGAAGTCAATTGTATGAAATTAGTGGGCCACGAATGTGGGCAATATTAGGCAATTCTCTTGGGAGTATATCTTTAGTTGGTATTGCGGCATACAGTGTATATAAATTTAGAAGAGTAAATGAAGATTTGGTCACCACAAATGTTTTAATTGTTGTAGGTTCTTTTTCACCAGCTTTATCAGGAGTACTACTTGTTCTTGGGGACAGTGCTTCAAAAACACTTTCTCTATTGGTGGGGATATTTTTAATCTATCTTGGCTATAGGGTATCTCAAAGACCCAAACTTTAATCTTTTTCTGAAACAAACAAGAAACAATTTAGCAATAATCATTTAACTTTTACACCACTATGTAAAAAATACTATGAAGTAGATTATGAATAAATGTTTATTTTATAGGGAGATGAAAATGGAATTAACAACATATATCGACAATCTCTGGATTTTAATTGCAGGAATATTGGTAATGTTTATGCAACCAGGATTTATGCTTGTAGAAACAGGATTTACTAGATCAAAAAACTCAGTAAATATTGTAATGAAAAATTTTATGGATTTTTCCGTGGGTGCCATAACTTACTGGGCCTTCGGTTTCGCTTTAGCTTATGGTGGCTCTACATTAGGAGGATTCGTCGCGTATGGTAATTTCTTTCTAGAAGGAGACTCAACAACATACTTTTTTCAAGTAGTTTTTGCTGCTACTACTGCAACTATAGTTTCTGGCTCAGTCGCAGAGAGAACTAAGTTCAGTTCTTATCTCTTATTTCAACCTTTTATTTGTGGTGTAATTTACCCTATAGTTACTCATTGGGCTTGGAGCGGTCAAGGATGGCTTACTGATCTTGGATTCATTGACTTTGCTGGTTCAGGTGTCGTTCATATGGTTGGTGGCTTTGCTGCCCTAGCGGGGATACAAGTTGTTGGACCTCGTCTAGGTAAATTTGATGATAATGGTAAACCCAATTCGATACCTGGCAGTTCTATGGTCGCGGGAGCATTAGGAGTATTTATTTTATGGTTTGGTTGGTATGGTTTTAATGTTGGTTCTGCACTATCCGCAGTGGGTGTCAATCTTGCTGCAATAGCTGTAACTACAACATTATCTGCATCCGCTGCCTCAATAAGTGCGATGTACACCTCTATGATTGCTGGAAAACCAAATGTTGGAATGACACTTAATGGAGCGCTTGCAGGATTAGTTGGGATTACTGCTGGATGTGCGAATGTCAACAATCTTGGATCAGTTCTTATCGGCTCAGTATCTGGAGTTTTAGTTGTCTATTCAATTAATTTTATTGAAAAAAAAGGACTAGATGATGCAGTTGGAGCAGTTTCCGTACATGGTATCTGTGGTGCATGGGGAGTATTCGCTGTGTCTATTTTTGATACAAGTGAAGGTTTACTTTATGGAGGAAACGCATTAGTTATACCTCAATTAATTGGAATTGCAGCAATTGGAGCATGGGCATATACAACTTCATTTGGAGTATTAAAAATTATTGACAGAATGTTTGGCTTGCGTGTCTCCAAAGAAGAAGAAATTGCTGGACTAGATGTTTCAGAGCATGGTACAACAGCATATGGAGATTTTATTCTTAAGAAATGAATTAATGGTCGTAATTAATAGCTTCCCCCCTTGGATGTTTCTCGGTGTATTTTCTATTTATTACCTATATAAGTTGTAGTAAGATAAAGGGACTTATGGGATTTGATTTTAGTGAAAAAGATTCGTGTGGAGTAGGTTTTATATCCTCTAGAGGGCTTCCGCCTACTCATGGGATGACTCTTAAGATATTAGAGTGTCTATCAAATCTAGATCACAGAGGAGCAAAGTTTGCTGATGGTACAGGAGATGGTGCAGGAGTATTAACAGAAATACCCTACGAACTTCTAAATGTTGAACTGAATGAAAGGAATATAACTCTTGGTAAAGGAAAAAAGCTAGGATTAATTTCTTGTTTTTTTGAGCCTAAAGAATTAAATGAATCAAAAGAAATCATTGAAAAAAAGCTTATAGATTTTAAGATTAATCTTCTATATTGGCGAACAGTTCCTACTGATAAGGAAATTCTAGGTACTCTAGCTAAACAGTCAAAGCCAGCTATTTTCCATGCTGTAATCTCATCTGAAGAGAAAAATGAAAAAAATTTTGAGAAAACTTTATATTTATTCAGAAAATCTTTAGAAAAAGAAATTACTAACCATAAGTTTCTTAATATACATATTAATTCTTGTTCCTCAAGAACAGTTGTGTACAAGGGTCTTTTTACGGCAACACAAGCTTCTGATTTCTACTGGGATCTAAGGAACCCTTTATTTAAAACTAGATTCGGTATATTCCATCAACGATTTTCAACTAATACCTCTTCTACTTGGGATAAGGCACAACCTCTTAGAATGCTCGCTCACAATGGTGAAATTAATACAATAACTTCAAATTACTCATGGATGCAGGCACGTGAAGTTGATGCCTCTTCAAGTTTCTGGAAAGATGATATAAATACTCTCAAACCATTTATAGATGAGAACATTTCTGATTCTGGACAATTAGATAATGCAGTAGAGCTTTTAGTTCAATCTGGAAGAACTTTAGCCCACGCACAAGAAATGCTTATGCCATCTGCCTGGGAAAATAATCCAAGATTTACTGAGGATGAGAAGGCTTTTTACCAGTACCATTCATTTTTAACTGAACCTTGGGATGGACCAGCTGCAATTATTGCTTCAGATGGTTTAGATATAATTGCAGGTTTAGACAGAAGCGGCTTAAGGCCTATGAGATGGATGGTATCAGATAGATATATACTTGCTGCCTCTGAAGTTGGAATTTGTCCATCGGTCGAAGCGGGAGCCTATAAAACAGCACAATTAGAACCAGGTCAAACTATCAGATACCGAATCAAAGACGATGAGTTACTTGATGAAAAAGAAGTTATTCAAAAATTAAGTCAGAAGAATCCATATAAGGAATGGGTAAATTCAAAACCCTTAAATGTAGACACTCAATTTAGCAACGTGGAAGATATTTCTATTGATACTGATTTGTTGTCAAAATATTTCGACTACACACCTGAAGAGGAAAGACTCATACTTTTGCCAATGTTGAAAGGTGAAGTTCCCACAGGTTCAATGGGTAATGACTCACCTCTAGGTATATTAAGCAGTAACAAACCCAGATTAAGTAGATTTTTTCATCAGTTATTTGCTCAAGTTACGAATCCACCAATAGATCCTATCAGGGAACGTTTTGTAATGTCTACCAAAACATATTTAGGAAAAAGAGGATCAATACTTAAAGAAACTTCTCAACAAGCTAATTTAGTATCGTTAAAGACACCTATATTGAGTGGAGGTACATACGATAAACTTACTTCTAGTGAATTCTTAGGGAAAAAATCAAAAGTAATAAATATTTGTTTCAATAAACAAGAAATAGATATTCAATCAGCTTTAAAAAATATATGCGAACAAGTAGAAAATGCTATTATCAAAAAGAAAAAATCTTTAATTATATTGTCAGATAAAGATTTAAAAAAAGGGGACAGTGTTCTTCCTTCATTACTTGTTGTTGGAAAACTTCATCATTACCTAATTGACAGGGGAATTAGGCTACAAGCCTCCTTAATAGTTGCCTCCGGAGAAATCAGAGATGCTCATGATTTGGCATGCCACATTGCCTATGGTGCATCTGCAGTTTGGCCATATTTAGCTTTGGAGAAAGTCAGAAATTTAGCTAAAAATACACCTGATTTAGGTTTCTCAATATCTGAAGCACAAGAAAATTACACTAATACCTTAAATAAAGGTTTATTAAAAATAATGTCAAAAATGGGAGTTTGTACAGTTTCCTCATATAGAGGTTCAGAACTTTTTGAAATTATCGGATTAGATGAAGAAATTATATTAGATGCATTTAAATATGCAAAAAGGAGAACAGAAGGTATCGGATATGACAAACTAGAAAACCAAATTAAAATTTGCTCAGATGAAGATAATAAAAATTTAGGTGGTTTTTATAAATATAAAAAGAATGCAGAGCCGCATGTGACATCACCAGCTACTGTATTGAGACTTCAAAAAGCAGTTCGATCTGGAGACAGGGAAATCTGGTTAGATTATTTAGAAGTTCTAGAAGATAGACCAGATGTTCAAATACGTGATTTGTTTACACTTCCTGATACTTCAGAAGGGTATGAAAATCAAAATATACCACCAATTGATGATATTTTTAAAAAATTTACTGTTTCTTCTATGTCTCTTGGAGCATTATCTGAGGAAGCTCATCAAGCCCTAGCTATCGCTATGAATAGATTAGGTGGAAAATCTGGATCTGGTGAAGGCGGGGAAGATCCTTTAAGATACCACACAGAAAAAAACTCAAAGATAAAACAAATAGCTTCAGGTAGATTTGGAGTTACTCCTGACTATTTGGCTTCTGCAGAAGAGTTTCAAATTAAAATGGCACAAGGTTCAAAACCCGGTGAAGGTGGTCAGCTCCCTGGTTTTAAAGTTGATGCCCATATTGCTAAATTAAGACATACTAGCGTAGGGGTTACTCTTATTTCTCCACCTCCTCACCATGATATTTATTCAATCGAAGATTTAGCTCAGCTTATTTATGATTTAAAGACATTTAACCCGAATACTCCTGTAAATGTTAAATTAGTTTCAGAACCCGGTGTTGGAACCATAGCTGTTGGTGTTGCAAAAGCTGGAGCAGATATCATAACAATCGCTGGTAGTGATGGAGGTACAGGAGCTAGTCCTTGGACAAGCATCAAACATGCGGGTTCTCCTTGGGAACTAGGACTAAGCGAAGCTCATCAAGCATTGGTCCTTAACAATATGAGAGATCAAGTTTTACTTGAAGTTGACGGAGGACTTCGTTCTGCAAAAGATGTTATAATTGCAGCTACTTTAGGAGCTGATAGATTTGGATTTGGGACGTTACCACTCTTAGCTTTGGGTTGCAAAATGGTGAGACAATGCCATGAAAATACATGTCCTGTCGGTATTGCTACTCAGGATGAGAACTTGAGAGCAAAATTTAATGGTGCACCTGAACAAGTTATACAATTATTTAATTTCCTGGCTGAAGATGTGCAAAAGTATTTACAGTTATTTAATGTCGATAAACTCGATGATTTAATAGGCCATGCTGACTTACTCGGACTAAAGGTTCTTGATAACAAACTTCCAAGTAGCTTACATAAACTTCTTGTAAACGCAGTATCAAAGAAAAAACATCCAGGGTTTATTAGACATGATGAAGGAAGGCTATCTAGAAGAATAACTTCGGAAGTTATAAAATCACTGAATGCTAAGAAAACCTCTTTTTTACAATATCCAATTTCTAATAAAGATAGAAGTATAGGTGCAAGAATTTCGGGTGAGATTTCTATAAACAAATTAAATAAACAAATTAAAAAATACCCCGCTTTTATTAGTTTATCTGGATCTGCTGGCCAAAGTTTTGGTGCATTTATTAGAGATGGAATAAATTTGAAACTAACTGGAAGTGCAAATGACTATGTAGGTAAAGGAATGGGTGGAGGAAGCATAACCATAATACCCCAAGGTAGAAAGATGCAGGGAGCATACCATGCCGCTGGAAATGTATTGCTATATGGAGCTACTGGCGGCCAATTATTCATATCTGGTAGGGTTGGACAAAGATTCGGTGTCAGAAATAGTGGTGCTATAGCTGTTGTTGAAGGATGTAGTGCACATGCTGCTGAGTATATGACAGGAGGTACCCTCGTTATACTTGGTGAGATAGGATTTAATTTCGGCGCAGGAATGACTGGTGGCAAGGTTATAGTATTAAATACTCAGAAAAGTTTTAATCAATATATTTCAAAATCTGCACCAACATCACATGCATTAAATGAAATAGATAGTCTTGATTTAAAAACTTTATTAGAAAAGCATGTTGAACAAACAGGATCAGAGTTAGCTTCAAAATTACTAACGAAGGAAGATTCTTGGTGTAAAGTGTTTACTGTTTTTGGAGGAATTGCACAAATTACAGATCAGAAAGAAATAAACATAGCAAGTAAAATATCTGCCTTAGATTAAAAAATTCTTCTTTCAAAAGTAAAAACTTCATTTACCATGGAGTTATGTCTTTAATAAAAGAAACAAAGCACAGCGTTAATTGGTCTAATACAGTTGAATTAATTGATAACTTAAGAGTTGATGAGGTGGGACTTAAGGAAAGAGTTGCTTCGCTTGCTACGAGGAGTATTAAGAAAGATTCTAAACTCCAGGCTTTAAATTATATTATATCAATGTGTGATCTTACAACTCTTGAAGGAGAGGACACTGAGGGCAAGATTGGACAGATGACTGCAAAAGCTATCAGACCTGATCCTAGTAATGATGAGGTTCCAAGTGTCGCAGCTGTTTGCGTTTACCCCGCGTTAGTATCAAAAGCTAAAGAAATGACACGTAATTCTGATGTAAAGGTTGCCTCAGTATCTTCTTATTTCCCAAGTGGGCAAGCTCCACTAGAGTCTAAAATTCTTGATACGCAGTTTGCTATTGATCAAGGTGCTGATGAAATAGATATTGTAATAAATAGAAAAGCATTTTTCGAAGGAGACTATAGAAAAATGTATGATGAAATTGTTGCTCTAAAAGAGGTATGCAAATCAGTTCACTTGAAAACAATATTAGAAGTAGGGGAACTTAGAACCTATGAAAATATTAAAAAAGCAAGCTTAATTTCACTAGCTGCAGGTTCAGATTTCATTAAAACTTCAACCGGAAAAATTCCTAATGGTTCTTCAAGGGAAGCCTGTTATCTGATGGCAAAGGCTGTTTGGGACTACAGAACAGTTACTGGTTTTAAAGCTGGCATAAAGGTAGCAGGTGGAATAAGAGATTCTAAAGATGCAATAAGGTATTTAGTTATTGTGAATGAAGAGTTAGGAAGTGAATGGCTAAGCTCTGACTATTTTAGATTTGGTGCCTCAAGCCTTGTAGATGATGTTTTAAAACAAATTAAAAAATTAAAAACTAATGCATATCAGTCAAGCTATTATTTTCCTAGAGGGTAATTTATGAATAATTGGGAATATGCTGAATCAGTTGAATCTACTTCCATTGTTAACATTGAAAAAAAATATGGAATATTTATTGATGGTAAATTTCAAACTGCAAATTCAAAGAAATTTATAAAAACAGTTTCTCCATCAACAGAAGAACTGCTTTCATCAGTCACTGTAGGCAATAAGAATGATATCAATGATGCTGTTGAGTCAGCAAAAGAGGGATTAAAAATATGGACTAAATTTTCCGGAACAGAAAGAGCTAAATACCTATTCAAACTGGCAAGATTAATACAAGAAAGATCTAGAGAATTTGCCGTACTAGAGAGTATTGATGGAGGTAAACCAATTAAGGAATCACGTGATTTTGATCTACCACAAGTTGCAGCAAATTTTTTCTATTTTGCAGGATGGGCAGATAAATTAGAATTGTCATGGAATACTAAAGGCTTAAAACCTTATGGTATTGTTGGTCAAATAATCCCCTGGAACTTCCCGTTATTAATGCTCTCATGGAAAGTAGCACCAGCCCTAGCTACAGGAAATGTTGTAATTCTTAAGCCTGCAGAAAGCACACCATTAACAGCCTTACTTTTTGCAGAATTATGTCAGGAAGTCGGACTTCCACCAGGGGTATTTAATTTAGTTACCGGTGATGGAACTACTGGAGCTGCACTTGTCCAACATCCTGATATTTCAAAAATTGCATTTACTGGATCAACTGCTGTTGGAAAATATATTCAAAATGAAACAGCCGAAAGAGATATTGGGCTTACTCTTGAATTAGGAGGAAAGGCAGCAAATATTGTATTTAATGATGCTGCTATCGATCAAGCTGTAGAGGGTGTTGTTAATGGAATATTTTTTAATCAAGGCCATGTCTGTTGCGCTGGTTCAAGACTTGTATTACAAGAAGATATTCATGACGAATTTGTATCAAAACTAGAAAAGAGGATGCAGTCACTTAGATTAGGAAATCCTTTAGACAAAAATACAGATATAGGCGCTATCAATTCAAAAGACCAATTAGACAAGATTTCAAAATTAGTTAATGAAGGAATAGAGGAAGGCGGAAGTATATTTCAGACAGAGTGTGAATTACCACAAAATGGTTTCTGGTTTAAACCAACTTTGTTTACTAATGCTCAACCTTCATACAGAATTGCAAGAGAGGAGATATTTGGACCAGTTTTAACAACTTTAACTTTCAGAACACCAGAAGAAGCGATAGAAATATCTAATAATACAGAATATGGACTATCAGCTGGAATATGGACAGAAAAAGGTTCAAAAATACTTTGGGTTGCAGACAGACTCCAAGCGGGAGTTATTTGGGCTAATACATTCAACAAGTTTGATCCTTCTTCACCCTTTGGAGGATATAAAGAATCTGGTTTTGGAAGAGAAGGAGGTAGACATGGTCTACTCTCTTATCTAAAGGTTCAATAATGAATGAGATAAAAAAAACTTATAAAAATTATGTAGGTGGTAAATACGTACGTTCAGAATCTGGTAAAACTTTTAGGATTGAACTGAAGAATGATTTTTATGAAGTTCCCCTTACGTCTAGAAAAGATATTAGAGATGCTGTAGTAGCTGCCAAAAAAGGATTTAATGATTGGCAGAAACTTACTCCTTACAACAAAACTCAGGTTTTATATAGGCTATCGGAAATGCTTGAAGGCAACTTTGAAACATATCAGCAAATACTTCAGGATGCAGGCTTAACTAAAGCAAAAGCCAGTGATGATATACATAAAGCATTAGATTCTTTAATTTGGTATGCCGGAATGGCTGACAAGTGGGAACAAATGACTGGTAATCTTAATCCAGTATCTGGAGATTTCTTCAATATTTCTCACCAAGAAGCATTAGGAGTAGTATTTACTTTAAATTCCAATGAACAGTCTCTCAATAAACTTTTATTAAATATGTTACCTGCATTAACAACAGGCTGTTCTGTGATTAGTTTCAATGAAGATAATTCTATTCTTGCCCTTAAGCTTGCAGAAGATATTAATAATTCTGACCTACCTGGAGGAGCCTTAAACATAATGTCTGGAAAATTTGAGTTGTTAATTGATGACGTTAGTAATCATGTAGAGATTACTGCAATGGCAATTTATAAAGAAATAACTATTAAAGAAAAAACAATAATTAGACAAAACGCTTCAAAATCATTAAAGCGTATATTTGTCAATCCACCAACATCAGGATTGGAAGCTTTGCTACCATTTATCGATACTAAAACTGTTTGGCACCCAAAAGGCAGATAGCCTTAAGTTTTTAAGAATTATGTAAAATTTAATTAATGTTAAAATCTTCTCATGTCTAAAACTACTTGGGGTGATTTACCTGTACCAAATATTTATAAAGAATTAAAAGGTGAATTTATTACCTTCAATGAACAGAGCGAATATCTTGAATGTAAATATCCAATACAGGAAAAATACTTTAATCCTATGAATACAACTCTCGGCGGTATTATTGATTCTTTTATGGACTGTACAATGGGTCCACTCAGTTTCCTTCTTGGGGAAATGGTAGTAACTAAAACTTTTACTGCTAAATATATTAGACCAGTAAACAACAGCACAAAATATGTTCACGTTAAAGCATGGCGAGATTCAGTTAAAGATCAAGGTTCAATATATAAAGCAGAATTATATTTAGATGATGCAAAGATAGCTGCAGTAGCAGAAGGATTATTTGTTCCACCAAAAACTAGTCGTTAGTTCTTGTAAACAAATATGCTGATAAAACTATTACTATAATTCCATATATTTGCGATAAAGATGTTGTTTCATTTAAAAATAAATATCCAAATATAACTGAGAATATAGGAATAATATAAACAGTAATTGAACCAAAAATAGCCCCTACGTCATCTATGAGCTTATAAAAAGATAGAAACGCTATTCCGCTTCCGCCAATTCCTAAGATAAGAATAGATGGCAAAGAACCTTCCAATGTTGGAAGTAAATAATCACTATTCAAACTAAATAATATAAATGAAAATAAAGAAGCATATCGCAGGACCATTCTCGTGGTATTCAAAGCACCGTAGGTTTTAATAAGAGGCTGTACAATGTTTGCAGCTAATCCATAACTTATAGAAGCTAACAAGGCTAATACGATACCTTTATTTAATTCAAGATTTGCTATCTGAAATCCAAAAGTAAGGATATAAATACCTACAAAACCACTAAAAAGATAAACTTTTTTAATATTTGAAATTCTTTGTTTAAAAAAAAGAACTGCAAACATACTTATGAAAATTGGTGTC
>Ga0209709_10000835_pt1 | contig 29033 bp, 29 predicted proteins | sample ArcticOcean_MG_C_2_FD_187435 | JGI IMG/M metagenome (GOLD analysis project Ga0209709, IMG submission 187435) | Marine microbial communities from western Arctic Ocean - ArcticOcean_MG_CB4_136 (SPAdes) (version 2) | ecosystem: Environmental > Aquatic > Marine > Oceanic | place: Arctic Ocean... | reverse complement strand
ACCTTTCAGCCCTCATTAGTGTACTAGGTATAGAAGTACACGCCCTTAGAAGCCATGCTCAAATGGCTGTAAGTAAATCTAACAGTAAATGGATATCAGTCCATAAACTAGAAGATCAACTAATCAAAGGGTTAAAAGCTAAACTAAAAAGAGCCAATGATGCTGAAAGTAAACATAATGAAATAACAAAGGAGCTTGAATGTAGTCCATTATTCGACAAAGGGTTTCATGATCTTATCATCAATGATCCAAAATGGAATAAAAGTAAACTGGTAAAACTATCAATCGCTTGTAATTCAATTCAAGTTGAGTTCGAAAAAAGCAGATTGACCATGTCAGAATCATACCAGATAACAACAAAAGATATCAAAGTACCAACATCTAAAGCTAAGGTTAACACAAGCATTATGACGCTTGCAAAACATGCTGAAGATAACTACGCAGAAGCTCTAACAAATGCATTCCATCATAGAAGTTGGGATAAAGAACGAAAGAGTATGAAGCAAACAATAAATTTAATCATAGGTAATTTCAAATGAATATAATCACAGATAACTCGATAACAATCTTTGATAAACTAAAGCCCGTGACAGTAACTTCGTCACATATACTATTTGAAGAAATCAAAGACTTAGTCTTAGAGGGTTTCTACGATCAAGCATTAGATATAATTGATAACCGTAGAACTGCCAAACGAGCCATTGCTGATACAAGCTTTGAACTCGTAGGTGACTGCCTGTACCTCGATGACTACCGCATACCCGATAACATGGCTGCGCGTATCTTCGACTTGATGAGCAGTTACGCCTCTGTAAAGCCCTTAGAACGCTTCTTCCGTAACCTGTTAGACAACCCTTCGTATCGTGCTGTTCAAGAGTTATACGGGTTCCTAGAACTCTCTAAGCTGCCTATCACAGATGAAGGTCACTTCGTAGCATACAAAGCAGTAAACTCAGAGTACCGTGATTGCTTCACAGGTACTATGGATAACAGCATAGGTGCCCAACCTACTATGCCACGTAACCTAGTAGACGAGGACAAGAACCGTACATGTTCTGCAGGTTTACACTTTGCAGGATATGAGTACGCACGGGGTTTCGTACCCAGTGACGGTCATCTTATGGCTGTACGTATCAACCCAAAGGATGTAGTCGCCATCCCTTCAGACTATAACAATATGAAAGGTCGTGCATCGACTTATACTATTGTTAATGAAATCGAAGACAAAGCTGACACACTAACAGACACGCCTCTGTATAAAGGCGACTTTGAATCACAAGCAGCATTATCACTTTAATTTCAGAAGGAAATACAAATATGTCAAATTTAGGATCAAGTATCTTACGTAACGTAACTCTTAACTACTTAAAAGTAGATCCATCAAAACCAGTATCGCCTTTTGGAACACTGCAGTGGGAAGTACAGATAGAAGTTCCAGAAGATCGATCAGATGAGATTGCAGAGATGGGTAAGCTACGTACACTCGAGAACGGTAACGTAGCTATTAACATCAAACGTAAAGCATTAAAACACGATGGGTCACCTAACTTCCCAGTAGCACTTGTAGATGCACAAAAGAAAACAATCGAAGTCTTCAATAACATCGGCAACGGAAGTACAGGTAACGTAAAGGTATATCGTAATGAATACGATGTAGCTGGTCGGCAGGGTATCTCAACAAGTCTGTCTGCAATCCAAATCACTAACCTAATCGAATACACAGGGTCAGTAGATTTCGATGTTGAAAGTGAAGAAGTAGCAACACATGATGATTTTTAAATAATAATAGGGGGCCGAAAGGCTCCCATTTTATTTTAAATCAAGTGACAAAGGAATGTACCCGAAGTACCTAAAGGGAACAATTGGATAAAGTTAATGGTATTTATACTACCTTTGCTAATGATTATATCTTTCATTTTGCATTTAATCGACAACAGGAAGTAACATGATTAAACTCTCTAAAACAAGTAAGATGCCACGTAAATGTAAATCATGGTCATTGGAAGCCTTGAAGACATGCCCCGGAAGTATTAAAGCAATCATCAAAGGAATTATAGAACTTGTAGATGCATGTAAAGGTTGTTATGCAACCACAGGTATGTACAACATGCCAAATGTAATAGCACCAAGAGTACATAACAAAGAAGATTGGAAACGCAAAGATTGGGTTGACAATATGGTTAAAGCAATATTCAATGATGAACTATTTCGATGGTTTGATTCAGGTGATTGCTATGACCTCAGGTTAGCTAAAAAGATCAAACAAGTTGTTGAAAGAACACCAAAAACTAAACACTGGTTTCCAACAAGGCAACACAAGTTCCCTAAGTTCGCCAAAGTACTAGCTGAGATAGCTTCACTGCCAAACGCAGTTGTACGTCTATCTTCAGATTCAATCAATGGTGGGATTATAGCAGGTGAGACAACATCAACTATCTGGAGTACCGAACCGCCTGAAGGTTCTTTTGAATGTGGTGCATATACCAGAGGTGGTGAATGTAAAGACTGCAGAGCTTGTTGGGATAAGCTGGTAAAAGTAATAGCATACCCCGGTCATGGAGCTAAAATGCTTAAAGTAATCAGACTACAAGGGTAAAGACGATGATCAAAGAACCACAAAACATAATCAAAATAAGCAGTCAGCACATTGACGGTGAGTATTCACAAATGGTCTTTGATGCTGGAGAAATACACCATGAAGATCTAGTTGAACGATTCCAAAACTTCCTACGTGGAATTGGGTATAATATCCCATATAATAAGCAAAATGAACTTATGAAATAACAACGGAGAATAAAATGAGTGTTCAAGTGAATATTGAAGAATACGAGAATATCTTAAAAACACATGATTGGACTTATCAGTATTCTGATGACCCCAACCAATATGCAAGAGGTGCTGGTAGTCTCCAGAAAATACATAAACATAAGAATACAACACCAAAACACCAAGAACTGTTCATCAGGTATTATAAAGATGTAGAGATGTTAAATTGATAGCTGCAGTGATGTGCCTAGCCTTAAATTTGTATTGGGAAGCAAGAGATCAACCCGTAATAGGTCAAATAGCTGTAGGATTAAGTACAATGAACAGGGTGTCAGATAAACGATACCCTGACAATGTATGTGATGTAGTAAAACAAGCCAAGTACCATGCATGGGATATGGAGAACCCCGTAAGGCATCGTTGCCAATATTCTTGGTTTTGTGATGGCATGTCTGACGAGCCTACAAATGGTAAGGCTATGCTTGAGGCTACAATACTAGCACAGAACATCTATTACGGTAGAGTAACCGATACAAGTTTAGGTGCCACACACTATCATGCCACATGGATTGAAACCCCATACTGGGCACATGAGATGACAACATTGTTCACAATAGATGATCATATCTTTTACAGATAACCCATTTTAAGAGCCTTGACCTCTAGGTTACTCTCTAGATCTTTTAAGTACCTTATAGAACTTAAATAACTATGGAGTAACCTAAATGATAGATCACGTTAAGTACGTGGAAGGTACAGTAAAGCCTGAAAACCTAACAAAGAAACCAAAGATAGCAATCACAGAATCATCACTTGCAAACCTTAAACCCAAATGGGATAAAGAACACATGAAGATGATGTCAGGTAAAAGCATTGAAAAGCGGAGATCTAATAAAGAAGCCCGTGAGAAAATGAAAGAAACTGTACAAATATTAAAGTATCTTTCAGATGGTGTAATAAGCGACATGCCATCTGGCTTAACTGTAATGCAAATAATGATGCTCCGGGCTATCCAAGACGGTGACCCTGCAGAAGCCTCAAAACTTGCAGCAACAATAGCTGAGTACCAACAACCTAAACTGCAACGTACCGAGAACATCAACACAAACATAAACTTGGAAGACCTAACCGATGAAGAACTGGCACAACAACTTGCAATCATCAATGAGCCTAACCTCAAACCACTTAAAGATATTGAAGGTGAAGTCGTAAAAGACTAAAAGGTTATGAAAGAAAACTTAATAGAATTCCTTAAAGGTTTTACATACACAGGGATTTGCGCAATATCAACAATCATACTAATAGAAACCATTATAAAAAACACTATAGCAGGGTAATATATGAATATATATGATGTATACAGTTTACAAGATGTTGTAATTGAAGGTGTGGATATGTCAGATTACCCTGACTTTGTAGATGCTTATATTTCTTCAGCAACAGATAGCACTGGTAACCCACTTACAGAAAGTCAATTAGAACATATAAGTGAAAATGAATCGGCCTTTGTTCAAGAAATGGCACACGATCAAATAACTGGAGGAGCATGAAATGGGCATATCCGTAAATACAGGTATAGTCTTTATACCTAAAATACCTGACCACCTTATTAAAACAAAAGGAACCCCTGAAGCTTACTCAAAAGAAGAGTTAGTGAAAGTAATAGACCTACGTGCGTCAGGCTTAAGTTACAGAGAATGCGGAGTTGAAATGGCCAGAGGTGGCGGTAGTATTGCTTGTGCCATCACCTATCATAAACTAAATGATGCTATCAAAGAGAAAAGAGAATCACTGGAGGCATCTCTATGAGCATTGTACTGTCACTGTATGATTACACAGGTGTTGCAGTTGTACCTTGGGCAAAAGCAGGGTATACATGCTATTGCTATGATATACAACATGACAATACCCGTATAGACAATTATGAAAGTGGAGGTTCAATCCACTATCTGAATGCAGATCTACACGACTATCATGAAATAAACAATCTATGGCATGAGTTTGATGACGTAGATGATGATGTTGTATTTGCAATGGCTTTCCCTGTATGCACAGATATGGCAGTGTCAGGTGCAGCATGGTTTAAAGCTAAAGCATTAATAGATCCATTGTTTCAAAGAAAAGCAGTAGGTTACGCAATGTGGTGCGATGAACTCTTTAATGATATTGAAGTTCCGTATTACATAGAAAACCCGGTATCAGTGCTGTCAACCCTTTGGAGAAAACCCGACTATAGGTTCCACCCCTATGAATACGGTGGTTACATCAAAGAAGGTGAAGAATGTCACCCGCTGTATCCAGAATACATTGCACCAAATGATGCATACTCAAAACACACATGCTTATGGACAGGTGGAGGTTTTTCAATGCCAGCAAAAGATCCAGTAGCTTGTGAAAGTTACGGCTCAAGCACTCAACATAGAAAGCTTGGTGGTAAATCAATGAAGACAAAGAACATACGCTCAGCAACTCCAAGGGGATTCGCAGAAGCAGTATATCAAGCTAATAAGAAATTAGTGTGTACAGTATGAAGTATGAACAAATGAAGTTATTCATGGAGGACATAAAGATATCCTCTGAAAACCCTGCATGTAAAGATACAAAGATATGCTCCAAGTGTAAGAACAAACTGCCTACTTCATACTTTGGACCATCAGGTGGAGGTACTTATCTTAGAGCCGAGTGTAGATCATGTAACAATGAACTTGGTAAAGTGCGTAAGTATCTTAAGTCTATACATGGTCAGGCTCCTGATGGGTATGAATGCCCCGTATGCTTATGTGACGAAACACAGGCAGAAGGTAGGGGCGGTGTTGCAGGTGCATGGGTTCTTGACCATGACCATAGTACTGAGGAGTTCAGGGGGTGGTTATGTCATAGTTGCAACAGAGCATTAGGTGGATTCAATGATAATGTTCCTCGTATGAAAAGAGCTATTAAATATATAAAAGGCAATCTACCAAGATAATAATTACAGGAGTACAAAGTAAATGGATCCAGATGGTATAAAAACAGAACCAACAATCGAGAACTCAGCAATGAACTCCCAAATAGGTGGGGATCACTACAAATATCAAGGAATTCAACCACTTGAAGCTACATATGCTAACTTTGGTTATGAAGGAATACGTGCATCTGTTTACACAAAAGTAAATAAATACCTAACACGCGAAAAAGGGTCACATGCTAAAGATATTGAAAAAGCAATTCATGTGTTAGAAATGCAATTAGAGTTCTTCAACAGAGGTAATGCATGATATTTGATACAAAAACATGGCTTAAGTCTATTGTGATAGGTTATAAAAACGGAGTACCCCATCTACTGCAGTACGTAATAAATGATAAAGAAACAGACAACCTGACAAAATTAATAGATTCACTGTCAGAGTTTAGAGTAGCTGAAGCATTAGATGAATATAAGCAAAACGAGGTTGACCAATGATTATAAAGTTTTACACAGAAGGATGTCAGCCTTGCTATGCACTTAGCACATTATTAGATAATAAAATGATTAACTATATATCTTGTAATATAGAGTCTGATTGGGCTTTAGCTGCAGAACATAAAATACGAAGTGTTCCAACACTACTAAACACAGAAACAAATAACAGACTCATTGGGTTTAAAGATAAAGAAACAGTTGAAGGATGGTTAAATGACAATCCAAGTTGATTACTCTAGAAATAGTTTACTTTCAAATCAAGCTTACACATTACTAAAAGACTACTACTGTCGTGAAAATGAAGACCCACAAGATGCATACGCAAGAGCTGCTATGGCATTCTGTAAAGCTGATTATGATTTAGCACAACGAATATATGACTACGCAAGTAAAGGTTGGTTTATGTTCAGCTCACCTATACTGTCTAACGCACCAGCACTAGGAGAAAAAGTACGTGGTCTCCCTATTAGTTGTTTCTTAGCTTATGTACCTGATTCACTAGAAGGGCTTATTGGACATTCTACAGAGCTACGTTGGCTTTCAGTAAAAGGAGGTGGCGTAGGTGGTCATTGGTCAGACATTAGGTCTGTCAGTGATGTTGCACCTTCACCAATACCTTTCTTAAAGACAGTGGACAGCGATATGACTGCCTACAGACAGGGTAAGACTCGAAAAGGTTCTTATGCTGCCTACATGGACATCTCACACCCTGATATCATTGAATTCATTAACATCCGTGTACCAACAGGTGGAGATCCTAATCGTAAAGCGTTCAATATTCACAACGCTGTAAACATAACTGATGCTTTCATGGATGCAGTAGTATCCGGGAATACTTGGGATCTAATAGATCCTAATGATCAAACAGCAAGAGACACAATACCTGCAAGAGACCTATGGGAACGTCTGATAGAAACACGATTCCGTACTGGAGAACCGTACCTAAACTTCATTGACGAAGCTAACAGACACCTACCACCAGAAATGAGAGAAAAGGGTTTAACCATTAAAGGTTCAAACCTTTGTAATGAAATTCATCTACCGACAAACGAAGATCGTACAGCAGTATGTTGTTTGTCAAGTGTAAACCTTGAATATTATCAAGATTGGAAAGAAACCACTATGGTTGCTGACCTAATCACTATGTTAGATAATGTAATATCCTTCTTCTGCTTCCATGCACCTAAAGAACTCCGTAAGGCTGTCTATAGTGCCACACAAGAGCGTTCCTTAGGACTAGGAGCAATGGGTTTCCATAGCGCATTACAGCGTGTAGGGATACCGTGGGAGACTCCTATGGCTACTGCATATAATACTGAGATGTTTACGCATATCAAAGCACAAGCTAGAGCTGCTTCTGTATATCTAGCAGAAGAACGTGGTTCATGCCCAGATATAGATGGTATAAGGAACTCACATTTGTTGGCTATTGCACCTAATGCAAACTCATCAATCATTGCTGGTTGTTCAGCATCTATTGAACCCCTTAAATCTAATGCTTTTACACATCGTACTAGAGTGGGTGCTCACTTAGTTAAGAACCCTTACCTTGCATTAGTACTTAAAGGTTATAACGATGACGATGAATGGCTTGAAAAGCAGTGGAAATCAATAATACTGAACGAAGGAAGTGTACAACACCTAGAATGGATGGATGATTGGGATAAACAAATCTTTAAGACAGCTTTCGAGCTAGATCAGAGGTGGGTTATAGACCATGCAGCAACCCGACAGCCATTTATATGTCAAGGGCAGTCTGTTAATTTGTTCTTTCCTTCTGGAACCGACAAAGCGTATGTAAATGAGGTGCATATTCGTGCATTTAATAAGAAACTAAAGGGACTTTACTATCTTCGGACAAGTGCAGGTGCTAAAGCAGACACAGTTAGCTTCAAACCTACCCGTGTAGCCTTAAAAGACTATGAAACTGAAGAGGATGAGTGCCTATCATGCCAAGGATAACTAATAAATGAGCTTAATAACTGCATCACCTGCCTATAAACCCTTCAATTATGCCAGCTTTGTCAACCAAGCAGTGGAACATGACAAATTACATTGGGGTGAATGGGAATGTGATCTTAATGAGGACGTAGTACAGTGGAAGTCTGGCAAGATTTCTCTGTCAGAAAAGAACTTTATCACCCAAATCCTACGATTATTCACACAATCTGATGTGATAGTAGGTGGTAGTTACGTAGATGTGTTCCTGCCACGTATTAAAAACAATGAAGCACGTATGATGATGCTGTCTTTCGCACACAGAGAGACTGTACACATGCGTTCCTATGCACTTCTTAACGATACCTTAGGTTTTCCTGAAGCTGAGTACACAGCATTCCTAGAATATAAAGAAATGGCCGACAAACTTGAGTTCATGCAGACATTTGACCCAGATACTAAGCAAGGCTTAGCTAAATCACTGGCACAAACTGTATGTAATGAAGGTATGTCCCTATTCTCTGCGTTTGTAATGCTGCTAAACTTCCAACGCTATGGTAAGCTAAAAGGAATGTGTGAGATTGTTGAATGGTCTATTCGTGACGAGACAATGCATGTCGCAGGTATGACTGAGTTGTTCCGAACCTTTACATATGAAAACCCGGAGGTTGTAAATGATGAGTTTAAACTATCTATATACGAAATGTACCGAACTGCTGTCCATCTTGAAGATAAAGTTATTGATCTTGCATTTGAAATGGGACCTATGGAAGGACTCACTTCAGAAGAAGTCAAGCTCTACATCAGATACATCGCAGACAGACGACTAACTAACCTAGGTCTTAAGCCTAACTGGGATATTCAAGAGAATCCCCTACCTTGGCTTGATTGGGTTCTTAATGGTGACAGCTTCAAGAACTTCTTTGAAGGACGTGTGACCGATTACTCAGCAGATGGAATGTCTGGCTCATCATGGGGCTGGTAGAATAACTAATTGACCTAAGCAAGGTCACTGTAAACTGCTTACTAGTCTTGGAGGACTACCTATGACAACTAAACTAATATGGGATCTAGAAACCAATGGTCTTATACCCGAAGTAGATAAAATATGGTGTCTTGTAATGCAAGATATCGACACTGAAGAAGTATATTCTTACTCAGATTATGATGATAAACTACCATCACTATCAGAGGGGCTACAGAAGCTCCTAGAAGCCGATCTAATAGCAGGTCACAACATAATTGGATATGACCTACCAGTTCTTAAAAGACTGCTAGGATGGACTCCTAGGCCCTCTCAGACTATATGGGATACACTCATAATGTCACAGTTATGTATGTTCCAACGTACACATAGACATGGACTTAAAGGTTGGGGTGAATTCTTTGAATACCCTAAGGGTGATTACAACGATTGGACTAATTACAACCAAGAGATGCTGACATATTGTATACAAGACGTTACATTGAATACTCTGGTATACAAAAGATTAGCCCGTGAAGCATCAATACAAATTAAAGCACGACCTGAATTCAAACAAGCACTGATATTAGAGCATGACTTTGCAATAGTTAATGCTGATATCACAGCTAAAGGTTGGCTATTTAATATGTCCAAAGCTAAGGTTCTTAAACGAGACTTAACATGGAAGCTTCACGCTATCGAAGATGAGCTTGAGCCAAAGCTTGGTAGTGTATGTATGCTTAAAGGAACAAGAGAAGTAGATAAAATTGTAAAGAAGAACGGTACTTATTTCAAACTTATAACTGATTGGTATGAGCTAGATGATAAGGTTAAGGCTTCTGAAAGTTTTATAACAGGCCCTTTCTCCCGTATAGAGTTTAGTGAAGTAAGGCTAGGTCAACTTGCAGAGGTAAAGAAGTACCTCTCTGACATTGGTTGGAAGCCTGATGATTGGACGTTCAAGAAAGTAAATGGTAAGTGGATTAAGATGTCACCTAAACTGACAGACACATCCCTAGAACCCCTAGGTATTGTTGGCAGTATGATTAGTGACTACTATATGTTACGTCAAAGACTAGCTATGGTTGACAGTTGGATAGAAATGGTTGCTAAGTGGGGTGATGGTCGTCTTCATGGTGATATGTTTACCATTGGTACACCTTCATTTCGTTGTAGACATAGAGGTATTGTCAACATCCCCGGAGTTCATGCAAAGTACGGTAAGGAACTAAGATCCTTATTAACATGTGAGCGTAACCATAGGCTTGTTGGTGCTGACTCTGCTGGTAATCAGTTCAGAGGTCTGGCTCATTATATGGGTGATGACAAGTTCACAGCTTCTGTAGTTGTGGGTAAAGAATCTGATGGAACTGATGCTCACTCTCGTAATGCTGCAATCCTTGGTATCTCACGTTCAAAAGCTAAGAACTTTATCTATGCGTACTTATTTGGTGCGGGTATGACTAAGCTTGGTGAAGTTATCACTGGATTAAAGTCACCTAAAGCTGGTAAGGAAGCAGATGCTAAGTTCAAAGCAGCATTCCCTAAGCTTAAGGAACTCAAAGATCAATTACTGTCAGAGTACAACCACAATAAGATGAAGACCGGGATTGGTTTCATCATAGGTGCTGATGGTAGGCGTGTCATTGTAGGTTCTGATCATCAGCTACTAAACTATTTACTTCAAACACTGGAAGGTATAACGTGTAAGACTGCGTTAGTCTACCAGTACAAGAAGATTAAAGAGTTAGGTATCGAAGGTACGTACCCTATCTTGTTCTATCATGACGAGACTGCATGGGTTACACCTACTAAACATGCTAAGACTGTACTAGAAATATCTATAGCTGGATTCCGTGAGGGTCCTAAGTCTGTAGGTGTAACTTGTATGGATGGAGATGGTAAGATCGGTGTTAATTATGCAGAGATCCATTAACAAAGAGTAATAAATATGTTCAACAATAACGATGCAGTATACGAGATGTTTAACAAGAGCTGTATGACAGAAGAGATGGAGTACGATAAGTGTTTCATAGATGCTGACTCAATCATCTTCCGTATAGCAGTGACAACAGACTCAGTCACACAAGCAAAGAGTTCCTTTGACAAAGCACTTGATGCCATCATGCGTGACACAGGTAGTATCAAAGGTTACGTAGCTGTCAAAGGTAAAGGTAACTTCCGATACGGTATCTCTGAAGACTACAAAGGTAACAGGGGTAAGACAGAGATAGATCCTAAGGTTAAGGAAAGACGAGAGGCAGTAACAGAGTACGCATGGGAAACTGGATGCTTCAAGTCTGATAACTGCGAGGCAGATGATATTGTATCTATCTGGGCACAAGAAGCCTATGAAGCTGGTGAACATTATGTCATAGCACATATAGATAAAGACATAGACATGGTTCCCGGATGGCATTACAACTTCAATAAGAAGACACAGTACTTCATTGACGGTGACGAGGGTCACTATAAGATGTGTATTCAAATGCTTACAGGTGACAGTACAGATAACATTCATGGACTCAAAGGTATAGGCCCTAAGAAAGCTGAGAAGATTTTAAAAGGGGTACCGACAAAAGATATGATTGAAACTGTTGCGGACACATGGCGTGACCATCATCCACGTGATTGGAAACCTAAACTTGAGACCTGTTTCAACTTACTATACATGCGCAGGAATTGGGATGGGTTTCGTAGGTTAACTATTGAAGAGGTGTTTAAAAATGAAGATAGTTGAATCAGGATCATCTAACAATAAAGACTTCTATCAAATTACCTATGATAGACATTGGATAGATTGGGAAGACCCACATAAAGAACATCTTGCATCAATGGGGTCTAAAGAATTTACACATACTGTGTCCAGAAACTTAGGTGAAGCAATCATAGATTTATTACGTGAAAATGGAGACCTTACAGTTGATGAACTAACCTACAGAGATTTTGATACATGCCATGAATATCCAAGTAGTATTAGGGGAGCTAATAGATGGCTAATCTAGGACACTGGGACTACAAAGGAGATCCATTTGTTGTTGACGATTACTTTGGTTTCATATATCTTATAACTGTATCTGTACCAGACGGTAACCCAATCAGATACGTAGGTAAGAAACAGTTCCACTCTTACAAGAAAACTAAGAGAGACAAGGAGTCTAACTGGAAGTCGTACACAAGTTCCTCCAAACATATTAATGACCTAAAGGAAGATGGGTCAGAGTTATCATATGAAATGATACAATTGTTTGAGACAAGGGGAGGACTCTCAGCAGCAGAATGTAAAGTTCAATGGTACTTAGATGTTCTTACAGAGAAATGCCCTGAGGGTGTACCTCTGTACCTTAACAGACAAATAGGTGCAGTTAAATTCATTCCAAAAGAAGCAATAACAAATGAAACAAAAACAAGACTTGACGAAATCTACAGAAGCGGAAGATTACTTATTAAAACCAAAGGAGAAAAAGCAACAACGGATTGACACTAAAACTAAAGCAACTGTCAGACGTATAGATACTAAATCCCTTAAAGAAAACAGGTGGAACTAATGGGTGCAACCTTTACTAAACACTATCCATGTGTACATTGTGGATCATCAGATGCAGTAGCACTATGGTCCAATGGAAGAGGTAAGTGCTTTGCATGTAACAAGCCAGCTTTCCTAGATCAATATGACGACACCGTAGTGTCAAAGTTTAAACCGAATACCAAACGAGAGTACGATATGAGTGGAGATTCACTTCAAGATATACACAACTACGACAGTGCGGGAGTACGTGACCGTAACCTAACTAAGACTGCATGTGATGAGTATGATATGAAAATATCTTATGACTCTAACGGAACAGTTAATGCACACTACTACCCATACACAGTCAAAGGTAAGACAGTTGCATATAAGAAGAGGACTTTACCTAAGGAGTTCCGAGTTGTAGGTGACCTTAAGAACGCCAAGCTTGAACTGTTTGGTCAATCTAAGTTCCAACCCGGTGGATTAAAAGTAATCATAACTGAAGGTGAGTTAGATGCTATCGCAGTACAACAAGCTATGCTTATCAAGTATAAGAAAGTATATCCTGTGGTATCCCTACCATCCTCATCTAACATGAAGATACTTGTGGCTAACCGAGATTGGTTACGATCATTCAAAGAAGTAATCTTAATGTTTGATCAAGATGATGCTGGAGAAAAAGCAGTAGCAGAAGCAGCCAAGATAATTGGTTGGGATAAAACTAAAGTAGCATCACTGCCTGATAATGATCCATGTGACACACTTATGTCTAACCCCAGTGCTATCATAACTGCTGTGTTTAACGCACGAAGGTACACACCAGCAGCTATTGTACGTGGTGAAGCTATCTGGGAAGCATATGTTGAACGTAAGTCTGTTAAGTCTGTACCATACCCTCAGTGTCTTGAAGGTCTTAACAATAAGCTAGATGGTATGCGTAAGGGTGAGATTGTACTGTTCACATCTGGTACAGGGTCAGGTAAATCTACCATGATCAAAGAAATAATATTAGAATTGGAGGATAATACAGATGAAGTCATTGGCCTTGTATCTCTTGAAGAAAGCATTGGGGATTCTGCAGAGAAGTTTATCAAGATGTTTACTCCTACAGACCCGACTGTTGAGCAAGAACGTAAAGCATTTGAAAGAGTATTTGGGAATGAAAGACTCATCCTACTTGACCATAACGGTGCGGTTTCGGATTCTAGTCTCATTGATCAAATTGAAAACCTATGCTTACTTGGGTGCCAGTATATCATTCTTGATCATATCACCATTGCAGTATCTGAAGGGGCTGATGGAAAGACAGGTAACGAAGCTATAGATTCAGTCATGTCTGACCTTCTAAAGATAGTCAAGAAGCATAACGTATGGCTAGGTTTGATAAGCCACCTTAGGAAGTCACAAGGTAAGTCCTTTGAAGAAGGACACCTATCGTCTATCGATGACATCAAAGGTTCTGGTTCGATTAAACAGATCAGCTTTGATATAATAACATTCTCTCGTAACTTAGTGGCAGAAGATGAAGATGAACGAAACACAATTAAACTCCGAGTACTTAAGTCACGATTCACAGGACGCACTGGAGACTGCGGATCAGCATACTACGATACCAAAACCAACAGACTCAGAGGACAAGAGGACTTCCTCGAGTACACTGGATAACTCTGCTGGTGTAGAGCGTATAACAGAGTACATAAAAGAAAGATGTGAGGGTAATTCATTTCGTGGGAGGCCCCCGGAAGGGGCCAGATTAATATCTTCAATGATACCCTACGGATACACGTACGAGAAGCTCACTGTAAGGGCCGTAGCAGGTGCTGTGGCAGCTTATCAGAAGTCCCGGAGGTCATCATCAAACCCCTTTAAACTAACCGTTACATCGTCTGTGATAGGCTTACAGGTGCTGTCTGCTTTAGGTGTACTAAACACTAACCATCAGGAGATCCTTGCAGTAGGTGACCTATACCTAGAAGCTTTCTTTCAACTTGGTTATATACATATTGAAAGGGAGTACGAAGGGTTCCGTGCACCGTACATTATAAAGTTACTAAGTACATGGGCTACCCTTGGTGACCTACCCCCTGAGTATATAAAGAGTACGCTTATAGGTACGTCATTCACCCCTCCAAAAGACATAGTGTCACTGCGTAATGAGTTCACCAAGAGGCCATACATTAAACGTATGAGTTCAGAGGAAGACTTTAAGCAGCTTATAGGAGCACCTTTTATTACTGCTCTTAACAAGCTGCAGCAGACACCTTGGAGGCTTAACAGTACAGTAGCCAAGGCTTTAGAGACTAACCTAGGGTTGTTCATAGATCTTGAGGATCAGTCTATAAAAGCTAAGTCAAAAGCTATAGAGATGAAGTTCGTAATTGCTAAGGTACATGCCATAGGACTACGTGACTTCTATCAAATGGTAGAGTGTGACTATCGTGGGCGTGTGTACTACACAGAACCATTCTTAAACTACCAAGGTTCTGATGTATCCAAGGGACTCTTTGAGTTTGCTTATGCAAAAGCTATGGATACCGAGGGGTACAGATGGCTATGCATACACACAGCTTGTTCTTATAATCAATCTTATGATATAGAGGAACTACCAACATGGGTAACAGCGGACTACCGAACCTATCTTCAAGACGAAGGATTATACACAATTTCAGTAGACAAGATGACGCTAAAGGACAGAGAGTTGTGGACCCTAAACAACCTGACTTGGATAAACCAATTAGCGGATGGACAGAGCTTCAGAACAGAAGCAGAAAAACCAGTTAGCTTTCTTGCATGTTGCTTAGATGTTCAGGGGTACGGCACTTCCGTACTTGAAGGTGCTGTACATATGAGTAGACTACCTATCCCTGTTGATGGGAGTAACAATGGATGGCAACATCTGGCAGCTATCTCTAAAGACAAGCAAGCTGGCGAACTAGTATCCCTAGTACCTAGTAAGATACAGAAGGACTTCTATGTCCAAGTAGCCAAGCGTCTTACAGAGAGAATGCCTGAGTGGTTTGAAGGTCGTAACATGCCAATGAAAGCTATACGAAAAGGTATAGCAAAGCGTGGGTCAATGACAAGGGCTTACTCAGCTGGTCAAAAGAAGATTGCAGCTAACATGTATTATGATTGTAAGGTTGAAGGGTATGACACGGAGTATAATATTACAGAAGATGACTGTACCTCTCTGTCAAAACAACTTATACTTTCAATCAATGATACTTGTGTGGGTCCCTTAAAAACTATGAAGTTTATACAGAAGATGACTGACCACATACTGTCATCAGGTAACACATGTACACGTTGGACAACTCCTTCAGGATTCCCAGTGTTGTACGAAGTGTGGAGACAGAAGAACATCACTGTACGCAGTACCATACGTGGTCTTGGTCAGATAGGTCATAGCATTAAGATACCTTACATCACTTCCAATGGTAACTTGTTACCGTGTAGGAGATCGTTTGCATCTGGATGCTCACCTAATTTTATCCATTCAATGGACGCAGCTCACATGGCTAAAGTTGTTCAGAGTTTCTCTGGAGACTTTGGAGCTATACATGATTCCTTTTCAACTCATGCATGTGATATAAATAAATTGATAGACCACACCAAGTGGCAATTTGCTATGATGTATAACAGTGATAACTTCTTTACTGCTATAGAGCAGATGCTATTAGAGACCCGAGAGGGTTATAAACTTAAACAACCAGAGCTAGGGTCATTAGATATATCTGAGATCATCTCCTCTGATTATTTCTTTTGTTAGAGGATAACTATATGAGTAACGTAACACAATTCCCAGATAAGTATGTAGCTGAAAACGATATGCTAAATGACGTTGGTGACATTGTTAATAAATATAACGGCAGAGTAACCAATGTAGCAATGCTAGGTGTACTACAGTCAACAGCAAACTTTGTCTTCCTGTCTATTGCAGAGCAAGCCTTAGAAGCAGATGGTGATGATGATGTATAAGATATTTGAGGAGATTGAACTTAAGGTTATTGATTGGGGTCACATCAAGGGTATCCTTGGTGACCTACATACAGATGCCGACAGGCACAAACGTATTCAAAAACAACTAAGTAAGTTTGAAGAAGAGTCAGTTGAAATGATTGATGCTATCTCTTCTGGAGATGTGGATAAGATACGAGATGAGATGGGGGATGTCCTTGTCACTCTGGTAATACAATCAAACCTATGGGGCCTTGACTTAACAGATTGTTTAGATGAAGCCTATAATAAAATATCTGTGCGCACTGGTCGTATGGTCGATGGAGTATTTGTAAAAGATGAGTAATGAAAAGAAGTCCTACAATATAGTTCCGGGCATTGACGATATGGAATACGTTGAGATGTACAATCTTGACCCAGCCCTTGCGTACACACCCGATATCAATGAGGCAATCCTTAGTAAAGTATGGGATGATAACTACGCAGGTGCACTGGCTGAAGGTCTGTCTGATGAGGAAGCCAAAGCCTATGCTGAAGATGGTAGGAAAGCTGGTCGGATGACAATAGAAAATGCCCTTTCAAAACAATACGAATAAAATAACCCCCAAGTATACGTAATGTATACCTGAGGGTAAGGCCCTTTGGGTTCCTTAACTGGAACTTAGAGGGCTTTTTTATTATTATCTATTGTTATTATTAGTTAAAGTTAAAACGTTTAATTGCATCAACATGGTATTGAAACACAGGGTTAGGTCCAAGTGCTTTCAAAATAGCAGACCTACCTTTCTTTGCAGTAGCTGCAGAAGTGTACATGCTTTGTAAGACATTGCCCAAACCTTGAGAAGTTATTCTAAACAGATCGTAAGCTTGTTGATTTGTAAGCATACTAGCTCTGGAAGAAAACAATTTCCTTTCTTTATCAGACAGAACATCAAACCTTGCAGTCGTATCTTGTTGAATACTCCTTATGTGTTCCATACCATCTGTTAAAGGACCTTGTTTACCCTTAGCATTCTTTGGCCGATACCTTATCATATCATAGCCCTTATCAAGCAAGTAAGCAGAGTGAGCATCGTTCTCTCTCAATCCCTTAGGATTGTTAAGAGCTTCAGCCTTAAGCTTCTCACCACCACGACTTAACGCTTCATTAGCCCCGTCAGCTAGTTCCTTTATTAAATCATACTCAAAGGTTACTTTCTTCCAAGACCTATTAACTAACTCTGTTAGTGGTTTAAAAGAACCAAGGTCACCTATAACAGCATCGTATATAGTAGTAACATAAGGAGTGTCAACCCCAGAAGCATGTTGTAACTGTCGATAGTTAGAATCAGAAAGAGCAACAGCAAGTGTAGCCCCGTCTAGTCCAATGATAACTTGGGGTAGTATACTCTGTTCCACTTTCCAACCACCATCAGGGGTTAGTCCAAGAGAGTTCTGCTCTGAACTAGTAGGTTGATACTTATTCCTTGTAAGACGAGTGCTTCCAAGAACAGATGGGTACTCTTTACTAGGGTCCCCATACACGTAATCGCCTTTAGGTTTAACATACTTCTCTTTTATTTCAGAGATAACAGGTGCACCTTTTCGTGGTACATAATCTACTGTGTTGATTGAAGTGTAGATACCTGTTGCTTTTTTGTAGCGTATAGGTTCATCAACTAACATACCTAACTCGGTTAGCTGTTTAACTCTATGGGTAAAAGCAATCATCTCTGGGTTCAAAGTTTCCATAAGATTCTTTTCAAGAATAAAATGAAGAATTTGAGACAACTCTGGCACACCCCCTTTCCTTCTAGAAGCAATCTCAGTAAGCGAAGGGTCCTTGGTAACCACATCCATCATCATAGAGATCATACTCTTGATCGCTTGACCATAAGGTAAAGTCATCAAAGGGTATTTTAAGAAGTCATCAGTATTGTTAAAAGCTAATGCAAGTATGTTCTCAAGCTCAGGTAAGTACTCAATATCAAGACCTTTAAACTTCTCCCTAAACTGTATACTATTAAGAACATCAGGTAACGTGCTGCGCATATTCTTTGAAAGGACTTCACGTAAGTTACCCTCAACCCCCTCGTACTCTGCAAGAACTTTAGTTGGGTTCTCACGTAATACTCCAACACGATACATCATCTCTCCAATACCCAACTGAGCACCCATACTTGCAAGGCCATTAGTGATTCCGTCAACTTCAACAGGGCGCATAGACGAAGAGAAGCTACCGCCACGTTCAACTGTATCCATATACCTGCCAAGCTCGATAGCTTCTTCAACTAAGTTAATAGCCTCATTAGGATGTTCAAATATTTCATCCATAAAACGAACAACTTCACTGTCAGCATTGAACTCAGCTTTTGTTTTAAGAACATTACCTACACCTTGAATTTGATTCTCCACTTGCTGCATCGCAAGGATAGCATTACTGGTTGAGTCCGAATCATAATTATTAAGGATCTCTTTAAGTTTTTTACCAACACTTGCAATAGACATAAGCTTGTCATCTTTCATAGCAATACGCTTTCGCATGTTAGCCATCATCTGCTCAGGTACAACATTAGACTCTTCAAAGAAATGTGCACCCCAAGTTACAAGCATGGCAAACTCAGCATTGGAATTACTTCCGGGCTTTATTTGATATGAATTTCCACTGCCATATAATTGTCGTGCAAGTTTATGTGTTTGCATGTTCATTGACTGTGGGCTGTACCCAAGACGAGATGTTCCCTTTTGAATATAGTTAGCAAAACTAATAGGATCATCCTTAAACTCTGCAATATCTTGCAACATCGTAAGAACCTGACCTGATCTAAAATCGTACATTCTAATCTTAAATTCATCGGTAGAAGACTCAGCAGCAAAAGCCCTTAAGATTTCAATCTTACGGTTCAACTGTGCAACCTTAGGGTGGTTTAGGTTTTTAAAAGTTGACAGTTCAACTAACATACTATCAACACGATACAAAGCATCCCGCGACATATTGCTAATACTATCTGCAGTCTTTTGACCTATACCAAGAATCTCAGCAGCGTTACCTACAACAACCAACATACCGTTGACTATCTTTCTATCTGCAGCGGCAGCTAAACCCATAAGACTTAACAGCATACCAGACTTAAACCGTACTGGTGTGATAACATGACGAACCTTAGATGTGTTAACCCTAATCTGTGCTTCAGGTGATTTTGGTTTTCTTTTATCCTGTGCACTTTGTTTAGGGTCTTCGTAATGATTACCAGTTTTCTCTTTAACATTTGAATACTGGTTTGTTACCTGAGGTTTGTCACTTACTTGAGGCCTAGACCTCACTTTAGGTGGCATGAGCTGTCTCTTGTTTTCCCCTAAAATCCTACGACCAAGAGGTGTAACAAGGTAGTCCCCACGGGTTCTACCATTACCAGTTTTAACTTGAACAGCTTGATACATAATTGGATTACCTAAGGAATAAAGTTGTTTAGCCCATAAGCCAAGCTTCTCATAAGCCTCCTTGGTCATCTCGTTTTGTGGATCAAGATGAGCGTCAGGTACAGTGTCCATCCCTAGTTCCTGAACTTGTTGGAATTTAAGCCACTCTTCTGAAAGAGTACGCCCTATCTGTTCTTCTGAAATACCAGAAGATGTTTCTTCAGAAGTAAGACCTACTATGTCTTTAATCTCATCTCTAGAAAAGTTGTCAATCATTTCCTGAGAAATCATAGACTCTTGTTCTGTTTGCTTACTAAGCACAGATTCCATAAGTGTTAAAGATAATACCTGTAAATCTGGTAGAACTTCCATAACTCTAGAGTCAAATGAAAACCTAACTCCATTCATGTGGCCAAATAGTTCGGCTGAAGTTAAAGGTATTGTATTATCCTTGTCTACCCAAGTCTTATCATCTGCTGGTTCATATATTGTAGATGGATCAGAAACCCCAGTTTCAGGTTCAGGTTCAGACCTAAGACCTAACATACCTTTGACAGACTTCATTTTCCTAGCTTCATCAAGAGGTATGAACAAAGAGTCTGTCTCTTGAAGTCTCTTAATAGAGTTTATAATGAAAGGTGCTGCGATAGGTCCAGCAATCTTAGTGATATCGTCAGGACTATAATCACCAAGGCTGGTCCCATGTAGCTGCTGCAAAGACTGATCAGCTTCTAAATCTCTCTGACGAGACTCAAGTTCCAAAGCTTCAGATTCGGTAACCTTCTCAGGTTCCATCACTATACCTTTAGTGTAAGGCATAGCTTCAGTCAACTGCGTGTTATAAAATCTACTACCATCTGGTGTAGCTGGTTGCTCTTGGTCATTAATAACGTTATCGTCAATGACGCTATCACCTTCATTAGCTAAACTTAACTGGTTCCTAATCTTTGCTTTAAGGGATACGTTGTCAGACAACGCAACTCCCTTTTCAGCAGTGTTACTAATTGCTTGTGTAAATTTAGCCATCGGCTACTCCTCTTTTCCCCACTGATATTGCATAAGCCTATGCTTGTAAGGTGCAAGAAATGGTAAACTTCCATAGAAGTTCTTCATAAACTTGTCACCGTCACTCTGTATTGCTGAGTCTAGCATACCATAGACACGACCAACTGTACCTGTGGCAGCTGCTTCACCTGCAATGTTATCCCATACAAACTCTCCCGGACCGTAGCTGCTATTTCCGTATAGAGGAAAGATAAAGTTACTCCCAATTACACGCTCTGTAGTTCCTAATAACCCGCTTGAATAGATAGCTCGTTGTATCTTTTGGTTATCAGTTAAGTACGGTGAAGTCTCCCCATACTTAAGTTCATCTTTAATTCCTTGAGATATAAATGCAAGAGCAAGCATACTTCCCATAGTTGCAAAAGTACCATACGTTAAACCTTTACTTCCTTTACCTTTAAGTTGATCCCATAACATCGGCAACTGGTTAGCTGTAAATGTAGAAGTGAAACCATTAAACTGAGTAAGTAATGCAAAACGTGGGTCACTATAGAACAGTGGTCTGTTGAATGCGTTTGGTAAAGGTACAGCTTGGTTAACAAAGTTAGCAGCTCCGTTAAGAAACTCACGCTTATACTTTGAAGCATCATTTGCTGATAACTCCTTACCTTCCTTTAACATATTAGCAATAGGCGCTATAGTGTGCAAGGATATTCCTAGCTCCCTTAACATGTGCTTAGCTTCGGACACACCAACAGTATCTTCTTCACCTTTCTTAGACTCAATTAAGTCTAGCTTTTCAATAAGGAAATCATTGAATAATGAAAGCCTCACCATACGGTGCATGTCTTGCTGGTCATGTAAAAAGTTAGCCTTAAAGTATGCATCAGTGAGACCTTTAGTCATCTCATTAGTTTCTTGAACACCTGTGGTAGTTGCGGCACCTGTTTCTTGTGCTTTAAACCCAGTCTCTCTTAACAATTGTTTCATGTTTGTATAGAAAATGTAACGTGGATCCGCTTCACCTTTAGATCTAACCTCAGCTATCTTTCTGTCAAGATAAGTTGTAGGGTCTTCTCGAGGTTGTGCAATCCTTAACATAACAGCGTTGTTACGTATCCATGAACCAACAGCCTCACCAAACAAATAACCCTGTGTGGCTGCATTCTTGACAAGAACATCTCGAGATACACCTAGTGGTAGCATAGCCATCTCTGGCATAGAGGAGAACGCAGCGTTAGATAAACCCTGAAGAGTTGCTACAAGCGTAAGGTATTTCTGACCTTGCTTTATAGATTCATTCTCTATACGATTATAGTTACCAGACTCGGCATTCAACATGTTACGAAGCTTGTATGCAATCTTATATAAAAGTCTGTTAGCATCCTCAGGCTTCATTGTTTTATCAAGATCTTTGCGAACGTTAGCTAGCATCCTATTAATATATATGGAATCCTTTCCAACAAACTTACGGTGAACTTGAAACCTTGCAGACTCTCTTGAAGCATCATCCATGTTCTTAAATATATTCTGCTCTAAGAACTGATCAAACTCAGGCCTATCTGATATGTGCATCGTACGTCTTTTCTGTGAAGAAGGAGACACACCACCCCTTGTCATATCAAATGCATCGCCAAGAGTAGATACTTGATTTTCATTAATAATAGCATTAGTTAATTCAGTTGCATCAGCATGTGACATTCCATAAGAAGATGTCAAGGTGTTTATAAATAAATCCTTATGACTAGCAATGTATTCTTTTCTAAAACCTTTATGCCTGTAACCCCAATCAGGTAGAAATTTGATAGGTTCTTCACCAGTGTACTTCTTAGCTTTGTTATTACCATTACGTAAAGCCTCAGCATTTTTACGGATACCGCTATCAAGCTTAATGATAGCATCCTTTCTAGCTAAAACATCAGGTGATGCCTTACTCCAATCCCAACTAGAGTTAGCTTTAGTAGCTGGTTCCACAACCTCTCTGTAAAACTTATACATAATAGTGCTAACATAATCAGTACGACCTTTAGAACTCATACCTTTAGGTACATCAAAAGATGCTTCAACTGTTTCTGTTTCACCAATATATTTTCTATACTCAGCCATCATAAGTTGTTGTTGTTGAATATAACCAGCACCACTATAAACTTTATTACGAACAGATCCCATGATATCTTGAATCTGAGAAACAGTTTTAGATTTACCCATTGCTTCTGCAAACGTATCACGAACAGCTGCTCTTACTGCTACTAAAGGATTGTGTATAAAAGCTTTAATGTGCTCAATTGTAGTTCCGGGAAGTTTATGCTTATCCGCAAGGTCATTTATATGGTCATCACCTTTGACACCTTTGTTATCAGTATAGTTTTTGTCATACTCCGCACGTACTTTCTCAGAAACTTCTTCTACAGATCTTACGTATCCAAACTCAGACTCTTCTTCCTTACGGTACTTAGTGTTAATATTATCAAACCTACCATCATCAACCCCTTCAAAATCTACAATAGATTTCCAATCACCTACTTGAACTGCAACTCCGGGCGTAGCAAAACCAGCACCCATAAGACCACCTGCAACAATAGCATTAGTCATACGGTTCTCTATCTCATCGTAGTCCCATTCTTTTTCAGAACCAATAACAGCAGCAGTGTACTCTGTTAATTCCTGAAGTGCTTCCGTAGCCCCTTCACCCAAAGTTGATTTAGTAAGACTCTTAACACCTTCCCTAAACAGATTACCTTTAAGTATTTGATTAGCTCCAAAAGCTTTAGCGTCATCAATGTAAGTTAACATCTCTTTCTTAGAGAAGTTAAGGAGAAGTTTAGATGCTTCACCCTCACTAATAGATTTACTTTTAGCAATAGCTTTTATGGCTTGATCCCTACCTTCTTTTGTAATCATCATCGAAGGAGATACAAAACCCTTGATACCTAACCTGTCTAAGAACGTCATAGCAGCGCCAGCCACTATCGCTATGCCAAGATTCTTATCTTCAACCTTACCTTCCATAGTGTCAAGAACCATACCTGTGTACATTGATACAGGTAAGGCTAAAGAAGTCCCCGAAGTTGCAGGGGCTGCTACCATACCTAACATTGTTGCCCCCATAAAAGGCAGAGATGTGCCCAGCATACCTGACATACCTGTTGTTATCTCATCAAAAGAAGTCCAATCAATTTCGGTAACATCCATTTTAACAGTAGGTAATGCATTAATATAATCTTGATTAACAGAAGCATCAGCAGCAAAACTAGCTTCTGTTTCCTCCGCACCTACTCTGTTTGCAAGAGCTTCTCCAAGCCTGTTAAGAGACTTGTATAGTGTTGCAAAACCAGTGTCATAGCCAGTACCAAAGGGAGTACGAGACCTACCCTTATAGTCAGCACCTTTGTTTATTTGCTTCATCCCCATATATAATTCTGGGTTTGCTTGGTACTCAGCAGCATCAAATGCCATTAACTTCTGTATAGGTAAGCCGCCATACTGATCGGTCTCTGCCTCATATATTGCTTGCCTTGCATTTTCGTAAGAATCCGTAGGTTCATTTGGTTTTCCAGCTTCAGCTGCAATACCCCAACTAGACAATGAAACATCAGAGTCATCTGAAAAATGCCAAGGGCTGGCAACACCTGTCCTAAGTAGGGTATCTACAAAAGAGTTTCCATCCTTATCCACAAGATCCCCCATAGCTCTACCATGATGACCTTTTTCTCCTGATTTTATAACAGTAGTGAAGCCATGTTTCTGTGCGAGATCCCAGATGTAAGCAGTCGCTGCATCACCACCAAGTTCTCCCTGTTTAAAACTAGAGTCCTCAAGAAACTTAGAAGTTTCTCTTGTGTTAATACCACGTAGTCTGACAGACTCCCCTGTTACAGAGTCTTTAATTGTATCACCATCTAAGAAACGCCATGAGGTGTCTCCAATAGTATACTGTTGTGGGGAAGCGTAGTCATAAAAGTCTTCTTGGGCTACGGGGTTAGGGCCTTGAGTAGCCTCTTCTTGTTGTGAGAGTGCAGAACTTAGATCTACTACAAGACCATTTGCCATAGTGTTTCTCCTGTTATTTTTTAAACTGCTTGTCATAGAGTTTTTCTACTTGAGACATTATCGATTCTTGATTAAGACCATTATACTTACTAGGGGCTTGAGCATCATCCATACTTGAACTTTGAAGCCAAGAACTAAAAGCATTTGAATCAGTCTTATCTGCAATCTGTTGCCAATGTTTAGCTGCAGCTTTATTAGTCATAACCTCGTTCTTAAAGATCATAGCTAACTTTTGTATTGTTTTAGTTTGAGTTATGATGCTATGGTTTTTAGCTATCTGCTTTGGATATTTTTCATCAGCAGTCAAAAGAAAAGCTTCGTTAATACCTGAAGCTGTTTTAAACAACTTTGAAGTATCTACAGAAGATAACTCAAAGTCACTGTCATACTTCATACCTTTACCGTCTTTACCCCAATCTGTGTACTTACCTAATACAAACTTAGGCACAGCACCTTGCTTCAATAGATTAGACTTAAGCCAGTTAGCTTCAACAGCACCGATAAGATCCTTCATCATAGATTCGTTAGTATCTGTACCGCCATTCTTTGCAATCTTTTCTATTTCAGTTTTAAGAGTACCTGAAAGTGCTGCCCTAAATGCAGTTGTACCATAGTCTACACCTTGCTCTTTTAACCTACGAGAAGCGTGAAGAACCATAGAGTCGACTGCTTGACCATCACTAAACAAACGTTTTACTTGGTCAATATAAGGGAAAGACTCTTCATCAAGAAGTGAAATTGCATCTACAACAGCATCGTTAGAGTACGTAATCATATCGTTATCTATTTCTTCAAAGGTTCTATGATCTTTAAGTCCAGACTTATATGTGACAAGTCCAGCTTTAGCTGCGTTAAAGGCTATGTCAGATCCCGGAAGATAAAAGTCTCCATTAGGTGCCATATTACCGCTAACTATTTTCTTAGAGTTACGGTCAAACATTTCAACAGTCTTTGACATGTCAGGTTGAGCAGCTTTCTTAGCAGCTATAGCAGCATCCTTGTCAGCTTTAGCGTTAACCACATCAATCTTATTCTGTTGTTCAACACCCTTAACATATACTTCACCAGCAGCCATACCTGAACCACTTGCAGAGTAACCCATAAGACGAGAACCTACATAGTAAGTTAACGCACTCTTAACAGCAGGGTCAGCCCATATGTCACCTAAGAAGTCACCAGCTGCAGACATCATCTTACTAAGATCGACACCGTCAAACCAACCTTTAGTAACTACCTTGGAAACTTTTTCAATCTTGATCTGCGCTTCAGCCCCTAAGTTAGGGTCAATGGGATCCTCTGGACCTAGTTTCTCCATCTCTGCTATGAGATCTTGTACCTCTGTATCTTCTGATACCTTAGTCTGTAGATCTTCTGTTGTTTTACGCATGGCTTGTATCTTATCTAAGTCTGCTAATGCTTGTGCGTTGTTAGTCATTTGTTGACGAACACTAACACCAAAGGTTCCGCTATTGTCTAGTATCTTATTCATATCTTCAGCGTTAGGGGCATCCATAATACCTAACTGAGTAAACATATTACCCTTTGATAGTTCTAAAACTTTAGCATCTATATCTTTCTTTTCAGCAAGTAGTTCCTGCCTACGTTTCTCTAGTTGAGTAGAGTTAGAAGTAAGACCACCACCTGATGCTGACTTTATTTGAGAATCTAAAAGATTAATTTCTTTCTGAACAGAATCAAGAACATCTTGACTTGCACCAGCTTCTGCCAGCACAGCAAGTTTACCCACTGCAGCGTCATACTTACTGGTAAGATCTTCAGAGACAGAACCTTCATCTTTAGTTAATTCTTTTTCTAAACGTACAGTTGATAAGGTATATCCCTCAGGATAAACACCTCGTTCAACTTGAGATGCAACCCACTCTTCATTATCTTCAGGGTTACCAAGCATAGGCGAGTGGAGTAAACCTGTAACACCTAAGGCTGCTGCACTTGCAGGGTTAACAGCTTTAGTCTTAACATTAGCGTTATTATCCCACCAAGTCATTGCTGGACTATTAGCACCCCTGCTACTTCCGGGGACCCAGTTAGGTTTGTTAGTGGGTACAGGTAGTTTATTATTAACAGGTACTTTAACAGATGGCTTAGTCGAATTAAAATCAAGATCCATTTGAGGTGAAGGTGGCACAGATGGTCCTTGGAATGGTGGCTTAAACTGAGAAGCACCTGATTGACCACCTCCAAGAGGTAGGTTCATTTGTTGAGGTCCTGTAGCCTTCGGGATAGATGACTGACTAGGTACACCCTTTGCCTGACGTGCTTGCTGTAGCCGCTCTTTCTGATCACTAAGAATAGCTTGTCGTGTTGTATCTGAGTGTGGGTAGTTAACACCTGTCCTTGAATCGATACTCTTTTGCATTACGCTTTTCTGAGGGGGTAGTCCCAGCTTATCTCGTAAGGAAGCGTTAGCATTTGCTTTATTACCCCATAGTTCATCGAATAAATCTTGTAACATTACTTACCTCCAAATCCTTTGATACCCGTTAGCTGATCTATAGCTGACTGAGGTGTTGCGTTAGCGCCTTTACCACCAGCAGGGGCTGCGTAAGCTGCGTTCTGTGTTGGGAGACCAATAACATTATTGTTACCAGACCTGACAGGTTTTCCAGACTGATCTACAACTGTACCATTTTGTAATGGGTATATAGCGTTTGGATTTACCCCACGTTGTGCAAGAGTTAAAGCAGGTTGTTCAACAGCTACTCCCGCTGGTTCTCTACCTGCAGGTGCTACATAAGCCTGACTAAACTCAGAGGCATGTGGTGGTATAGTATTATCAATATAACTATATGCATCCGTACGTCCGCTGGCAGGTACATATGTTCTTGGTTCATTAAATAATGTTTCAATATCAGCAAACTGTGCTGGACCCGTATCAAGTGGTTCTTGAGTTAATCCACCAGCAAGTGGATACATTGGTTTAGGGTTTTCATTCATATCTACGCCCGGACTATAGCTGTTTACAGGTATTACTTTTTCCTCAACCAGTTGTTGCATAGGTGCCATCAGACGACTGTCCATACTTGGTAATGAATCTAAGGTCTTAAAATCTTGAAAGTAAGCCTGAGCTTCTTGTGTTGCCATTTTCTTTATCTCCGATACAGGTTTTGTCTCTTCAGTGTTTTTATCACTGAACATTTCAACAATCTTATCAAAAGAAAAACTAGGAAGTCCAGCTGTAACTCTTGGTATATTATCTATTGGTTTAACAGATTCTTGTGCAATCTGTATTCCTCCTTTTTCAGAAGGAGACCACCCAAACTGGGAAAACTTACCTACATAATTTGAAGTTTCATCAGGCATAGTTATATCAGTGTCTAATCCTGAATTGGAAAGGTACTTCTTCATGTTACCCGGACCCCAGTTGTAAGCCTGTAAGGTTTGCTCAGGTGTCCAGCCATGATGCTCTTGCATACCGCTTAAGTATTGGGCTGCAGCTTTACGTGCTTCTTCGGGATTCTTGGGGTCAAACTTATCTACACCATACCCCATATCATGTACATTTTCAGGCATAAATTGGTACTCGCCTACAGCACCAGCTGAGGATACAGCTTTATTATTTCCACTAGATTCTACCATACGGAGAGCATCGAGTAACTCTGGAGTTATCCAACTCATATCTAATACCTCTTATTTACCTGAGTTAGCAGCCAGCATCATGCCGCCAAGTACTAGTGGAGCAAAGGGTCCTGCCATTAATGCTGCTGGGGCTGCACCTGCTGCTACTGTAGGGGCTACTGTTGATGCAACTGTTGTAGCTACTGGGGCTGCAAACGCACCTGCACCTGCGGCTATCTCTGCAGTGGTAGCCCCTGCGGCTGCTAAGGTTGGAGCTGCGGCAGTAACGCCAGTGCCCATAAGCCCATTAGCTGATAGCTCACCTAGTGTTTGTGCCACAGGTGCTGCGGCTGATGCGTTAGACAGTGCGGATACTGGTGCAGTTCCAGCAGGATACTGTGATGGACCTGTAAGCGCACTCCATG
>Ga0209709_10000833_pt1 | contig 29053 bp, 26 predicted proteins | sample ArcticOcean_MG_C_2_FD_187435 | JGI IMG/M metagenome (GOLD analysis project Ga0209709, IMG submission 187435) | Marine microbial communities from western Arctic Ocean - ArcticOcean_MG_CB4_136 (SPAdes) (version 2) | ecosystem: Environmental > Aquatic > Marine > Oceanic | place: Arctic Ocean... | reverse complement strand
CTGGTTTAGGTTCTGGTTTAGGTTCTGGTTTAGGTTCTGGTTTAGGTTCTGGTTTAGGTTCTGGTTTAGGTTCTGGTTTAGGTTCTGGTTTAGGTTCTGGTTTAGGTTCTGGTTTAGGTTCCTGAATCTCCTTTTCTTCAGCCACCTCTGAAAGATCTACAGGACTAGTTTCAGAATTCGATTTAGCCCCAATTAGCGTTGCCGATGCGGTTATTCCATTCACAGGAATGACCGGCAAGTTTGTACCCTCTTCTGAAACCTCCGGATCTAACTCCAACAAAGCAATTAATGCCTGAAGTTCATCTGCAGACAGAGTATTAACCTCTAGAGATTGAACTTCGAGTGATTCAAAATCAGCTTGTTCTTCAGTTACAGTGTTAAGAGCAACAAAGGCATAGCCCAGAAATACATGAATGGCAAAAGAAATAGCCAGCCCTAAATTTCTGGAAGATGCTAGATGCTTTTCTCCAACAAAACTTTTACTATCCACTTCTTATTTTTCCTGGAACACCAATCCTATTTTTTCATGGCCTTGGCTTTGTAAAAAGGTCATTAGTTCAATTATTTGCTCGTATACTACCTGTTTGTCTGCATGGAGAAATATTTTTTCCGGTTCAAGGCCTTCAATAAGCATCGGAAATTTCTGAAAAAAATCTTTTGGAGAATATTCTATTTTTTCAAAAATAAACTGCTTTTTAGTATTAATACCTATTACTGCAAAATTCTTTTTCTCTTGAGAAACCCGTTCTGCAGCAGACCCATGTTTGGGCTTAGGAAGTTGTATTCCTATTGAGCGAGTCATTGCCGGAGCAGTAACCATGAAAATAATCAGTAAGACCAAGAGGGTATCAACCAGAGGGGTTATATTAATTTCTGAGACAATTTTTTTTTTGGTCTCAATCGCTCTAATCATTTTGTTAGCTCAAATAAATTCAGTATTTAAAATGATTCATTACCAATATCTGAAGAAGACTCATGCTCTAAAACAAGTTCATTTTCCAGCTTGTTTCTCAAAAGTGCAGCAAACCTGTCAAACTTCTGTGAAAGGATTTCTACTCGATATTGAAAAATGTTGAACCCTACTGAAGCTGGAATGGCAACAGAAATCCCTAATGCTGTAGCAATCAACGCCTCTGAAATTGCAGGAGCTACTACTGCTAGTTCTGCTGATCCCATTTTCCCAATTGCAGTAAATGCATTGATAATTCCTATCACAGTCCCCAAAACTCCGAGGAATGGAGCAATATTGGAAATAGTTGCTAAATATGCCAAACTTTTTTCGCGACGTTCCCGCATTTGTAGGTTTACTCTATCCATCGTTCGGTCCAGCATCTCATTTAAGTGTTCTGGAAGCCCCTTATCCGCAGTATATCTCCATTTTGCATCAGGAAATTGTATTGCAAATTGTTGTGACTCATTCATAATTTCTTCAAACAAAATCCCCAAATCATAATCCACCGGAGCACGCTTTTGATTTTTCGATAAAAAACTTTTGAGTGATGTTGCCTTATTAAATACTTTTACAAATTTACCACTGTTTTGATCTTCCTTCCTTAACTGGACACTTTTACCTATTATAATCGCCCAAGTCACAACGGAAAGGACTACGAGCAAAATAAATATAGAAAGCGTAATCGCCCCACCGTGAAGGACCGCATTTACAAAATCATTAAATTCCATAGTTTAAAAATTATTTCAGCTTAAAAATGTAATCGGTACGCCGGTTTGATGACCACCAATCTCGAGTGGTAATACCTCCTGCACGTGGCAAAGGGCATTGCTCACTCCGGCCGACACCAGCTGTCCTGTCTTCATCAAAATAGAGAGCTATTAAAACTCTTGAAGGAGTTTCCCACCGTCTATCACTGAGAGCCTTGTTATATTCAACCGTACCGCGCTCATCAGCGTTTCCTTCCAACCGGACTACAATTTCAGGGTATTGCTCTAAAACTGGTTCCAGCAGTCTGAAAGAACTTTCGATTTGACCTATATATTCATCAATTGAAAATTTATCTGTATCAAAATAAGAAGGTTCAACCAACAGATGATCCAATATTCCTTCAATGTTGATGCAAAAACCCTCTTCAATTCCAAGTTCTTTATCTCGAACCAGGCGAGTGTATAGTTTAGACATTGTTTTTTCTAGAAACGAAGACTCTATAGCATCTACTTGTTTTTTCTTTTCAACAAGAGCCAAAATGTCCCTTTTTGATACTCCTCCAGCTTCTTTTAAAATTTCTGCCACCTCATCTGCAGAAGCAGTTGCCAGTTTTTCGGCAAGTTCCTCAGTTTCTTTTTGGATCTTTTTGGTTTTTGCGACCAGTTTTTTAATTCCTTCTTCACTTAATTTGGTTTTTTTCCTAAGTATAGCTGTTGCTTCCTCTTCTGAAATTTCACCTGAAGCTACTTTTTCCAAAAGTTCCACTATTTCCTTTTCTGTTACTCCTTCCTTGAGGGACTCAACAATTTTTTCAACTTCAGCCTTCAAAAGCTTTTTCTGGCGTTTTTTAAGGATCTTCTCGGTCAATTGTGACAGTTCCTTTTTAGCCTTTTCCACAACCCCTTTTTCCTTAAACAGTTCTTTTTTCTCTGCCACATCTTCAACACCAATTTTTTTCAATAATTTTTGTTTAAGGTTGTAGTTATTTTGGATTTTTTGATTGTCCGCCAATTCCGTTTTGGTCAGTGAGCGTACCTCATCTAAATCTGCCATAATACTCTTTGGAACAGGCGAGATTCCTTTCGGTGCACAACTAACAAGAAAGATGATAGTGAGGGGAATCAGTACTTTTAGAGTATACTTAAGCATGTTCAATCTCCGCGAAAGGGTGTCTGTTTTAAAAAAATATAAAGTATGCATTACTTTTTCAGTAATTCAATCAAAATTTTAGTCAAAATTGTTTTCAACCTATTAAAAATACTCTAACGCTAATTAATAATCAAACTTTTTTGAATCAACGTGAATATAAAAATTAGCATTTAAAGCTACATCATAATATAAATCTATTTTAATGCAACATTTATTTTGTGATTTTATTCAGCTTCAATTGACCTGCTGTTAAACTTATTGATGAATAGCGAAGTACTGAAAAAACTTGAGAACTTCAAGATAAATGTTAGTGTATGTTTTCAAAATATAATTCAATCAGAATTTGTGTACAAGATTAATAACTAATATACAGTTGTATGGACCTAACCCTCCTGGCAGGTATTTTCTTTTGTTTAACTCAATCTGCAGTATTTTCCGGCTTGACTTTGGGGTTATTTGGTTTGAGCCGACTGAAGCTTGAAATAGAAGTTGAATCAGGCAATCAGGCTGCAGTCGAGGTACTTGAACTCAGGAAAGACGCAAATCTGCTGCTGACAACCCTTTTGTGGGGCAATGTAAGCATTAATGTTTTGCTGACCCTGTTAACAGACTCAGTCCTTGCCGGACTTTGGGCTTTTTTCTTTTCCTCATTTTGCATCACTTTATTTGGTGAGATTTTGCCTCAAGCATATTTTTCCCGTAATGCCTTGCGAATGGGAATAATGCTGACACCGGTAATTAAATTTTACAGATTCATTTTATATCCGGTTAGCAAACCATCTGCCATGCTGCTTGACATGTGGCTGGGAAAAGAAGGGGTGCTGTATTTTAAAGAGGAAGATATCCGAATCATGCTGCAAAAACACATGGAATCAAGGGAATCAGATATCAGCCGACTGGAAGGAACCGGAGCACTGAATTTTTTAAGTATTGATGATTTACCGGTTGGAGATGAGGGTGAGGTAGTCGATCCGGTAAGTATTATTCCCCTGGAAAATGAATTTGATGTCCCAGTTTTTCCTGCTTTTCAACGTACTCCAGATGATCCGTTTTTACTCCAGGTTCAGCTATCAGGGAAAAAATGGGTTATTTTAACTTCTGTTGATGGAAAACCCCGATTGGTACTCAATGCTGATTTATTTTTACGCGATGCACTTTTTGGTGTTGATCCTTTTAGACCATATTCTTACTGTCATCGCCCTATTGTGGTATCTGATGCTGCAACTCCACTGGGTGAAGTTATTCAAAAATTACGTGTTCATCCGGAACACTCTGAAGACGATGTGATTGACAATGACCTGATTTTGTGTTGGGATACGGAAAAACGTATTATCACCGGTGCTGATTTACTTGGACGACTTTTAAGAGGTATAGCTGGCCGCAGGCCACAGTTTGAACTTCCACAACTATAAAAATGACTAAGTATATTATGGATAACAATTACTCACATTTACGGGAGCTTCCGGATATTCAAAATCCTCTTCTCTTGTTTTTTTAAAAACCTCAAGACTGACTTAGACAAACTTAAATCACATATTGGTAACCTGTAAAATATAAAACTATCTTCTAAATTGCTGCACGGAATAAGTTTTAAAAAAGCGATCTAAAAAATAGTTTCGAGCTGTTTTCAAAAGCCTTGAAAGCGATCGGCGATGTTGTGAAACTGGTATGAAATATCCCTGAAAAGCTGTTGAAAAAGCTGCTGTTTCCCGCTATGGACAACTGTGATACACGATCCATCGTACATATAAAAGCAATGATATTACTGTGCCAAAGGAACATTTGAAGAGAGTTGAAAAAGCGGTTTCACTGTTGGAGCCGATTGCCACAGAACCATAAATTCGAAAAATGCAGGCTAAGCTTGCATATGTTCTAGATGAAAACTAATTATGAAGAAAAAGAAAATTAACTTCTGCTCTCCTATGATTTCTACATTTCTAAATGCTAGTGGGGCCTTACTGAAGAGAAAAACCAAATTAGTCATTCTTCTCTGTTTTTTTATGCCGTCTTTAGTATTTCCTTATGAATTTCCACCTGAGAGATCTGAAAGTGATGCAGACAATGAAATAGGCTGGTTGGTTGCTCCTCTCCCTATTGTAGTTGAAGGCATTGGAACAGGATTTCCTATTGCAGCTTCAATTTCAAATATCTTTAAAAAAACTGACCTCCTGATGGCTAAAACGTTATTTAAAGGTGATTTTGAAGTAAGTCTTTTTTCTCTTTCAAAATTTCCTGTAGTTGATGAAAAATTATTATTTTCCCTCGGGTTTACAGATTTCTATATGCCCTTCAGGTCATATGACCGTGGGATTGATTCTGGAAAAGAAGATTATTACCAGACTTTGGAAAAGTTCAACAGTAATTTTGTTACTTTGCAATCTCAATTATACAACCAGCGTCTGGAATTTCTTCTCAGCTATTCTGCAGGAGGAACAAAAATAGAAAAAATTTTTGATATTGACGGTAATGATTTTTCCAATATCCAATCCCCTGAACGTAGTTGGATTGATCATGTAATAGGAACTCAGATTGACCTAACCGATAATCACTTAGATCCCAGTAAAGGACTTCGAATTGGACTATTGCATAGTAAAACGAATTATGAGCATAATGATTTAAGTGACTATGCAGTTAATGATCTTAATATAACTGCATATTTCCCATTTTTTGAGACTCACACATTATTGTTTAACGCATTTCAATCACGTTCCAAAATCACAGCTAACGGTTTAGTGGATGAAACCTCAGTAAGAAATAAATTTGGACTGGGTTGTGATTTAGAAAAGGAGACAGTCGCTTGCCGGAAAACTGAAACAAGACGAATCAACTACTGGCTTAAAAGGAATCAGTTATCCAAGGCAACTGCCCTGGGTGGACTTAACCGGATGCGTGCTTATAGCCAGGGGCGATTTTACGCAGCAAATAGTTCAAACTATGTTTTGGAATACCGTCTAAACTATTCAGAGAAACGAACTCCAATGAACTGGATTGTTCTGGGAGGAATTCGAACCGTTCTCCAGACTTCGTTCTTTTATGAAACCGGTAGTGTGTCAGATGATATTTCTCGACTACATAAAAAAATGAAATCCTCTTTTGGCGTGGGATTCCGTGCTATTATTTCAGGGCTGATTTACCGTTTTGACCTTGCAAAAGGAGATGACGGTATTGCACCAACACTGTTTATTAATTATCCTTTGTCTTTAGGTACACTTGGAAGTTAGAAACGCTTTTTCAGAGTTTCAATGCTTCTAAAATATCAAGTGGAACACAGGGGAAGAAACTGGTTGTTGGGCCAGCATCTTTTATTGCTCAGAATTTTAAGCATTCCAAGATATGTTTCTTCCGGCTGGGAATGTTTCACCAGCCAACTAACTAATACTTCCTTTACAGTAGACAATTTGTTAAGTCTTTGATTTTGTTTTCCATGACTTATCTTTCAGTAAATTTCACATGCTTTTGAGTATTAATCCAATAAATCCTCAGGCTCGACTCATTCAACAAGTCGTGGATGTTTTGAATAACGATGGAGTCATCATTTACCCCACTGATACAGTTTACGGTCTGGGTTGCAGTATTTTCAGCAAAAAAGCTATGAAGCGCCTGCAGCAAATTAAAAACAGTAACGACCACAGCGGTATGAATCCTAAAAAACCTTTGACATTCATCTGCGCTAATCAAACTGAAGTCCAGGAATACACTCAGGGAATTCCAACACAAGTTTTTAAACTGCTTCGCAGGAAATTACCCGGTCCCTACACTTTTGTCTTTAAGGCAGCCAAAATTGTACCAAAAATGATGCTCACACCAAGAAGTACTGTTGGTTTGCGCTGGCCGAATCATCCTATTGCCAACGAAATAGTTAAAACCTTTGGACACCCGATTCTCAGCATCAGTTTGAGAATATCAGAAGATGAATTGTATGATGATCCACACGAATTACATGAAAAATACAAAAATCAAGTGGATTTAATTGTAGACGGAGGGACTATTTTTGCCGAAAATTCGACCATTATAGATTTCAGTCACGGAGAAGTAGAGATTGTCCGGATGGGTAAAGGACCTGTTGACTGGTTGAAAGAGGTTTAACCATTTGTAGGGTAAAATTTTCAATTCAGGCTATTCAAATATTTCGGGATTACAAGGAGGAACACATAGATTTATGACCTGCGAATCAGAAACTGTGTTTCCATCATCACCCCTGAGAGCCATAGTTAATTTTACTGCACGGGGGAGACAAAAATTATCTGCAGCAGTTTTATCAATACATACTCCTTCCTCAGAATTCCAGACTGTTGTCCAATTTTCCTTGAATCCACCTCCTGCAAGAGCAGTCTCACTTTCAAGTAAATCCAGCTCAAACTTTGTTACCGCTTCAGACAAAACATAGCTTTTTCCTCCCTCTCTAAGATTGTCGTCAAGATAAAAATCCTCACGGCGAAAAAACTCCCAAATTTTTGTATCGGGATTTTCCTCCAGAGAATAGCTGACTTCATGCAGTTCAGGGTCATGATCTTTCTCCTCAGGGTAGAAACGTGACTTGATTGAAGTATGAAAATAAATGCTGCTTACTTCTTCAAGTTCTCCCGTTTCAGTATTTTCCGGGCCCAGTTTTCTTTCTGCAATCAATCCAGTCTCTCGTCGCAGAGATTTGCTTTGAACAACACCGGAGAAGTGCTTTAAATATTGTACTGACTGCAAGTCATCTAAAACTATTTTCATGAGTAACCGCAACTCCTGGCGGGTGTTCAAAGTTGATTTTACCTGGATAGAGGAATTTGATATTTGGAAAAATGCACCGTAAAGTAAGGACATCACCAGCCCGAGCAGGACAACAGAAATTAATAACTCCAACAGGGAAAATCCAGAATTTTTGATTCGGGCGTTATTGGGGATTGACGTAAATATCGGCATCATAAGTAAATTCGCTTTTTCCTTCGTTCCAGAGTAATTGATAGTTGACTTGCCGCACCATTATTCCGGGAAGAGGTGTGGTGTCCCGGACAAGTTTTTTCCAACGGAAACCACTCATTGGATCATCAAGTTCAAACTCTCCCTGGTTGACTGAAACAGGAGGTGGAATGGTTGCGCGTTCTGATTCCAATAATTCGTTCTGGGCATGTGACATGGCTTTCCACAAGTTTGTTGTGGAAGAGAGAACAAAAATGGAAGTGGAATAAGACTGGTAAAGTGCCATCAGAATAAACACCAGGATCGAGAGCGAAACTAGAACCTCCAAGATTGTAAAACCTCTTTTCCTGATTGATCCTGATTTGTCTCCAACATTTTCCATGACTGAACTTCACTGTTCACTTAACTGTATTTTTCCCATGATTCCCTTACTTTCAATTATCCATGATTTGGAGGAATCATGTAAAGAGTACACCAGGAAAAAGGGGCTGACAAATCCGGATCTGTTGATATGGACCTCCAGCAAATCAGAAGCAGTTCCGGAAGAAGAAAATTCGTCTCCGACAAGATTTGCAGTACTTAAGATGAGATCTTCCGGAAAATCATGAGGTTTCAGAACTTTTGGATTATCCAATATATCTTTGCCGCATTTTCCAGACTCATCCTCTTTCGTGGTCATCATTTGCTGTGTCTTCAAATCAAAGAGTAGGCAATAAGCAGTGCTTTTGAGGACAGCATCGTTACGCAGCATTTTAAGCACGCTGCTTAGATGTTTAAATTCGGATTCATGTGCTTTCGAAAACATGGCAAAAAACTGAGGTACAACCATTCCCATCAGCAGAATACCTAATGTCAATACCACCAAAATTTCCAGAAAAGTGAAACCCTTGAATCTTTGACTGCTGACCCCTGAGCCACGGTAGCTGAATCTTTTATAGATTGCTAGAATTGATATCTTCATCCAAATCCGTTCCTCCATCTACACCATCCGCACCAAGTGAAATAATTTCATAATTTTTACCGTTCACACTGACATAGCGGAATGGGCTGTCCCAACTATCTTCCGGCAAATTATTTCCTCTTAAATAGGGTCCGTTCCAGTTTTTTGGAATCATTCCCACTTCCGGTTTGTCCAACAGTGCTTTAAGTCCCTGTTCTGATGTAGGATAGCGTGAATTATGCAGGCGATAAAGATCCAGTGCAGTTTCCAAACCCCTGATTTGGGTTTTTGTTGCATCGACTTTTGCTTTTTCTGCAGAATCAAAAAGGTATACTCCCACAATACTGGAAAGCAAACCCAGGATAATTATCACAACCATTACCTCAATGAAACTGAATCCGCGGCTGCGCTTTTTGCTTTTATCCAGAGTAGCTTTTACAATAATTTGTTTCCGTTTATTTTTCATCTGAGTTCAAATCTGAGTGTGTTAAAAGAAGTTCGCTTGCTCTTATCCACAATGATGCTAGTTTAGTAGTCATCAGAGCCGGATATGTGGCCGCCCGCTTTCCAGATTATTTTCGAATCCGGGGGGCTGGAGGAAAGTCCGGGCAACATAGGGCAAGGGTGCTGGCTAACAGCCAGGCGGCGCGAGCCGATGGAAAGTGCAACAGAAAATATACCGCCGATGGTTTCTCCGGAAACACAGGTAAGGGTGAAATGGCAGGGTAAGAGCCTACCGCAGTCTTGGTGACAAGACTGGCAGTGTAAACCCCACCAGTTGCAAGTCCAAATAGAACCGCTATCAGGTGACCCGCCTGGCGGTCGGGTAGGACGCTAGAGGCTGCCGGTAACGGCAATCCTAGATAAATGGTCACGACTCACATCTGTGAGAACAGAACCCGGCTTATTTCCGACTCTGATTTTTTCCAAACTGACACAAGGTTTCAGTTCAACAGCCCTAAGATGCTGTATTGAATTGTACAGTACCAGCATAAAACATTTCAACTCTTTTTAGACTAAAATGAGTTTTTATAGAGAATAATATAATCTTTTAAAACTTGCTCCTTAGGCAACTGCAGGGCCTCAACGTAGCAAAGCAAATAGCCCTTCAAATAAATTTCAGATGAAAATATAGAGAAATTTTCGTCTTCAATAGCTTTGAGATAGGTTATACGAATACATGTGATTTGTGCGAGTTCTTCCAGAGTGACCGATTTTATTTTTCTAATTTGCTGTAATACAGTACCATTGTATGAAAGTTTACTTCCATGGGTTCTGAAAGTGGAGTAAAATTCTTCTAGTTTTTCTTCAGCAAGTTCATTTTTTATTGCAAGACTAAGGTATTGGTCCCGGCGTTCTTCCTGGCTTTCTGCTTTAATTTCTTTGGCAAAATTTACCTTTATTTCGTCCTCTTTCCCATCTTCTTCTTTTTTTGGTCGTTTTTTGGCAGAGGGAACTGTTTTAGTTTCTTCCTTTACTGATTTTTTGGAGTACAGTGATTTAATTTTAGTAAGATGCTCTTTTTCAATGACAATCTGCATCTCTGCTGAAACCATACCATGTTGTAATTCATCATCATATTTTGCACGAGCAACAGGATTAGCCAGAGTCACAAAAGCCTGACTGAAATACAGTAATATTTCTTCAGTCTCATCTTCCGGAAACAAGGAATATGCAGCAAAGGCATCTAATTGAGTTTCCTCCAGTTTACTCTCGTAAGCATCTCGAATTTCTACCAATGAAGCAGTTTTTGGTACTTCAAGAATCTGATAATAATTTTCTTCAACCTGTGGATTATTTGCCAGAGAAGTCATAATGCTAGCTGTGATAACAGATTATTTTTTTTAGTTCTTTGCTTCTCTTCCTGTAATAATTTTTCGCAGATTATTGACAGTTGCTTGACTGGCACGCTCTCTAGTGAACTCTTTGCTAAAGGTTCGCGATCTATTACAGACTGCCTTACTGTTTCATCAAAATCTAAATATCCCGAAATTTTCACATTCAGGTTAAAATATTTTAAACATGCTTTTTCCATTGCCACACCAATCCTTTTTTCTTTTTCAGAACGTACCTGATTCAGGATAATGCTTGGGATGAACAACTGCTGCTGTTCCTCTATAAAAACAGCCGCATTGCCTCCCAGTTTATTCAAGTAAGCAATGAGTTGTTTCGGGGTATTAATGTTGAATGGATTGTCCTTTCGCAAAATATTTTTTATCGTTGATTTCATTCTAAATTTTTCACTGTTATGAAGAATTTGACGATAAAATGAATTCTTTAAAAAACGATAGGCATTTTCGATTGATGTCGGTTCAGGAATTACAATAATTATTTGTGTGTCTGCCAGCAGAAAAAAATCAACTGTGTTGTATGCAGTGCCTGCACCTAGATCAATCACAATATAATCTGCATCCAATTGTCTCAAGGCAGATACAAAACGACGTTTTTGAGTGTGTTTCATATTTGCTATTTCGACCCCGTCTTTGGCTCCGCTGATCAGACGCAATCCCGGCATATCGGTGGGTATTAATAACTTTTTAATGTCAGGTATGTCTCTTTCAATGAATTCTGTAATCCCTTTAATGGGATTGCTCACACCAAGCCAGGTGTGCAGGTTTGCTCCACCCAAATCCAAGTCAGCTAGTACTACATTGTTACCCTTTTGAGCAAGCAGAATACCTAAATTACCGGCAACATAACTTTTGCCAACGCCTCCTTTACCTCCACCAATAGCCCAAATTTTCTTTTCCATTTTACTAGTTTAAGTCTTTAGAATTAAGTTCATTTTTTTGTCGTTCTTAATCTAAAATTGCAAATAGTTGGCCAATTTTAATTTATAAAGATTAACAGTTAAGCATAACATCTTTGTTTTTAGTGGCTTAAGTTGAAGGCAAAGGCGAGATTATCCAAGCCGGATCATGAAGTTCCTTACTTTTTTAAAGGTTTTTAGCAGGAGGCCGATACATATTACATGCGGGTTACTATACTCTTTTAAAGAGGAATTTAAACAAGAAATCCAAAAACTTCAGTAATTTTACAAAAGACATTCAGCAGGCCAAAACAAATGTTTATGCGCTATTTTATTTTTTATGTTTCAGTCATTATTTTTTTGCCCGCTTGTTCAAGTACTACTCCTGATTTTCCACAACAATCCTTTCGCAGCCGGTTAAGCGGAGGAGATCGTCATATGGGATGGAGTCTGAATTATTTTGACAGCTGGCAGAATGGACTTCAGCCCCGCTACCTCCAGTTGGCAGAACAGCACACTATAGCGGCAATAAAAATGTTTGCCCACCTTGAATCTGACACATCGCCGCGAATCAGTGAGTTTTATGTAGTACGTGAAAGACGTACACGCAGTTGCAGACTGCTGGCTGAAATACAATTTGCAGCAGGAAACCACGGCTACAAGCTAAGTTCCCGTACTCCAGACGGGTGCGTACATTTTTCCTGATTTTATTTTAGTCGGTTGAACCCACTTAATCCGTCTTTTACTCTTAAAATTTCTGACTGATAGCGTTTTGATGCTGTAAGATCTCCAATATTTGTATAGTGGGCACTGATCAAATCAAGCAAGTGCAACTCACCTTCAATGTCATCCAACTGTTGTTTGATTGCAAGATGTTCTTTGTAGGTAGCTACTAATTCTTCATCATTTTCCATTGTTGAGTGTGCACGCTCAATCCTTTCGTAAAGGGGATCCATTGCTGAAATATTCACTCGCTGCCGATTGTAGTTAAGCAGATCCTTTAGCAGAGGCAAGGCTTCTTCATATGAATCTTTTTCTTCAAGAGTCTTCACTATTCCATCCATGACACTTTCATAATTGGTTTGCTCTGGTTCTTCCTGAATATTTTTTCCCAGTTCTTTTTCAGTCTCTGTTTTTGTTTCATTAGTTTTCAAAGAAAGTTCCGGATTCAAAGTTGAATCAAGTGGAACCCCAAGCTTTTCAGCTAAATGCAGCACATCTGAACTTGGCTTTTGACCAAGCTCTTTGAGAAGCTCCAGATAACTTTTAAGACTGGCACCAGCTTCTTCCATTCTGCCTGCTTCGCATGATATTGTTGCAAGTTTCAGCAGTCCTTCCGCTTCAGCATCTTTTTCTCCCCGAGGAGTAGTTTTCCGTAAAGAATAAACCAAACCGTCCTCATCTTCCAGATTGTCTGTTGCCGGTGCCGGGGCAAATAAGTCTTCATCACTGAACTCTCTTTCTTCTGGTTCAGCAAGGGTTTCTCCTCCAGGAATCGGAATCAGTTCATCTGCAAAAAGATCCTCATCGAATTCTTCCTGGGGCTCTGCAGCAATATCTCTTGTTTGTCTTCTTATTTCCTGATGTTTTCGAGAAAGAATTTCCAGAGCTTCTTCTCCAGTACCTAGTTTGCGGCCTGTCTTTTCTTTTTCCTTGTATTTTGTCTCCTGTTTTTCAGCAACTTTTTTGTTTTGTTCTTCCGCTGCATCGTCATTCTGCTCCCCAACTGTGTCTTTTGCGTTACCTTCATCCTGTTCTTCTTGAAGATTTTTTGCATCTTTGCTCAAAGTAACTTTCACTTGTTCTACATCCTCCAGTTCTTCAGAAAAAGTATCAGGAGCATTTGTTGAATTGGCTTTTTCATATGCTTCTGCAACCAAGCCTGTATTTACATTTTTTTCAGAGGATATAACTGAATCTCCGGCAGATTCGGAAGGAGGGTTTAAATTTAATTTTTCTCTGAATTGTTCAAAAATAGATTCGTCAACACCAGAAATTAGATTTTCTGATTCAGAAGTATCTTTATCAGCTAAATTTTCTTCATTGCCGCCAGAAGTTACTGAATCACGAAACGGTTCTGAAGAAAGAACAAGATCAGGATAAAATACAACTTTTGTAATTCTATTCAGTATAATCCAGATACAAAATGTTGCAGTGATCAAAACAAAAACACTTAGACCAATTTCCCACGATATTTGAAACATTGAAATAACTGAAATAATGATAACTATGCCAAACAGTAATTTTATTAAATTCCACATATCTTTTGATATTGAAGTTTTGGCCTGAAATCAGGAACTGAAAATATTAATTTTGACTCTTGTTACCTGCAAGTTAGTTAAATCCAAGATTGCGTAAATGCCGTGCATTGCTGGACCATTGTTTTAAAACTTTCACATGAAGTGCTAAATGAACCTTGTTTCCAAGTAATCGCTCGATTTTTTTCCGGGCGGCAATCCCGATTGTTTTCAACATTTGACCTTTTTTTCCAATGATAATTCCCTTTTGTGAATCTCGCTCCACACAAATATTGCAGGCAATCTTAATACATTTTTGATCCTCTTCAAATTGTTCCACTACAACTGCAACCGAATAAGGAATCTCCTGCTGCAGGCGCATAAACAGTTCCTCACGTACAAATTCACTGGCAAGGAAGCGTTCTGACACATCGGTAACCTGTTTGTTTTCAAAGTAAAATGGATGGATAGAAAGATATTTTTTCAGGGTATCAACCAGGTGTTCAACATTAGTTGATTTCAGCGCTGAGATTGGAACAATTTCCGCAAAGTCTCCCAATTTCGCTAATTTGTCCATGCTGACAAGTGCCTGTTCCTGTAAAATTGTATCAATTTTATTCAAAACTAGTACGGTCCGTTTTTCCTTTCCGGACAACATTTTTAGTATTTCCTGATCTTCACGATGCAAAACAGAGAGACCATCCTTTTTCAAAGAATTTTCAGGCAAAGGTTCAATTAACCACAAATTCAAATCTGTTTCCCGCAAAGTTTCTGTCGCATATGCCACTATTTTACGGTTCAGCAGCTTTTTTGCAGGATGGATTCCAGGCGTGTCAATGAAAACCATCTGTGTATTTTTTACAGTCCGGATACCAAGAATGCGATTTCTGGTAGTTTGTGCTTTGTGTGCAGTGATTGAAACTTTCTGTCCAACCAGTTGGTTCAGTAAAGTTGATTTACCAACATTTGGACGGCCTATTAATCCTATAAATCCACAACGCTGATCTTTCTCTATTTTTTCATCATTTTGTTGCCTGTTGACGCTAATTTTTTTCATGCACCAATTTTATACTTTTTTGGAGGTCCATAAATCAGAACCAGTGTGAAATCTTCAATAGGTTTTTCCGTTACCTCTGAAACCAGGCTTAACAGTAGTGATTCCTTATATTTATGAACCTTACTTAGCAAACCCTGAATTGTCTGCAGCAACTGTTGAAATAATTTTTCAGAAATTTCTCTGGAGTCAAAAACTGAATCCCCCAAACGCAAGTGGGCACTCCACCGTTCAAGTACTTATAATCTGCAGGAACCCCTCAATTCTCCTACAATCATACGTACTGCATTACTGCCAATTTCTATGGAGGCAAAGGTCTTTGGACTCATCTCTTGAAAAAAAGTAATAAAATTGAGATCATCAGAGACAGTTTCGTATTTTTGCTCCCACTTCTTGCATTTCTCCTTCAGCATATTGGACATGTTCCCGGAAAGGTCTGGGACTGCCTTTGGTGCGCGGCAGCACGTGAAAGTGGACATGCGTTATCTCTTGTCCGGCATTTAAACCGTTGTTGAGAATCAGGTTATAGTCAATTCCATCGAATGCTGTACTAACTGCTTTTGCCACTTGTTGCATTGTACGCATCAACGACAGAGCCTTTTCTGCAGGCAAATCTTCTAAGCGCTCAACTTCAAGTTTTGGGATCACCAATGTGTGTCCTGCAGCGCAGGGCATGATGTCTAAAAATGCAATTTCTGAATCCGTTTCAATAATTTTTTCACAAGGAATTTCACCTTGGATAATTTTGGTGAAGATCGAAGCCATTTTGTGGTTTCAGCTTTAAGTTTAAAAGTTTCAGGTTTGAGGCTCGAGGTACGAAGTTTGTTGTACTTCGTTTTTCGTTTACCGTTGCTATTTTTAGTTGTTCACGGAGTACTGATTGCAATTTCAACTCAGCTTTTATCTGCAGAATCCCACTTTAAAACGCAGGCCCCACACTACAAAATAGACGTTTCTTATGATCACGATAAGACACTTCTTGTGGGAAAAATGCAAGTCCGTTTCACTCGAAACGCTTATCCGACTCATGAATTACTTTTTTCTCTACCAGGAAACCGTTTCAATTATCCAGATGAACGGGGTACCAGAAAACACAAAATAGTACCTGTCTTTTCTCTGAAACGCTTTCAAGATAATCTCGAAGATCCAAAAACTCCAACTGGTTTCAGTACCGGCAGCTTAAAGATCAATTCCGTGAGTGCGTTCACTCAAAATCAATCAATAGAAAAACACCCGCTGAAATATTCACTGGAACCAAATCCCGACCTGGAGGTTGGTTATTCAACTTCAAATGGTCTGCTGCGAATATTGTTGCCAAAAAATCTTCCTGATACAAAAAATTATCCTGGAGAGTCCACTGTTCTGATCGAGTTTTCTACAAATTTTCCCGAACACACACAAGAAGGTACGGCCAATGGAATGTTGGTGACAGTAAATTGGCATCCAAAACTCTTAACCTGGAATGAAATACCTGGATTGAATGAGAAAAAATGGGAAACTACTGAAGATAATCCCTCACCTGCCACATTTGAGGTTACCTGGAAAGCAGTTCAGGCGGGAACATTAATCACGACCCCGGGTCATCAAAAATTGTTGGCGGGGCAAGTTGTAACTCTTTCTGTTACAAAGAGACCGATTAAATACTTCCCCTTGATTTTTTCCAGAGTTCATCAACAATTTTCTGGAAATGAAGGAAGAACAATGTTGGTGAAAAATACAAGCACTACAGCTGCTAAAACTTCTTACCAACTGACTTCATTTTACTTGGAAGGTCATGAACGAAGAGCTGAACTTCTGCATAATTGGAGCGCCAGTTTTTTGTCATTTATGCATTCACGTTATGGACTCAAATCGCCCTGGGAATCAATTAGGATAGTTGCAGTTGAAGCAGAATATGAGCAGGTGGACGTTTTAAACAATTTGATCCTGGTCCCCCTGCCGAACTACAAAAGGTCAGAATTTCTGGACCGGCAGTCTCTTGGATTTTTGACACGGCGACTGGCGCAACTTTGGTTTGGAGAGTCAATCTGGAGTAACCAGGATACTCAACAGTGGCTCAATTTGGGGATTCCTGCTTTTTTTGGACTACGTTTTTTTCAACATAATTTTGGTGCAGATGCAGGAATTTTTGATAGTCTTGACTGGATGAATCCACGTTACCGGGATCATTTTTTTGAAAAAATGGCAAACTCTGTTTCACCAAAATTGAGATATCCCATTCTCTCATCTTTCCGAAAAAATCCTGACTCTCAAAAATATTTGCAGACACTTACCTACAAGACTGCAATGGTTCTTTCAATGTTGGAGTACACACTGGGAGACAAGGCATTTAAAAAAGCTATCCAGTACTTTTCCCAAAATTATCAGCAAAATGTAATTGAACTGGTAGAATTTCAGCAGGCAATGGAGAAGTTTAATTATTACCAACTCAGAACTCCTCTACTTCCTTCCGGTAGCCCTTACAATATGGATGGAAACGGTTCATTGGAATGGTTTTTTTCACAGTGGTTCCGGACTGTACAAACTTTGGATTACAGTTTTGGAAATTCAACTACTCGAACTCTGCCCAATGGATTGTATGAGACTGAAGTAAGTGTCAATAAAATTGGACTTGCTCAAATGCCGCTGGTAGTTTCACTTATCACAAAAGACGGTAAACAGTTTCGCAGTCTGGTACCAGGAATTAAACAGCAGGAGACAGTAGTCTTTCAAACGGCGGGTTTTCCGGATAAAGTTTCACTTGATCCAGAAGAACGATTGCTGGAAACATCGAAAATCAATAATCATTCTTATAATTTTTTTCGTGTACGTTTTGGTTTCGACTGGGAAAAACAGCGTGAACATTTGGTGCTTTTAGTTCCTGGATTTGGGAACAATGCCTTAGATGGAAATTCTGTTGGTGTAGGAATAAGATACAGGTTTGATGACTATCGTATTTATGCAATTCCTGGATACGGGTCAAAAAATAAAAGAGGACTCTACATTTTTAATCTCGACCGTGAACACCTGGGATTGCATGGATTGGAGGCTGGAGTTAGTGCCAGTGAGTATGGTGGAGTACGTTCCCAGGGCATCCGGGCAACATACGAACCCTCTAATAATCCCGGTGAACTGGAATATAAGTTCCACACCAGTTTTTCCCGGGAGGTCCTTTTTTCGGCTCGCAACAATCCTGACAACAGTGATGTAATTGAAACCGGAGAATCAAACACTTTTCTGCTGGAACATACGGGTGCTGTCAGCCCCATAGACTCCTACCAAATTAATTGGAACATCTGGAACGAACAGCCCTCTTTGGAAATGGGAAGCGATTTTTCTTATGTACGCTGGCAAGCAAAACTTGGACAAATATTACGCGTTGGACATAGGAAATGGTTTGAGTTCGATATCATACACGCTTCAACTTCAGGGGAATCTCCGCTGCAGAAAAAATTTCAATTGGGAAGTCCCGCTGTATTACGTGGATATCCTCAACAAACTAATTTGAGTGACGACAATCTGTTGGCTTCAAGATTGAATTTCAAGTTTCCCTTAATCACTAAACCTTTGTGGGGAATGATGAGTGCCTTTAAAATACAAGGTACTGTGTTTTATGACCAGGGTAAAATATGGTCAAAAAACATTTCATATGAAAAAGCAAAACACCTGGAAAATGCCGGAATGGGTATTGAGTGGACGCTGGATACTGCTTCACTGTTTCAAGTACCTCTGAAAATTGAAGTAGCCTTTCCGTTGAATGATCCTGATTATAAAAAACCACAGTTCATTTTCCTGGGTGTCCTCACAGGAAGTTAAAATACATACGTATAATATTTCAGGGTATCCTTGCTTTTTTTATTTTAAAGGTAAAATCAGCATCCACTGGACGTTTCTTGTAGATATGCGACAATAATTTAATACTGAAATTACTTGACGTGGAACATACACTAAAATACTTCAACTGGACAGTCACTAGTTTTGTAGTATTATCTTGAACTTAAGTGAGGGATCTTTTACGGTATCAGCACTTTATCAGATATCTTCCTTCGGCCGAGATGACAAATTAAAGTCAATAATATCCGCACCTTAATTTAACTCATGACTCACGATTAATACAATTATAAAATGATTTAAAATGCTGTCGAGAAAACCAAAAAAAAATTCCCTCCTTGATGAGCTCAAAGTTAAAAGAGCTTCCTCAGTCAGATCAAAATATTCAAAAGATAGTCCTTCTGTGAGTACCCGCAAAGAAGGTTTGTCTCTGCTCTCACCAAAACCAAAACGCAAAAAGTCTGCAGCTGATGCTGCAACTTCTATCCTTGATGAGCTCGGAGTTAAAAGAGCTTCCTCAGTCAGATCAAAAAAAACAAATCCGCTAGGGATTCAAAAAAAAGCTGAACAAAAAAAAGAAGCACCCGAAGAACTGGAATCCTGGGAAAGAAAAATCCTCAAGAACCATGAAATTCAAATATCACATACTAAAACAAAAATATTAAATAAATCGGCGACTAAAAAGACAGAGCAGAAAAAGTTTGAGAAAATCGATTCGAGTGCCCAAAAAACGGCTGAAAAGCCTGAAGTTAAATTCGGTTTTCATGAAAAATTTGTTTTGCTTTCCATGTTGGTGGTAATGGGTGTTGCGTCTCTTGCTATTATCGGAGGACATCTTAAATTACTGGATACAGCTATTTTTTACCAGTTGATTGGCGGTAATGTGCATCAGTTGGAGTTTGCAGGAGAATTTGAGGCAAGACTGGTAGAAAATGGATATAATCGTCTGCCGGTATTTGTAGTCGAAGGATCTATTCGGAACACCTTCAATGAGTCAGACCAGATTAAAAAAATACAATTGAAAGCTTTTGCATTTGATGCCGATCAACAGTTGATTACAAACCATTTCACCTATGCCGGAACTATATTGTCAGACGAACAGTTGGAATCACTAAATCCCATGGATATCAAAGCATTGCGTCATTCTTCCGAATTTGGGATTCAGGACTCCACTGCTTTAACGAACGACAAAAATGATTTATTGAATACGAGCCTTCCTCAAGACCCGTTGATCCCTTTCCAAGTAATTTTTATAAAGTCTGTTCCGACCATAAAAAATACATCACTTCAAATTATAAGTTATGTACGTAACAACAAGATTGTTTATGTACATGCTCCAAATCTCTAGTGATTAACGAGTTTGGGGGAAATATCCTGAATTTTCCTGCTGGAACAGTCCTGCTGATTTTTACAATTTTACCAAAATAAAATTTGTGCAATCCAAGTTTGAGTCCAAGATAGAAGCAATTTCTCCCAAACAGTGGAGTACCTTGAAGGGTACAGAGTTTCCTTTTTCTGAGCATAATTATCTGAATGCTCTGGAAGAAAGCAACTGTGTTGGCGAAGAATCCGGATGGTTGCCTTGCCATCTGACTCTGTGGGAAAAAAAGCAGTTACAGGGAGCAGTTTGCCTGTACGAAAAATATAACGGATACGGCGAATATATTTTTGACTGGGGCTGGGCAAATGCTTATGAAAAGTATGGCCTGAATTATTATCCAAAATTAGTTTCTGCTATACCTTTCACACCGGCAACCGGCCTAAAATTACTTGTGCATCCGGAAGCAGATACCAGTAATGTCAGGAAGAAACTCTTAGAAGAGGCGTTGCTTTGCATGCGTTCAAAAAACTGTTCTTCTCTCCATTTTTTATTCATTACTGAAGAAGAGCTGCCAGTCTTTGAATCCATGGGTTTTCTAATTCGGCACAGTTTCCAGTTCCATTGGAAAAACAATTTTTACAAGGATTTTGATGAATTCCTTGGAAACTTAAAACGTAAACGCCGGAAGGAAATTATACGGGAACGCAGGCAAATTCAACAGCAGATGATTAAGGTGGAAGTACTGGAGGGAGAGGCTATTTTGGTTGAACATATAAATTATATGTATGAATTTTATCTTTCTACATCTGAAAAAAAGTGGGGACATCCATATCTTTCAAAAGACTTTTTTTCACGTATCCATCAAACTATGTGCAATAAGATGGTGCTTTTTCTTGCTTATGTTGATGGAGATTGTGTTGCTGGAACAATAAATTTTAAAAATGGAAAATGCTTATATGGGCGGTATTGGGGTTGTAAAGGAAATTTTCGGAGTTTGCATTTTGAGTTATGCTACTATCAACCGATAGAATATGCTATCAGGAAAGGAATTAGTTTGTTCGAAGCTGGTGCTCAAGGAGAGCACAAAATACAGCGCGGTTTTCTTCCGGAACTAACTTACAGTGCGCATTGGCTGGAGCATCCAGGATTCCGGAGTTCAATTTCAAAATTTCTGGAAGAAGAGAAGGCGGCAATTGATCAAGGTATTGAAGAATTCACTCCACACTCACCTTATCGTTAAACAGTTCCTTATTTGATATTCGAAATTCGATTGTACAGAGAATTTTTGCAAATTCCTTTTATCGTCTCTGCATACCAGCGACCTCCACGCTTAGACCTCAGTCGCTGGCTATTGAGGAACCTGGCTATTTTGTGGTAACTCAAATTTTCATCTTCCCGCTTTTCCCGAATGAGTTTGGCAATAGCCAGTTCTTTTTCTACAGGCGTCAGTCGTTTGTTAAGATACGTATATCCAAAAGGAGCATGGCCTACACGTTCACCAATTTTCCGTTTTTGTTCAATCATTTCGCGGGTCCGGTCAGGAATTGATTTTGCGTCCCAAAGTGCCATTATACTGAGTGCATCTAAAACCATTTTTCCACTTTTTGTTTTCGAATCCAAACCTTCTGCTACAGAAACAAAACGTATTTTATGTTTTTCAAATAAATTAAATAATTGTTTGTAAAGACGAATTGACCTAGTTAACCGATCCAAACGAGCAACAATGAGAACTCCGACTTTATCCTGTACAATCAGGGTGATAAGTTTTTTTAAATTCGGCAGTTCCAGGCTGGCACTGTTTGATTCAATATCACGGAAAATCTTTTTGAGTGTCAGTCCCTTTTCTTCAGACCATTTTCGAATTATCCTGGCCTGATTTCGTGTGTCCAATTTATCAGGAGTTGGACGGTGGTTGTTTAAACGTGTATATCCGTAAATACTCATTTTTCTTTTATTAAATACTAAGCCATGTTTTAAATCTAACAAAATAATCAATTAAACTTGCCTGACGAGACAGTCAGTTTTCTTCTTCTCCCATTAAATCAAAATATATGTCTCGAGCATGATTAAGATGATTCCTCATGATAGCTTTAGCCTCTTTGGAATCTTTTTGACGAAGAGAGTCTAGTAAACATCGGTGGTCATCCAGGATGGTAGTGTGCAGCTTTTTCTCTTTCATCCGCTCAATCAATTTTGTCCACATCGGAGAATTCTGCTGCTGATCCCAGAGAAATACAGTTATTGTTTCCAAAACACTGTTTCCGGCAGCTTTGGCTACCAGCAAATGAAATTCTCGGTCCCCGTCAGCACCAATCTTGTTTTCATGCACCATTTTATCTATTGCCTGCTCCAGTTGCTCCAGGCTGCCCGTGTCAATACGCTGCGCGGCAAGCTCTGCAATGGCACCTTCAATTTCTTTGCGTGCCTCAATTAATTCAAGTGGACCCGGCCCAATGTCAACAGAATTTTTACACATTTTCAGTTTTGGACTTGAAGTGTCCAAAACGTAAATCCCAGAACCAACCCTGACTTCAACCAAACCAGAAATTTCAAGTGCAATCATTGCTTCACGCACCGTCGGACGACTTACTTCGAGCTGAAGTGCAAGTTCCCTTTCAGGTGGCAGACGCATACCCGGTTTAAGTTTTCCTTTTTGGATTAATTTAGATATTTGTTCTGCAACTTGTTCAAAACGACGTTGTGAGCGGACTGCTTTCAGGAGCATTTGATTATTCCAACTGGTGATTTATTGTTTTGGAAAAAGACAATTAATTTTCATGACGAGTTCGTAGGAAGACATCAGCAAAGCTCATCAATTCCTGCAATGAATCCTCTGTTTTATGAGTACAATGGTCAAGTGGATTCTGTTTTATGACAAAATTAATAATTGGTCTTACAATTATACCACTTGATAGAGTGTTTTTAATAAGTTATTCTTAATTCCAGCAATACATCCCAAACAACTTTATTGAAGCCTGCGAAACATTTTAATGAAGATCGTTTTAATCACAATATATTAACAAAATTATTTTAATATTGATGAGCGTGGAACATGTCATTTGAAAAAAATATCCGCAGCGAGTTTGTCCGGATTCTTGGAAAAGAGTGGGTCAAGGATGATCAAGTAACACTTTACACTTACCGTTGCGACGGTCTGGCTCTTTATACTGCACCACCTATGGGTGTATTGTTTCCCGGAACAGTTCAGGAACTTTCATCGGTCATCAAACTACTCAATCAATACAAGATCAGTTTTGTCGCACGAGGCGCCGGCACCGGACTTTCGGGAGGCGCAGTTCCTCAGGAAGGAAGTGTGATTATTGAAATGGCCCGTTTCAAGGAAGTGCATGAAGTAGATTGGGTTAACCGCACAATTACAGTCGGTCCCGGAGTAATTAATTTACATATTACTGAGAACGTCCACTCTCACGGCTACCACTATGCTCCTGACCCTTCTTCGCAAAAAGCCTGTACCATTGGCGGCAATGTAGCAGAAAATTCTGGAGGGCCGCACACACTCAAATACGGAGTAACTGTTAATCATGTGCTGGGTATCGAAATGGTTTTGCCTGACGGTGAGTTAGTCACACTTGGTGGAAAACATCTTGGAATGCCAGGACCGGATTTGCTGGGTTTGGTAACTGGTTCTGAAGGTACTTTTGGCATCATCAGTAAGATCATTTGCCGTCTTACTCCAAACCCAGAAAAAGCGGTAACTTTGCTTGGAATATACACTTCAGTTCGCAATGCCTGCGAATCTGTTTCAAGCATCATTCGTCACGGTATAATCCCGGCTGCAATGGAAATGCTGGACAAAATCACAATTTCTGCCGTTGAAAAAGCACTCAAACCTGGTTTTCCTTTGGATGCGGAAGCTGTGCTGATTGTGGAACTGGACGGTTTGGCAGACGGACTGGATGCTGAAGCAGAGACAGTTGAAAAATTGCTCAAAGAAACTGGAGCAACTAAAGTCAATCGAGCTCAAGATGAGGCAGAACGTGCCAAAATCTGGCGTGCACGTAAAGAAGCTTTTGGCGCAATTGGTCAAATTTCACCGAGCTATTATGTGCAGGACGGTGTAATTCCTCGTAGCAAACTTCCGGAAGTACTCGATGAAATCACAGCAATTGGTAAAAAACACGGTTTGACTGTAGCCAATGTTTTTCATGCAGGAGACGGTAATTTGCATCCGCTGATTTTGTATGATTATGAAAATCCTGAAGAAGTTGAAAAATCTCATAAAATTGGCGAAGAAATATTATCAGCCTGTATCCGTTACGGCGGTACGCTTTCTGGAGAACATGGAATTGGTATTGAAAAAGCCGAGTGGATGTCTGATCTATACTCAGAGACATCGCTCGCTAATATGCAGAATGTACGTGTTTTTTTTAATCCTGAGAATTTGCTCAATCCGGGAAAGATTTTTCCGCATCCCGGACGCTGTGCTGAGTCAAAAGCAGGAACACCTCCGCCTAATCTGTCTGCAGTTAATAAAACAAAATTGGTTGCCGCAAAATCTGGAATAGCAGTATGAGCAAAATAGAACCTTGCTCCTTGGAAGAATTGCAAAATTGGGTTAACTCCCGTATTGAAACGCAAGTACCATTCAGAATTTGCGGAAATGGTTCCCGATTTGTGAGTACAATTTCAGGCAACCAGAAAGACATTCCAGGCGACATCCTTTCCCTGAAAAAACTCAACGGAACACGCTTTTTTGATCCGGATGACATGGTCGTTGGTGTGGAAGCAGGAATGAGTATCCGGACTCTACAGGGGATGCTGGCAGAGAAAAATATGGTCCTGCCTGTCAATCCATGGTTTCCAGATTCTTGTGTTGGCTCTGTAGTAGCCTGCAATGATTATGGACCAAACCGCATGGACATGGGGGGGCTTCGCGACTGCATCATCGGTATCGAATATATTAACGGGAAAGGGGAATTAGTACAGGCTGGCGGTAAGGTGGTAAAAAACGTTTCCGGTTATGACCTGACACGAATGATGTTAGGAAGTCAAGGCGGTTTGGGTGTTATAACTGCTGTTAATTTTAAGGTTTTGCCACGGCCTGTAGAACCGCATGGGATGTTTGGAATTTTCCGGAATGAAGCATGGTTGTCTCAGCTCAAGGAGCTACGCAAACTCAGGATTCCATTGAATTGGATTCAGGCTTTATCTACTTCAGACTCAAGCTGGGTTTTAGGTATGGGATATTCCGGAAACAAGCTGAATCGAGACCGAATTGAAGGTGAAATACGTGAAGTTTTTGGTAATACTCTGACTATTCAGCCTGACAGCAAATCATATTCAGGACAGATTTTCACTCCGGGAGAACAAAGGTTTACAGGGTTTTTACCTTCGATTCGTAATGTATGGAAAATGGAAGAATCACATTTTCATGTTTTTGCAACTTTGCCGACTGAAGAAATCTTTACCTTCCCTTTTGAAACTTTCCGAAAAGCAAATTTTAAAATTGCAGTTCATCCTACAGGAGGTGATATTCATTTTATGCACAAAAGCACAGAACGGAAAGAGCAGCTTCAGCATCTTGAAAAAATAAAATCAGACCTGATTCATGCTGACAGCAAGCTCAGGTGGGTGAGTTCTACACCGAAATGCTCTTTTATGGATCTGGGTAAATTTGGTGTGGCCAGTGGATATTCTTTGGTAAAGAGACTTAAAAAGCACCTTGATCCTGCAGGTGTTTTTTTTGCTCCATATTATGATTTAGAGTTTGACGAATGAGCATAAATTTTTCTAAAAAAACGGTTGTTTCGACTAAGGAGCTTTTCCGTCAGGCCGAATTTGATAACATTCTAAAATGTGTACATTGCGGACTCTGCCTGGAAAGCTGTCCTACATATCGTGAATTGGAAGATGAAAAAGATTCTCCACGCGGTCGACTTTATTTAATGCGTGGACTCTGGGAGGGAGAACTGGAACTCGAACAATCAGTAATTGATCCTTTAAGCCGCTGCCTTGATTGCCGTGCCTGCGAAAGTGCTTGTCCTTCCGGAGTACCTTATGGAGAACTGCTGGAAAAAACACGTGGAATTATTCTAGAAAACACACCTCAAAGTTTGAAAGAGCGTGTATTACGGAATCTCTTATTAAAAGGGTTATTTCGCTACACAAGCATGATGATTGTAGCAAGCCGTATCTTGAAAATATATGCTGCCACAGGATTGCCCAAATTAATTACTAAAACATTTATTGGAAAACTGCTTCCTAAATCATTTGTTTTTCAACAACACCTGTTGCCCAATTGTTCAGGAGAATCGTTCAAACGCAAATATGCTGATCAAATCCTTTCACCTGTTTTTTCAGAAAAAACACTACACACTACAAAAATTAAAAAATCTAAGATCAGAGTTGGATTGTTTTCCGGATGTATTATGGATGTTTCAGAATCGGCAATTCATGAATCAACATTGACACTGCTGCGTCATTTCGGTTGTGAAGTGGTTGTACCGGGGAATCAGGGCTGTTGCGGCGCACTTCATGTTCACAGCGGTGACAGAAAGACTGCCCGTGAATTTGCTCTGAAAAATCTTGCTGCCTTTGAACCTCGTCATTTTGATGCAATTATCACGAATGCAGCAGGCTGCGGAGCTCAGTTGAAGGAATATCATCACCTGTTTCCAGATGAAACTAATGGGGGCGAACAGGACTGGATCGGTTTTGAAAATAAAGTAATAGATATTCTCGAATTTCTTTCACGCTTCCCGGAACTACTGGAGAGTCTTTCCTGGCGTGAAGATCAAGACATAGTACTTTATGATGCACCATGTCATCTTATGCACGCCCAAAAAGTAGATGAAAATCCTCGGCAACTTTTGAACAGTTTGCCTGGAGTTAAACTGGTACCACTGAAAGAGTCCAGTTGGTGCTGCGGTTCTGCAGGAATCTACAATCTTGTTCAACCTGAACTCTCACGAGACGTGCTGAAGCGAAAAACCGAATCTGTTCGTCAAACTTTGACGGAAAACCCAAAAGCGAAAACTATTATCACCAGTAATCCCGGGTGCCTGTACCAAATTCGTGCCGGAATCAGGAGTGAAAATATTGATCTTAGGGTCCTCCACCCTGCAGTGTACTTAGTTGAACGTTTGAAAATACTTGGAACCAGTGACATTCCTAAAATTGCGATTTGAAGCCGCAGAAGCAAGTTCTCAATCCACTCCACCATTCTCTTATGTGCCTTATAAATTACTAATAATATTGATATTATTTTAATGGGACAATATGCCAATGGTACAAGTGTAATGGTACAACTATAGCCCTAAATCAGGACCCTCATAATATTTAATATCTGGTTTATCGATTTACTAGATATTTCTGCCTTCCTACTGCAAAAATAAAACAATTTATCATTCTTCACTTAGCACAGTTTCATAGATTCAAAGGGGTAAACTGCTCCTGACGTATCGTTAATACCATCTCAGAAATTTTCTCAGAATATTTCAAATAGTCAGTTCTCATTTGAGGATCACTAATTCTTCACAAGTCAGAAATCACTCGCCACCACCACTAGCAGGAACTATCTTGATTGGTCTTGCCGCTGTAAGGCAATTACTGAGGCTGGTTCCAATAGGAAAAACTCCTGACAAATTTTCAACTTCAAACCATGTTGAAGTCGAACTGTTGTTTCCCGCAAGCTCAACCCAATCCTGTTCTATGTCCAAGGCAATTGCGTATGGTCTCCATTTCTCTGTAAAAGTGCTATAAACACTTGTTCTAGGAACTGAGGAAATGTCCTTCGGACGGCGTTGCAGAAGATAATCTCGGAAGTCTTCCAACTGATCCAGTTTTCGCCGACCTTGCAATGTATATTGCTTTGTCTTTGCGAAAAACCAGCGGTTAAGTCCACGTAGAATAAGAAAAAAGGCAATTAACTCAGGACTTAGAAATATCCAGATCATGGAACATAGGACAGTACCAATCAAAATAAAAAACACTGTGCGTAAAAATTCTTCACCACCAAATTTCAGCATATCACTAAAGCTAGACTGAGGTGTGAACCAGGACATCACTATTGAAAGGAAAGAAAAAAATATTTCTACTCCAACTAGTCCCAGAATCAAAATAACAGAAAAACCAAGAAAACTTAATTCCATCGTCCAACAATTAAACATATCAGCTAAATTTTCGAAACCTGCTGAAACTTCGCTAACATTCATGTGAACGCGCTTTGCGATATTCAAACGGTGTTGATAGACAAGTTCTTTACAAAAACCTTCAACAAAATTAGCCCCCCTGATTACCCAAGCCATTCCGGAGGCAAAGATCAAGTACATTACCGTTGCCATTATTCTCAACTTGGGGTGAAAGTTAATAAATGAATTATCTAACTCTTTTTTAAGATGATCTTCGTGTGCAGTTAGGGATTTACTTAAGAGTTTTTGATTATACTGACTGACTTCAACTGTTTCCTCATAATCAAATAACGAACTAAGAGCTACATCTTCGTCCTCTGTCAAATCCTTTTTTCTATAATCATCCTGCCTGCTAACCGTCCATAAATCTCTTGAGGTGGAGCGGTATTCTTTAGAAACAGAAACTTTTTTACCAAGGCATTTAGCACTTAGATACCCTTTTGTTCCTGCACTTGCAATAGCACATACAAAGGCAACATTATCGTATTCTTTTTTAAAAAGATATCTAGCCGAAGCAGGAGAAAACCTGTCCGGAGGAGTCCCTCGATAGACAGGCGTACCTATGGATTTGACTTGAAGTCGTAACCAGAAGAGCCAAATCAGCAAATAAAGTACAAACATGCTTGCTATTATTCCAAACATGGCTAGTACATTCTGATCAAACATGATATTTCCTTCAATTAATGTTTGAATTACCCTCTAAGTCATGCACTACTACTTTGCAAAAATTGATAGTCTTAATCAATTCGAATATAACCAACGCCACCATCTCCTGTGAGTAACTCCGACTAATTCTTCACATTCAGACACAACTCCACTATCTTCCAACATTCTTGTAATACATTCCAAGTTCTGGTACATATTTTGTTATCCTGAAATAACCAATTAGGAAACCAAGTGAAACATCTACTCATATCACTCACAAACCTCCTGGTACGTTTGGGTGGGAATAAATGATTGAGACAATAGATCACCTTATTATAGCAGTTGATGATTTAGATGAGGCTGAGAGAAATTTAAATGTATAACCGTCCAATAGTTAAAGATGATTTTGAAGTTCCAGAAGAATTAGTAA
>Ga0209709_10000831_pt1 | contig 29128 bp, 40 predicted proteins | sample ArcticOcean_MG_C_2_FD_187435 | JGI IMG/M metagenome (GOLD analysis project Ga0209709, IMG submission 187435) | Marine microbial communities from western Arctic Ocean - ArcticOcean_MG_CB4_136 (SPAdes) (version 2) | ecosystem: Environmental > Aquatic > Marine > Oceanic | place: Arctic Ocean... | reverse complement strand
CAGTAGTATCTCTCTGGTCTATATCTCGGCTCTCAAGATTTTGAATACTATTATTTTCAATTACATTATTAGCTAAAATTCTACTAAAGACTAATTCTGTATTTTCTTCTAATTGTATATCTTGATTAACAATTGAATCCTCTTGTTCTAATTTAGTATAAATTGCATCTTCTATAGTTGTAGATAATACTTTAGTATTAGTATTAAAATTAGTAACGGTTCCAGTATGAGAAGATAAAATATTACTTTCACTAAAGGTTCCCGTTATACCTGTTAAAATAAAATTTGCTGGAACTGAAGCAGCGGGTGCAATTTTATAATTAAATCCAGCATCTTGAACTTTAACATCTAATATAGCACCAATATTTTTAGTGGTAGAAATCAGAGCTGCCCCTGACCCATACGCAGACCCAACCGTGATAGTAGGTAAGGAACTGTAACCAGAACCACCAAAGGTTATACGAGCGCCACCAATTTCTCCATAAGTAGAAAATGTGCCTTCTTCAAAAACTATACGATCACCTTCTATATCATCTAGTTTTAGTAATCTTGGAGTTGCAAGCTCTCCTGATACTCGAAAACCAGCATCAGTTGCAGAACTATCTGTGCCATCTAAAGTTACGAAATCTCCAGCCTCAGTGCATAAATCTATATCTGGAAAACTTCTTACAGTAGTTGGTTCCATAACAACATAGTCTGCTGAACCATCAGAAATGTCAGAACTTTCTGATAGAAATGCTCCACCAAGATAAGAAACTACAGCAACTGCTGTAACCGAAGCTTCATTGCCTGTAAATATTAATGGATCACCTATTCTATAGTTTGCTCCTGATGCAAAAACTATGACATCATCAAGATTACCTACAGATACCGTATTTACTATGGCAGTTGCTAAACCATTACCGACAGTATTATCAAGAGTTACAATATCTCCTTCATTATAAAGAATTCCACCACTTTCAATAACAGCACCTGTTACAATTTTTTGTATAGTAAATCTTTGTTCTACATCAGTGGTGACACCAATTGCAAAGACGGTTTCTCCATCAATAAACGTGCCATTTAATGTTATTAAATCTATTTCAAATTCACTAATAGAAAAAGCACCCTGAGAAAATCCTGTTGCGTTAACAACAAAAACTGTTGCCCCAGATGTGCGACCTGTTAATGTTAGTCCTATAACTTCTGTACCAGAACTACCTGTTCCATTTGCACAACGTATAATAGATTTTTTATTCCATTTGCCGTCAGATGTTCTCAACATATATTTTGTAGGATAAAATACGTCAGCATCTTCTGCAAACATCAAACGTAAAAATAATTTATGACCCTCTGAAGTACCTTTGGCTGCATAAAGGTCTTTAATATTTTTTATTAAATCTCTTTTTGATAATCCATCTGCTAAAGTTAGTGGTATGGTATCCATAAACTGTCTTTGCATTTCATCTAATACAAGAGCAGTTGTATTATCTGTATTTGCATAATCCATCATTTGTTGGATATTTTGTATAGGATTACCACGATAGGATTTTGTAGTAGAAGTCGCACCAGAGGTTGTGCCTGTTATTGTTTCGCCAAGTTCAAATCTTTGGTTGGATGATATAAAAAGTCTAGGAATTACATTTCCTAGATCATCTATCAGAACAGTAGCAGTTGCTTTTGATATGCTACCTGTAATAGTTTCGCCTTCTATAAATTTTCCAGTAGTGCCAACACCTTCTTCAGCAACAACCTTTCCATCATTTTCATCTAGAATATAATTTACACTTATTGTTTCTTGAATAATATTATTGATAATACCATCGCACTGGAGCTCTGCAGCTTCAAGAAATTCATAATACTGTTTGAGGAATTCTACAAATTGGGGATGATCGCTACGAATATAGCCAGGCATTTGCCCTTCTATAAGCGGAGAAATTTTTGTAACTAATCCTGAATCAAAAGGGGTCATCTTTAATAACTCGTATTACTAGCATAACTTGTTGAAGTTGTGTATGTAGTGCTTGCGCCTGCATCTCCTACTGCAATAGAATCAGGATCACCAGAAACTTTTATATTGACTACATCTAATTCTAAAATTTGATTACGTACAGGAACAATATCTTTAGAACTTGGAATAGCAGTTAACCTAATTTTTCCAGATGTTAATCCATCAACATCTGAAATAGAAGAAATAGATATACCATTAATACTGATTTGGCCTGTAGCATAATTTACTGTTCCTGCTGCATTATTGTCATACGTTTTTACTACACCCACTAAATGAAATCGTCTAAGATTACCAGAACCATCTTCATCAAAGAAACTCTCTGTAGTTTCTGATCCAACTTTAAAACCAGAAGAACTAATAATACCGCCCGCACTTTTTGCGTGGCCAGTATGAGGATTGTAAAGTGTATTATTAAAATATAGATTATATTTCGTTACTTGATCAGCGCTAGCAGGAGTAAAGAATTTTGCTAAAGTAACATTAGTAATATTACTTAAAATAGAATCGTTTGTATCATCAATCAATCTACCAACAGCAGAATGACGGAAAACAATATTAAAACTTTTCAAATTAGAATTATTATAATTTCTTAATGTTGTGCTTACATCTGAAATTAAATCTTCTTTTGTTTTTGTGGTTTTACTAGAATCATATTTAAAATTTGTATTCAGAATAATATACGTAATTTCTGGATCAATAATAACTGGAGTGATAGAAGCAACATTGTATTTTTTTAAATCTGATACTAATAATGATTTCTGAGCATCTGTCAAATTATTTCCTGTAGTAGATTTGATAGAAATATAAACTCGACCATAAGATGCTGTGCCAGTCACCCCAAGACTAGGATCATAAGAACCAACGTCACCACCAAATACCATAACTGCTTGTGTCTGTGGAAATAGTTTTTTTGCATATACTTTATAATCTTCAGCAGTTACGCATCTTCCTTGAGAAGCATAATCTAATGGAGCATTTATTTTAATAGATGTTAAGGACTCCGGGCCCGAACCTCCGATTGCTTTATTAAGAGTAGTAACTGTAATATCAGTTACAGTATCTACTGCACCAGAAGAAGCAAACACAGATGCTCCGTTTGCCGCTGATCTATTTGTTACAACATATTTAAGTAAAACAATGTTACCATTAGTAAGTGATTTACTTACAACACCATCTCCAAAGTATACTTCAAATTTTCCTGCTTCAACCTCTTGTAAAAAGTAAACATTACTTTTAGAAGAAAGTGCAGAAATGTCTACTGCTTTAGTAAAAGAAGTTGTCGAAGTGTCTGATGCTGAATTTTGTACTTCTACAGTAAGAGTGCTTGTATCTGAAGCTGCTTCTGGCATAACAAACCTCTGTTGAACATCATTAGAATCTACAGTATACCGTGAGGTAATATAAGACCCTTCATATATTTTGATATTATTAAACGGTATATTTGCACCAGTATTCTGTCTTGTTAACTCTTCTACCGTAACAAATTGATAATCAATATTATCAATTGTTGTTGTAAACACTGTTCCTGCTGGCATTGTAGCAGAAGACTTTGCAGAATTTAAAACTACATTAACATCTGCATAACTAGCCTTACTAGAAGTAACTTCATAACCTAGTGTCTTCGCATGGGAAACAATACTAGAACGTAGAGTTGAAGTGTCTAGGAACATCTCATTTGCTAACATGTTCATGTTATATCCAAGATAATGTGTATTGTAAGCTAGGACATCCAATAAGGCACTTATTCCAGAACCTTCAAAATCGTAATCTTTAAATTGTGATTGGGATTTAAGGAATGTTTTAAGATTTGTTTTTACATCATCAAAATCAAATTCCGAAACATCTAACCTTCTTGATTCATTTGCCATTATCGTATTCTCTCTAATGCTAGTGTTAAGTCTATAAGTTCAGTAGGTGCATTAACTATGTAAAATTCTACTGTACACGTGTAACTATTTCTGTCTAGATCAGGATAAACATTAACACCAACAAGTCGTGCTCTTGGCTCAAAATTTTCTATAACATCTTCAACCTGTCGAGCAAGAATGACTGCTGTTGTTGGAGTCATCAATTCAAATAACATTCCTGTCACACCAGAATAAATTTCTGGATGAAATGGTTTTTCGTATTGGTTTGTTAATATAAGATTGCGTATTGATCTTTTTATTGCTTGGACATCATATATTGTATTAACATCGCCATCGGTATTATTCTTTCCAAAGAAAAGGTCTAGGTCAGAATATAATTGAGCTCCCCTACTAGAAGTTTTATTCTGTCCTTGAGCATCTGTAAACGCATCTGTATTTCTTGAACTTTCGTTGGTCAACGACTAACTCCTTTTACGTATTATTTATACAAATATTAATGTGTTTGCTTCATAGAATATGGAGTATATTTCCCCCACACATCTTTTGCTTCCCTTTTAATAAAAGGTTTATTAGTTTCGCTCTTTATCGGATTTGTGATAGTAAGGTAAACCTTTTTACCTTTCTTCCATGCAGAAACTTTATTTTTAAGTTCTTCTAATGGACTCCATAGATTTTTCTTTCCCATAATATTTCCCCTATGCTTCTAATATTTCTATTGTTCTTTCGTTTACTCTACGTTCACTAAGTCTTTTTTCTAATCTTTTAGCTTTTGCTCCAAATGCAGCTGCGGCAGGTTTTAACTTTGCTTCTAACGCAGCAAGATCGGTTGCCAATTTATCTCTTGCCTTCTTATCTCCAAATATCCCTTTTACTAAATCTTCTGATACACTTTCTGAAAAAGAATGTGCAAGTTCTTTCAGTGATTTAAACTCTGGTAATAGTGAAGCCTTTGCTTTTTCTATTGCAACTACTGCTCCTGGCGGCAATTCAAAGTTCGGTATTTTAGAAGACAACGCTGATGTAATAGATACAGAAGAACTTCCGCTTTTAAGTGCAGAAGTTGCGGCAGAAATTGTTGAGGCTGAATCAGTTATGATACTATCTAAATCATATCCTCCTGACTTAATTGCTGGCCCAAATGCTGTGGTTATTGATGCTAACTTATTTGCATACTGATCAGTTCCTAGAGATAAACCATTAAGAGCCTGCAACTCTGCTTGTAGATTTAACGCAGCTGCAATTGGTAACTCTGCCATTAATCCTTTTGTTTTTTCTTTTAAATCTAATAAGTCTGATTCAATTTTTGCAACTAAATCGGCTGCAGTTGTAGCCAGATTAAGTTCCGTTAAAATTTTATCCTCTATTTCTGCAACCTTCCGAGCTATTGCATTATATAATATACTAGCGCCTGGCAAGTTGGGTGTTTTAAAATTCATTCTAATCTCCTACAAAAACATCAGCAGAACCAGCTGCAGTTGGGGTAGACTGATGACCTGCTGAGTCAGCTAATCCGGCATCGGGTGTATGATTTACAACAGCAATTCCTTTTATGAATACGTTTTTAGACCCAGCAACTAATGGCCCTGATCCATGAGTGTTAAAATTACCATGTACCGCAATAAGTTTTTCATTTGCAAATACATTAGTGTTTATGCTTACTACAGTGGTTGCACCACATGATCTTGCATCTCCATGTCTATGTACTCTAGCCATTATGGGTTAATATCCACTTTAGTATCACCAACGATTGTATATATCGTTCCAGCAGTTTCAGTAAATGTTGTTCCAGCGGTATGGGTTTGTGTTGTTGCAGCAGTAATACTAACAGAAGCAGTATTAGATGCCATCGTAATACCACTTACTGCTTGCAAGTTCATAGTTGTTCCTGCCTTTGCGGTATACGTGCCAGAGACAGCAGTTTCCGATATGTGAATCCTTGCTTCTCTTGTAATAGAACCAGTTGTACTCTTTTGAGATATGTTGTCCGTAACACTATGTCTAAAATACCCTTCAATAGTTCTCTGCTCGTTTCCTAGAATAGTAACGTCTTGATCTTTACCAACTCTTCCTTTTACATTATCATTTATGTTGTATGAATAGTTGCCTCTAATCTCAGATTCTAGGTTTCCGCCAGATTCACCAGCTCCAATTTTAACTCTCTCGTTCTTATGTATCTTACGAGTATAGTCACCCTCTACCTCTAAGATATAGTTACCCTTTATCAATTCTTTCTTAGTTCCCTCAATCGTAAGGTTAACATTCCCCTTTATAAGAACATTAGAGGAACCAGCAATAATTTCGTAATTCGATCCGACAACCTTTACAACCTTATCACCTAAAGGATGGATTTCCTCAAATGTACCAGACATATGTTCTCTAAGAAGTCTTTCTCCACCAGGCGTATCATCAATCTCTGTAATATGTCCTGCTTCAGATTCGAAAACATGATTCAGTGGGTATTTTGCTGACATATAAGGGTCTGCATCTTTCGTAAGACCTTTAGGGTGCGGTTCATCCCAAGGAACTACAGGATCAGGGCGACCTGTACCTAGAACAGACGCATCTTCTACGGAAGGTATGTGTGGTCTGGTTGCGGTAGGTATAGAAGATCGTCTACGTTTCCTCCTACGATCAAGGGCTCCATGTGTTTCGGACACAACACCTTGAGCAAGACGATTTGTATCTGTTTCACCAACCGTATGACCAGAGAATCGACTGAACTTCCCCTTTTTTTTATCTTTAGTATCCTTGAGAGCCCCCAAAGGATATGGGCCATACTCTCCTTCATCTTCTGGTTGGTAGTCATAAACTTTAACCCCTAGATCAGTATCAATTTGGGTAGACTCTTTATGTCTAGGATCGTTGAAACCAGTTCGAAAGTTAGCTGGGTTGACTGGTTGCCCAGGCAACGAACCTATAATAATTGGTTGTTGTTTTTCAATGGCATCTCTAAAGAAACCTATAACCCAAGAACCTTCTACTAACCAAGAAGGACTATTACCCATTCCATGCATAGATGGGTCTGTTACAGAGTGCATCACGTGGGCCCAAGGTAAATCACTTGAAGCTATTTGGCCAAGATTTGGTGGGTGAGCTCCAAGGGTTCTAACACGAACCCTACCTTGCTTACTAGGATCATTACGATCTTCAACAACCCCAACGAACCAAGCAAATCCGTCTGCACCCATAAAAAAGTTTTCTTGTTCCGACATAATAATCCTTACACTAATAGTTTGATACTATTTATAAGGATTAATGGAGCTCTGGATTGCGGCCTAGTCTGTTAGCTTCAGGAAAATATTCTTCTACCTTCATATCAGTTTTGCCTTGAGCTCTATATGTTTCTACTATTTCGTATGCCTCATCAGAATTCAATCCATCTGCTAATAACAGATACACATCTAATACTTCTGGATTTTCAAGGATCATCACACGAAACCTGTTTGGAGTTTCTGTCATAAAGGATATTTATACTTTAATTAAATTACCAGCGACTATAATTCGCTCTGAATCGTTGTTTTGCTCTGGAACAGAATGTCGTATCCAGCCAGGAAACAGTATAATGTCTCCCGAATTAGGGTATATGGACAGTTCAGCATCTGGAAAGGTGAGTGGAGCATCATTATTTTTACATTGTAGGTAATAAACGAAAGACCAAACGTGGGGCCAGTGGTCATGTGCCTTCGTCCAATCCCCTTTATGATAGACTGCACCCCAACAATCAAACATTTCCAACTCTATATCATAGGGCCCGTTCTTTTTCGCAATCTCTATTGCCTTGTCACCTACTGTCTGGAATTGAGAATGTTGCTTCTGCATAAACCAATCAGTCATATCCGCTTTTACGTTAGTCTTATGATGCTGGGTATCACCTTGACCCCGTATAATGAATATAAGTTCCTCATCGAACTCATCATCAAACAATGCTTTCTCTTTTATGATTGGAAACTTAGCATGAAAAAACTGACCGTCAGGATGGCGTGACAGTTCGGGCCTACTGTTCATACTTTCTGCTAGTTGTTTTAATCCCATCTAACATCCAGATTACCAGAGATCATAATACGTTCATGATCACATTTATGTTCAGGCACAGCATGACTGACCCATGAAGGAAACACGATTAACTGTGATGTAACGGGAAATATTTCGTATCCACCACCAGTTGCAGAAGGAAATACAAGGGGAGCGCAAGTGTCACACGCTTTGACGCAATAAGTGTATGACCATACAGAGGGCCAATGGGTATGTGCCTTACATATGTGTCCTTTCTCGTAGATCAAACCCCAAGATTCTTGTAGATATAGTTTTATAGGATTTATTGTACCATCTGGGTGTGTACGTACCGCCAATGCACCACCCTCTGCAACGGTAATCGCAGCTTCACTGATCTCTACAAAGGAATCATAGTAATCATGCATATCCCATCGTGTCATGAGACAAGATGCTGAGGTATTGCGTCCAGCAAAGTAATCACCAGCATCTCTTATTGCAGATTCTAGACGTTCATTCAATTCGTCACTAAGATACTTAGTCATTGCAGGCATATTATAATGCATAGCTTGCTTTGCAACAAACTCTTCATGAAACATAGCACCGTTATTAGACATAATGTAGATAACTCCCTAGTATATACTTAGGTGTGTCAATAGGTTTCTCTCCAGAATGTAGCCAAGGCCAATATGGAGGGAATATTATAATCGATCCCTTTTTACATGGGGATACAAAGTCCTGTACCAAAGTCTCGCCACCTTCATTGTCCGTGAGATAGATAAACATCACCAGAAACCTTTTACAGTTATCCAAAGAGTTAACATCCACATGAGTAGGAAAAGAATCTTGACCATTGTGTTCATACTTCTTGATCTTCATCGCTTCAAGTGTATACTTCTCAGGCCATTGGGAAGGTAGAATCCCTATTTCCTCTTTATACTTACGTACACCACCCACAAACACATTACCAAGGTATTCTAGGTCTTCCTTGAACGGGCTAAACTTGTCAGCCATAAGGTTCATACGAGTAAGGGTCTGACCATACGCATTTACCTGTATCTCTTGCAGCGCTGAATACCTCTCAAACATGTCAATAAGATAGTCGCACTGTTTATCTCCCAATGCACCATCGTATACTCGTATAAGGTTATCCACTAGGTTAGTATCCTTGCTCTTCCATACGTTTCTCTAACGTCTTCGCTTGCCTACGTTTTCCTGCCGCCCTACTTCGACGACCCCGTTCACCCTTGGTCATTGCAAACTCACGTTCACGCAACTCATTGAAGAGTCCATCCTCTTGAAGCTTCTTCTTGAGGACACGCAATGCTTTTTCAACATTACCATTCCTCACCTCAACCCCAAGTCCGGGCTTCCGTGGTTTTTTATTAAAGTCTTTGTTATTAAAGGGTTTCATGTTATCTCCTCATGTTCGCTATTGATTTAGCGTCCTCTTTTCTACGTATAGGTACTGCATTAGACTTGTGCATCTGTCCAATACCTATGATTTCGGTTCCCGTGTATACCTTCTCAGGTTTCTTTATACATGGGCCCCATAATTTGGTGCCGTCGGAAGGATTCGAACCCTCGACCCCCTGATTACAAATCAGATGCTCTACCGACTGAGCTACAACGGCGTTTTTGGTGTTCGTGGCCAGACTCGAACTGGCAAGACTATTGTCGAGGGATTTTAAGTCCCTTGTGTTTACCGATTTCACCACACGAACAGTTTGGTGGAGATGATCGGGATCGAACCGACTACCTCCTGCTTGCAAAGCAGGCGCTCTCCCAAGTGAGCTACATCCCCCCATCATTTTTTTCAGGAACTTTTCGTGTTTCTTCTCTGCGGCAAGAAGAGATTTACTCTTTTTACCCTTTCTACGCTTACGAGTAGAAGTAGTGGTATAGTAGACAGGAAGTAAATGCATAGAACCCATAAGACTAAACTACAACATCCCCAATAGGAACATAGTCAGGCCAACCCTTCGGAGTATTAATAGAGAGAACCTCTATAAACACACTCTTCATATTCTTAGGTTTAACAGGTGCGAACACGGGAGTACTCAACGCCGATTTTTTCGCTGCTTTTCGTCGCTTGTTTTCAGCTGCGGTCAACTTCTTACTCGCATAGTAGGGAACCCCATCCTTGAGCTCCATAACCTCATATGAATCCATATCAGAGGAAACACTAAGAATAGTCCCCCGTGAAGCTTCATCAAAAACATTCTTGTAGTTTATCTCATCACCAATATTAAACATCATTTCACAATCAATCCTATGTACCATTTATAAAAACATATTGCATAGAGGGTACCACCCTTTATAGCAACATCCGTATACATCCCAAACAACCTTGTGTGGGGTGCATAATCACTTAAACCATATTCTCCGTATTCTATTTCCATCATATCTCCATACTACACTATTAAAGGAACTTTGTCAAGGGCTAAATTAAACTAATTTAGTTTTCAGGGCTAAATGCACCTTTTCCAAAATTACTCGTACCTATTTCTTCAGGGGCACAACTCGCCCTTCCAAACATATCCCACTTATATGTATCACAATTCAAAGAGAGAAGATATATCTCATACTCCTTGGAGCTCATGCATATTTGATTTGTATCTATTACCCTTATAAACTTGCAGTCTTCTCCAGTAACTCCTGAGAGCAAGTGCTCTCCACTAGACTTGCCTGTTGCAGATGTTAGCACTATATCAGTAGCCGTGTGTGCAAAGGATAACCATGCAGGAACAATACCACAACCCGAAAGAGTTAATACTACCAAAAAAGGTATAGCAAGATTTTTTTTCATGGGGATATTTTTTGTGACCCTTTAAGTAAGCGCTTTATCATTAGGCTGGTAGTTCCTCGATCTCGCTGATACGGTTTCGCATATACTCCGTAATAAGAGGATCAACGTCAATACCTATGTCCGTGATCCTCTGTAACTCCATCTTGAATACTGTGAGGGTAGGCATGTCTGCACCGTTGATATAGTTGCTTGGCATTAATAAGTCTCCTTAGTTATTGTTCTAGGTTCATATTGCATTTATAGATTGCGAAAGAGTGCCCAGTCTAAAGGGCCACCCCTTCTTATTTAGAACCTCGCAGGAATCTTCCGTAGTTTTACATCAACTTGTTCAGTAAGGTCACGCACAGCATACATCAGCTCCCGTACATCACTACTCAGCTGCTCTATCTGTAAGCTATTCGAGGTAATCTCTTCGATAAGAGAGGATATTCGCAGTTCTTTTAGATCACTAGTGTTCATTATGCAGCCCTCTTTCTCTCAGTACGTCTGATCCAATACTCATCACCCATAAGTATCTTCTTCATGGCAGCATCAAACTTAGCTGCATCCATCTTCACGACAGCAACTCTACGTCCACTACGTTCCATTCCTAACGCTTCCTCGAATATCTCATTCGCATCAAGGTTAGTACTGATGATCTCAGCCTTTTCCATTATTACATACATATCAATATCTCTCTCTTTGTTAACTCTCATTATAATAACTATAACACACCTTAGAGGATATGTCAAGGCATATATCGAATATCCTCAGATAATATCAGCTATATACGAATGTGTTGTATTAATGTTACATAGAGTAATACCCTTTGACCTCAACATAGTTGAGTATATACTAGTGAGCGGCACTTGTCAAGTACCTTTTGGGCATATCTTTGATATCCTTGGCCATATTCATCGATAATGCTGGGGGAATCTAAGCATCCTCTGATAATTTCTGAGTATCTGTGGGAATTGAGCCGAGACTCTGCAAACTCTAATCACAATGGACTCAAGTTTAATTAAGCCTTTTTAATGCTGACCTAAATCGTGCATAATCTCAGTAATATGCAAAGAATATAGCTATATATGCAGAATTAGTTCCGCTAGGAGTTATGTTTCTCTAAGTATTTGATTAATCTCTGCAAAGTCTCTATACTATCTAATGCTCTACCTAATGAATTATTACAGTAATCGCAGATATATTCTCTGAATTTACCTGTCTTATGACAATGATCTGCACGCCACACTGTTCTTACCTTCTTAGCAATATGGTGTTCCCACCCTCCTCTAGACTTAATCTCTTCTTCTGTAAGATTGCAGCCAGGACATCTATAATCATTTGGTAGGGACGATATAGGATAATCTTTCTTATACTTTATTATAAGTTTATTCTCTTGTCTTTTGCACGATTTACAGGTGTTAATAGTCTCTCCCTGTTCACTCTTAGTATGATTACGCATAGTGTATTCAGTGAGTGGTTTTTCTTCTCCACAAGCGATGCATTTCTTTGATTTTATGGGAAGGTCTTCTTCACCCCATAAGGTATTAACTTTCATCTTGGTAGATCATATCGTGGATAGTCATCTGTGGTTAATAGTGATTCTACGTGTATTGTATGCTTACACTTACTCCTATAGGTAAATCCTTGGCAATCACAGGTAAAACCTTTATCATGCATCTCTATGGAATAGGTGTTGTTCTTACTACCATCAACTGGCCATACTGTACCTACTAGAAAGTGATCCTTAGTGTTTATCTTTTCTGCTTTGTAATACTTTATCATAGTAATACTATACACTATGTAATAGGGTTTGTCAAGGCAATAATAGCTTTATTAATAGTTCTTATTGTAATTGTTAAGGTTAGGGGAAGCGCTCATATTGTCTTGCCAAGTAGAGGTCATTTTAGCGAGCGAACTGGGAGTTGCTTTATAATAGTTCTGAGAAGGAAATAGGGTGTCTATAAACTCTGGAGTATATCGTGCGTGATCCCATCCCATAAGGAGGCAATCTATACCATCTGCGATATCAAGGGATATCAGGTCATTTTTGAGTTGGGAGTCTTTCATAAGGTCTATATGTCGGGCCCTCATCCAAGGAGTGTAACAATACGTATATACGACTTCAAACGCTTGTTCGCCTATGATATCCTTGAGTTCCTTGTCCGTGAATATAGGTGCGATTTCACCACCTTTTACTGTGCCTGTTGACTGTCCTGCCAATCCATGATATAGTCCTACATCAACCATATACTCAGGGGAATTGCGTCTTCTTAATACAGATGCAACTCCAGATTGATGATCCAGTATGGCGTCCACACGATTTGGATTTAGGTTTCTTTCTATAAGCTTGTCTATCAGACGATTTCTTAGGAGGTCAACCTTTTCGGTAAAAGTCATTTACATCGCCATAATTGAGGTAAGTCATAAGAAAATACTTTGCATATCCAGGCGGCACTGGTGGTTCTCCACGATGTAGATATGTCCACATAGGAGGAAACATTAGGAGGCGGCCCTTCTTAGGTTTAATGCAATCACCTAATTGTGGAAATACTGTCTCTCCCCCACCAAAGTCATCATTCAAATATACCATCATAATGAGAAATCTCTTTGCACTCTCATGTTTTCTTACGTCTACATGTTCTTTGAATTGCTCGTCCTCACTTGTCCCTTTACCCACAAGAAAGCGCTTCATACGTAGTTCTTCCCAGCCAAATGTAGAAGGCCATTGTTTATTGGTTAGTTTTACATCTGCTTTATAATTATTCAGGATTTTCGAAAACTTGGGCATCACCTTGTTATTGAGTGTCTCGAAGCGAGAGAACCCCATAGGATTCAACCTTTGACAATTACACCCACCACAAATCTGATGACCATCAGGACGAATAGGGCCAGTGCATATACTGGTTTCTTTGACTTCCTTTGCATCCTTTACAAGTGTCTCTTCGAAATATGACACATAGTCATCACATGTCGAATCATCAAGGAAATCATCATACATTCTTGTATAATGGTTAAGGTTAGGTTTCATTTCGATATGCATTATTTGATTGTCCCTGTATGAAGAAGAGGATCATTTGCTGCCTCTGTTCGTATGAATGATTTGCCTTCATACTCATTAACTTGTGTCATGTCAATGTAATTAAGGTGAGTCATGAGAAAATACTTTGCACCTAACTTGGAAGGGCCCTTTGGTGCAGCACCATAATGTAGATATGTCCACATTGGGGGAAATACAAATGCCTGACCCTTCTTTGGTTTCACGGCAGTATCAAAAAGGGGAAATACAGTCTCCCCATCCCAAAAATCGTCATTGAGGTATATCATGATGCACAAAAATCTCTTTGCATGTGCAAACGAGTAAATGTCCACATGTTGCTCTAATCCATGAAAATTGTTTTCCATGTTGGGGTTACTTTTACCCCCACCCTCAATCAGAAATCGTTTGATACGTAATTCCTCATAACCCCACTTGTCAGGCCATTGGTTAGGATGCACTCCGACATCTTTCTTGTATTGCTCTGTGACTTGTTGAAATCGATCAATAGTAATTTTGTTGAGTGTTTCGAATCGATCATACTCTTGGGGATTGATTCTCATACAGTTACAGTCACCACATATCTTAGTGCCATCTTCACGATAACACACACTCAACAGACGTTGTTTTTCTTCATCGACTCGTAGAGTCTGCTCATACAGCTCTATATACTCATCACACTGATCTTGTGTTAGAAGGTTGTCATATGAACGACAGAAGGAATCAATATCAGGTTTATTTTCATACTCCTCAATAGGCAGCATCATCTATTGTCTCCTGATCCACCGATCTTTCCACGCTCTTTACGTGATTGCAATTTGTCCACATTGGCTTGTGCAATCTCTTCCAACGTCACTCCAAGGTCATCAGCAAGGGCTGAGATGTACCATAGCACGTCACCAAGTTCTAACCCTACCCCAACTAGTGATCTACCGTCACGCATATGTTTCTTAATTTTTTCTGCAACTTCACCTGCTTCTCCACACAAACCTAGTGTTGGATATACAACTTTGCAGTCTTCTGGATAGACTGCTGTTGATCGTGCAAATTCTTGATATTCATCAAAAGTCATTTTCTCTCCTGTGCAATGTTAGCTCTACGTTGTTTTCGATTTATGGGATTTGGAAAAGGTAAATCAACTTCATATAATTTCTTAATACTATTAATATATTCTGAATTATCTGTGTCTTTATACTTATGGCCATATCTCATAGAAGATTTGTCCTCGTTTTCTTTTACCATTATTTTTATCAATTCTTCATTTTCCAATAATTCTTCTATAGTCATTTAACTTCCCACCTGTAAAAAATATGATCTCCAATTTCAATAGTACGATACTTAGTCTTAGCCCATGCTGGTTTTACGTAATCTGCATGATAAAAAGTCGCACCATCAGTTATATCTATAAGACTAAATTCATTACGAATCATTCCGTTTGCTATCTTTAGATAACGTGCATATAACTTTGTATCTTTAGTTTCATCAGATCGACCATCACACCACCAGCTGAACTGGCAACGATTCCTGATAGGATAATACTTTCTCAGTGTAGGAGATAGATTTTTAACCTTTCTAGTTTTCCAACTCTCCCGTGTCGGGCCCTGTTGGATAACTTGACATACTGTATTGGGAAATCTCTTATCACGAACTCTATTGAATACAACAAAAGAAACTGCAAGTACGCCTGCAATTCCCTGTCCTCTTGCCTCATGATACATGTTCATTGCAAGACACTCTGCCGATGGTTCCGTTTCTGGAACCTCGGCTTGCACTGGTGTGATCATAAGAACACCAGCAAATAGACCTTCTAGTAATCCCATTTAGAAATTCACCTTTCTAATTGTGAGGGGTGCAGTCCACTCCTCGGCGGTTAGAGCAAAGACTCCATTCAACTCTTTGTAATACTCTTTACAATACTCAAGGTCTACAAATGACATAGGTGTGTAGTTGTCTAACGCAAAGTTAGCAACCTCTTTGAAAGTGGTGGCTCCTTCGATCATAGCACAATCTACCAACTCTTCCATATCCATCATGAAATTTTTTATCTTACTCATATCGTCTTCCTTTTCTCAGTTTATAATATACTATAACATAAAAAAGAAAGATTGTCAAGGCAATTCGCTATTATTTATTTAGTTCCAGCAGTGATTTCTTGAGTTGTTTCTGGACTCTCTTCATAGCCCTCTGTAAACGCAGCTTACTCACTCTTTTTGTGAAGTTTGTGCCATCCATGTGATCCATTTCATGCTGAAAGATTCTGGCTTCTAATCCAGCAAGTTTGTATTCTCCTGATACCCCGTTCTGGTCTTCCCAAATCGCCTTAATCCATACTGGACGTTTGATCTGTAACCACAAGCCAGGATATGTCAGGCATCCCTCATCACCAAATGCATGCTCTGTGGATTCTTCTATAATCTGTGGGTTGAAACAGGTTATGATCTTTCTTTCCTTCACATCACTATACATGACAAAGACACGCTCTAGTAGACCCACCTGATTCCCAGACAATCCTATACCATTGTTTTCCCTCATGGTATCTGCGAGGTCAATAGCAACCTGAGCCCTATCGCAATCTGGGGATACACCCTCAAGTTTTAGTGACAAGATAGGGTTGCCCCTTTCTACCATTCTATATACCGACATTATGTTCTCCCATGAAATGTTGTTTCAACTTCGTTGTCATAAAAAAGATACCATGCACAGTTGTCTTTGCCTGTCATGTTACCAAACCACTTAATTCTTCCCACACTAACTATCTCGGCACACTTCTTCATGTATGGAGCAGACTGTTTAGTATGTGCCCAATCTGCATCAAACAATAACCACGTAGGACGTAGCCTTGTGAAGTGTTCGATCATAGGGTGAAGCAAAGACCTGTCCCAAGGTGGATTTGTGATAATATATTGAGATTCAAGAACTTCCATCTCACCAATTTCAGTATAGTCATTCTTTAGTACTCCCTCAAGTTGTGGTTCGATATCACTAGCCCACATGCATGTTCCACCGAAATATTCTAGATGCCGACATAATTGACCGTCACCAGCACAAGGTTCTGCAAAAGCAAATCCTTGTGGTATATGCTGTATAAGAGGCTCTACTGCTGCAAATGGAGTAGGATAGAAGTCTCTTGGTTTTCTCTCAAAGTCTGATCGTTTTCCCATTATCCCACCGCATGACTAAAGTTCTTAATCTTCTCAAACCTTATTGTACTGTTAAATTTGTCTACTAGAGCATCCTGTTTATGACTGATCACAAATACATTCTCTCCACCCAATGTGTTGAGTATCTTTAGGAACTCATCAGTGCCACCAGAGTCTAGTGAACTGTCAAATATCTCATCCAATATGAGGAGGTTGGTATTTGCACTGTTCTTCATCTTTGCAATAGCCCTCCATGTGAACAATAGTGCCAGGTCAATACGCATCTTCTCACCTTCACTGAATGATGGATAAGAGAACTCATCACGATAACGTGATTTGATCGTTTCCTCAAAACCCTCATCTAGAGTAAAGTTAACATAGAACTCCATTGTACTCAAATACGTGTTAATCAGCTTGTTCATGACAGGTAGGTATTGTTTAATGATCTTAGTCTTGATGCCTGTATCCTGTAACATATTTCGTACTGCATCACCGTATGTTTGGTCTTCTCTTAGTTTTGCCCTCTGACTATCTAAGTTAGTTGCTGTTGTCTTCATATCACTCAACTTATCATAATCGCCCTTGTCTATATCAACAGACTGTAAGCTATTGAGTTCAGACAGCAGTGTTGCGTTGAACTTCTCTAGTTGAGTTATAGAACTATTCTCTTTTGCAATAGAGACTTCATTTGTCCTAATCTTATCAGCAATAGAAGATATCTCCTTCTGTCTATCTTTAGTATTCTTTAGTGCAGACTCCATCTGAACCAGTGCATCAGAGAATTTAGTCACATCCTTGCTCTTAACACCAATCATGGTTTTCTTGAACTCTTCTTCTATATGCTGTTGACAAGTAGGACAGTCTGTATTATCTTCAAAGAAACCAATCATATCAGAGTGCGACTTGTGCTTCTCCTTTAGAGTACTCTTCAAGTCTTTTAGTTTCGTATACCTGTCTTTTGTTACAACAGTGTCCTTTATTAGTTCTAGTAATTCTTTATTGCTACCAGAAAGCATAGTGATGTTTGCAGTCTTCTTATGTACCTCTTCCTCATTATTACCCATGAGGATACTCTTATCTTTGACCGACTGTTCGTTGTTGGTCTTCATATCCTTAATGAATTTCTCTTGCAGCGAGATTTTTTCTTTATTAAGATCACCCTGATATTCCACATCTTTTCTATCAGCTGCAATATCTTTGAGTTGTCCCTTTAGGATCATGTTCATAAGAGAGAAAATCTGAATATCAAGTATCTCTTCAACTACCTCTCTACGATGCCTTGCCTTAAGCTGCATAAAGGGCACAAATGTAGATGACCCTAGAATGACTACTTGGGTGAAACTTCTATAGTTTAACTTGAGAATTTGTTGTTCTAGATATTTCTGGTAATCTCTAGCATTTGCATCTTGATTATACATCTTGCCGTTGATGTATATTTCAAATGTATTTGGTTTGATACCACGAATAACCTTGATTTTCTTAGAACCTATTTCAAACTCAACCTCAACCACAGACCCTGCCGCATTGACAGAATTGATCAGCTGAGATTTGTTGATAGGACGAAATGGTTTACCAAACAGACCAAAACAAAGAGCATCAAGAATAGTAGATTTGCCTGCACCATTCTCTCCAATAATTAGTGTGGTTTTTTCTTTGTCCAACTGTATTTCTGTGAAGGTGTTGCCAGTAGATAGAAAATTCTTCCACCTTACATACTTAAAGGTAATCAAATCGGATGTCCTTTTACTGGGTTTAGGCTTTCTCTAATCTTAGTAGCAGAAATTGCTTCTATCTCTTCATCTAGTCGTTCTTCTGTAAACGTATAACCCACATCACGGCCATACATAATATCTACGATGTTAGGCACATCTATAATCTCATAGTCTTTCCACATAGAAAAACCAGCAACCGTAAGTTTGCCAATCATATGATCTCTATTGTGATGACCTTCTCCAGTGTCACGAATTAGGATTGCGACTTGTCCAGTTTTAGAATGAGCTCGTCTAAAAAGCTCTGTGTGTCCATCGTGCCAAGGCTGATATCTCCCAAGCATTTGTACAGTTGGTTTTCGTCTATCCATTTTGTTATCCTTAAATCGTATGTTGTTGGGGGAATAAAGAGTTTGTTTGTGTCTTCATATTCTGATTTATCAATTGTATCCATCCATATAGTTTTATCTGCCATGAAAAAGGTTCGATAACCAGGCAAGGGGCAAACAAACCCACTAATACTTATAGGGTCTACCTCTGCAAGTTTTCGCATACGCATAGATTGAATCTCTCTGCCCTGTTGAGAGAAATCCCAATTATTGTAAATCATTCGTACATCATCTGCATCCCAATAAGGAATAGAGAATTGCTTACCTAGTCGTTGTCCTAACCAAGTCTTACCTGCTCCTGGCAATCCCATAATTAATAATTTCATCCTAAAAACTCCTCTAAACTTCCAGATTCTTTCTTTGCGTATTTTCCGATAAGCCTCTCTGACTTACCCATATTACCTATAGTTGCACATGATCTGTCTGTGTATGCAACTGTGGTAAATCGTTGTCCTGACCCATATATTGGTGTGACTCCATGAAGACTTTTACTGTCTGCAATACACACTGAATTGTCTGGTAAGTCAAGTCCTACACCCCAGCGTGGAAATGACAGATATGCACCTGTATATTCCCCTTGACGAAAGCAGCACATCGTGGTATACTCTACATCCTTACCATCAGAATGAATAGACATAGCCTTAGACTGCATAGCACTATACCGATTTGCACTGAGGGTTGTTATCATTCCTTGTCGATACTTTTCCTCTATAGTTTCCTCTGCAAATTTACTCTGCCGTAGATATATATCTGGGTTCGCTTTCTTCATTGCCTCTTCATGGTATATTGATAAGTCTTTTAGTTTGTGCCACATCTTCTCATTGGAGATATTAAGGGCTCCCGTGAACCGTCCTCGCTTTGCGCCAATCATAACTGAATTTATAGAATTTGCATATGCTATCATACCCCAGCCACCAGACTTAGTACGAGTATGGTAAGAGTTGGGTGAGCGAAGTTTATAGTGTTCTCCCTCTATCAGTCCCTTCTTCTTCATCTCTACAGGGTCTATAGGGCCTGCTGCATTTGCCCTCATGACTGATGTTTCCTCTATCGCATATAGTTCATTACGTATATCATCATTAGGAAATACATTGGTAATCACATAGGCAATGGGAACACCTTCTCCGTCAAGGGTGGAGTCTGGACGATATACTGCTGTGTCTTCAGTTACGTGAACAACTTCATTCAGATCGTCCTCTGTATAGAACTTACCATTCCACCTAGAGAATGTCTCTTTCTCACCTAGATCAATTTTTGCTGTTATGTGTTTCATTGTATGGCTCCAATACTTTTTCGTAGATAGATTCTGCAACATATTTCATCATGGGAGGGGCCACCATTAAACCAATTCGTGCAAGACGTTCGTTCAATGTACCCGTATTTACGTAATCTTCAGGCAGACCCATGATCCTTGTAGATTCTTTAACAGTATAACCACGATCCTCTTCTGGATGAAGATGGACTGCTAGACTCGTCTGTAATCCTTGTTCTGATAATGTATGTGATGCTTGATTCCAAGGAACCCTGCGAGACTGAAAGAATGATGTTTTCTTCTCTGGCACTTCCTTACCCCACTTCTTTCTATGTGCAATCACCTTATCATACCAAGGCCCAACTACATCATCACCTACTGATACAACTTTTGCAGGATTCTTAGTTAGTCGTTTGAGCCATTTATACTTTGCACTCTTCAACATAGACTCACGCAACTCATGGGCCTCAACACTATTCTCATTGTCTAGACGCAGATCACCAATGGCATCCTCTATTGTGGGTTCTTCATTTGCACCCTCTGGAAATAGAGATGAAATAAGCATCCACGGCATTTCTATATCATCCAGTACATCATTGCGTACTGATACTATGAAAACACGTTGACGTTTCTGTGGAACACCATAGTGTATTCCATTCAGTACCTTATATGTGGTGGTATATCCAAGTGCTTCGAAGTCTGTAACCATGCGATCAAGGTGTTGTTTTGCATAGTCCATAGTCAGGCCCTTGACGTTCTCGCATATAATAACCTTCGGCATCATCTCACCAGCAATTCGAATCATCTCCCATGTCAGGTCTTCGATGTTCTTCTGCTTCATACCATAAGCCATCTTCTCTTTATTCCAGCCCTTCTTCTTAGTACCAGACATACTAAAGGGTGGGCAAGGTGGACTACCATCAAGGATATCCAGTTCATATTTCTTGAGTCCTGTCATCTCCATAATCTGTTGGCCAGTGACATTTTTGATATCACCACAGATGTGTGGAGTTCCTGGCCAGTTCGCAAGATAGGTATCTACTGCGACTTGTTGAAACTCATTGACGAAACGTGCATCACCACCAGCCAGTTTATAACCGCATGATGAACCACCACCACCTGCAAAGAATGAAATGTATGAGAACCTTTTACGATCAGAAGATTCCTTGAGCTCGTCTAGCGTGTATCTATTATATCTCAATTAAAAAAGTCCTCCAGTGTTCCTTGTGTACCATAACTGTTATCAATCAACCAATTCATCTTTTCAGTAATGAATTTAAGAGGTTCAACGAAGCTCTTAGTGAATTGTACATCATAGTCTATTCTGTCTCTTATGTCAAGTTCCTTTGGAAAAGAAGTGATAAAAGAGAACGCACTGGACTGATATATGTTGGGTTGCTTCATGTTCACGAATCGAACCTTGTCTCCCTCTTGTATGAAGGGGAATTTACCAGACAGCTTGTTCTTCTTAATCAAAAAATTATATAACAGGGCTCCTTTGACATGCATAGGAGCTCCCTTACGAAATAAGCTAGACTCTCCAGCGAACTTCTTTACGCCATTACAACTACGGGGAAATGCGATCTCTTCTGGTGACAACAACATAAACTCTTCTCTAAACTCCTGTATAAAGGTATTTAGCATTTTCTCATCGCCGCCTATTATGATCTTGAGTGCTTCTTTGATCTTCTCTCTACAAGGTGCAGGCGTACTTGACTTGACTGCTTCGATACCCATAATCTTGAGTTTAGGCTCTTTGTACCTTACACCTTCACTATCCCAGACATTGAGGATGTAACGCTTTTTTGCTGTCCAGATTCCTTTATCAGCGATGACCTCTCTCGCCATGACCATCTTCTGGTCATATGCGTTCATTTCCTTAGCAAGTGCTTCATAGCTGTTATTGATAAAAGGTTCCAACTTCTCTTTTGCAATTGTATCCAAGAAATTGACGATCTTTTTAGTATCAGTTCCTTCCTTAAACACCTTATTAACCAACTTATCAAAAGTGATGTACACCGAATCTGTATCACTTGCAATAACGTAGTCAACTTTTGTGGTATTGAGTAGTTTGTTAAGATATACATTAAGGGCCTTTTCAATCCACCGTATAGATAACTGACCAGACGTTGTAATTGCAGTAGCGACCAAAAGATCGAAATACCTAAACCAATTATTCCCAATAGCACCATACGCCGAGTTAAGAGATATCTTCTTCGCCATCTGGATGTTGTTGTATCTTGAGATATCCTTGAGAAGAGACTTGTCCTTCGTGTTTTCATATTCTTGTTCAGCCTGTAACATAAGTTTTTTATATTTAACTCTGTCATTGTACATGTTCTCCATCAGCTCAGGCAGAAACCCTCGCTTGTCCTTACGAAAAAAAGCACCGTTTGGTGTCATGCAGTAAGGTGTTGTGTTCTTTACTTTAAGGTCTAGTATCTTATCAACCAAACCATCTACCTTTTTACAATTAGGTACTAGTGTCTCTGGTGATATGTTATATTGCATTATCAAGTGTGGATAAAGCGAGTTAAGGTCAAAAGACATAACCCAATTGTGCATACCCACTTGAGGGTCTTTTACATAAGCACCCTCAAACTGCTCTGGTTTCTCTTGAGAAATCTTCTGAGGTATGACTATCTTCTGTTCTCTCAGATGGTTGTATATGACTACATCCCAGTACCTAACAGAACCTAGAACATCGGTATAGTTTACCTTACCATCATATGCCATCGTAAGACATAGCTCGATCAGTTTCATCTTGTCTTCAAGCTTGTCAACAATCTCAACGTCCTGTATATTGTATTCGATAAACGATTGGAAATCTTTTTGATACCACTCACTAAACGTGTCGTATGGATTACCATCCTTACTCTCGCCCAGTTCTACCTTTGCAATGTGGTCTAGTCGATAGGACTCCTGTGCAGAATATGTAAACTTGCGATACAGGTCAAAGTAATCAAGTGCAGCAACACCCTGTATGTTATAAGTCTGATGGTTGCGTCCAAGCTTGTAAACATCTCTCTCTTGAACACTTCCCCAAGGAGATAGACGTTTCAGTTCATCCTCACCAAACAGATGAATGATACGATTACAGATATATGGAATATCAAAGAATTCAGAATTCCATCCCGTAATCACATCTGGTTGATGCTTCTCCCAGAAGATAAGAAACTCTTTAAACAGATGTACTTCACTCTCACACTCAACATAGGTAACGTCTTCACGATCTGTTTCGAACTTACCAATACCCCACACCACGATCTTTTTGTTCTGGTGATTCTTGATTGTGATCGATAACATTTCTTGTTCTGCTAACTGGGGATCAGGGAACCCGTTTTCTGAACGGCACTCAATATCTATTGTTACAATCAGTAATTGATCGATGTCCCAATTAACTACACCTTTGTAGGTATCTGAAATATAACAATAAGGGTATTGTGTATTACCATACACTAACTCTGGTTGGCTCTTGTGAGACTCAATCCATTCCTTTGCAGCCTTAATGTTATGAAATTGTGTAGGTAGTACATGACTACCATCAAGTGTCTTGTATCCTGTCTCTTGTTGTACAGGGGAAAACAGAGTAGGCGAATACTTCACCTTAGAATTCATGCGTTGGCCATCCCTGACCTCACGAACCAATAAACTATTTCCCCACTGTATTACATTCGTATAAAAATTCATAGAAGTATCTTACACCTTTTTTACTGTAAAGTCAATGCCCAATCTCTTTTTATCTGACATAATTTCAGATGCGTGATGTGTGATACGTGGATCAAATACAATAAATGTACAAGGCAAACATGGTATCGCTTGATCTCCATGCATGAACAGGCCACCATCCTGTGAACTCCAATCACTGTTAAGTACACCAAATATCTTGATATAGTCAGTTTGATCATTATGATCTGTATGTGGATTGTCTAACCTATAACGATCCTTGAGTCCGATACCACAGTACGACACATCAGGAAGAAATAAGTCTTGCCGAATACCATACAGGTGTATCAGCAATCCCATCGCAAGACCAGCGAGAAGAGGTTGCTTAACCTCATTCTCTATGATATCCATCTTTAGATGTTTATCAGTACTATTGTTAGGATACCTCATATGCCATGTATCAGCCTGCATTGCATGATGCTTGAGTGTATCAAGATAGAATGGAGTACATGCGTTCTCAATCACTTCCAACATCTTCGGACTCCTCTACTTCTTCTGACTGACCATACTTAAATTCTTTGGCAGCTGCATCATCCAACTTCTTCATGATATCCTCAGTGAAAAAGGTAGTCGGATCAGCAAGTATAGACTTACCAAACTGCTTACTACCATCAGGCATTTCGTATCGTGTGGACACCTTCTTGAATACACCATACTTCTCAGCCAGTTCCAACAGACCATAGTAACGATCTAGTCCCTTGTCATACGTGAGTCGTACATCAACCATCTTATTCTCTATAGTCAATCGTGACTTATGGTTCTTACAGTGAATGATGTTACCAACAACCTCAGTACCGTCCTTCTCTTTCTTCTTGGAAAGATACACGATAGACGATGCGGCATACTTGAGTCCAGAACCACCACCCATCTCTTTAGTGGAGAATAGACCCATGCTCTCGTATGTGTGGTTGGTGACAACCATAGGAACCTTTGCCCTACCTAGTTTTAGAGTGAGTACCCTAAATGCAGCCTTGAGTACTTGGGCACGTGTCATGTCACGTGTCTCTTTACCATCAGAAGTATCTTCTATCTCTTTTGTAGTTGATAACATACCAAGTGAGTCAAGACACAGAAACAGAGGTTTACGTTCTGATTCATCCTGTGCAAGATAAGAGTCTAGTATCTGTAGTGTTTGATGACGAAACTCTTGGACTGTGGTAACAGGCATCACAATCAATCTTTGAGCATCAATACCACGATCCTCAATCATGCTCTTTGTGATAGCACTTTCTGATTCGAAATATATCACGCCTGCATCAGGGTCTTTGTCTAGAAAGTTCTTGACTATACCCATCAGGAAGTATGTCTTACCTGTTGCACTCTCGCCTGCAATAGCAGTAATTTTGTTTGATGGCATCCCACCATAAACAGAACCACTCAATAGTGCATTGAAGATATAGGAACCAGTGTCAATAAACGTATCTACATCTCCAGCCTCCACACCATCACTCGCAAGTGATGCGTATTCATTATCAATCTCTTTCATTATTTTATTTAGAAAATCAGTCATATTTACTCCTTCATATTTTCCGTGGGGGCATACTGGAAATGTTACCCTTCCAACAAAATCCTTCTGTGGCTCGATAGTTCCACATTATAATTGGTAATAGTTCTTTGCATGTACCCATAGACATTGCACCATATGTATTCTGTACATCTATCGTTACCGTTGAACCTAGTATTTGCATTGTTATAAGAATTACAATCATACCTTGAACCCACCAAAATCTGTATTATCAAATACTGGTTCACTGAACGCATCTGGTACATCGCCGGATTGATTTGCATCCTGTAGTGTGTCCTGTTCACTCAACTTGACATCAAAGAGTCGCATCTTTGCACGATCAATACCAATCACGAATCTCTTGTTCACAGTAGGGTCATTATACCGATTCTTCAACTGCTTAACTGCGATCTGATTTAGAGCATCAAGCTCTTCGTTACTAATGAGCGCAAACATGAGGTCAGCCGTAGCAGGCAGACCAAAACTCTCACTCGTATCTTCAAGGCCAACGTCACTATTCGAAAATCCTGATCTAGTGGTCTGTGTTGCAGACATAATCGGGACGTTTGTCTCAACAGCGAGTCCCCTAAGTTCCTCTGCAATCGACTTAACCATAGTATATGAGTTGACATTGGTGACTCCCTTAATTCTAGATGACGTACATATATTCAGATAGTCGATGAATATGATATCTGGTTTGAAACTCTTCTTGATTGCAAGTTCCTTGATCAGTCCACGAAAATGATTAGAGTGAGCTGATGCAGTAGGATATTCTTTGACAATGAGTTGTCCAGTGGTATTCTTGATGATCTTATCTATCTTACGTTCAAACATCTGTTTAGGTAGATCATGCAAGTCTTCCATAGACACGTTCATCAGATTCGCATCGATACGTTCTGCAATGCGTTCCTCTGCCATCTCTAGTGTGATATAAAGTACATTCTTACCTTGATTCATACAGTTAGCAGCAACATGACACATGAACAGCGACTTACCGACACCTGTACCAGCAAGTGCAATGTTCAGAGTCTTAGGTGGTAGTCCACCCTTTGTTATCTTGTTAAAGAACTCCAGATCAAATGGTATCTTCTCTTCTACGGTATGGTAATATTCATATCGTTCTGCACTATCAAGTAAGTAATCGTGCCCAACCCTATTATCAAAACCCACAGCCAGGGCATCTGTGAGGATGCTCGGAATAGCATCTGCACCTCTATTTTTGTCCTTTCCATCAATGATGGAAATACCTTCAACAATCGCATTATATACTGCCTTATCTTTACAGAATTTCTCTGTCGTTTCAATTAACCAATCTGCATTAACATCAGTGTCTACAGATAGTTCCTTCACGACTGTTAACACCCTCTTGATGTCATCCTCATTGAGATCACGCCGTGTGTCAATCTCAATCTCCAATGTGTCCTTTGTGGGGAGCGCATTGTATCTCTCTACGAACTTTTGTATCTCTTCAAAGACAGTGCGTTCTGTCCTGTCACCAAAATACACACTCTTCATATGAGGCATCACCTTACGTGCATAGTCCTCATTAGTAAGTAGTTGGCCTAGCGTTGTTCGTTCAATGGTTTGTGTCATAGATTGCCTTCCGTAATCTGGGATAATTATAGCCCGTAATTATCAAATCAGTTATATTCTTTTGTCCTATTTCACTAGGATGTACATTGGCCACATTAATAAAGTTCTCTTCACCCATGTCATATAACTTACTCGCACAAGAGAAACCATCTAGGGGTTTCCACATTGGCCACCCGATAAAGTCTGATGGATCAAACATTTCATAATACTGACTTTTGAGTAGAGACTTGCAGAATTTATTCTCATACTCGCTCCTGCATGGTGGCATACCCATGACCATGCGATATGGTATATTTAGATTTTCCAATATGCTCTGTGCATTGTAGAAGATTCTAAGTGATCTGTTCAACATTGCATCCATAGATATAAGACTGTTCTTATTCAACACCTCTTGTACCTCTAGTTGTTTCTTCCTGTGCTGATCATTTTTTGACCCAGCAGTAATGTTGATCTTGAACCAATCTTTCTTAGTAGATATGATACCTGTTTTTAAATACTGTTCGAATCCTATTCGCATAAACTCTGACCACATGATGACAACAAGGCCCACATCTTTAGGTTTGTTAGACATTACATCAGTAAACATACTACCTATGATATCGTTACCTATACCCAATGATGAGTGGTTCTCTAGTTTCATACCAAGATGTTCTGCAAGCAAAGTGGGCCAGAATGAAAATGGTTCTGTAAATTTGCCATCATTATCTCTAAGAGAATCTTTTAGTGTAGGGTCTTTCATAGTAGCAGTTATATAACTCTCATCTGTATAGCTGCACCCGAATGTCAATAGTTTTTTCATGTATTCTTCCTTGCGAGAAATGTGAAAAACCCTGGCCAATATGTGTCATTACTTAAATGCTCTGCCCCTACTTGATATAGGGACTCCTCATCCTCTGGTACATCACTTGTCACTAGAGTCATATCACACTCTTCAAGCACCTGTACCATCTCTTTCATTGTATGTTGTGATTCATGTGGATGTAGCACTTGATCTCTAAACCATGAACGTGCATGTGTTTCATCATCAAACCTTGAATCTAGTTCACGATATCTTTGATATAGAGTTTCTTCCATGACACCAAGCGACATCATATTATTGAAATGATCAAGAAATGGTTTTCGTCCATGTTTGTGATACAATCCTATAAACACATGGCCGCCTGGTTTAACCATCTCATTACAAATTCTCTTTACACCACCAACGCAATCGTTAGTATGATGGAGTACACCAAGAGAAACCACAAGATCAACTAGTGCTGATGGTTTCCATTCGAATAGATCAGCACACTCAAAATCAACCTCAGTGTCCATATATTCACTAATGTCCTGAGCCCGATCTATTACCACTGGATTAAAATCTATAGCTTGTACTGTACTGTTATCATGAAATGCAAGACTATTACTTAACCATCCTACGCCGCAACCAATCTCTATAGCAGTATCCTTAACTATCGGTTTTAGTTGTGGATAATGCTCAGATATGGATTTATCCACAATAGTCATTACATGATCACTAACGGAGTCTCTCATATTAAATGGTAGTTCCTTATAGAAATCTAATACTTTATCGTTAGCCTGGGTAGACATCATCACCATACTTTTTCTTCTTTCGAAACCTCCAGAAGAATAATTTAACTCTCAATAGAATTTTCTTCAAAATTTACTTTTCCTCCTTGTAGTTGATCGTCTAAGATATCAACTAAAATATCGCCAATTAGATTATTAAAATCTTCATTAAAAAACTCTTTAGGGAGTGAATTATTATCTACTATATCATAATGAAACGATAAAGGCAAGTCACTTTTTGTTTTCATTTCCTCTGGATCAGGTACAGAAACTTTGCCATATTTGTATATAACTCCTTGAAACCTACCAGCATCATGTGTAAGTCCAATACATTGTGTCTCATCGTTATTATTAGTTACAAATTTATAACTATCTTTAATGTTCTTCGCCATATAACATATTCTCCTTATAAGTGTCGTAAATATATTGTTTGTTGTCTTTAATCATAACATCACCAAATGTGTTCTATCTGGGCCTGCATTGACAAATGTATGTGGTTGTGTAGTGTCCACCTCATACAGATAACCATCTGCTGGTATATGAAAAAACTCCTTATGTTCTGGCCAGAAGAAATAT
>Ga0209709_10000830_pt1 | contig 29162 bp, 20 predicted proteins | sample ArcticOcean_MG_C_2_FD_187435 | JGI IMG/M metagenome (GOLD analysis project Ga0209709, IMG submission 187435) | Marine microbial communities from western Arctic Ocean - ArcticOcean_MG_CB4_136 (SPAdes) (version 2) | ecosystem: Environmental > Aquatic > Marine > Oceanic | place: Arctic Ocean... | reverse complement strand
TTGCACCTACACCAAAAGTTTTGGTGTCGTTCGCATTCCCGGAATACATTCCACCTGGAATGGTAGCAGTGCGATAGAAATCGTTTTCAGCAACCAACATGTCCACTGCGGAACCGGTGACATTGACAAGGACACTATCACAAGAGGTGGTTGCTTCTTTGATCGAACCACTTGGGTGTCCAACGGTAAAGACCATTGCGTCAATTTTATTATCACAAAGGGCCATGGATTGCTCGGATGATTTCAACTCTGAGGTCAATGCAAAATCGGACATTTTCCAGCCCAAAGCATCCATCAAGACTTCCATCGTTCCCCGCTGTCCCGAACCAGGATTGCCCACATTGACTCGTTTCCCTTTGAGATCGCCAAAATTTCGGATTCCGGAATCGACTCTGGCCACTACTGTAAAGGGTTCAGGATGTACGGAGAAAATTGCACGTAATTCCCTATTCGCTCCTTTGTCTTTAAATTTACTTGATCCATGATAGGCATGATACTGCCAGTCAGACTGTGCAACACCCATATCGAGATCTCCGGCACGGATGGTATTGAGGTTAAAAACAGAACCTCCGGTACTTTCCGTGGAACAGCGGATACCGTGTTCCTTACGTTTCTTGTTGACCAGTCGACAGATTGCTCCACCGGTAGGATAATAAACACCCGTCACTCCACCGGTTCCGATGGTGACGAACTTTTGCTCCGCCCAGACGGGAACGCCGATAGTCAACGCCAGTGCAGTTACCGCCAGCCACTTTATTACTTTTTGCATAATTTCACTCAAAAGAGGATTACAAAACAGAAAACCGCATACCTGTGGACAAAGACCATTCTTTGCTCACTACTGCTTTCCAGCCAATTAGAACCACAATGTCCATTCTCAACGAACTCACATCCGATTCCGCAACAGTGTCCCCTCCGTTTCCGGATCATTAACACCGAAGAATTAAAATGTACTATACTCCCTTAATTTGAGTCTAGAAAGTAACGTCCATTTAATCTTCCAAAACAGATTACACTTATGAAATGTAAATATCAAACACTTTTTTGCTGTTATTACGGAACAGTTCCAATTGTTACGGACTACCTGTGAACATAAATACCGTTTCAACTGAATCTTGTTTACTTGGCCATATTTGCTGAACCAATTCCAACATTTCATCAACTAGATCAAGTAATTGACAAGTGGGTTTGAGTTTTTTTAATTTAACTTTCAATTGCCGCATAACATGCGTATTCCAGCAACATAGAATCATAATTTTTAAACTGATTCAAAATACGTTGCAAATCATTTCCCAGCTTTTATCCGCTCAAAACGTCTTTTTCTATTTGAATTGAAAGTGGTTGTGCGATGCGTTGCCTGATCGGGAGTCCGTGCTTAGCAAATAGTTTCCGGAAAATTCAACTCCGAACTGTAAATTCAGGTTTTTTTCAGGCAAATGTACCAATTCCATATGCCCCATTTAAGGTTTTACCTGTTTCAAAACGTGTCATATCATACATTTGAATTGGAACACGCGGTTCATTACCAAGGACTTGTTGCGCTAAAGATTCTCCGACCGTGGGCGCCAGTTTGAAACCATGACCGCTGAAACCTACTGCTACATGAACTCCTTCAAGGTCTGGAACAGGACCAATGATGGGGTTCCAATCCGGAGGAATGTCATACGGTCCTGTCCAACTCCGCACCAGTTTTGCATCGGCAAAGTCAGGCATACGATTTGCCATGCGTTTACCAATTCGTTCAATATGCTCCATTTCCACTTCGTCTGTCATCTCATCTATGTAAGTTACAGCGTCGCCTTGATCACCAGTACCGACTAAAACCACACCACCGGAGTCAGGTCGAAAGTAAATTTTTTCCGGAGTCAATAAATCTTTCACAATCGGCCAGTCTTTTTCATATGGCTGGTCTATTTTCAGAGTCAGCACTTTGTGTTTTCTGATTTCATAAGGAAATTCAACTTCAATCATTTTTCCCAAAGAATGAGTCCAGGGTCCGGCGGCCAAAATTAATACAGGTGTTTCAAAATCAAACTGCGGCGTCTCGATGATTTTGTTTGAACCGTTGATTCTAATCCCATTTACAGGAGTATCTGTAAAAATAGTCACTCCTAAATCTTTTGCACGCTGTGCGTATGCCGAAGTGGTCAGGTAAGGATCACAGTAACCTGATCTTGATTCAAAGCCAATTACATCCACATCTTCGAACTGCAGTAAAGGGTGAAGCTTCCCTGCTTCTGCAGGAGTCAGGATTTGTGTCTCACTACCGTATTTATTCTGAGTGGAGAAGACACTCTCCATCAGTGGCCGATGTTTTTCCGGTCCTAAAACAATTTGACCGGTACATGTAAATCCTGGATCACCACCAATTATCTGATCAAAGTTTTCAAAAATTTTTACACTTTCTACTGCATGGTGCACATTGGCTTCAATCGAATAATGACTGCGGGAAATCGCACAGGACTTGGATGTACCACCTGAGCAGATTTCACCCTTTTCCAAAATAACCACGTTTTTAGCACCTTGATTGGCCAAATTGTATGCAATGCTACAACCAATGATTCCACCACCGATAATGATATAATCTGCTGTCTGCTTTTGATTCATTTTGTGTTTTAGTCGCTATAATATAATTTGTGAGATTAGAAGATTAAACAAATCTAATCATCCAGACGAAAGTCAGTCTGTATTTTAAAGTTCAATCTGATTAAAAGTATTAAGTGATTTTAGAATATTGTAGCAAAATATTTACAATATTTGGCTTAAAAATTCTTTAGTACGAGGGTCTTTTGCTTTTTTGAAGAATGTCGCCGGCGGTCCGTGTTCCACAATAACCCCCCGATCAGTGAAATAGATATGATCAGCCAACTCACGGGCAAATCCCATTTCGTGAGTTACCAGAATACAAGTCATTCCTTCGGAGGCTAGATCCTGAATCGTGACTAACACTTCTTTGACCGTTTCCGGATCAAGAGCGGCTGTCACTTCGTCAAACAGCATTACATCCGGATTCATGGCCAGTGAACGTGCAATCGCGACACGCTGCTGCTGCCCTCCTGACAGTTCACCAGGATAAGTGTGTTTTTTGTCATCAAGTCGAACCTTGCTGACCAGTGCTTCTGCTTTGGCGAGTACTTCCTCTTTGGACTCCTTCAATACCAGCATTGGAGCCATCATGATATTTTCCAGTGCGGTCTTGTGCGGAAAGAGGTTGTACTGTTGGAAAACCATCCCCACATTTTTGCGTAATTCAAGTTTGTTCAGATCTGGGTCATTAACTTCCAGGCCATGAACTTTAATGGAACCTGAATTAATATCGTTAAGTGCGTTTATGCAGCGAATCAGCGTTGATTTTCCGGAACCTGAAGGACCAATAATACAAATCACTTCTCCCTTCATCACGTCAAAGCTGATTCCCTTAAGCACTTCCAACTCTCCGAAAGATTTGTAGACATCTTTTACGGAAACTATCGGCTGTTCCGGTGTCCAGTTGTTTGTTGTCATATCAATCTCTTATAATCTAACAGAATATCGTTCTTCAAGTTTCAATGTCCAACGTGCAATTGGATAACAATACGCAAAGAAAAGGAAAAGCGCGAATCCAAAAAAAGGAATTAATAACTCCGGATGATTGTCTTCGGCTTCCATAGCCTGTCGTGAAAGTGTGACTATTTCCTCCACACCAAGCAAGGACACCAGAGGGGTGGCCATTGTCAAAATCGCATACCAGTTCATCCACGGAGGAATCATCCGTTTGAAGCATTGCGGTAGAATAATTTGCCATATTGTCTGCGAACGACTGAATGCCAAAGATTCAGCAGATTCCCATTGCCCAGTGGGAACGGACTGCACCGCGCCCCTGACTACCTCAGAAATATTGGCCATAATAGGTAGCGAAAGGCCAAAAACAGCCTTCATCCAGTCTGGAATCGGAATGATAGTGTCTCCTATTTCGATTTCAAAAGGGAAGGTCAGCATCACAATAAACAACAGTACCAACCAGGGTGAATTGCGGAAAAGCTGGGTGGTAAACCAGGAAAATTTTCGTACCGGTGACAAAAGCGAAATCTGACCCAAACCAAGCAGTACTCCTGTTGCAGTACCAATCAGCATCGTAAAGAAACTGATCAATAAATTCATCACGAATCCACTGCCGACAACAAACGGCAACCAGCGCCAAAGTGTGTAAAATGCATCCTCTAGTGTGAATTTTGACTGCGCCATAACCACCATTGGATAAAGGCTGACACACAAAAATATCACAAACAAAACCCACGGCGAAGAAGAAGCCAACCAACGACTGAAACGCAAATCTTCCGGTTTTCCTGCAGAGTGCCCTTGATACGGCAATAATACTGGCAAATCGCTTTGCTGTGAGTTGGGGGAAATTCCCGGAATGTGTTTTAAATAACCGAACATTGTTTTTTAACTCGAATAAATTTAAATTAAAATATTGAAATAACAATCATTTATTTACGTGATTCAAGTCCTTTTGGATCGTAAGGCGCATCCAGTGAAACTTGAGCGGGAAAGTGCCTACAAGCAATTTCAACCTCAAAATTACCAGTGTTGAGCATTGTGTCCAGTTTCGTTTCCACCCAACCGATGTAACCCATCATCACGGCGCAACCAAGTGTATGCCCAAAAGTTCCGGAAGTGGTACGCCCAACTAACTTGTTATTCCACCAAATCGGTTCTCCACCGTGCGGGAATGCTTCTGAATCGGCGACGGTGAGCATCACCAAATGGCGGGTGTCTCCTTCCGTTTTCTGCTTTAACAGTGCTTCCTTTCCGATAAATAATTCCGGTTTATTGAATTTCACCGTAAACTCAAGTCCGGCTTGCAATGGTGTATCGTCCGGCCCGATTTCATGCCCCCACGCACAATAACCCTTTTCGATGCGTAAGGAACTGAGTGCCTCGATCCCAGCAAGTTTTAACCCTAAATCATCACCAACCGTGCTTAGTACGTCAAAAACCGGAAGTGCAGATTCGCTCGGAATATACAATTCCCAGCCCAACTCTCCAACGTATGATAAACGAGCTGCACGAACCATCGCCGGACCAACCTCAATGGTGCGGTGTGTGTAATACGGGAAACCGTAGTTTGAAAAATCGTCTAAACTGACACGACTCAATAACTTTCGTGAATTTGGACCCGCAATGCTGATTACTGCATAAGCTCCGGTAACGTCGGTAATGGTGACAAACTCGTCCGGATTGAGGTTTCTAAGAATCCAGTCTTTGTCGCGCACCGGTTGTTCGGTTCCGGTGACGAGCAAAAAACTATCCGCATCTAAGCGCATCAAAGTTAAATCACTTTCGTAACAGCCATGCTTGTTGAGCATGGCTGTATAAACAACTCGGCTGTCTGCTTTGGAAATGTCGTTGGCACATAATCTTTGTAGAACAGATTCCGCGTCACGTCCCTGCACCAGCAATTTCCCAAAAGTAGATTGGTCAAATAAAACAACAGCTTCTCTTGCCGCCCGATGTTCTTCCGCATGAAGTGATTGCCACCCGGGTTTCTCAAAACTCAACTCCGGTGCAGTCGGTTTGTTTTCCGGATTGAACCAGCGAGGCCGTTCCCAACCCATCCGTTCCGCAAATTCTGCTCCAGCAGATTCAAGCCTAGAATGCAAAGGACTCAACCTCAAGTTGCGAGAAGATTGATGCTGTCGTCCGGGAAAACTGACCGCGTAATGTAAAGAAAGTGTTTCCGGAGATCGTTCACGGAGCGTCCTTAATGTGTTTTGTGCTGGAACAAAACGCCGGATATCAACTGACCAAAGATCCATCGAAGGCTCTCCGTCCATAATCCATTCAGCAAGTGCTTGACCGGCACCCCCCCCACTGGCAATTCCTACTGAACACATTCCGCAACCAAGAAAGAACCCACGTAATTCAGGAGATTCTCCCAACAAAAAGCGGTCATCCGGAGTAAAACTTTCTGGGCCGTTGATTAACATTTTTACACCGGTTTGCTCCAATTCAGGAATACGGTGAATGGCGTTAATAATTATCGGTTCGATATGATCCCAATCTTCTGGAAGTAAATCGAAGACAAAATTTTCTGGCAGTTGCTCTAGATCAAGCGCTTTTCCTTTTGGTTCGAAGCAGCCGACCAGTAATCCGCCTCCTTCATCGCGGAGATATATATGGCCGTCGTGGTCGCTGAGTGTTGGCAGAGGAGATGTTATGGAGTCCATCAGTTCGGTGAGCAAATAGAAATGCTCGCATGCATGAAGTGGTGCGGTTACCCCGACCATGGCGGCAATGCTGCGACCCCAAATTCCTGCACAGTTTACGACAGTTTCACAAGTAATTTCACCTTGTTCTGTCTGAACGGCCGAAACCCTTCCATTTTTGGTACGTATTCCGGCAACGCGTGTATCTTCATAAACTTGTAGTCCTTTTGACTTAGCACCTTTGATAAGTGCGGCACAAATGTCACTCGGACCAACCCTTCCATCGGAGGGTGAATAAACTGCACCGATGAGATCATTTGTGCGCATCAAAGGCCATTTTTCAGAGGCTTCTTTCACTGATATTTCTTCTGCACCGATTCCGAAAGCCTTTGATAGTGATACCTGTCTACGGATGTGAGTAAGACGATCTGAGTTTGTGGCGATACTTAGGCTACCGCTCTGTTGCCAGCCAGTTGCCTGACCTGTCTCATCTTCCAGCGAGGAATATAGTTTAACACTATTTTGTACAAGCTTTGTGAGGCTTTCCGTGGAACGAAGTTGCCTGACCTGAGCTGCAGAATGCCACGTTGTTCCACTAGTTAATTTCGCTCGTTCTAGCAAAACAACATCTTTGCAACCGTTTTTCATTAGGTGATAGGCCGTGCTGCAACCCATGATCCCACCACCAATAATTACGATTTGAGCCTGTTTCGGAAAGTCGTTTCTCATTGAAAAAGAGGAACAGCCTTAGAGAATATTTTGCTTATTGACTTTCGTAAATCATTTAATTGAAACATTTAACCTCCGTAACCAGGTATTCGAACCGTGCGTTCCCAGCGGTGTATTCCGAAAACTAAAATTGCCACCAAAGTGATATAAACAACAAACAACAAGAGCATTGAAGCGTTCATGGCAGTCGAATAGTCATTATAAATACTCACCATCTGGTATAGCAGTTCCGGAACCGCAATCGCCATGGCCTGTGTCGTAGTTTTGACAAGGTTCACCAAATTGTTGTTCAATGCAGGTAAACTTACACGGAAAGCCAGCGGTAACACAATATAACGATAAGTTTGAAGATGACTGAATCCCAGAGATTCAGCAGCTTCTTTGGTGGATTCAGGAACTGCTTCAATTCCAGCCCGAAAAATTTCTACATTAAATGCACCTGCAAAAAAAGAAAGTGAAATGATGGCCCAAGCCACGTTTGAGATAATAGGGATTTCCAGCCAGCCATCTGGTGAATATGTTGGAGTGAACTGCCCCAGTGCAAAGTAGAAAAACAATAATTGAATCAGTGGTGGTGTGTTACGGAAAAATTGGATATATCCTTGAACCAGAATACGTAACAAGCGGTTAGGCTGATTTTGCATCCATGCACCGACCACTCCTATGACAACACTTAAAATTACACAAATCACTGCAAGCTCAAGGGTCATCCAAAATCCTTCCATGACACGATCTGCCTGACCAGAATCATAGAAGAAAATGAAATTCCATTTTGGATCGTTTTTGTAGAGTTCCAAAAAGAAAATACGAATAAATTCAGGCATTCTTAAAAGTAATTTGGGGAATAGTGGTAGCGGCTGGAACTCTTTTAATTAGAGACCAGCCGCTGAATAGAAAGAGAAAAGCGCAGACAGTACGCTTAGATATAAAATGCAAACCGTTCAAAAATAAGTCTGCTTTTTAAATCATTTGCCTTCCAACCAATCTTTGTTACGAAACTTTTGGATGACAAGATAATTGGTCGCTTGGATACCGTGCTTTTTCTCCAGTTCGATCAAACGGCCGGATTGATGCCAGTTGTACGTCATACCGGTCAAGAAATTACCAAAGACACAACTAAGCTCCTCCAAAGGTACAGCGAGTCCCCAGGGGTTGTCGTCTTCGGAAGTTAAAGGCATTTCAAACTCATCCCAATTTCCGGAAGACAAATCCGACATAATGGAAGAATCGTCATACACCCAGGCAACACACTTTTTGTCACGCAGTGCCTGTTTTGCTTCAGCGTTTCCTGTGAAAGCTGTGATTTTAGCACCGTAACGTTCAGCTACTACTTTATTATAAAAGGCCCCCTGCTTACCGCAAACCGGCTTTCCGCGTAGGTCTTCCCATGAAGTCAAGCCCAGAGCTTTCGGTGACATGATATTGGTTCCTGAAGTATAATAATTCGGCTGAGTAATTCCGACAATTTTACGACGATCTGCACGATCTGACATGGTGGCGATCATCAAGTCGATTTTACCCTGTTCCAGGAACTGCATTCTGTTCGAGGACTGTACCGGAACCATTTCCAGTTTTACGCCCATTGCTTCAGCAACATCCTTGGCCATATCAATTTCCATTCCAACCAGTCCACCGGAAGTATTACGATAGCCCCATGGTTTATAATCAGCTTTTACACCAACCACAATTTTTCCACGCTTCATCACTTTGTTCCATCTATCGTTTGTGCATTGACCAGCACTAGCCGCAGTGGAAACTAGGCTTAAAGCCAAAGTCGCCGACAACGTACCCAAAATCATTTTATTCAGTATTTTCATTCTATTCTCCAATAAGAGTTAAAAGATCTTTGCAGCACCATTGCGCAAAGATAAATTGCTACACAGAACGAAAATTCAAATACTGAAAACATCGTTATTGAAATTGTGTAACATCCTTGCACGCAAAGTTATAAGTTTATTAGCTGAACCTGTCAAGTACTTTTCATATATATCTTCACTAGTGTCCCAATAAGTTATCGAATAAATTCATTTGGAAAGAATCTTCAATGGCAATTGGAGTATTATTAGATTTATCAAGTAATGGGAACACAGGATAAATTAATTTAGCAGAAATCTGTTTAGATTATTATGATGAATCTGAAGGAACTCCATAAGATTTAGCTTGGGCTATTCTTTTAATTGAAAATGATTATGAATTAGATTATATATATAGTAATTCAAATGAATGGAGAAAAATAATTAGCGAAGAAATAAGAATAAAAGGACTATCTTTAAATTGGAATCTAGATTTGAAGTGTTTTTTAGCAATCTCTTAACAGACTCATAACCTATTATAAATATAGCATCATACCCCCCCTATCTAGAGTAGGACAATTGTTTGTCTTATTCGTACTCCTGGAATGTGGCAAATACGATTATGCATGATCAGAAAGCAGGTTGCTATGACATTTTATTATGGAAATCCTGAATTATAAATTAACCGTACAAAACAAACCCTATCATCTCCTGTGAGTAACTCTCACTAATTCTTCACAAGTCAGATAACCTCCACATCCCACCTCCACTACTACTACTCTTGAAATTAAATACTTTACACACTGCATCCTAAAATCTTACAAAATACTCAGAGTCACGTTAAGATTAAATTACCGCTCCGGAAGGAGCGCAAATATCAGGAATAATCATGACAAACATTAAAGATAATGTTTTTGGGTAACTGTCTTTCATTAGGAGGCATGAAACAAAAGCAGATAAAAGACTCAGAGGTTTTTTTAAATGATTATTTGTTTTGCCATGCCCGTTTGAGGATGAAAGAACTGAGAGAATTGAAGAGTGAGTGACCCCTTTGATTTGTAATGATGGGCACCTATATGGACACCAAACACTACAGTGTCTTGAATTCACAAACGAATACGCGAGTTCGATTCACTTGTCAGTGAAGTCCGGCCTGCAGGTCGGTAAATTGTTGTCAATGGTCACCATATTAAAGTGTAATTTAAAAACAATACTGAAACGTAATCTAAGTAATTCAAAAAGAAATGTGAGTGTGTTTCCAAACTTAAATTTACTTGTACACTCCAAAGATCAGATAGAAAATATTAGATTTATTTTTTAATCCAAATATCAACAGCCTCATCAATAACCACATTGCCTGCGTCAATTCTATAATATTTATAGCCAAATTCATTAAAAATACTTAGCCGGTTTTGAATACTAGATAATTCAGACTTTCAAGCCTTAAAAACAAAAAATCCCGCCAAAGTTATGTAGAAACAAACTCTGGCGGGATAATTTTAGCAAGCAAAATCAGCTTAAGATTAATTTAATTTCTTAAGATCTGACTCTTTTTGCTGACCAATCTCGATCATGCGAGATTTCTTTTCTTCAGGAACGATTCTTTCAAGACTAATGGTCAGCATACCATTAATCAAATTCGCTCCTTTAACTATCACGTCATCAGAAATAGTAAAACTCCGTGTAAATGCACGCTTGGCAATCCCACGATGCAAATATTCTCCTTCTTCCTGATCTGTTTTTGAACGTACAGTTAATACACCTTCTTTGAGCTCTGTTTCTAGATCCTCTTTGGAAAATCCAGCAACAGCCATTTCAATGGTGTACATATTTTCTTCGTCCTTACGAATATTGTATGGTGGAAAACCGCCCTGGTTTTCAGGCCTTTCAACATCTCCGAAAAGACGGTCAAACATTGAATCAAAGCCAACGGTAATCCCGAGAGCTTTATCAAAATCTGACGGTGTTATTGATGAGTAACGTGCTAAATGCAACATAATACCTCCTTATATAAGCAAGGTGTTAACAGAAATACCTCCAATCCATAGCACTAGACCTGGAGGTGGTTGAAGGGGCTACCGTAATAGTCAGCCCCGGACTCGGCTTCTCTCACTTTTCACTAAGTTAGAGAACCGAAATTGAAAAACTATTTAACGGATTATTCCAGTGCCTAAGTATATTTTTAAAAATCAAGCTCCATTTTTTAGAAATTCCTGTGAATTAAACCATTTTCTGTAAAGTTAAGGCACTCAAAAGATGGACTGTGGACATCTCTGAGTTTTTACGCCGTACTGCGTAGATATATGCATTATTCAAGGCTGATAGTGATTTTTTTGTAAATTTTTGGGTATCTATCATATCCATTATTCTTTTGAAAAAAATCTATCTAGCACTCACTATACTAGAGTGCTAACAAAACTTCAAGTGAAATTTAAATAAATAATAAATGTTTTCCAAAGAAAATAATTATGAACTTTATTTATTTTTGTTCATTACTTTTTTTGTAATAAAAAGCAAAATATCAAAAAAAATAAACAAATCAGAGGTATGGAATAAACTAAAATAAATAGTCTTCAAGTCAGCACAAAAATATTTAAAAAAAATATTTTTTTTATAATTACTGCTTGAAATCTATTTGGAAAGTCTGTATCTTTTGAGGCTACACCCCGGTGTGAATATGGAGCAAATCCCAGGTCATGCTAGGCTAAGGATTTAAATTCGTGAATTTGTAAAAGGATTCAAGTGGCGGAGCCACTCTCCGGGGTCTTACTAAATATGAGCAACAAGTGTGCCTTGCCCCTTCCACAATGCTTTCTTGTAATTTCTCCCTTTATTAATTTCTTATTTGTTGCTAAAATTACCTCTTTCATATTTTCCATACGAATTATATTTAGCTCATAGATTTTTCTACCATTCTTCCCAAGAAAAGAATGGTATTTATGTGACTATCATTTTTTTCACTGACACAGATGGCCAAGTTGTATTTTTACTATTCTGCAATGAATGCAGGAAAAACCACGACTCTCCTTCAGTCAGCATATAATTATAGTGAGCGTGGAATGAAAACATTGGTACTTAAGCCAAAAGTTGATGATCGTTACAACCCCGACAGGATCCGTTCACGAATTGGACTTGAGTCGGATGCAGCCAGTTTTGAGTCAGAAGATGATTTACTTGCTCTGACAGAGAAAATTGACAAAAAAACTCCATTGAGCTGTATTTTGCTTGATGAAGCTCAATTTTTGACAAAAACCCAGGTTTATGCCTTAGGAGAGATTGTTGATAAATTTGGAATCCCTGTACTGGCCTATGGTTTGCGTACTGATTTTAAGGGAGAGCTTTTTGAAGGAAGTTTGCATTTACTTGCGTGGGCAGACGAACTGGTGGAAATAAAGACTATCTGTCACTGTGGTAAAAAAGCGAACATGGTACTTCGTCTTGATGAGAATGGAGAGCCATTAAAGTCCGGTGAGCAAATACAGATCGGTGGAAACGACAGCTATGTTTCAGTTTGCAGAAAACATTATAAGTCAGCAGGAACCTGAATAATTCTGAACTGATACCCCTTATTTCTGTAACTATTTATGTATACAGATTTCAGGGGAAACTCATTATCAATTAGTAATTACAAAATATTTTAATATTCCTTTTCACAAAAAAAATAAATTTGAAAAATGTTGCGATTGCCGGTGCAACCGGTGCTGTTGGTGCGGAATTTCTTAAACTTTTGGAACTCCGTAAATTTCCTATTAACAATTTAAAACTGCTTGCTTCCGAACGTTCCGTTGGAAAGAAACTTGAGTTTTGTGGTGAACATATCACTGTTGAAGAACTGACGAAAAACTCCTTTCAAGGAGTAGATTTGGTGTTTTTTTCTGCTGGAAAAGAGCGCAGCAAAGAATTTATACCTCATGCAGTTGATGCCGGTGCAGTAGTGATTGACAACAGTAGTGCTTTCCGATTACATCCGGATGTACCTCTTGTTGTTCCAGAAATCAACCCGCAAATGGTGTTCAAACACAAAGGCATAATTGCTAATCCAAATTGCTCCACAATCCAAATGGTTGTTGCGCTCAACCCTCTGCACCAGGCCGCAACTATTAAACGAGTGGTGGTTTCTACCTATCAATCCACTTCCGGAGCAGGTTCAAAAGGCATGAGAGAATTACTCAATCAGACTCAAGCCTGGTTAAATGATAAGCCCTTGGAAGTTTCGGCATTTCCGACACAAATTGCCTTCAACCTCTTTCCCCATGTAGACGTTTTTCTCGAAAACGGGTACACAAGGGAAGAAATGAAAATGGTCAATGAAACACATAAGATTATGGATGCTCCAGAAATTGGTATTTCTGCAACTTGTGTCAGAGTTCCTGTCCTACGAGCGCATTCAGAAGCAGTTTGGATCGAAACAGAACAAAAGTTGTCTCGGGAAGATGCGCGTGAAATTCTAAAAAAAGCTCCAGGGATAATAGTCAAGGATGAACCAGTTGACGGAGGTTACCCAACACCTTGGGAGGCAAGTGAAACATTTGAAACATTTGTAGGGCGTATACGTGAAGACTTTTCTCATCCTAAAGGACTTACATTTTGGGTAGTTGCCGATCAGCTAAACAAGGGGGCGGCTCTCAACTCTATTCAAATTGCAGAAGTTCTGACAACAGGTTAGATAACTTAGATGATTAAATAAATTTTACTCGCCTTTTTGCAACTTTAATTAAACTGGAATCCAAGAGAAATATTATGAGAGTATTCTTTCTCTTCAAAAGCATATTATTTATTTCAGCCTTAAGCTTCAATGCCACATTGGTTCCTGCTCAAGACAACAGACCCGCCATTGCCACTCTTTTACAAATTGAGGGAGGTGTAGAAGTTGTAACAGAAAAATCTCCAAAAGGCCGACGAGGGAGAGACGGAATGCTGTTGTTTTCCGGAAATAAAATCAGGACATCCGTAAAATCCAAAGCCACTGTTGTGTACAGAGATGGCTCCCATATTCGATTGTTTCAAAACTCAGAATTTTTATTGGATTTATCTGAAGAACAAAATACAAGCAGGCGTACTTTCAAATATCAGCTGACACTAAACAACGGTTCTCTGCGCGGACGTTTCAAAAAAGGTCTTCAACGAACCATAATTATTACGCCAACCGCTCTGATCCGCATCAAAGGCACTTCTGTAAGAATCGCCGAAAATAACAACAAGGTCACAGTTTCCCTGACAGAAGGTCAGGTAGAAGTCAGCAATCTCTCTTCCAGCACAATTATGAATGCCGGTCAGTGGATGCCTCAATTTGGGAGGACTGATGATTTGTCAAAAATAGTAGTTCCAATTCCTAATTTACTGAATCTAAAATCTGATGAATATAAGTTCGATTTTAGGAACGGAGAATCAAAACAGTTTGAATTCAGCGTTCAACTTCAGAACAGTGTCAGCAGTAAGATTGTCAAACGCAAAGGTCTGGTCATTTTTGAAAGTGACTACAACCGTATCCGTCTCCCTAAACGTTTTATGTTAGATGCAAACGGTTTTGCTCGAGGTTTAGTTGGAATTGATCCTCCGCGTATCGACGATAAAAAATTTAGAGGCCTTATTACCATCCGTGCATTCATGGATAATGATGGATTTGATGATGTGGCTGAAGGAAATTTGGTGATCAAAATACGTAATTCAGGCAAAAAACGTACACTAATTCTCGATCCAGACAAAGGTTTAACAGAAACAGAGGGCTGACAATCTTTCTCATTTCCGCAGCAAAATCAAGTGTTCCCACTTCCCGTTTTTTCCAAATGATTTACGCAGCTCTGAATCATGTATTTCACGCTGAACTGAAGCACCTCCAGTCACTTTCCAACCAATACTGTCTGCGTACTTTTGCGTAAATTCCAAACCACTAATACGTTTGTTACGCTCAACCCAGTCTCCCAACACCAGATAACATAGACCGTCCTCAGCAGTCCATCTACGCAATTTTAGCATAAATTCCCGAAAAACCTGCTTCCATTGTCCTGGTGAATAATTGCGGTTCGTAATTTCACTAGAAGACATTGTATTTGAAGATAAATCCAGCCACTTCATCCGGAGTTCGTGTAGTTTGAGATAGTCATATGTTCCTGGAAAAGGTGGACTTGTTATAGTGCAGTTTAGCGAGTTTTCTTCCGGTCCCTCCAATTCTAGAATGTTTTCATTCCAAATTATTGCAGGTGCAGTATTCGGGATTTTTGTTGCAAGTTTCAGCTGGTTTTTCAACAATTCCTGTGTCTTGTATTCCATCCATTTTCCAACTGCACCTTTTGGAAAAGAAGGTTGTTTGGTGTTGTCAGAAGTCTCAAAAATTTTTTTGGAGAATTTAACGATCAAACTTGAAAAAACAGCACCTAAAGTTTCACGTTCATTTGCAGAGTAAAGATTTTCAATGCCGTCAATCCAATGTAAAAGTTCTACAAACAAATATGGTGGATGGAAATGACTAAGCCAGCTTAAATTTCGTCGGTGAACACTTTTTTTCTCCAGACTTCGTATATTAACTCTTTCCCGTACATCTTCCAAAGCACTCCATACACGGCTTGCATTTTTTTCTGAAATCCACCGACAACGTTCCCTTGTAACCATTTTTGCAATAGGATTGAGATCGTTTCCGAAAACTTTGTGCTTCCAAAGCAAACCCTCAAGCAAAACAGTACCTCCCCCCATAAATGGGTCAAATACATTACTTCCTTCAGGAAATTGTTTGAGCAAAATCTTTGGCAAATCGGGATGGAATCGTCCAGGATAAGGATGAAAACCTTGTGTAACATCGTATTCGCTTCTTTTTTTCACAGAAGCTCCAAGCGCTTCCAGCATCAGTTCTCCCTGTTCCCCGAAAGATTCACGGTTCAAAAACATTTGTGATGCAGATCTTCGCTGATTTATTATTTTTTCATTTTTGGGCGGTGCTCCAAAAGTGTATTCACTTTCAGTTTGCTGCCAGTCTTTTCTTTTCCAGGGAAGTTGAGCAGAGTTTTGAGTTTTGAGTTTTGAGTTTTGCTTATAATTGCTTTCTGGCTTTGATACTTTATGTCTTTTATACTTTGAATCTCCAGGAATCTCTTCCGGAGCAGCTTTTGATTTTTTCCTGACACGTATAGGTTTTTTATCCAAATCCGCAGCAGTAATGGGGATAGTTCCGGCGCTTGACCTGGCCTTATCTTTGATGCGTTTTGTTTCAGTATCCTGCATTTTTATTTTCAAACTTTTATTATTATTTGGAAACAGCTTGTTCCGGAATTTCCTTTTGTTCAGTACCGTAAATTATGAAAACAGTAGTGCTCATTATTAAAACACCTCCAAGCAAGGTTTGCAAAGAAGGAACTTCTCCCAACAGAAATAGTGCAAACAAAATCGCAAAAACTGGTTCCAGTCCGGCAATCAACATACTTGCAACTTGAGCACGAACATGACGCAAGCCGTTGATCAGCAAGGTGTGGCCTCCTACTGTACAAACTACACCAAGAATAAACAATAAACCCAATTCTTTTCCGCTGATAATCCATGATTCAGATAAAGACCAGGGCAATATTACCAGTGCAGCAAAACCATTTTGCCAGCAGGTTATCAATAACGCAGAGTGTTTTCTGACGTGTCCCCGATTGAGTAAGGTAAGTACCGCAAAGCCAAACCCTGCCATCAAACCCCATAAAATTCCATGAAAAACAGAACCGGATATAATTGTGTTTGAATCATCAGAACTGGAGGTAGCCATCAGTGTCAATCCGCATATCACAATCAATGCTGCAAAGACATTTCGTACCCGAAGAGGTTCACGGAAAAACAGTGGTTCCAGCAAGGTGGTGAATAAAGGGTAACTGGCAAATGAGAGCAAACCAATTGCTACAGTGGAAACTTGAATTGCCTGAAAAAATGCGATCCAGTGTACCCCCAATATACTTCCGCTCAGTACCAGCCAGAGCCATTCCCGATGTTCACTGAAAAAGATTTTTTTACGCAAGAACAACATTGCCAGCAACAATGCTCCAAAAGCAAAAACAGTACGGCCCTGTACGATCAGTAATGGAGATAAAGTTAAAAACTTGCCAAACAATCCTGTCAGGCTGACAAAAGGGAGGGCGACCAAAACGCTGATCACGCCATGGCGGTGCGACGCTTTAGCGCTAGTAAAATCCGACATCAATCAGAGTTAAGCTGCTTGTTTGGTACGTAAATATACCCGTAGAATCGTGATCGCTGCAGGTGTCATACCGGTTATTCGGCTTGCCTGCCCAAGTGTTCCAGGTTTTATTTTGTCTAATATTTCAACAACTTCACGAGAAAGCCCCGGAATTCCGGATAAGTGCAAATTGTCTGGAATTTCAATTCGATCGAGTTGATTAATGTGCTTTAACTCCTGATCTTGTCTGGCAATATAACCTGCATACTTGATGTTGATTTCTACTTGTTCCCGTACTACCGGAGAATAATAATTCCAGTCTATTGATCCACTGATGGATTCACTTCCTCGCAGCCTGTCAATATTCATTTTTGGACGTTTCAGCAAATCGGAAACTTTGGCAGCAGTTTTAAGGGGAGCTTCTCCAAGTTTTTTCAATTCTGTTTGAACTGCTTTATTCGGCGTAATTCGTTTTGCTTTTACTATTCCGGACAACCTCGAAATTTCCTTCTGCTTTTGCTGAAAATGCTTAAAATATTTTTCCTGCAGCAACCCCAGGTCCCAGCCTTTTTGGCTTAAACGGGCATCAGCATTACCTTCACGCAAATGCAGCCTGTATTCCGCTCGTGAAGTGAACATCCGGTATGGTTCAATCACTCCACGTGTTATCAAATCATTTATCATCACACCAATGTAAGCTTCATTCCGCTGAAGAATAAACGGTTGTTTATTCCTAACTTTCAAAACTGCATTAATTCCTGCCATCAGACCCTGCGCTGCAGCTTCCTCATATCCTGTAGTACCATTAATTTGGCCTGCAAGATACAGATTTTTCACTTTTTTTAACTCAAGTGTCGCTTTCAGTTGAGTTGGGTCCAGCATGTCGTATTCGATAGCATAACCTGGTTCGAAAATTTCAACTTCTTCCAAACCCTTGATACTGCGTAAAAACTCATACTGTACTTCTGCCGGTAAACTTGTAGATAATCCATTGGGATAAATCATTAAGCTATCTTCTGCATATCCCATCGGTTCCATGAATACCTGATGTCGTTTTTTGTCTGCAAACTTAACAATTTTATCTTCAATAGAGGGACAGTAACGTGGTCCAATTCCAGTTATTTTTCCTCCATAAAGTGCAGACCTGCTTAGGTTTTTTTGGATAATCAGGTGCGTACGCTCATTCGTGTAGGCAATGTGACATGGTACCTGGGGTAGTAAAATCTCTGAATCCCAAAAAGAAAACTTTTTGGGCTTTTCGTCACCAGGCTGAATTCCCAATTGACTCCAGTCAATAGTACGTTTATCGAGACGAGCAGGCGTACCTGTTTTCATCCGTCCCAGCTTCAAAGACTGATCAGCCAGGGACAGTGAAAGTCGTTTTGCGGAAGGTTCTGCCACACGTCCAGCATCAACACGCTCTGAACCACGGTGAATAAGGCCATTGAGAAATGTGCCTGTGGTGATGATTATTGTTTCTGCATTTAATTCCTCTTTTTCAGTACGGAGACCCACCACCTGATTCCGGTTTAACAACAATTCCTCTGCAGCAGCTTCAATAATAGTGAGTCCGGACTGTTTTTCCAGTATATGACGCATAAGTTTTTTGTAAGCCAGATAATCTGACTGACAGCGTGAACCATGAGTGGCGGCGCCGCGGGATGTATTGAGCACACGGAACTGAATACCTGTTGCATCGGCAACTTTCCCCATTTCTCCGCCCAGGGCGTCAATTTCCTTAACCAGATGGCCTTTACCGATTCCTCCAATTGCAGGATTGCAGGACATTTGCGCAATCGTGTCACGGGACAGTGTGACGAGCAAAGTATCCGCTCCCATTCTGGCTGCAGCCAGTGCGGCTTCGCATCCGGCATGTCCTCCTCCTATCACGAGAACATCATATTTTTTAGGGTTAGTTTTCAATAAAAATCCTATTTTGTTTTCGTTATCGTCGGATGTCCCAACTCTTTAAAGGCCCGGCCCACGACAAGATTGTTTTATCTGAGGTAAAGAATATAACTGAATGCTTCAGAACTATTAAGATCATGTGGAAATGTTTTTTATTCCAAGACAATTTTTATTCTGGAATAAATCTCATCAGGAGTTCCAATACCGTCAATTGAAACGAGAATACCTTTTTCTTCATAGTACTTGACTAGGGGTTTTGTTTGTTCATGATAAGTGATCAGCCTTGATTGCACAGTTTCTTCGTTATCATCGTCCCGCTGAACAAGCTGTTCACCTGTTACATCGTCTTTTCCATCAACTTTTGGAGGATTGAATTTAATGTGGTAACTACGTCCGCTGGCCATGTGGAAGCGCCGTCCTGCAATCCTTGTAACCACCGTCTTATCATCAACACACAACTCAATCGCATTATCGATCTGCACATTTTGGGCAGCCAGCATTTCATCCAGTTTTTTGGCTTGAGAAAAATTGCGTGGAAAGCCGTCTAACAAAAATCCTTTGGAACAATCCGGCTGTGCAATTCGATTACGGACAATTCCGATGACGATTTCATCTGAAACCAATCCTCCGGAATCCATCACTGTTTTAGCTTGTTTACCGACTTCAGATCCGGATTTTACGGCTGCACGCAACATGTCGCCGGTGGAAAGTTGTACGAGACCGTAATCTCGAATTAAATTTTGAGCCTGAGTACCTTTTCCACTACCCGACTGACCTAGTAAAATTATATACAATATTATCTTCCTTCTGAAAAATTTAGTTAATATTGAAAATACTTAAAACTCATCTTATCCATTAATTTAGAGGATAATTTATTGCTTGAGTTTCTGAAACAGACTGTTATATGGATATTTTCTAGGCCTTTGATTATAAAGCATGCAGCCAATAAGACAAATTAAAATCACTTCAGCTCTTCAATGTGTTTCAAAAACACAATTCATCATTACTTCCGGAACTACGGATTCATTTGGAAGCAAAAGCAGTGTGTTGACAATTTGTGCAATGTCTTCCGGGCGAGACATCTTTTCCTGCTCAAATGTCTTCACCTCAGCCGTCATATCAGTTCTCACATAACCAGGGCAAATTGCAGTTACACGAATTCCGTCATCCCAACCCTGCAGACGTGCAGCATGTGATGCGGCCATTGCTGCGAATTTACTCATTGAGTATCCAACCAAATTACCTTTAACTCTTTTTCCAGACATGGAAATAATATCAATAATTCGTCCTGAACCTGATTTTCGCAAATAAGGAAATGCGAGTCGAGTTAAACGCAGAGGAGCCTTGGCGTTGACCTCCCACATGTCGTCCAGCAAATCTTCTTCATCATCTTCCAGACCAGTAGCATGTAAAATACCGGCATTGTTGACCAGTCCGTCAATGCGTCCAAATTGCTTTACTGTGGCATCGATCCAGGGTTTAGCTGAATCATGGTTTCGCGCATCATACTCCTGACAGAGAAGTACCGTATCTGCTGAAGAAGCTAGTGTTCCCGGAAGTTGTTCAGGATTGCGAACACCCAAACTCAGTCGATAATTTTCGCTTAAGAGTTTTTCCGTAATTGCGAGGCCGATTCCCCGATTTGCTCCGGAGATCATAATTACTTTTTTTGCTAAGTTTTCCATGATTTTCCGTCTTAACGATAATGTTTTAGAATTAATTAAAATAGTTCTGTATGTCTCTAAACTTAGAATTTTTTTCTGTTTGTATCAAGGACTTTATACCGTAAGCCAAACTGATGTTACAGAACAAAAACAAACCTTGCGATATACCCGGTCCTCCTAATTTTCATTGAATCAAGAACTAAGGGCAGCTTCAATTTCCTCTAAAACTGAAGGATCTTTTTCGGTTGTTTTTGCAGCTTTCAAATTAATTTTAGCCTGTGACGCAGAAATACGACCCAAAGCCCACGCAGCGTGACTGCGTACCAGAGGTTCGGGATCCTGAAGCCCCAGACTCAGGGCAGGGATTGCAGACTCATGAGCCCAGTTTCCCAGTGCTACTGCAACGTTACGTAGTAGTCCACGACGTTTTGTGCGCTTGATTGGACTTTTATGGAAACGTTTTTTAAAAGCAGACTGATCCAGCTGCATCAATTCAATCAGTTCTGGAGCAACATTTTCAGGACGGGGCCGAAGTCCAGATTCTGATGATTTTGAAGCATTCTGGTTCCAAGGACAGACTTCCTGACAAATGTCACAGCCAAAAATCATATTACTCATTTTTGGCCTCAGTTCAACAGGAATTGCCCCCTTGAGTTCTATTGTCAAATAAGAAATGCAGAGACGTGCATCTAATGTGCGATCTGCAATTATGGCCTCAGTAGGACATGCATCAATGCAAATTGTGCATGTTCCACAATCCACTCGTGTAAACGGCAAATTAGTTTCCAGCGGAACATCAACCAGCAATTCTGCAAGAAAAAACCATGAGCCCTTTTCCATGTTTATCAAATTAGAATGTTTCCCAATCCAGCCCAGACCAGCACGCTGAGCAATTTCACGTTCCAGAACAGGTCCTGAATCAACGAAACTACGCGAAAGATTTCCAGCATTTAATTCCTGGCATATATAGTTTTCCAAAACCCTCAACTTTGTACGAATAATCTCGTGATAATCATCACCCCATGCATAACGGCTGATACAGCCAATGTCAGGATTTTGAGCTTGTTCTGGTGGGTCGACTGTCTTATAGTTGAAACCAAGCGCGAACAGCGACATTGTTTCAGGAAGTAATTGGCGCGGGTCTTCTTTCAGTTCAGCATGTCGTTCCAGATAAGCCATTGAACCGGCATAGCCTTTTTTGAGCCATGCATTGTAAATGTCAATGGTTGTACTGCGTGAAACTGGAATTGCGCCTACCAGATCAAAACCAAGTTCGTTTGCTTTTTCACGAAGAAGGCGGGTGAGGGAGGAAGGTCTCATTCAATTTAAACCCTTTTTTCAGTCCACTAAATTTTCAGGATCAATCACCAAATTGCGCTCCAATTCAGCCATGCCCATACTCACGTCCAGATCGACACCTTGCTGGCGGCAACTCATTCCAAGCGCATAGAGTACTTTGAATAGATTGTGGGAACGACACTGCTCTCCCATTTGACCTATACGCAGAATGTCCAAACCAAATGCTCCGGAAACCTCAACATTAAAACGTTTGGACATGATTTTTCGGATCTGCGCACTGTCGGTATCTTCAGGAGTATTGATCGCTACCACGGAATTGAGACGGTCTTTTATTGGCACAAAGAGTTTTAATCCCATTGTTTCTATTCCTGTTTGCAAAGCAATTGAACTGACTCGGTGACGTTCAAAACGCGCAGGGAGAGTTTCTTCACAAATTTGCCGCAGTGCTTCGTACAAAGCCAGAATTCCTGGAACTGGCGCAGTATAGTGGTACTGTTGTGAACCCCAGAATGTTTGCGCGCGTAATGCGTCCAGACACCAGTGGGGTTGCCGTACTTTCCTGGATCTAATCGCCTTCCATGCATCTTCAGAAAATGCAATCAGGGAAACTCCTGGAATAGAAGATAAACCTTTTTGGCCTCCAGCGATGGCAACATCAACTCCCCACTCATCCATTTGCATTGGCATCGTGGTCAAGGTGCAGACTGCATCCACTATCACAAGTGCACCGTGCTCTTTAGCAATTCGAGCGACTTCAGGCAGGCATTTCATTATGACACCACAGGAAGTTTCACCCTGTGCCATCGTAATCACGTCAAAGTGTTTTTTAGAAAATGCTTCCTGAACTTCTTCTATGCGGACAGGTTGAATACCCGTTGATTCAACTACTGTCACATCCGCTCCAACACCTTCAGCCATTTCCGCCATTCGTCCGCTAAAGGTCCCCATCGACAAAGCTAAAATGCTTCTGCCCGGCCACAGTAAATTGGTGATAGCCATTTCCATGGCCGCTGAAGCCGGTCCTGAGACTCCGATAATTTTTTCCGAAACTGTCTGAAATGCATAACGCCCCATGATCTTTACATTTCTGATCACTTCATCCATGGTTTCACCCAGATGATTGATCACTACTCCATTTGCACGGGCAACTGCATGTGAAATCGGCACAGGACCCGCTCCCATCAGCAAAAGCGGTTCCGACGGCAGGATGCTATCCAGATTTTGTGTTTCAGGAGGAGAATATGGCATGTGTATAGGGTATGCAAAAATTATAGTTTTGTTTTTCTTCCTGTGAAATAATTTTAATTACGCACTGAAAAAGTCCATATACGTAGTATATAAAATAAAAGCACTTAAATTTCGCGTTCGCCTAAATTACCATAACGGTGGTAGTCGATTGAAATGCTTTGTTCGCGTAAATAACGCAGCATTTCAATGCGTCCTTCTGCGAGTGGAACGTGTCGTGAGATGTGTTTACCAAATTTAGCAGCAGCCTGGTGAATTATTTGGGGAACACGGTCTGGATGTGCGTAGCGTAAACGGTCGATTTTAGCTGCCTTGTTTGTTATCAAAAGTCGTTCGGCGAGTGCTTCATCGGTTTCAGTGCAAATTTCGACAGAATCGCACAAGCGTTTTCCTTCAGTTCCAGCTAAAAATTCGGTGATAGAATTTTTCAAATCTGGAGGAAAACTGACTTCTACTTTACATTTAGCAATCCGCGCGGCGGCAATTCTGATCAGCGTTTCAAAAAGGCTGTCGTCGGGATGCAGACGCACGGCAACTTTACCGACCGGCAGGTAGCGGAACAAGTTGTCCTGCCCACGTAAACGGAAAAAATCCTGTTCTCCGGAAAATTCACGTTCGTACTGAAAGAGGCAACTGTAAATCGCCTGAATAGTTTTTTGGAGTTCATTCCGGATTTCGATAGGAATTATCGGTGTTGAATCCACACTGCGTGAATGTTTATTCTGCCAGTTTCGCGCGATAAATTGCAAAGGCGATTCTTCACGCAACGGCCCTTGTGTCGGAGCAACACTTTCTTCAATTTTACAAAACTGAACGGCGTAATTCGGACTTCCGGCTTTGATTCCTGCTCCAATGGAGGATAGTCCCATACCACCAAAGGGTTGGCGCAAGACAATCGCGCCGGTCGTCACCCGGTTGATGTAGAGGTTTCCGGCTGCTATTTTTTCCATCCATATTTTTTGCTCCCGCGGATCCAAACTTTCAAGTCCGGAGGTCAAACCGTAAGCAGTGTCGTTGACAATTTCGATCGCGTCTTCCAGTGAATCCGCCCGCATCACCGAAAGCAACGGTCCGAAAAATTCAGTCTGATGCGAAAAACTACCACGCTGAACGCCCCACTTCACGCCAGGATGCCAAAGTTTTGGATTTATTGCATCGCAATTTGGCTGCAAGGCCCAGCTTTCCGCAACCCCGGAAGCTCCTCTGGCAGACTTTCCGGTTCCCAGTTCCAAAGTTTCCAAACCTGTTTGTAAATCAGCGAGCGGTTCTCGGATCAGCGGTCCCATTTTGTTGGAAAAATTCCAGACCGAACCGACTTTCAAAGTTTGAATTGCGTCCAACAACTGTTTACGGAAAGCAGTGTCTTCGTAAACTTCATGCTCCAGAACAAGCAGCGAAGTCGCCGAGCATTTTTGTCCACTGTGACTGAACGCGGAATGCAAAATATGTTCGATAGCCTGGTCACGGTCAGCCATAGAAGTGACGATGGTCGCATTTTTTCCACCAGTTTCTGCTGACAACTCTGCGTCAGGACGTTTTTCCAGCAAGTTCAGTGCGGTTTGTGTTCCTCCGGTAAAAATGATGGCGTCAACGTCCGCATGTCCGGAAAGCGTTTGGATCGGTTCGCCGTCCTCGCAAGTTACGAGTTGCAATGCTTCTCTGGGAATACCTGCATCCCAAAAACAGTTTGCGATTTCCACTCCCAAAGGAAAGGCCAGCGGTGACGGTTTAAACAGAACAGTGTTTCCACAAGCCAATGCAGCTGCCACGCCTCCGGTCGGAATTGCAATCGGAAAATTCCACGGCGGAATAACCAAAACCACTCCCAGCGGTGACAATTTCAGTGAGGTTTGTTTCTCTAGTAAACTCAGTGAATGAGGATAATATTCGATAAAATCAATTGCTTCAGAAATTTCAGGATCTGTTTCATAAAAAGTTTTTCCGCAAACCGCCGCTGCAACTCCGATTAAATCTCCCCGCTTTTTCCGCATATTAAGTGCTGCTCCAGAAAGCAATTCGTGCCGTTCCGCCAAAGTTGTTTGTCTCCAATTTGACGGATCGTCTTTGGCGATTTGGACTGCTTTGAGCACATCCGTTTTTGTAGCCAGCGCAACTGCATAAACCGCCGCAATGTCTCCTAAGTCGGTATTTGACCGTTGTGAAGGATCGAAAAATAATTGATGTTTTCGCTTTGTTTTAACTTCCATGTTTCCGATAACAAGCGGAATTTTTCTGATTTTGGATGTTTCGGTGGGCTGCCATTTTTTACGGATGTTGTTTGCCCATTTCCGATTTTCCGGAAGCACCCAATCTGTGTCCGATTCGTTACGAAAGATTTGATCCACGAGTGTTCCAAGGTTTTTAGAAAAAACTTCTTTGTTACGGTTTTGCTGACGTCGTGGTTCCGAGGATATTTTGTCTTTCAAATGCCATGATACAATAAATTGTTTTTCCAGAAATTTCCATGCAACTGAACCAACCCGGATATCAAATGAGTGGCGCAAAAAATTATCCTTACTCGTGTTTTCATCAAGACGTCTCACCAAATAAGCTATGGCACTGATGAACTGGTCCTGGCTCGTCACGGGTGTGTAGAGCAACAAATTTATTTCTTTGCTTTCACCTTTTCTTTTTTCCTCCTGCAGAGTCCGCCGAACGTGATCCGCCATTCCTTCGAGCATCTCAAAAACCAAACCATCCGAAATTCCACGTTCTTCCGCAAGAACGTGAGTATAGGCCAGGTCAAACAAATTGTGCGAAGCCAAACCAAAATGCACAACCGCGATATTTTCTGGCTGAAGTCCGTATTCCAACATTCGTTTGAAATTTGCGTCAGTTTCAATTTTGGAATCAAATACCGTCAACGGCCACCCAAAGACTTCCGCTTCAACTGCCTCCATCACCAGGTTTGCCCCTTTTACCAAACGCATCTTTACCGGACTTCCACCGTTTTTGACACGCTTCTTGGCCCACTTGACTAGTTCCTGCTGACGTAAAAACGAATCAGGCAGATAAGCCTGAAGCACGATTCCAGCCTGTATATTTTTGAATTCTACCTGATCGAGGGTACGCATGAACGCATCCATGGTTAAATCAAGATCATGATAGGATTCCATGTCCAAATTGACAAATTTAGCGCGCCGTGTCCCGTCGCTCTGCAGGACAGGATTTTCTCCGGCAATCCGGTAAAGTTCGGAAAGCCGCTCACAAATCAAGTCGAGTTCATTCTCAAAACCGAGTGGATGTAGTTGAGCGACGATATTCGAAATTTTGATGGAAATGGTGTGGATGTCCGGATTACGCAGCGAGTCTCCGTAATGTTTCAAACGGTTTTGCGCTTCAGCGTCACCCAACACCGCTTCGCCCAGATGATTGAGATTGACCTGCACGCCCTCAGCCTGTCGTTTTTTTAAATGCGCTGTTAAAATTTCAGTTTCCTCTGGAAGAATTGTACGGCGGGTGTCTTCGCGGATTTTGCGTAAAATTTGCGTGTGTGAAATTTTAGGAACAAATCTTCCGAGATATAAAAATATTTTGAGTAACCATTGCTCAACCTGCGGGAAAAAGTGGGGAATACCGTGATGCTGCAGTAGATAACTAAATTGATCCACCACGCGCTGCGGATTTGTGGAACGAAAACTTTGATCAACCAAGTGCATCACGACAGTTTTGTCGGACGGATGGTTGAGCAAACGACGCATCATCTGCTGTTGCTTCAGTTCATCTTTGTTGCGTAAAGTGTTGGCACGGTTTTGCCAGCTTTCGGCGAGGGCGAGTGTTTTGCGTATAATTTCAGGAGGTTCACAATTTTTCATGGAAGTTATGCCTGATGAACTCGCAAATTGTCAAAGTGACATACTCGTTTGTCATTCTCGGGAAAGCGTGAATATATCACCCGATCAGGTCGAGGACAAGCATTTAGATACTTACATGTTCCTGGATTACAGTTCTCACGGGAATGAAAACTTTCCACAACTGCACCATGCTTAAACGTAGTCCATTATTTACAAACATGAAGCCTTCAAGTACTGATTAAAATGATGAACTTACCGTTTTGCTGTTCAGAGCATTGAGTCCTTTAACCGGAATGCAGCAAATTTTACTGTTTAAGCCGATTAACAACTTTCCAGGCAGTCGGAAGCAGGAGCACGGCCATAGCGATTTTCAGTAAGTCGCCCCAAATGAAAGGGAAAAGCCCATATTCCAGCACAGGTTTATCCCAGCCGATCAGAGTGCCCAGCCATAAAAGTCCGGGCGCATATAGCAGAATGTTGCCCACCAACAGGGACACGAATAATTTAAAATAACTTCGGTCAAATCCGCGTTCCGCAAACCATCCGCAGGCGGTTGCCGCGAGTAAAAATCCAACAAGATAACCTGCTGTCGGTCCCATGAAAACAATCATTCCACCTTTTCCACCGGAAAATACCGGTAAACCAAGTGCGCCCTCCAGCAAATAGAGAGCAACAGTGATTCCACCTAAACGCCAACCGTAAGTCAAACCAATCAAAAACACCGCAAATGTCTGCAGAGTAATCGGCACCGGAAAAAGGGGTAATGAAATTTGCGTACAGAGGGTGATCAAAGCAGAACCGGCCAAAGCCAGCAGAGCATAGCGGACAGCTCTTTGAACTTTGCTGTCTGCTTCGCCCAAAAGAAGTACTGCAGACATGCTAGGATAAGTCATTACTTGAGTTTGGAATTTCATTTTGCTCCTTTTCTTAAGCTGGATTAGAAAAAAATTTCATTGTTTTTTGAGGTGCTGTGTTACACGATTTATAGTCTAACAATAAATTTGGAAAAAGTGAATCCGTTTTTTACTTTCAGTTTAAAAGCAATTAAGAATTTAAGCGGCCAAAAAAATATGACGCTAGTTGTTATCTGCCCATGGATCACGGTTATTTTCTCCAAGAGTAATATCGATAACTGCCGGACGGCCTGCGTTTAGTGCAGCTTTGAAGGTTTTGGCAAACTCCCCATTCTTACTGACCCTGAAGCCTTCTGCTCCCATAGCTTTTGCTATTGCTGAGAAGTCAATTTTACCGAGGCCTGTTCCAACAGCGCGGCCGGGGAATTCACGATTTTGATGTCTCCGAATTGTGCCGAAATTATTATTATTAAAAACAAGTACTACCAGACCTGCCAGCTTTAATCTGACCGCGGTTTCGAGTTCACTCATCGTCATGGCAAATCCACCGTCTCCGGCAAAGGCAAGCGCAGGAGCTTGGGGTCTTGCCAACCTGGCTGCAATGGCAGCTGGTAAAGCATAGCCCATAGCACCTGTTGTAGGGCCAAAAAAAGTGCGCGGTTTGTTCCACTTATAATAACGTATCAGCCAACTGCCAAAGTCCCCCGCGTCACAAGTAATACTGGCATCGTCAGTTAAAATGTTAAGGATGTCATGATATATTCCTTCGAGATCAATTGTTCCGTCTTTAAGACCAATCCTGTTGCCGCGCGGAGTGGTCCGCTTTGTAAAATATTCACTCCAGTCAGCTATTTGATTTTGACGCTCTTTTGACGGTTTAACATGCTTTGAGTTTTTTAAAGCCTCTTCAAACTTGTCCATTGCCTCCCCCACATCTGCTACGAGGGCGAGATCGGCCCCAATCCAACTTCCTCCTGTTTCTTCGGGAGATTGATCAATATGGATAAGTTTTTGTGCAGTTGACGGGGATGAATAACTTAAGGTAGTAAACTCGTCAAGCCTGGCACCAATGGCGATTATCAGGTCTGCGGTCTTCAACGGTTCCGAAAGATCATTGGAAACCGATGATAGATTAAGGCCACCCATATAAAGTGGATGATTGTTAGGAAATGCATCGAATCTTCTCCAGGCAGTAAAAACAGGTGCACCAAGACATTCTGCGAAGCGGATCAGCTTGTCTGTTGCGTCAACGCGTAATACGCCTTCTCCCGCAACAATACAGGGACGTTCTGCATCTTCAATCATGGAAACAGCTTTTGCAACTCCTTTGGTTGATGGAGATGGTATTCCCACAGTTGAACTGCGCCAAACAGAATGCTGTGCAGTTGAACTTCTGTCGATATCCTCCGGTAGACTAATGACCACTGGTCCAGGACGTCCTGAATTAGCTATGTGGAAAGCTTTGTCTACAATCTCAGCTACTCGATCAGCCCGGTTAAGTTCCACAGCCCACTTGGCAACAGGACGAGTGAACTCAACTATATC
>Ga0209709_10000828_pt1 | contig 29214 bp, 29 predicted proteins | sample ArcticOcean_MG_C_2_FD_187435 | JGI IMG/M metagenome (GOLD analysis project Ga0209709, IMG submission 187435) | Marine microbial communities from western Arctic Ocean - ArcticOcean_MG_CB4_136 (SPAdes) (version 2) | ecosystem: Environmental > Aquatic > Marine > Oceanic | place: Arctic Ocean... | reverse complement strand
GCCCCAACGCGGCGCGGAGATCACCGGTATCAAGATGCTCTGTCACGACCCGCAACGCCTTGTCGATCGCAGCTCCAACGCGGTCATTGACCTCAGCGGCGCGCTCACGGCGGCGACGTTCCAGTTCGCTACGAAACTCGCCTCGATGGTTCACCCACTCCGTCACCGTCGTGCGCGCCACACCCGCAGCGTCCGCCGCTTCACGATGCGTCGCACCGGTGAGAAGCGTGTCGATGGCGATGAGCTTCGAATCAGACAGCCCCACTAGTCGGGTTTGGTCGGGATCGGTCACGTCATGACTCCCATTGAGCAGATACCACAAGCCCTGACCGGCGATGGGTAATGGCATAAGCCCCCATCCGGGCTTCGGCTTCAACAATCAGCAACTCCGAGGTTGGCGCATCGATCTTGATTACTTCGGGCTGGAACCCTTTCGGGATGCGGTAACGCTGAGCGTCAAGCACCGGGGTATCAAACGATTTCGCCATGTACCCGGCTGACTCACGCAACGCCTGGAAACCCTCCGGCTTGATCACGAGATCAACGCCGCCCTTATTCCAGTGATCGACGGCGAGAGGCCCCAACGTTGCAGGCAGGAGCAGGTGGCCATGAACACGACCCCGCTTGCTTCCTCGTTCCAAAGTCCACATAAATGGAAACGGATCACGCCCATGATTACAACGCCTCATGAACAGCTTCATCTCATGAGCAGCCTGTCTGGCACCAACGGGTCGCCGGAACGTCAACGTCACCCAAGCCCTTAAATCATTCGCCACCACAAATAGTCGCGCTGCCCTCGCTGCCCGCGTCGCGCCCTCACGCACCCCGCAACGATCAGAACTCACGGGCCGAGGACGCTTGACCGACCGAAGCACCATCGCCCCCGACAACTCACCAGCACCCACAACCAACCTCCCCAACCAACAACCATCGTTCAAAAACGACGTTTTATCGAGATCTCCCAAACCCTCACTGAACGCAACCATCGGCGTTAACGCCGATCAGACGAAAGACGTTGTTCCTCGATCCACTCATCGACATCAATGCGCTTGTAGCGAAGATGACGGCCGACTCTGAACCCCAGCGGCCCCGTGCGGGTGTATCGCCAGTTGTAGAGCGTCGCTACGGGGATGTCGAGTAGCGCTGCCAGATCTGCGGGTGAGAGAAATTCGTCGTCGTGCATGGTTCCCATTAGATCTGATACCCTTGACCATTGTGAATAGTAACTCTGAATTATCATGGGTTGAGCGAACCGAGGCCGCAATCGCCGACGACCCCCACCTGAACTTCGAAACACGTGATGGCAGGCGCGTTCTTGTCCGCAGCGCAACAGGCCCAGGGAACACGCTCGACTATTCCGTCAACTGGCAGCGAGACGAACTGCCGACCGTTCTGTTCGCACGAGACGAGAACGGCTTTCGAATTGAGATCTCGGTGGGCGCCGCAACGGGCACTCCATGCCCGACTCAGATTCTCATCAAGCCGCTAAGCGAAGGAGAAGCACTCACTTCCTCTGCAATCGCAAGTGTCAACCTCAGCAAACTGCTCATCGAGGTCAACGAGCAGATGCGTGCTCCCTATCTTCGCTACCAGCTTCAAAGGGACGGGAACACGAACTGGTCAGACCCGTTCATCACTGTGCCCAAACCTGGGCGCAAGGGTCGACCCGATATCGAATACGCCATCTGGGCTGACCAGTACGTAGAGGCCAACGACCGGTCCAACGGCAAGCCAATAGCCCTGCTCGTAGACGAGCATCCCGGCTACTCGGCAGACTCACTCCGAGCCATTCTCCACAAGGCACGCAAGCGAGGCCTGCTCAGCGACTCACAGAAAGGGCGAGCCGGTGGACACCTGCTGCCCAAGGCAACCGAACTACTCAGCAGACATGGTTTGTCGATCACATCGAAGGGAAACTGATGGCCCACATACAAAAACGCTCAAATGGGAAGTACCGGGTCCGATACCGAGACCCACAGAATCAAGAACGATCCAAGACCTTTGACCGCAAGTCTGATGCCGTGAAATTCTGCGCCGAAGTCACCTCTCGAATCAATAGCGGCAGGTGGGTGGCTCCAGAGAGGGAGCAGCTGCCCCTTGGCCACTTCGCCGAACTCTGGCTGCGCAACGTTGACGTGAAACCATCGACGACGGCCAATTACGAGTCGATCCTGAGCCGCTGGATCATCCCCGAGTTTGGAAACACGCCGATCAACGCCATCCAGTGGTCCACGCTGGAAACCTTCAAGGCGCAGTTACTCGAACAGGGCCTAAACCCAAAGACGACCCGCAACATCCTCAACGTCATCAGCCCAATCCTGACAACAGCCGTTCGCGATGGGGTGATCCACCACAACCCGGCACGTGAAGTCACGAAACCCCGGTCGACCACAATCCGTGAAGCCGATTTCGCAACCGCCGAAGAAGTTATAGAAATCGCAGACTTAATGGAGGGCCAAGACCGGTTCCTCGTCATATTCGCCGCCTTCAGTGGACTCAGGTCATCTGAGTGTGGCGGCCTTCAGGTTCGAGACATCAACTTCCTTGAACGAAAGATCACCGTCCGACGTGCGCTCACCGAGGTTCACGGGCGGCCGGTGCTCAACAGCCCGAAGAATGGCAGAGCACGCACAGTTCCCATACCGACCTTTCTTGTAGACCTGCTATCACAGCACCTGGCCGGGCGAAGCGTTGATGGCGACCAGTCCGCTCAGGTATTCGTGGCACGCACCGGAGCCATCTACCGACACTCCAACTTCTACAGCCGAGTGTTCAAGCCCGCTGTGCAGCAGATAGGCCGCAAGGGCTTCCGATTCCACGACCTCCGCCACACCTACGCAACGCTCCTCATTAGCGAAGGTGCACACCCTCGGGTGGTGATGGATCGAATGGGCCACTCCTCGATCCAAATCACCATGAACACCTACGGGCACCTCTTCCCATCAGAAGACGAGGCAACGATCAACGGCCTCGATCGGGCATTCCGACAGGCATCTTTGAACGTCTCGCGGCCTCCACGCGGCCTAAGCGCCATCGCGCAGTCTGCCTAACACCGGCGAAAACGGGAAGATCCCCGCCGTAGCAGGGATCTTCGTTGGTGGCGGGGGCAGGATTTGAACCTGCGACCTTCGGGTTATGAGCCCGACGAGCTACCAGACTGCTCCACCCCGCGACTGAGGAAGCTACCGGGGAGGTGACCGCACGACAACCTGCTATCGACCGGCCCGCGCGGTCGGCGGGACCTGGCTATCCGCAGTCCGTGGTGACGGCAAGCGCCGCGCACACCTGCTGCATACGTTCGTCCTTCAGCGTTCCCAATCGTTCGGCGAGCACCGAGGTTGAAACGGACTCGACCGAATCGAGGTTGACCGCGCTGAGCAACGGGATTGGGTCCTCCTCGGGCTCGAGCACGACCCTGCTCACATTCGACCTGAGGCAGGCACAGCCGGCTCGCTCAATCGGCATGAATGTCGTCGGAGTTTGAGCTCCGGTCGAACTAAGGCTTGGCGCCCTTCTTGGCGGGGCGATCCTCATCGGCCCCCCACTGAGACCATGAGCCCGGGTAGAGACGTCCGTCGGGCAAGCCAGCCAAGCGCCGGCCAAGCAGATCCGCACACGCGGTCACACCGCTGCCGCAATACGCGATGACATTCTCGCCGTCGGCATCGGCTTCCTCATAGATCTCTCGCAACGCACGCGGAGACTTCCAGTTCCCGTCTTCAAGATTTCCGCTCGCCGGAACGCTCTTGGCGCCCGGGATATGACCGGGCCGCGGATCCATCGCACTACCATCGGCATACCGCTCGGCCAATCGGCCATCGATCAAGACTCCGTCGCCCTCCATCGCCATCGCGACTTCGTCAGGCGACACCCGCACGCCTGAAGGCCAGGGCCGCGGCGTGAAGCTCGCATCGGTCTCCTTGGGCTTCACCTTCGAGAGCTTCCCGGTCCACGCCTGAATGCCACCATCGAGTACGGCAACTTCACGTTTCACCGCGTCGGGCATCCACCACAGACGGGCGGCAATAAGTCCGCCGGCGTCGTCGTAGACAACCACCCGTGTGCGGTCGCCAATTCCGGGATGGGTCATCGAATCGCCGAACGCCAGGGGCGAGGGCAGCGGGTGGCGGCCGGCCGAGTCCGACGAAACGCCGGACAGGTCGGCGTCGAGATCAGCGAACACTGCGCCGGGGATATGGCCGGCGTCGTATGCCTCGCGACCGGGACCGTCAGTCACCGACCAGCGCAGGTCGACGATCACCTGATTTTCATCAGACAGATGTTCGGCGAGCCACTCAGGACTGACTATCGGTCCAAAGTCCATGCATCCAGTGAACCGGGTGAGGGCCGAGACTGCACTGGGCCATTCAGTTCTGGTCGGTTCGTCGCTGATAACGGAGCAGACAAGGGCGCTCACTTCGCGCCACACCGCCGATCTGACCGACCCGCGGCGAACAGGTTGGACATCGACCCGATGTGGACCAGCGCCGCGTCTCGCGCGATCCCCCGCACGCGGCCTTCCCGACCTTCCCAGCGTGAGGCGATCGTGGCAAACATGCCGGGCTTGGGGTCAGCGTCGTGAGCGGCGACGATCGACTCGTAGACGGCTTCGATCTCAGCCAGCGCGGCTCGCTCGACCGCATGATCATTGGCGGCAACCTCCACCGCCGCCTCGGGGTTCACGAATGCCGCGGACGCGTCGAGAACATCAAGCGAGGCAACAAGGCAATCGAAGGCGACCCCTTCAGATGCTCCCGGTCCACCCCAGCTCGCGAGACCGAACCGATGACCAAGCTGCCGAGTGAATCCGAAGACTTCGACTTCACCGGCTTCGCCGAGGAGAGCCAACTCGGTCTCCAGCGCCGCCGCTACCTGATTGAGGTACGCAGCTGCCAGGCCGCGTGTGAAAATGTCGTGCGGAATCGTGCGACGGTCGTAGAACAGATCTGCTGGCACTTTACGGGCGAGCATTCGCATATCGGCGATGCCCTTGCTCGCGATTAATTCATCGATGTCGTAGAACGCTCGCACTCCATCGGCGGAGAAACTAACAGATACCGCATCCCGCCCGACTCGACGACGAACGTGTCGCCCAGCGCAGCCCGGTCCGCCGCACTCGCGCCAACGGGATCGTCCACGACCGCATCCCACGGCAACCTCGCACTCCCCACCTGAACCGACATCCTCAATCCCTCAGTCTCTCCGTTCTGTGACGTCTGCCGTGTTGCATGTACACACGGGCCGTCACAGAAACGATTAGTAGGGGCGGTCGCCGATGACGGTGACGCGTTCCATGATTCGGTGGGCCGGGAAGAAGTCGGCGGAAGCCGCATGTTGCACGGCACGGTTGTCCCACATCACGAAGGTGTTGGGTTGCCAGCGCACACGGATCTGAATCGACGGATCCATCATCGCTCGTTCGAGGCGAGCGAGGATCCGCTTCGACTCGTCGGCGCCCATGCCCTCGATATGTGAGGTGAAGCCGATGTTGGTGTAGATCCCACGGGCACCCGTCTCCGGGTGCGTACGAATGACCGGATGGCGCTGAGCCGGATACTTGGCCCGCGTCTCGTCAACTTCGGCCGGGTTAACCCGGCTCCCAAACACCCGCATGTAGTCGTGGATGGCGAAGGCATCGTCGACAATCGACTTCAGCTCTTTGTCGAGTCGGTCGTAGGCCGCCGTCGCATCGGCGAAGCAGGTGTCGCCACCTACATCGGGCACGATGCGTCCACGCAGGATCGAGCCCATCGAAGGCTCGGCGCGCCAGGTGACATCGGAATGCCAGCCAGCCGCCACAAACCGGCTGCCGGAGTCGCCGCCGGCTTCCAGCTTCACGATCTCGGGATACCCCTCGATCCCTTCGGTGAAGGGATGCAGCTCGAGCTCACCGAACAGGCGCCCGAAGGCAATGTGCTCTTCGATCGTGACGTCCTGGTCCCGCAGCACCAGCACCTTGTGATCGAGCCATGCCTTGCGCAGGTCGTCGCGCGTCGAGTCGTCGACGTTCGCCATGTCGAAGCCGCTGACTTCGGCACCAAAGAAGCCGCTGATTTGGGTGATCTCAAGTGTCATCAAAGTCTCCTAGAAAGGTCGGTCGCCAGTTATCGTCACGCGCTCCACGTGGCGAGTCTCTGGCCAAAAGTCATCCGATGCGTGGTGGTGGACCGCACGGTTGTCCCACATCACGAAGGTATCGGGCTGCCACTTCACGCGGCATTGCACGCTCGGGCTCATGATCGCTCGTTCGAACGCATCCATAAGCCGCTGGAACTCGTCGTCATCGGCGCCTTCGATTTCGCGCACGAAGTTGCGGCTCGTGTAGAGCGAACGCTCCCCGGTGTCGGGATGCGTCCGCACGATCGGGTGGCGGGCCGGGGGGAATTTTACCTGCTGTTCCGCCCGTTCTTCGTCGGTCATCGCCCGGCCGAAGCTCATCGAGAAGTCGTGGATTGCGAACCGACCCTCGATCGCCTCCTTGACATCGTCGGGCAGGCGCTCGTAGGCAAGCGCCGAACTTGTGAACGAGGTATCGCCGCCCACCGAGGGAATCACAACGCCCGCAGGATCGAGCCCATCGATGGCTCTTGTCGCCGCGTGACATCGGTATGCCAGCTCGACGCGGCGTACTGGAATTTCTCATTGGACTTGATGCGAACAATCTCGGGATAGTCGCGATGGTTTGACGCGAATGGATGAATCTCAAGCTCACCGAAACGTCGCCCGAATGCAATGTGTTCTTCAATCGAAATGTGCTGGTCCCGGAGTACGAGCACCTTGTGGTCGAGCCACGCCTTGCTGAGATCGGCAATCAACTCGTCAGTCGGGTCGGCCATATCGACACTCGTGACTTCGGCGCCGAGCGCACCCGTAATTTGGCGGCATTCGATTGGCATGACACCTCCTACGCGAGAACTTTTTGGCAAGACCTCGGATTCCATTCCCATTTCCCGCTCCAGAGTGACACGATCAGCGCGTGAGTGCATCACTACTGCGGACCGAACGGACTACCCTCCTTCCCCTCAGCGCGGCCGATCTCGATGAGGTCGGCGCGCTTTACAGCGGTGACGACGTGATGGAGCTCGTCGACGGCGGGCGCCGAACTCGAGACCAAACCAAATCCTCTCTCGAAGCCGCCGAGCGCTGTTGGCGAGCCGAAGGCTGGGGCCTCTGGGCGATTCGCTATTCCGAGACTGGCGGCCTCATCGGCGTGGCCGGGCTGCAGCATCTCTTTGACGTCGAAAGTGCGCCCGTCGCCTTCGGCTTCACGATTGCGCAGCGCTATTGGGAGAGCGGCCACGCGACGGAGGCCAGTCACGTCGTCCTCAACGATGCCTGGGACCGTTTCACCGGTCGACTGATCCATTCGGTCTGCCACCCGGAGAACGCTCGCAGTGCCCTGTTGCTACACAAACTTGGCTTCCGTCTCGCTGAGCAACGTCTCATCCACGGCGAATCCCTCGACCTTTGGGAAATTCAGCGCCTCCGCTAGCCCCGCTCTTCGTTCTGTGACCGGTGCTTAAATCGCGCCGCGAACTAGGTTGCAGGGATGTCGTGGTGGCTTTGGGTGCTGGTAATTGTCGTCGTTCTGCTTGCGGTCGTCGCCGTCTACGATCTCACGCAGAAGCATCACGCGATCCTGCGGAACTTTCCGATTGTCGGACACCTTCGTTATACCCTCGAGTTCGTCGGCCCCGAGCTTCGCCAATACATCGTCGCCGACAACGACGAGGAGCGACCGTTCTCTCGCGACCAGCGCCGGTGGGTCTACGCCTCGGCCAAGGGCGAGAACAGCTATTTCGGTTTCGGCACCGACAATCGGCTCGATGTCGTTGGCTATCCCATCTTCCGGCACTCGGCCTTTCCAATCGCGGCCGAGAGCGACACCGCCGATAATCCCGCTGAGCTCCCCGCCGCCAAGGTAATCGGCGCCCGCACCAACCGTCCGGGAGCATTCCGCCCCCAGTCGCTCGTCAACATCTCGGCCATGAGCTTCGGCTCACTCAGCGGTCCGGCGATCGTTGCGCTGAACCGCGGTGCGGCCCAGGCCGGCTGCCTCCACAACACCGGCGAGGGGGGCATCAGCAAGCACCATCGCCACGGGGGTGACCTCATTTTTCAGATCGGCACTGGCCTGTTCGGCGCCCGCGACGAAGCGGGCCGATTCTCCATCGAAGCTCTTCTCACCTCGATGGAGAGCGCGCCGGTGAAAGCCATCGAGATCAAGCTGAGCCAGGGCGCCAAACCAGGGCTAGGCGGCGTGCTGCCGGCGAGCAAGGTGACGAGCGAGATTGCCGCGGCCCGTGGTGTTCCGGTCGGGGTGACGGTCCGTAGCCCGAGTCGCCACGCCGCGTTCGATGATGTCGAAGGCCTTGTCGCGTTCGTTGAGACAGTCGCCGCGGCGACGGGCGTGCCGGTCGGCATCAAGTCGGCCATCGGTGGCGTCGACTTCTGGCACGACCTTGCGGCCGAGATGGCTCGCACCGGAGCGGGGCCCGACTTCATCAGCGTCGATGGCGGCGAGGGCGGCACCGGCGCCGCCCCTCTCGTCTTCTCGGATCATGTCGCGCTGCCATTTCGCGACGCCTTTCCAGTGGTGTTCAACGCCATGGCGGCCCACGGCCTGCACCACGACGTGACATTCATCGGCTCTGGGAAGCTGGGCTTCATTCCCGACGCCGCGATCGCTCTGGCGATGGGTGTCGACATCATCAGCGTCGGCCGAGAAGCAATGCTCGCTGTCGGCTGTATCCAGGCACAGAAGTGCCACACCGGCCACTGTCCCACCGGCGTGGCGACACAGCAGCGACGTCTTACCCGCGGGCTTGACCCGTCGGACAAGGGCGTGCGTTTGGCTGGCTACCTACGCTCGTTCCGCCACGACTTGCTGTCGCTGAGCCACGCCCTGGGCGTAACCCATCCGAGTCAGATCTCCTTGGAGCAGATCGCTATGCGGGCCAGCAGCGGCGCGATGCAGGACGTCGCCGACGTACTGGCCCTCAACACCGAGTGGCTGAACGACGAACGCCGCGATCGACTAGCCGCGACGCTCGCACAATCAGGCTGATTCTCGTTCTGTGACGGCTGACGTGCGCATATTGCACGTGAGTCGTCACAGAAGCAACAATTAGCCCCAGAGTTCGGGGTCGGCGGCGTCGCCACCGGACTCGATGTTGTTAAACGTCGGGTCGGGCGTGACGAACACATCCGCGGCGGGCCAGATTTCGGCCTCGACCGCAACCGGTGAACGGGTGTGGTCGCCGTGGCCCCACTGGACGTAGGAAAGGATCGCCTCGGCCGAGCCATAGTTGGCCTCGGCGTAAAGGGCAGCTTCGCCAGAGTCGACGGAGAGACCACCGACATGTTCGGCCGGCACTCGAGCAGTAGCACCGGCTGCGATCGTGCCGCCATCGACGATCGTGCCGAGATCGGCATAGTCCGGGAAGCTGGAGATCATCACGCCGGCGAGGTCGATGTCGTCCACTCCGTTGTTGCGGAACTCGACGAAACCATCAGCGCCGAACTCCACGAGTGTCAACTCGAGATCCGACAACGCTTGACCTGTCTCCGGGATCGGCGCCGTCGTGCCCGGCAACGTAGTGGAGGTTGAGGTGGTGCTCTCGGGCACGGTGGTCGCCCCGGCTTCGGGATCACTCCCGCTCTCGTCGCTGCACGCGGCCGCGAGCATAGCGACCGCGCCGAGCACGGCAATGATTCGAGCAATACGAGAACGGGTGAAACGGGTCATGGGGGAACCTCCGGGCAAAGACACGTGGCGTTAACGGTAGTTGGGGGATCGAACGTCGAGTTACCACCAGACGCGTCCACCGGGCCCTCCCTGGAGAAGGACCCGATGACACGAGAGCCCCGGTGAGAGCCGCCGCTCTCTTCACCGGGGATTCATAGGCCGCCCGCCCCTGATTAAGTCCTATTGTGTCGGAATCGAACACAAGGCATTGTCACGAGTCGGACACTGGCTGTGTCACCGTGCTGACAGAACAGCCCAGATGTCAGGTTTTGAACCAAAATGCACCCCAGGGCGGCACAGTCGCACGGGCATCGGCATCACCAGAGCCGTCCATGTGCACCCAGCCGGACCCAATCTCGACATCTTCAGACTCGCGTCCGAGATTCACCACGACGAGCGCCCGCTGCCCGCGGGTCGATCGTTCGATAACGATCGCGCCGCCCGACGCGGGCCAAACGAACTGCGCGGCCTCCGGGTGAAACGCCGGAGATGACCGACGCATCGACAACATGGCCCGCAGCCCCGACCAGATCGCACCCGCCGTGTGATCATCGTTGGCGAGCGCCAGATAGTTCTCGGCCGATGCAAACCGGGCGCGATTGATATCGCGGGCAACTCCCGTTCGATTCGCTCCCGCCACGTCGTTCTCTGCTCCCACAAGGCTGTGGGCGTAGAGAAGGGGAATGCCGCGTAACGCGAGCGCCACTGCGTGAGCGGCGAGCACGCGGCCAACAACAACATCTCGGTCAGCGGCCGGCACGCTCCATCCACAGAGCGACCACCATGTGGCGTTGAGTTCGTAGGGCTCCTCGCCGTCTGCGGTCGCCGCGGTATTAACCCCACCACCGACTGCTCGGCACCGCTCAGCCAACGCCTCGATCTCGGCGGCGCTCAACCATCCCCTCGCAGGGCGGACGCCCACCCCGTCATGGCTCGCCAGAGAGTTCATGTAAGTCGTCGCCGGCGGTGCGTCAACCGATGCCGCCCAGCGCCGCAGAGGGGCCACGTCGCCGGTCTGCACGGCATGAAGCACAAGCGGGGCCAGCGAGAACTGGTAGACGGCATGGGCCTCAGGAGCCGCCGCGGAACCGAAATAGGCAACATTGTCGTCGTGGGGCACATTCGTCTCAGTGATGAGCACCATGTCCGAACGAACGTCGTCGAGCACGCCGCGGATGACTGCGACAATCGCATGCGTCTCGGGCAGATGCATCGACGACGTCGCCGGGTCCTTCCAAAGAAAGGCGATCGCATCGAGGCGGATCGCTGTGGCCCCATGGTCCACGAATCGGAGAATCGCCCGGACGATCTCCAACAAGACTTCCGGCGCACGGACATCGAGATCCACCTGGTCGGCGCTGAACGTGGCCCAATAGTTCGCGCGGGTGCCGTCGGCCCGCTCGAAGGACGTGAGAGCGGGGCCCGGGCGGGGTCGAACGACGGCAGTCATGTCGGTGTTGTCGGCCACGCGCCGAAAGTAGCGGTCGTAGCACCCCTCTCCCGAGAGGTGGGCGAGAAACCACACACCCTGCGCCGACACATGATTCACGACGGCATCGGCCATCAGCCGGTGCCGATCGGCGATCGCCTCGACCGATCGCCAGTCGCCGACAGCTGGGTCGACCTCGGCGTAGTCCGTCACGCTGAACCCGCCGTCACCGCTGGCCGGGTGGAACGGCAGCACGTGAACGCCGTTGATCTCAGGAGCAAGTTCGTCAACGACACGGCCCACATCGTCAAGCCCCTTCGGACCGAAATGGTCGGGGTAAGCAATCAGCCAGGCATCGGCTTCACTCCAGCGTGAACTCGCCGTGTCAGCGCGACGATGAGCCGCCACGAGGTCATCGATTTGTGCCGAAAGCCAAGCCGCATCGGCGCCATAGATCGGCGCCAAGAGCGAACGACGATCGCTCAGCTCTCAACCTCGCCGGGGTCGACTTGCTCCGGAGCCGAGAGATTCTGGACCTGCGCGAGGAGCCCATCAATCTCATCGAGAGCCGCGGCCCATGCCACGAGATCGGCCGGGTCCTCAGCAAGCGCCGCATTTGCTTCCGCCCATTTGTCCACCATGAGATCCAACAGATCCTGGGCGGTCCGCGACTCGTCGTTGTTGTTATCGAGGACATCCGGCGGGTCATCAACTACCGGAGCTTCGACCCCGCCAGCTGGCGTCGCCAGGATGTCATCGAAGTTTTCGCCGAAGAGCTTTTCGAGCGCATCCGAGAACGACTCACCAATCGCCAAGCGCTCACCGTTGCCCACCGAAACGATCACGTTTTCGAGGGTCGGCACGGCCGTGCCGTCGGCGGCGACGTAAAGCGACCGCACCCACAAAATCGCGTTGTCGATCGGAAGTAGCAACACGTCGCTGAACTCAACACTCGAACCCTCGGTGTTGAGCAAGGCGAGACGCTGGGAGATCTCTTCGTTCTGCGCAATGCTGGTGGCGACAAGCACGGGGCCAGGCGCCGACGCACTGTTCATCTCGTAGCTCACGAGGCGCGCTTCTCCGGAAGTGTCAACCTCTCCGACCATGAAGGCCTCGAGTTCGCGGCGCTCATCATCTTCCGACGAGGGCACAAAGGTTCGGAGCGTGACGTAGGACGCTTCGGCTTCGCCCGGCAGCGTCATCAGTGTGTAGTAGGGGTTGACGCGAGCTTCACGACTGGTAACCACACCAAATTCGTCGGTGGACTCTTCGTTCGTGCCGCCCGCTCGGACCGTGCGGCCCGGATCCTGTGCCACTGCCCAGGCCTCGGTACCGAGAATGAGCGGCTCGGCCTCCTCGACCTGATAGCTGGCGTACATGTTGGTCTGCACGCGGAACATGTCTTGCGGGTAACGAAGATGATCGCGAAGTCCGTCGGGCATCTCGTCGAAGTCGGAGAACAGTTCAGGGAACGCGGCGCGCCACGCTCGGATAATCGGGTCGTCGCCGGGCATCACATAGAAGGCGACGGTGCCGTCGTAGGAGTCGACCACCGCCTTCACCGAGTTGCGCACATAGTTGAAGCCGGCACCGGCCAGACCGCCCTCGGTCAGGCGGCCGTTCTCGCTGCCCTGGCTGTAAGGGAACCGGTCGGTTGTGGTGTAGGCATCGATCACGTAAAGGATGCGACCGTCGACGATCACCGGGTACGTATCGGCATCGAACTCCAAGAACGGCGCGAGTGCCTCGACGCGATTCTGGACGTCTCGGTTGTAGATGATGCGGGTGTCGCCGGTGACAAAGTTGGAGATCAGCGGGTCGATTTCCTGGAAGCGAATCGCAAAGGCCGCCTTGCGAATAAACGAACCCATGCCGACGCCACCCACGCCTTCGTAGCGCGTCTCGACCTCGGCACCGGTCTCGCTGTTGACATAGTCGATCTCTGCAACCGAGGTGGAGACGAGGGCGTAGCCGCCCAGATCTTCACCGTGATAAATCTGCGGCACCGTGACCGACGCATCGACCGATTCATCGACGTCGGTCGGCAAACCAGAGACAATGAAATCGGGGCTGCCCGAGTTGGTAGGAGCATTGGCCGTGGCCATCGCAATGCCATAGCCGTGCGTGAGACGCACATGTTCGCGTTCCCAGCTCGGCTCGGCATCGAGTTGCAGTTCGCGAGCGCCGACGACGACCTGACGAAGCTCGCCATCGATCAGATAGCGATCCGTGTCGAGGGCTCCACCGGTTCCCACGAACCGATAGAAGTTTCGCTCGGTCTGTTCGCGCTCAAACGTGGCGTCGACGGCTTCGGGGTCGAGGAGACGAGCATTGGCGACGGTGCTTGCGTTCTCGCGAATCTGGTCGGCTGTGAGGTTTTCGGTGTAGTCAAACTCTTGTTCGTCGACACCGTCGAGCCCGTAGGCGAATCTCGTGGCTTCAATGTTCCGGGCCGCGAACACTTCCTCACGAGCGGTCTGGTTGGGCTCAACCTGGAAGCGCTGCACAAAGGCCGGGTAGATGCCGCCCACCACGATCGCGGTGAAGGCCCAGAGACCAACCGCCAACACGGGCATCGTCCAACCCCGTAGACGAAGGTTGATGACCAGCAGGACCACAGCCGAGAGCGAGATCGCGATCAGCAGATGGATCGCCGGCAGTTGCGCTTGCACGTCGGTGTAGAGCGCACCGTCGACCACGCCGCGATCAGACACCGTGAGTTGGTATCGATCGAGCCAGTAGTCGCCAGCCTTGATGACCGCGAGAACCGCGAGGATCGCCGACAGGTGCACCTTGACATTGGGTGTCGCCCGACTCCCGGCCACCGCGGCGATTCGAATCGAGCCGTTGAGGTAATGGCTGATCGTCGTCAGGATGAAGATGATGACGCAGGAGGCAAACGCCCAGCTCACCACAAAGGTCAAGAACGGCAGCTGGAAAACATAAAAGCCAATGTCGATACCGAACTGAGCATCGTCTCGGCCGAAGTCCTGCCGGTTCGTGAAGAGGAGCCACTCCTCCCAATGATTCGATACCCCGGCGGCGGCGACCAACGAGAACACGGCGCTCACCGCGGCGCGGACGAGACCCTTCCGGCCACCAACGACGTCGTGGTAGCGAGCCAGCAACTCCTCCTCGGGGCCCGCAGGCCGAAATGTCGGCGCGGCCCGATCCGAAAGGAACAGGTTGAGCCACATGAAGACGAAGAACACGCCGCCAAATATCAGCGCAAGCGCAACCTTCGCCCCAAGAATCTGGCGCCACACGGACGCCCGGTCGAGCGCCTCGAACCAGAGGTAATCGGTGTAGAAGCCAGCAATGCCAGACAGCGATGCTGCCAGGAAGATCATGATGACGACCGCCATCACAGCGATCACCCGACCACGACCGCTCATTCGGCCAGCTTCTCGGCGAGGTAGGTCATCGGCAGCACGCATCGTGACGACACTATCGGGACCGTGACCTCAGACGGAGGCGAGGCCGCGATTCGCGACACATGACTCGAAAACAGTTACTCGACTGGCTCGAGCCAGCAGGTGCATGCCGCGTGCGCCGGAGGATGCGGGGCACCCGTCGGGAACTTCTTTCCTGACTTCACTGCGCCCTCGAGTGCGTTGTCGGCACAGTCCGGACCGCAGGGGCCACCTGGCTCGACATGCCACGTGACTGAACCCTTGGCGAGCGCGACGGCCACATGGCCATCGACCGCTACCGCGGCCGCATTAGCGGCTTCGCCAATCCGGCGGCTGCGAGATTCGCGATAGAGCGCTCGCACTGTGTCGGAAAGTTCTTCGGGGTCGTCCCCTCGCTCAGCAACTTCGGTGAGTCGCTGACGGACCGGCTCCAACGCAATGGCATCGATCTGATCGAACGCCGACGTGAGCTTGATCCTTTTCGATCCGCCCAACTCGGCCACGAGTTCTCTCAGGGCATCAGCGGCAGCTTCTTCATAGGCCGACCGATGCGCCGGGCCATCTTCGATCACGAAACTGAGGGCCTCGGCACCACTGCGCCGCACGCCGTCCAAGAGTGTTCCCTGCTCTTCGACGAGCACCTTCTTCATCGCTTTCGCCGCCGCGGCGGCAGCACGCTTTCGCGCACCCACCCGCGCGACCTCAAGGCCTTCAGGCGCCGGCTCAGAATCCGGCTCCGGCTCAGAATCAGAATCAGAATCCGGCTCAGAATCCTGCTGCGAGCGAAGCTTCGCAAAGACGTCGCTGGCATCCGCCTCGACCGGTTCTGGCTCAGGCTCAGGTACCGCGTCGTCTTCGGATTCGACGTCGTAGAGCTCGACCTCGCTGACTTCGCCGACCTCGTCGGCGGAGCCATCAGTTTCATCGGCACTCTCCGCGGCGTCGTCCGAATCATCAACGGGTTCGGACACGTCAAGGCCAGAATCCTCGGTGGCTTCCGACACTTCCTCCACTTCTGGCGCTCGCAGCACGTCAAGGTCGGTGAGCGCTTCCATCTCGCTCGTGATGAACGCGTCGCCGATCGGACCGGGGTCGGCAATGTCATCGATGAGAGGGTGGCCAACGAGGCGGGCTGACTCGATCTCACTCTCAAGTTGGTCAGGCGTGGGCGTGGGTTCGGAGGTGACACGCAGCCCGGCGCGTTCGGCCGCCGACCGCGCCTCGGGCACCGAGTTCACCAGGTCGATCACTGCGGCATCGAGGCTCTGTTGAGTAATGGTGAGCGAGTCGAGAAGACGATCACGCCCGGCCCGCAGTTGTTCCACTTGCGCCCGACCGGTCTGACGCTTTCGGGCAAGATCGCGCAGCATTCGTTCGCGCACGGCTTGGGCTTCCGCCACCATCTCGCGGCCGTGTTCTCGCCCCTCTTCCGAAGTGATTTCGGCTTCGCGCTGCGCCGCGGCGATGATTTCGTCTCGCGCTGTCTGCGCTTCGTTGCGCGTCGTTTCCGCGACTGCGAGCGCCGCACCACGGACCGCCTCGGCTTCCCGCTCGGCTCGCTCGGCCCGCTCGCTCGCGGCGATATGGGCAGCCTCGATCACCTGCGTGGCTTCGACACCAAGCGCTTCAGCAACTCGGTGAACTTCGAGCTGGTCGGGCGTGACTTCATCGAACTCGGCCAAACGGCCCGCGAGATCGTCCCGAGCGACGTGAAGTCGACGGATTTCCTGTGCGGCGCGCTGCAGCTCCTCGCGCACGGCCGCCGGGTCAAATCCACGACGAACCAGCTCGAACTTGGCCGACTCCAGCCGCGCTGGGTCCAGATCATCTGTAGGCGAACTCACGTCTCGATGCTAGAAGTGCGGGCGCCGCAGTGTGGGTATACCCCCGCGGCCCGCGAGAACACGGGCGTTAGACGCCGATCAGCAGCTCGAGATCCTGAGTGTCGCCTCCAAGCGAAGCCAAAGCATCGAGGGCATCCCAGAGCGTGTCGACACCGATAACTGGCATGTCGCGGGCATGTTTCTCAGCCAGTTCGACGGATTCGGTGGGCACGAGAAAGGCCACCGCACCGGCGTCGTAGGCGGCGGCGGCCTTTTGCCCAAGTCCACCGACGTTGCCGACCGATCCGCCAAGATTGATCGTGCCAGTGACCGCCACGTCTTGCCCGCCGGTCAGTTCACCGTCGGTGAGGAGGTCGAGAATGGTCAGCGTGAACGCGAGGCCGGCGGAGGGACCACCGATATTGCCGGAGTCAATCTCGACCTCGAACGGCAGCGGCAGCTCTGCCTGGCGGGGCACCACATTGGCGATGCCGATGAAGCCACCCGGACGATCGGGGTTGATTCCCCAGGTGAGCTCCTCCGTCCGGATTTCCAGCGTGTCGATGTTGTCGACGGTGACCCGGCCGACTTCGCCGGGCACCTTGTTACTCAACGCGTTGAGTAGTGAGGCCACACCTGTGATCTCGGTACCGTCAACGGCGATGATGACGTCGCCGGGGACCAGCACGCTGTGAGCGGGGCCCGTGTCTTCCACCGACTCGAAGGCGACGCCGGTCTCCTCGATCACCGCAATGCCGAGATGATTCAGGGCAACGATCACCGCAACGTCTTTGGAGACCCGCATCATTTCCAGGTTCCGCTCCCGATTTTCGGTGACGGTGCGGCTGCCGAGCACGTCCTCGCGACGGCGTAAGACAATGTCGTCGTCCCACTGGCCTTGTATCCAATCAAGCACCGAGATCTGCGTATCGAGCGCGACCGTCGTGAAGAGGATCGCCCCCTCAGGCTCGTCAACTCCGGCCGCATCAACGGCAACGCTCGTAATGGTGGAACGGGCCGAACCCGGCTTTTGTGCCACGAGTTCATCATCGATTTGTGCGTGGCCCGGCACGATCCGACCGATCGCCTGCGCGGGAATCAAGGCCAACACACCAGCAAGGCAGCCGACCACAAACACCACCGTCAGTGCCCGCGTCCAGCGCCGCTCGGGCCAGTTGCCCGAGGGGCGCGCCCCCGCATCGGGTGGCGGCGGTAACATCGGTGTCGGCGTGCTCTCCTCAGTCATCGTGTCCGTGCTCGTCCTCGTGGCGGGAGTCAATCTGGTTGGCCGTCGGCCACCATGGGCGCTTCAGCCTGCCATGAGCGCCGGGGTTACCCGCACCGGGGCCCGTCGACATCGCGGCGACATGTTGTTCGCCGTCGAGATGGACCAGGACGACGACAACTCGATCATCATGGATTCGCTGCGTGTGCTCGGCCTCGTCCGACGACGGGTGGAAGAGCCGGTGGTCGGCCGCAGGGCCTACGTTCGCGTTTGGGAACGAGTTCGAGCGCTCATCGTGTTGACGGGGATCATCATCACAATCGGCGTGGTGCTCGCCGCGTCCATCGGCATTGTCTTCCTTGCCGCTGGCTTCCTGCTCGAGCAAGCCATCAGCTGAAAACGCAAACCGGCCCTGCCAAAGCAGAGCCGGTTCGTAGGGGAGAAATCCCGTGATGAGTTAGCGGCCGAAGAGGCCTCGACGCGGTTCGGCGCCCGCGGGCTCGGCCGCGGCCGGCGGCGCGGAAGCGAACGCATCGACCGGCACCATCGCCGCCTCGACGTATTCAACCGTGTCGATATCGGCGGCGTCGACCGCGAATGGGTCAGTGATCGACATCTCATCGGTGAACACCGAATGGGCCTCAGCGAGCATCTGCTCGCGAGGACCGAGCGGCATGGTTTCCGCAAGCGGCGCCTTGATGGCGGGTGCTTCGGCCGCGGTCGTCTCCATCGGCAAGGCCTCGCCGATCTCAACCTTTACGTAGGACTTCACCGCGAACCGCACTTGTTCAAGCGCGAACAGGCGGGGATTAGACGCCGTCTCCCCGTTGTGGAGCTCCTCGAGATAGCCCACAGCCGCCTGCAGGTCCTTGAACTGTGCATATTGCGGGCCGTTCTCGTTGTCGTCATGGATCACGATGTGGCTCATAGGACCGGCTCCTCGCGGGTGAGTACTGTTCTCCTGTGGACATTTCCTTGCCCCTGCTTGAGTAATTCGGCCCGGGTAGCTGGGTCCGCCGACCCATTCCTGGTCGGTGCCGGCCCCGCAAACCGTGCCCCTCAGACCCTGGTTCGTCGCTAGGGTCATCACCGTGGCTAATGACTCCGCGGCTGAGCGCCGGACCCGTGTCGCTGTTGCCGGCCATGACAACGATCCCGATACCGCAAGGTCGGGGCTCGACGATGACGACAGCATCGTACGGATCGCTGCGCTTCGGTCGCTCGGCCGGCTTCAGGACTTGCAGATCAACGAGCACACCGAAGCACTCCGCGATCCGTCCCCTCCGGTCCGCATCGCCGCGCTCGAGCTGGCCCTACTCAGCAAGGGCCCAGAGATCGCCTCACTCCTCGATGACGAGGAGCCCATGGTCGTCGAGTCCGCAGCGTGGGCGCTCGGCGAACGCGGAGACCACACCACCAGCACAATCGATCGACTGGCTGCGGTTGCTGGCGCTCACGACGATCCGCTCGCTCGGGAAGCGGCCGTCGCCGCGCTCGGAGCGATCGGCGACGAGCGGGGCCTTCCGGCAATTCTCGCCGCGACCACCGACAAACCTGCAGTCCGACGTCGAGCCATCATCTCGTTGGCGGCCTTCGAGGGGCCCGAAGTCGATGCGGCCTGGGAACGTGCTCGGACCGATCGCGACCGGCAGGTGCGAGATGCTGTGGAAGAACTTCTTGGCCCGGAGACCTGACAGAAACCGACGCTAACGGCGTCGGGAACTGCCGCCTTCCATAAACATGGCTTGCACGGACTCGTAGTGTTCGATCACGCGACCGGCGCCATTGGCCACCGCTTCCAGCGGGGAGTCGACAAGGCGCACCATCACTTCTGCTTCCTTGGACAGGCGGGTTTCCATGCCTTTGAGCATGCCGCCACCGCCAACAAGGTGGATGCCTTGCACGATGAGGTCCTGCGCAAGTTCGGGCGGCGCTTGAGCCAAGCATGAGAGCACGGAGTCAACCATTGCGGTGACCGGTTCCTCGATCGCCACCCGGATTTCCTCCGGCGTCAGCAGGACCGTTTTGGGAAGACCGCTCATGAGTTCGCGCCCACGCACTTCGGCGTTGACCTCGTTGTCGGTTGGGGCGGCCGAACCGAGGACAATCTTGATTTCCTCGGCCGTTCGTTCACCAACGGCAATGCCGTATTCGCGGCGAACGTAGCCCTGGATGGCGTTGTCGATATCAAAGGAACCGACCCGAACTGCCTCGAGAGCGACCACGCCGCCGAGCGAGATCAGCGCAGTTTCAGTGGTGCCACCGCCGATGTCGATCACCATGTTGCCAATGGGCTCGTTGATCGGCAGGTCCGCACCAATGGCGGCGGCCACTGGTTGTTCGATCAGACGGGCATCGGCGGCACCCGCTCGCTTCGCCGCTTCGGTTACGGCCCGGCGCTCAACGGCGGTGATCGCCGAGGGGACACAGAGCACGACGCGAGGCCGATTGAGACGACTCACACCGACACGCTGCAAGAGCAGTCGGATCATCCGCTGAGTGACGTCGAAGTCGGTGATGGCGCCCTTTCGCAGCGGGCGAACCGCCACGATGTAGCTCGGCGTCCGGCCGATCATCTGCCAGGCCTGGTGCCCCATTGCCAGCACTTCGCCGTTGCGACTATTGAGCGCGATTACAGAAGGCTCGTTAAGAACGATGCCTTCTCCCCGGGCATAGACGAGCGTGTTCGCCGTCCCCAGATCTATCGCAAGGTCACGTGCCAGGGTTCAGCGCTCCTCGTCGGCACCGGGGTCAAGCTTCACAATACCGCTCGGCTGCCCGTGCGTCCTGGTTGCGTTGAGCGGAGCGATCGCGCGCAGCTGCTCTTGGAAGTTGGGGGGCCGCGGTTGGCGCACCCGATGACCCAAATAGAGGATCACAGATCCAATGACTGCGGCTGCCACTGCAACAAACAAGAAGATGGCCGCCGTACTCACGCGGTCTCTCCAACTTCGGTGATGTGTTGCGCTTCCACACCCCACGACTCGCCACCGCTCCAGGTTTCGCGCTTCCAGATGGGAACCGTGGCTTTGAGGGTGTCGATGCCGAAACGTGCTGCTTCGAACGCCGCCGGTCGGTGCGGGGCTGATGCTACGACAACGACCGAGGACTCGCCCACCGGCACGACGCCGATGCGGTGCAACAGAACAACCCGGCCCAGGCTGGGCCAGTCGGTTCGCATCTTCGCGGCGATGTCAGCGAGACGGGGCACGACATGCGCCTCGTAGGCCTCGTATTCAAGCTGCTCGACGCCTTGTCGACCGGGTGCATGATCGCGAGCAGTACCGCTGAAGAGAACCAGCGCGCCACAGCTCGGGAGGACAGCCCAGTCCGCCGCAGACCCGGCCGGAAGCACGGCTTCGGTGAGACCGAGCCAGTCCTCAGTGTCGTTGGGTGGGAGCAGCACGTCGTAACTGTAGGGCCGTCCCCGGCAAGGCCAACCCGGGGCCGCGCCCACCAAATGCCGATCCATCAGTACTCTCGCGGTTCGTGGGAGACGGAGAGCGCGACACATTTGAACCTGGCGGTCGTCGTCCCCTGCCGCCCGAGGACCGAATTTGGCGCCACCCGAGCGAGGTCGCGGCCGAAGTCCGCCCACTCGTTGCGGCTCGCCGACGTCGACGCCAGCGAGCCGGAGCGTCACTGCTGGGCGCCCTTGCCGCAGCATCGGGCCTGATCTGGCTCTCCGACAACGGCCGCACGGATGTCTTGGTCACCGCGGACATCGTGGCCATCGGCAACAACGACGACGCCCCGACTGCGGCGGCGTCACCTACAACGACGCTCCTTACTTCGATCGCGGCGCTCGACGGATTCACCGACGACGACATGATCCTGATCCGCTCAGCGGAAAGCGCCGAGCTGCTCGCCGGAGCGCTCGTGGCCCGCGATGGTTACGTGATCACCAGCGGGCGGGCGCTCGCGGGGGCCGACCACGTGATGATCTGGTTTGGCGATCAGCAGGAGTCGGGCACTGTCGTCGGGTACGACGAGGTCACCGATGTCACCGTCATCAGGCTCGATGACAACCTCACGCCCGGCGACATGGCGATGCAGAAGAAGTCCGACGGCGCGAAGGTTGATCAGGGTGATCTCGTCACGATCGCCGAACCCGGCCGAAGTGATCGACAACAACGAGTGGTCAATGCCGCCTCATCTTCGGCACTCGACGACGGAGCACCGGTCGTCGGAGTTGTCGAACTCGATGGCCGTATCGGTCAGATCCCGCCGGGAAGCCCGGCCTACGACAGCGAGGGCGAGATCGTGGGCATGACCTCATCGACTGCGGCCGACGCACCTACCGCGCTCGTACCGATCCGCCTCGTACGCGAGGTAGCCGACGAGCTCATCGACGAAGGCGTGGCCAGCCACCCGTGGATCGGCCTCACCGCACGCACCGGAGACGAAGCCGGCTCGATTGTCACCACAGTCACCGAAAATGGTCCGGCGGCCAACAGCGGAATCGAGGAGGGAGACCTCATCATCGAGATCGGCTCAACCTCCATCGCGAGCATGGAGGAGATGGTGGCGACACTTCGCGAACATGAGCCCGGCGATGCTCTCACCATCGTGGTAATTCGCGGCGGCGAACATATTGACTGCTCCGTCGAACTGGCGCTACACAGCAACGCTGCGTGAGCGTCGCAAGCGACGCGTTAAGGCGACGAAACCGCCGAGCACTCCGACGATGAGGGCTACTGACGCAACCAGCGCCAGCTCTTGACGCCGTCGCGCAGGCATTCGATCAAGCGAACCGGGTTCGTGACTCACGACCCAGGCTTCCTCGTTTGAATATGACGGGCGCCAACCGAGCGAACGAAGGCGGTCGTTGGACACGACCCAGCTATGCGAGGTGTAAGGCACGACACTGGGCGGGACCGGGGCCACACCAAAGCGCCAGCGAGCTGCCGCCAGGGCACGAGCGGCCCAGCCTGGCACTCGAACGCGGGCGGTTGGACCTTCCAGGTCATGGAGGGCGTCAGGTGGAATCCAACCATCGGGCGCGACGTTGGCGATCCCATCGAAGCGCTTCGTTACCGCGACTGCGATCGCGTCGACGAGATCATCAATGTGAAGATATTGGACCGGCGGATCACCTTCCGCGGCCACGCCGATGCGGGCCGAGTGAAGGATGCGGGCCAAACCACCCAGATCATCGTCAGTGACAATCGCAGTCGGTCGCAGGATCGCCACTGCACAATGATCGTGACGCGCTCCCCATTCGGCAACGAGTTGTTCGACATCGGCGCGAGCGACCGCCCAGCTGAAATCGGGGTTCGGGCGAATCGCGGCATCCTCCGTGATCGGGACCGGATTGGCCGCCCACGCGCCATAGACCATGGCCGTCGACAAGACAACGACATGACCAACACCCGCTTCGGCCGCCGCCTCGAGGACTCGGACAGTGATCGCGAGATCAAGTTCTTCCGCCGCGGGCTCGGGCACACCCGGGGTACTCGCGGAGGCGAGGTGAACAACAACATCGGCCCCCGCGAAGATCGAACCCAGCGGCCCCGCCGCAAGGTCCACCCGCTTCGATTCGACATCAGCCGCCATCGGCGTACCGACCCGATCAACCGCGAGGACATCCATTGTCTGGCCCTCATTGGCCAGGCGACGAACCATTCGCGATCCCACCGCACCGGCCGCGCCGGTGACCACCACGCGCATCATCGTGCCCGCCCGAGGCGGAGGGGGGCGTGGAGTATTGGGCCGAGCACACATCTACGATGCCGTCATGAGCGACGATCTGCCACCCGATGGCGACCCACTCGGCGGGATTCCCTTTCTCGGAGAGCTGATGAAGATGTTGCAAGGCCAGGCCGGTGGCGGCACCGACACCGCCCGCCAACTCGCCCGATCGATCGCCAACGACGGCGAGTCGGAGGCGAATATCGACCCCGCCGACCGGATCGCCGTTGAAGAACTGATCCGCGTCGCGGAGCTCCAGGTCCAGAATGCAACCGACCTCCCGGTTGCTCGGCAAGGTCCGTTGCGTGTCGTCGTCGCCAATCGCTCTCAATGGGCCGATGAAACAATCGACCACTACAAGCCGCTCTTCGAGACGCTGGCCGCCTCGATGACGGCCACAATGGGCGCACCCGAGGATCTTCCCGCCGACGATCCAATGAGCCAGATGCTCGCCAGCCTCTCCCAGATGATGGGGCCGATGATGCTCGGCATGACAACCGGGTCGATGGTCGGCAACCTTGCCCGCACTGCGTTGGGTGGCTACTCGCTGCCCGTCCCGCGGCCGGCCGGTGCCCCGCTGCTCGTATTGCTCCGCAACCTCGACGAGTTCGGCGCCGACTGGTCCCTCGACAAAGCCGACCTCCGACTCTGGGTCTGCCTCCATGAGGTGACCCACCATGCTGTGATCAACGTCCCGCACGTTCGCGAGCGGCTGACTGACCTCCTGCAACGCCACGCCGGATCCTTCGAACAAGACCCAGAAGGCATCGGCTCCGCATTCGGCGACGTGGACTTGTCAGCCGGCCCCGAGGCGCTCGCCGAGCTACAGAACAAGCTCGGCGATCCCGACACCGTCCTCGGCGCCGTGCGCTCGGCGGCCCAAGAGACTCTCCAGCCCGAACTCACCGCGCTGATCGCCGCTATCACCGGCTACGTCGACCATGTGATGGACCAAACCGGCGGCCCACTTATTGGGTCCTACGGCATGCTCACCGAGGCGCTTCGGCGCCGCCGAGTTGAAGCGACGGCGAGCGATCGCTTCGTCGAACGCATCCTCGGACTCGAGCTCGATCGCAGCCAGTACGACCGCGGCACGGCGTTCGTGGGTGGCATTGTCGAGCGAGCCGGCGATGAGGGCCTCAACCGATTGTTCGCCGAACCCGGCAATCTCCCCACACCCAACGAGATTGATGCGCCCGGATTGTGGCTGGCCCGAATCGACTTGCCCGACGATCCTGACACGTCACCGAACTAGCGCCGACGAACCAGACAGCTAGCGAGCCGCGTCATCGTCGCGACCGTCGAGCGGCGGCGGCGGAGCTGGCGGTAGCGGGTCAACCTCTACGCCATCGATCGACGACACGTAAGGCGTCGAATCGTCCCAATAGTCCGACGGCCCGATCTCCGTCGTCAGAGCCGGGGGTGCCGGTTGCGACGGGCGAATGTCGTCGTCGGTGAGTTCGACCGTCTGGTCCTCATCGTCGACAAGGGGTTCGGATGCGGGCGTTTCCGACGGCTCGCCAACGCGAGAGAGACGACGGGCGAACGCGCCGCGACCTGGACCGCCAGCCACATAGGAAAACAGCGCGACTCCGGCCGCAATTGCGACGAGCCACGCACCAACGGTGACGCCGATGCGGATCACGACCGGGGTGATCGCGCCGATCGTGAAGGCCAGCTGGAATCGAGCCTCGAACCGTGCGAAGGACCGGCCATAGTTGGCATCGGGCGCGTCGCGCTGGACCAGCGCATCGAAGGCGAGCTTTCCGGTGACTGTCGCGAACGAGATAACGAACGCGAGAAGGGCGGTACCAAGGACCGCACCGTTGACCCCGGCGAAGATTGCAATTCCAACGATCCCGGCCAGCGCGCCCGCGAGCATTCGCTCTTCGGTGACACGTTCGCGAAGGAGCGGCGCAGACTTCGCACCACTCAGCGAACCAGAAACCGCAAACAATCCGACTAACCCGAAGTGCCAGATCGGCGCCCGCGGGTCACCCATGATGTCGATGTCGCGCACGGTTGCCGTAGCTCCACCGAGGGCGGCACCTTCGTGGCCGACGCTCAGCGCTTCCTTGCCGCCGCGCAGCTCGAACATCAGAAGCATCGTGACAAAGCCGACAATGCCGCGGATCGTGGCCATCGATGTAGCGGCGAGCAGAATCTTCGCGTCGCGGAGCTCCGCTTTTTCCATCTCGTCGGCCGGCTCCGGCGCAACCACGATCTTGGGGAGCTGGACCGCAAGGATGGTCGAGACGATAAAGCCGATCATCGCGATGGCCGCCGCTATCGCGGGGCCCCCGATCAGGCTAAAAGCTCCCGCGATCCCGGCGCCAGCCGGACCGGCAATCGAACTCAAGAGCGCGAGCCTGCTGTTGGCGCTCACGAAGTCTTCTTCGCTCTTCACGAACTGGGGAACAACCGCTGACTTCGCAACGGCGTACCCCTTCTGGAGCACAAGAATGCCGAACGCCTCTGGGAACAACAGCAGCGAGTCGAAGTGGCGGATCATAAAGAACGCCACAATCGCCCGGCCCACAAGGGTGGCGAGAATCATCATTCGGCGACCGCCCGCGGCTCGATCGATCGCGGGGCCGATCAGCGGCGTTACCACCGCAAACGGCGCCATCGTGAGGAGAAGCGCCAGCGCAACCCGGGCCCGAGATTCATCGGGAGAGATCGAAAAGAAGATGGAGCCAGCGAGAGCCGCCGTGATGGCACCATCGGACGCCGCGCTCGCGGCGTGCACCCGGGCCAGGCGCACAAAGGGCGTGACAACGAAGCCTTCCGCTCCCTCCTTTTTCGGCTGGGGACGCCGTAGTGGTCGCCATCCCGGATCGTTCACAACGTCAGTCTATTGCTCCGGCGAGGCCACGGGGATTGCGCCAAGTAAAGATGCATCGCGCTCGTAGGTGAGCAGGTTTCTCGCGGCCACGAGACCGAACCAACCAAGAGTGTCGACCTCGTCGTTGGGCACAAACACGCCGTCGACGAGCTCCATCGTCCAGTAGACGACAAGTTTTTCGCGATCCTTGGCGTCGATGTAGCGAACCTCGGGAAGCCGATCGAAACGACGGCACCGATATCCGGTTTCCTCAACGACCTCGCGTTCGGCGGTCTGGCTGAGATTTTCGCCGTCGGCCATCTTTCCCTTCGGAAAGGACCAGTCCTGGCGGTGGGGCCGATGGATAAGCAGCACCTCCGGCTCGTCGACGTGGCGCAGGATCAATCCGCCAGCCGCCCACACCGTGACATCGGGATAGTCCACCGCGAGTTGGTCTCGAAGGTCACCCATGGGCTGCGGCCCGGGCCCGGGCGAGTGCTTGGAGCCGTTCGTGGGCATCGACCCCGACAGGACCGCGCCGCCGTGTCCACACCCCATCACCATCGAGTGTCCAGGCGAGGCGGTCGTCGGTGAGGTACACCTCGATCGCCTCATGGATCCGGCCAAGGATGGCCGGGTCAGTGACCGCCAGCATGACCTCGATTCGGCGATCGAGATTGCGCGTCATGAGGTCAGCGCTGCCGAGGTAGGTGACGGGCTCACCGACTCCGGCACCATTGGCGAAATGAAAGACGCGCGAGTGTTCGAGGAATCGGCCGACGATCGACCGCACGCGGATGCGATCGGAAAGTCCACGCACCCCCGGTCGAAGACAGCAGGTACCGCGCACGATTAGGTCGATCTCGACGCCGCCCTGCGACGCGCGGTACAGCCGCTCGATGATGTCGGGGTCGACCAGGCTGTTCATCTTCAGGATCATGCGGCCCCGACCCGACTCGATCTCACCCTCGATCAGATCATAGAGCCGAGGCCGAAGGTCCTTAGGGGCCGCGAGGATCCGTCGATACTCCTGGGCCCGGCTGTATCCGGTGAGGCCGTTGAAGAAGTCGGCGAGATCTTCGCCGACATTGGGATCGGCGGTCAGAACACCAAAATCCTCATAGATCTGCGCAGTGCGATGGTCGTAGTTGCCCGTGCCGATATGGCAATAGCGGGCGATCCCCCCAGCCTCTTCGCGCACCACCATGCAGATCTTCGAATGGATCTTCAGCCCAACAACGCCATAGGCGACGTGAGCGCCGGCTTTCTCGAGGCGTCGAGCCCAGCCAATGTTGGCCTCTTCGTCGAAGCGGGCCTCGAGCTCGACAAGTACGGCGACTTGCTTGCCCCGTTCTGACGCGCGGATGAGCGCGTCGATGATCGGGCTGTCGCCGGAGGTTCGGTAAAGCGTCAGCTTGATCGCCAGCACGCTGCGGTCCGTCGCAGCCTGACGAATGAACTCCACCACTGATGAGCTGAACGACGAGTAGGGGTGGTGCACGAGCACGTCGCCCTGACGCAGTGCGGCGAAGAGGTCGGCTGGCCCTTCCTCAGCGTCGAACGGTGGTTCAACTACCCCTTGCCAAGCTGGCCAGCGCAGCGTTGGGCGGTCGAGGCGGGCGATAGCCGAGAGCGATGTGGCATCGATCGGTGCCGCCGTCGCATAGACATCGGACTCTTCGAGATCGAGTTCTCGAAGCAGAAGCTCTCGGACTTCATCGGACATGGTCGAAGCCACCTCCAGCCGCACGGCTCGGCCGAAGCGACGCCGGCGCAGCTCGAGCTCGACGGCGATGAGAAGGTCGTCAGCCTCTGTGTCATCGAGCGCGATGTCGGCGTTTCTCGTGACCCGGAAGGCATGCGACTCGACAATCACCATTCCGGGAAAGAGCTGAGCGAGATGCGCCTGGATAACCGACTCCAACGCCACGAACCGATCACCGTCGCCAACAGCAAGCCATCGGTCGAGTGTGTTCGGCACCTTGACGCGAGCGAAGCGGGACCGGTGGTCGATCTGGTCGCGAACGACCACCGCCAGATTCAACGAAAGATCAGAGATGTAAGGGAACGGGTGGCCCGGATCGACGGCCAGCGGGGTGAGCACCGGGAAGATGCGAGCTCGGAATCGCTCGTCGACCTCGGACTGCTCGGCGGCTATCAGGTCGTCGTAGGCAAGGAGGTCGATGCCGGCAGCCTTCAGCTCTGGCTGCACCCGGTTGAGAAAGAGGTTCTCGTGCCGGCATCCCAAATCGTCGACGACGCCACAAATGACAGCGATCTGGTCGCCCGGTGTTCGTTCGTCGGGGCCCCGAGTCTGGATTCCCGCCGCCACCTGATCATGGAGCCCAGAGACCCGCACCTGGAAGAACTCATCGAGATTGCCCGCATAAATTGAAAGGAAGCCGAGCTGTTCGAGCAGCGGAACACTTTCATCCACCACGAGATCGAGCACGCGGGCGTTAAACGCGAGCCACGAGAGTTCGCGGTTTAGCGAGTTGGTGTTGTTGTTGTCCCAGCCGCCGACCTGAGCGGCCGTATCGAGATCGTTCATCCCTGCGGTTCCATCAAGAACGCGGCACCCAGCGCCCCGCCTGTGTCGCCAAGAGCAGCGCGGCGAACCGGCGCCGAGATGCCCGCGAAGGAACGAGCGGCGATCCGACCTTCAAGATCGGCTCGGAAAGATTCCCCCAGCCGCTCGGCCATGCCACCGCCGAGCACGATTAGCTCGATATCGACGAGTGCGATCGCGCTGGCCAGCGCGGCAGCCATTGCTTCCGCGGCCTCGTCGATGACTGACGCAGCGAGCGAATCGCCACGGTCGAGCGCCTTCTCCCACGTGCTCGACTTCATGCGATCGTCACCGACGAGATCGATGAGCGAAGTGGCTTCGCCATCCGAATGGCGGGCCCGTGCCCGGGCCTCCATCATTCGCCGTCCGGCATAGTCCTCAAGCTCACCTCGGCCAACGACCGCTCTGTCGAACTCAGCAAAGTTCACATAGACATGACCAATCTCGCCCGCAACGCCGCGGGGGCCCTGCCGAAGCCGACCGTCGAGAACG
>Ga0209709_10000827_pt1 | contig 29231 bp, 27 predicted proteins | sample ArcticOcean_MG_C_2_FD_187435 | JGI IMG/M metagenome (GOLD analysis project Ga0209709, IMG submission 187435) | Marine microbial communities from western Arctic Ocean - ArcticOcean_MG_CB4_136 (SPAdes) (version 2) | ecosystem: Environmental > Aquatic > Marine > Oceanic | place: Arctic Ocean... | reverse complement strand
TGACTGAAGCCAATCAAGTTTTAACTTTAAATAATTTGAGACATAAAGTTACTTTAAGAACTGATGGGGGAATTAAAACAGGAAGAGACGTTGTTATTGCGGCCATGATGGGTGCTGAGGAATATGGGGTAGCAACTACTGCATTAGTAGCTATGGGATGTATAATGGTTCGACAATGTCATTCAAATACATGTCCAGTCGGTGTTTGCACTCAAGATGAAAAATTAAGGGAAAAATTTTCTGGCACGCCAGAAAAAGTAGTTAACTTATTTAAATTTATTGCAGAAGAAGTGAGAGAAATTCTGGCTGAGATAGGCTTTAAGTCTATGAATGAGATAATTGGTAGAACTGATTTATTAAGACAAGTGAGTAAAGCCTCACCAAACTTAGATGATTTAGATTTAAATCCTTTATTTGTTCAAACAGATCCTGGAGAAAATATAAGATATTGTAAAGTTCCAGAAATAAATTCTGTTCCAGATACTTTAGATCAAGAAATTCTACCTGAAATCAAAGATCAAATTGGAAAAGTAAAAATTATTGAAAAAGAGTATATTATTAAAAATACTCATAGAACTGTTGGTACAAGAATTTCTAATCATCTTTATGAAAAATATGGTTCTGAAAAATTAGAAGATAACTTTTTATCTCTAAAATTTAAAGGGTCAGCAGGGCAGTCTTTTGGAGCATTTGGAATAAAAGGCTTAAAACTTATTTTAAAAGGTGATGCCAATGATTATGTTGGTAAAGGTTTGTCAGGCGCAACTATAGTAGTTAAACTTCCAGATGAAAGTAATTTAATTTCACAAGAAAATACAATAATTGGAAATACAGTTTTATACGGAGCAACATCTGGAAAGTTATTTGTAGCAGGACAAGCTGGGGAAAGATATGCAGTGAGAAATTCAGGGTCAATTTCAGTTATTGAAGGCTGTGACTCAAATGCTTGTGAATATATGACTGGTGGTACAGTTGTAGTTTTGGGAGAAGTAGGAGATAATTTTGGGGCTGGAATGACAGGTGGGATGGCGTTCATTTATGACATAAATAAGAAATTTGATAAAAAAGTAAACCCAGAGACTGTAGTATGGCAAACGCCAGAAACAGAATATTGGATAAGTTATTTAAAAAATCTAGTCCAAGAGCACTACGAGGAGACAAATTCAAATTTTTCTAAAAAAATAATAGAAAATTTTGATAAAGAAATTTCTAATTTTATTCAAGTTTGTCCAAAAGAAATGATTGATAAGCTAAAAAACCCTATAAGCTTAAAATCTATTATAAAAGAAGTCAGCTAAAGTGAAGAATATAAATATTTTTTGTTTCGGTTTTGGCCAAGTAGCAAAAAATTTTATAAAAAAACTTATTATTGAAAAATATAATATTACACTAACAACAACATCTAGAAGTGAATCGTCAAAAGAAAATTTTAATGGTATTAATTATAATAGTTACCTATTCAATAGTGAGAGATTTGATAACAACCTAGTGGCAAAATTAAAAGAAGCAGATCATATTTTAGTTTCAATACCACCAGAAAAACAAGAAGACCTAGTTGTAAAAAATTTTTCTAAATTTATAGAAAATTTTAAAGTAAAATGGATAACATATTTATCTGCTACTAGCGTTTATGGAGATCACAATGGTGGGTGGGTAAATGAAAGTAGTGAAACAAGAGCAACATCATCAAAGGGCATTGAAAGACTAAAGGCTGAAAGTTCATGGCTTTCACTAAAAATGAGTAAAAAATTATCAGTTCAGATATTTAGATTATCAGGAATTTATTCTAATGAGAAAAATATATTAGTGAGCCTGAAATTAGGAACTGCTAAATTAATTAGTAAAAGTGATCATTATTTCTCAAGAATTCACGTTGAAGATATTGCTAATATATTATTTAAATCTTTATCTAAATTTAAATCAGGAGAAATATATAATCTAGCTGACGATAAACCATCATCTTCAGAAGAGATAACATTACATGGTGCTAAATTATTAAATATTAAGAATCTCAAAAAAATTGAAGTCAATGAGCTAGAGAGTGAAATGTTAAAAACATTTTATAAAGATTCGAAAAAAGTTAGCAATGAAAAAGTAAAAAATTATTTTAATTATGATTTAAAATTCCCAAGCTATATAGAAGGATTAAATTATATTAGAGACAAGCTTATTTAGCTCAAAAATTATCCTTTTGAGACCTTGTTTATTTGAAAGGCTATGATCACCATTTTTAATAATTACCAATTTCTTTTTTGCTTTATTAAATATTTTTAGAATCTTTCTTGAATAACTTGGAGGGACAACCTCATCCTTGTCACCATGAATCATAGTAGCATTTATTTTTGAACTAATTTTTTTGTTTAAAATTTTATTTTTTCTACCATCCTTAATTAGTTGATAGGTTATTGGATATTCATAATTACCATGTTTCAAATTATATATCCCCTTTTTGATTATTTCTTTTTTCATTTTTTCAGTAAACTTCTTCCATATTAAATTTTGTAAAAATTCTGGAGCAGATCCAATGCCCAAAAACCCTTTAATTTGCTCTTTAAAGTATCTAAATTGATTAAGAGATAGCCAAGCTCCCATGCTTGAACCAACTAAAATAAATTCATTTTTTTTTACTATTTTTTTAATTGCTGTTTCCACTTCGTTAGACCACTTGCTAATATTTCCTTTAACAAATTTACCGGTAGATTTTCCATGGCCAGAATATTCAAGAGCAAGAAAACCGAGTTTATTTTTTTTAGCATACTTGAAAATGGCCTTGGGTTTTTCACCTTCAATATTTGACATAAAACCATGTAAAAAAACAATATAGAGATTATTTTGATAATGATTGCTTAAGTATCTAATTCTCTTATTATTTGAGATCTTAAGGTACTTAAATTTATTCATATCAATTTATTAGATTTAATTCTTAATATATAGTTATATTAAAAATGTCTTCAAAATTAAAAGTTTTGCAAGTAATTCCACGCTTAGGATATGGTGGCGCAGAAACTGGCTGTTATGACTTGGCTCATTATTTACCTGAAAATAATTGTTCCTCCTTTATAGTTACTAGTGGAGGTGAATTGGTAAAATTTATCGATAAAAAAAAAGTAAAATTAATAAGACTTCCAGTTCATAGCAAAAATCCAATTTTGATGCTTTTTAATTCAATTATTCTAATTTTTATCATTTTATTTTATAATATTTCTATTGTTCATGCGAGAAGCCGTGCCCCAGCCTGGTCATGCTTATTAGCAACAAAAATGACAAGAAGAAAATTTGTTACAACTTTTCATGGTACTTACAATTTTAAAAATCCAATCAAAAAGTTTTATAACTCAGTAATGGTCAGATCTAGTTTGATAATTGCAGGATCAAATTTTATTTTTTTACATATAAAAGATAATTATTCTAAATATTTGGATTTAAAAAAAAAATTTTTAGTTATTTTTAGAGGTGTTAATGTTGATTATTTCGACCCATCAACAACATTGGAAACTGAAGAAGATCAATTAATTTTAAAATGGAAGGTGAAAAGAGATAGAAAAATAATCTTAATGCCAGGAAGATTAACTAGATGGAAAGGTCAAGAGGTATTTATTGAAGCACTTAACCTTGTTAATAAACAATTAGGATATCCATCTTTTTATGCCGTTATATTAGGTAGTGATCAAGGTAGAGACATATATACTAAAAAAATAAAAAGATTAGCTGAGCAGTATAGATTAACTGATCAGTTAAAATTTATAGAACATTGCAAAAATATGCCCCTAGCTTATAAAATTTCTGATTTAGTAGTTTCATCGTCAATAGAGCCAGAAGCTTTTGGTAGAGTTGCAGTTGAGGCTCAGTCAATGGAAAAACCAATAATTGCAAGTGATATTGGTGGGTCCAATGAAACAATAGAAAATAATAAAACAGGATTTTTGTTTAAAGCAGGAAATCCGAAGTCATTAAGCGAAAAGATAGTAGAAGTTTTAAATTTAGATGAATCTGCGTTGAAATTTATGGGCATTGAAGGTAGAAAAAACACAATTAAGAAATTTAATGTTGAAAAAATGTGTTTTTCTACATATTCAGAATACAAAAAATTATTAAATTAGATGCTATTAATTACACTGCCAGATGGAAACAGTATTGAATTTCCAAACAAAGTAACAGGATTGGAAGTTGCAGAAAAGATCAGTAAATCTTTAGCAAAGCAAGCTATAGTTATTAGTGTTAATGATGTACTTAAAGACTTAAGCTATGTTATAGATAAAGACTGTTCGATTAAAATTTTTACCTCTAAAGATAAAGAAGGTTTAGAAACTATTCGTCATGACACAGCTCATATAACTGCAATGGCAGTACAAGAGCTTTTTCCCAGAACGCAAGTAACTATTGGTCCAATTATTGAGAATGGTTTTTACTATGACTTTTCTAGAAAAGAACCTTTTACAGAAGATGATCTAAATAAAATTGAAAATAAAATGAAAGAAATTGTTGATAGAAATGTTCCAACGACCAGAGAAATTTGGAAAAGGGAAAAAGCAATATCTCATTTTAAAGATAAGGGAGAAACTTATAAAGCAGAAATTATTGAAAGCATCCCACAAGGTGAGGATGTCTCTATATACTTTCATGGAGATTGGCATGATTTATGCAGAGGACCACACTTATCTTCAACAGGAAAAATTGGTAAGCATTTTAAATTAACAAAGGTGTCAGGCGCTTATTGGAGAGGAGACTCAAACAATGAAATGTTACAAAGAATTTATGGAACAAGTTGGGCATCTCAAAAGGATTTAGATGAATATCTTAAAAGAATAGAAGAAGCTGAAAAAAGAGATCATAGAAAACTTGGAAAAGAGATGGATTTGTTTCATTTTAGAGAAGAAAGTCCAGGATCAGTTTTTTGGCATCAAAAAGGGTGGAAGCTTTTTCAAAAACTAGTTGCCTATATTAGAAACAGGCAAGAAGAAGGGGGTTACAAAGAAGTAAATACTCCTGAAGTTTTAGATAGAGCTCTTTGGGAAAAGTCAGGACACTGGGGAAAATATGGAGAACATATGTATACATCGGAAACTCCTGATAAAAAAATATTTGCAATCAAACCAATGAATTGCCCAGGACATATTCAGGTTTTTAATCAAGGTTTAAAAAGTTATAGAGACCTTCCATTAAGAATTTCAGAGTTTGGAAAAGTCCATAGATATGAACCTTCTGGAGCTTTACACGGCCTATTAAGAGTTAGAGCTTTTACTCAAGATGATGCCCACATTTTTTGTACTGAGGAACAAATTACTGAAGAATGTATTATTGTAACAAATTTAATTTTAGATATTTATAAAGATCTTGGTTTTGAAAATGTCATATTAAAATATGCGGATAGACCAGAGATTAGAGTTGGTGATGATGAAGTTTGGGATAAAGCAGAAAAAGCTTTATTGGATGCTGTTAAAGAATCTAAGCTTGAATACACAATTAACAAAGGTGAAGGTGCATTTTATGGTCCAAAAATTGAATTTGTTTTAAGAGATGCTATTGGTAGAGATTGGCAATGTGGAACCTTGCAGGTAGATCTTAATTTGCCTGGTAGATTGGATGCATCTTTTGTAGATAAGGATGGAACTAAAAAAGTTCCAGTAATGCTTCATAGAGCATTGTCTGGATCTTTAGAAAGGTTCATGGGTATACTTATTGAAAACTATGCAGGTAAATTTCCATTTTGGTTGGCTCCATTGCAATCAGTTGTAATTCCTATTTCAGAAGAGTTTGACGTATATGCAAAAGAAGTTAATAAAAAAATTATCAATGCAGGTATTAGCTCTGAAGTAGATTTAAAAAATCATAATTTAAATTATAAAATTAGAGAACATTCTTTATCAAAAATACCACTTTTATTGATTTGTGGTAAAAAAGAAGTTGACAGTAACTCAGTAACGATTAGAAGATTAGATACTTACAAACAAGAAAATATGGAATTAAACTTATTCTTAAAAACTTTCTCAGCTTTAAACAAAGCACCCTCAAACTAAGTGGCAGATTTTAAACAAAATTATTTTCAAAGAAGAACTAAAGATAGGGGTCCAAGATCTAATAATAGAATCTCTTCACCCGAAGTTCAAGTTATTGGAAGCAGTGGGGAGAATTTGGGAATATTAAATACCAATGAAGCTATATCAATTGCTAAAGAACAAGGTTTGGATTTAATAGAAATATCTCCTAATGCTAAGCCACCTGTATGTAAAATTATTGATATGGGAAAATTTAAATATGATGCTCAAAAAAAAGCAAATGTTGCAAAGAAGAAGCAAAAAATAGTTTTATTAAAAGAAATTAAAATGAGACCTGTTACTGAAACGCATGATTATGACTTTAAAGTTAAAAATGCTAAAAAATTCATTGGAAAAGGTGATAAGGTAAAATTTACGATAAGATTTAAAGGTAGAGAATTACAGCATTCCCACTTAGGTAGAGAATTAATGGACAAGATAAAGGCTGATATGAAAGATATTGGTAAAGTTGAATTACACCCAAAGTTCGACGGAAAGCAAATGATTATGGTTATTCAGCCTTTATAAGGCTTAATAGAGGTTGTAAATCCATTCCAATATTTGTATAAGTCCGCAGAATTATGCCAAAATTAAAAACAAAAAGTTCAGCAAAAAAAAGATTTAAGATATCAGCTACAGGTAAAGTTATGATGGCCCAGGCTGGTAAAAGACATGGTATGATTAAAAGAACTAATTCACAAATTAGAAAATTGAGAGGCACAACTGTTATGTCAAAACAAGATGGCAAAATAGTTAAATCATATATGCCCTACAGTTTAAGAGGATAAAATGGCAAGAGTAAAAAGAGGTGTAACAAGTCACGCTAAACATAAAAAAGTTTTAAAAGCTGTCAAAGGTCAATGGGGCAGAAGGAAAAATACAATAAGAGTTGCAAAGCAAGCTATGGAAAAAGCTATGCAGTATGCTTATAGAGATCGTAGAACTAAAAAAAGAGAATTTAAATCATTATGGATTCAAAGAATTAATGCAGGCGTTAGATCTGAAGGATTAACTTATTCAAAATTTATTAATGGCTTAACGAAGTGTGGAATTAAGCTAGATAGAAAAATATTAGCAGAAATAGCATATGATAGCCCAGAAGCCTTTAAAACTATCGTTCAAAAAGCTCAATCGGCACTAAATTAATCTTCACTGTTGTTTTTCTTCGGTGAAGAAATAATCTCTCAATATGTCTGATATTAAAAAAATAAAAGATGAATTTCTTTTAAAACTAAAAGAAAATTTAGACTTAGATCAAGTTAATCAAATTAAAACAAATCTGTTTGGTAAGAATGGATTGATTAGTTCTCAATTTAAACAGCTCAGCAATGTTGCAGAAGAAAAGCGAAAAAAGTTTGCATCTGATTTAAATCTTGTAAAAAATGAACTCCAAAATTTAATCAACACAAAAATTAATGATATTGAAATAAGAGAAATTAATAAGAAGTTAGAAAAAGAAAAGATTGATATATCTTTACCAGAGAGACCTTTTATTCAAGGTAAAATTCATCCAGTCTCTCAAGTTATAGATGAAATTTCTTCAATTTTTTCAGAAATTGGATTTAGTGTAGAGGAAGGTCCTGATGTCGAAAATGAATATAATAATTTTACCGCTTTAAATACGCCTGACAATCACCCAGCACGAGATATGCATGACACCTTTTATCTCGATTCAAAAAAAGAATTATTGTTAAGAACTCATACCTCTCCAGTCCAAATTAGAACTATGCTTAACAACAAACCACCTTTTAAGATTATTGCACCAGGTAGAACATATCGATCTGACAGCGATCAAACACATGCTCCAATGTTTCATCAAGTTGAAGGATTGCACATCGATAAGGATATAAGTATGGGTCACTTAAAAGGCTGCTTAAACTATTTTATTAAAGAATTTTTTGAAGTTGATAAAATTAAAATGAGATTCAGACCAAGTCACTTTCCATTTACAGAACCATCTGCCGAAGTTGATATTGGCTATGAAATAAAAAATGGAAAAATTGTGATTGGCGAAGGAGATAAATGGCTCGAGATTTTAGGTTGTGGAATGGTTCACCCTAATGTTTTAAAAAATGTAAAAATAAACCCTGAAAAATTCCAAGGATATGCATTTGGGATAGGCATAGACAGATTGGCAATGCTTAAATATGGAATAAATGATTTAAGAGCTTTTTTTGATTGTGATTACAGGTGGTTGAATCATTTTGGTTTTGATCCAATAGATGTACCAACAAACTACAGGGGTTTAAGTAGATGAAAATCACAATGAACTGGTTAAAAGAACATTTAAATACAAAACTTAATGAACAGCAAATTATTGATAAACTTACAGAAGTAGGTTTAGAAGTAGAGAGTGTTGATAGTCAATCAGATGGACTAGATAGTTTTATAGTTGCTAAAATTTTAAAGGCAGAAAAACACCCTGATGCAGATAGGCTTAGAGTTTGTGATGTAGATATCGGATCAGGTGATCCTGTTAAGGTTGTTTGTGGAGCAGCGAATGCAAAAGAAGGATTGTTAACAATTTATGCACCCCCTGGCGCTGTAATACCAAAAAATCAAATGAAGTTAATAGTTAGTAAGATAAGAGGCATAACTTCATATGGAATGCTCTGTTCAGAGTCAGAATTAAATCTATCAGACGAAAGTGAGGGTATTACAGAGCTTACGCAGGAAAAATACAAGAAAAAAATTGGCAAAAATTATTTTCCAAAAAATAATTTGAATATAATCGATATATCAATCACACCTAATAGAGCAGACTGCTTAGGTGTAAGGGGAATAGCAAGAGATTTAGCAGCAGCAGGTGCGGGAATATTAAAAAAAGAGAAAGCAAATAAAATAAAAAAAAAGGGCAAGCAGACAGTTAGTGTAAAAATTAAAAATGAAAAGAACCAGGCATGTACAGCATTTGGTAGCTGCTTAGTTACTGGAGTGAAAAATACAGAGAGCCCTGATTGGCTAAAAGAAAAAATAATTTCGTTAGGTCAAAAACCCATTTCAGCAATAGTTGATATTACAAATTATGTAATGTTTGATCTAAACAGACCACTACACGCATATGATGTGGATAAAATTGATAAAGAAATAATTGTAAGAAACTCTAAAAAAGGTGAATCTTTTGAAGCTTTAGATAATAAAGAATATAAACTTGAAGAAGAGATGTGTGTCATATCAGATGCTTCAGGAGTATTAGGTCTTGGTGGAATAATAGGAGGAACAAAATCAGGGACAGAACTAGACACAAAAAATGTGTTAATAGAGTCTGCTTACTTTAGTCCACGATCAATAAGAAAATCTTCTAAAATTTTAAATATAGATACTGATGCAAAATTTAGATTTGAAAGAGGTATTGATCCGTTGTCAATTAAACAAGGACTTGAAAAAGCAGCTTTTTTAATTCAAGAAATATGTGGAGGTGTAATTAGTGAGTTTGATATTAAAAAAATTGAAGACGTTAAAAATAATTTGTTAAATTTTGACTCTTCTTTGTTTAAAAAAATTACAGGATTTAATATCGAAAAAAAAGAAATGGTCAAAATTTTAAAAAAACTTGGTTTTGGTATAAAAGAAAAAAAAGGATTACTAAACTTATCGATTCCATCTTGGAGACCAGACATTTCGTTAGAAGTAGATATTGTTGAAGAGCTTGTAAGAATTAAAGGTTATGACCAAATTCAAACTATTGAACCTGAAAAAATTAGGAAAAATAAAACTTTAAATCAAAAGCAAAAATTATTTCATTTTTTACAAAGAGCCATTGCATCTAAAGGATATTTTGAAGCTATTACATGGTCTTTTACAGACAGTAAAATAAATCAATTATTTATTGAAAAAAATAAAGAAATTAAAATAGTTAACCCCATAAGTTCAGATTTAGATGTTTTAAGAACTTCAATTTTTTCAAATTTAATTATCCACTTAAATAAAAATTTAGGAAGAGGGTTTAAAGATTTGTCAATATTTGAAATAGGTCCAACTTTTTCAGGCCCCCAGCCCGGTGAACAAAAAACTGTAGTTAGTGGACTAAGATCCGGAAAATTGGCTAGACAAAATTGGCTAGAGAAAGAAAGATTGGTTGATGTATTTGATGTTAAAAGAGATGTTATTCAAAGTTTAGTTGAAGCAGGGTACAATAAAGATCGATTCTATATCGATGACGAAACACCAAGCTATTATCATCCAGGGAAATCAGGAAGAGTATTTTTAAACAAGGAAAAAGAAAAAGTAGTAGCCCTTTTTGGAGATATTCATCCAAGCATATTAAAAAAATTAGATATTAAAGCTGAAGCATTAGTTGGGTTTGAAATATTTTTAGACAATATAAAACTACCAAAAAAAGCATTAAAAGATCAAAAAACTCAATATAAATATTCAGATTTTCAAAAGTCAGAAAGAGATTTTGCTTTTATCTTAGATAAAAATTTTAAAGCTCAAGAATTAATTGAAATTATTTCTAACGTTGATAAAGAATTAATAAAATCAGTCAAAGTGTTTGATGTTTATGAGGGGACGAATATTCCAGAAAATAAAAAGTCAATTGCATTAAATGTAACCATTCAATCGTTAGATAAAACATTAAATGAAGAAGATTTAAATAAAATTAATCAACTTATTATTTTAACTGTAGAATCAAAAACTGGTGCGAAGATTAGATCATAATTATGACAAAAATTGATCACATCAGGAACTTTGCAATTATTGCTCATATAGATCATGGCAAATCAACTATTGCAGATAGAATAATTCATAGATGTGGTGGTCTTACAGAAAGAGAAATGAAAGCTCAAGTTTTAGATTCTATGGATATTGAACGAGAAAGAGGAATAACCATTAAAGCTCAAACTGTAAAACTTAATTATAAAGCAAAAGATGGCCAAGAGTATATTTTAAATATTATAGATACCCCAGGACATGTAGACTTTAGTTATGAGGTTAGTAGATCTTTGTATGCATGTGAAGGATCTATTTTAATTGTTGATAGCACCCAAGGAGTAGAAGCACAAACATTAGCAAATGTTTATCAAGCTTTAGATACCAATCATGAAATAGTTCCAGTTTTAAATAAGATTGATTTACCAGCCTCAGATTTAGAAAAAACAAAAAAACAAATAGAAGATGTAATAGGTATTGATACTAAAAATGCCATACCTTGTTCAGGAAAAACAGGTGAAGGCATAGATAATATTTTGGAACAAATTATTGTATCACTACCAGCGCCAGAAGGAGAGGAAGTTGCAGACTTAAAATGCTTATTAGTTGATAGTTGGTACGACACTTACCTGGGAGTGGTCATTCTAGTTAGAGTTATAAATGGAAAAATTTCTAAAAATATGAAAATAAAAATGATGTCTAGCAATCAAGAATATATTATTGAAAAAGTTGGAGTATTTACACCTAAGGCTGCTGATATTAACGAACTAAATGCTGGAGAAATTGGTTTTATAACAACAGGAATAAAAGTTCTATCAGAAACAAAAGTTGGAGATACTATTTGCGATGCCAGTAAATTACCTCAAGAAGCGCTACCAGGATTTAAACCAAGTAAACCTGTAGTATTTTGTGGGTTATTTCCAGTAGATAGTTCTGAGTATCAGAAGCTAAAAGATGGTCTGGGTAAACTACAATTAAATGATGCTAGTTTCTCTTTTGAAGCAGAATCGTCTTCAGCGTTAGGATTAGGATTTAGATGTGGATTTTTAGGCTTATTACATTTGGAGATCATTACAGAAAGATTAGAGAGAGAATTTGATATAAATTTATTAACCACAACACCGGGTGTTGTTTATAAAGTTCATATGAATAAAGGTGAAGTAATAGAGTTGCAAAACCCATCAAGTTTACCAGAAACTACATTAATTAAATATATCGAAGAACCTTGGATTAAAGCAACAATCATTACCCCGGATCAATACCTTGGGGCAATAATAAAAGTTTGCCAAGATAAAAGAGGGGTACAAACTAACTTAAATTATTCTGGTAACAGGGCAGTATTAAATTATGAAATTCCTTTAAATGAAGTTGTTTTTGATTTTAATGATAGATTAAAATCAATGACTAGTGGATATGCTAGTTTTGATTATGAAATTATAGATCATAGAGAGGGGGAATTAGTAAAACTTGGCATCTTAGTAAATGCAGAACCTGTAGATGCATTATCTATGATGGTGCACAAAGATTTTGCCCAAACAGTTGGAAGAGAAGTTTGTGAAAAACTAAAAGATTTAATTCCAAGGCATAATTTCATGATACCTGTTCAAGCAGCAATTGGAGGAAAAATTATTGCAAGAGAAACTATTAAAGGCTTTAAAAAGGATGTATTAACTAAAATTCATGGTGGTGGAGCAAGAGATAGAAAAAGAAAACTATTGGACAAACAAAAAAAAGGAAAAGCTAGAGGCAAACAATTCGGAAAAGTTGAAATACCTCAAGAAGCGTTTATAGGAGTTTTAAAAATTAATAAGGAAAAATAATGAAAATTTATGACTGCTTTTCATACTGGGATGAAGATTTATTATTAGATTTAAGATTAAACATATTAGATAAATATGTTGATTTTTTTGTAATTGTTGAAGGAAATAAAACTTGGCAAAATAATCCTAAAAAACTTCGTTTTGATATTAATAAATTTCATAAATTTAAAAATAAAATTATTTATATACCTGTTGAAGATTTACCAGATGGTGACAACCCTTATTTAAGAGAAAATTTTCAAAGAAACGCAATTAAGAGAGGAATAATTAATGCTTCAGATGATGATTTGATAATCATTTCTGATCTAGATGAAATACCAAATCCAGAAGTGATAAATTTGTTTTCTCATAAAATGAAATACGCTTGCTTTAAACAGCTTCATTTTTACTATAAATTTAACTTACAGAGCAAAACAAATCCTTTTTGGTATGGGAGCAGAATATGTGTTAAAAAATTTTTAAAATCTCCACAATGGTTAAGAGGATTAAAATTCAAGAAAAGGCCATTTTGGAGGTTAGATAAGTTTAGATTAAACAATATATTGGAAAATGGAGGTTGGCACTTTTGTAATCTTAAAACACCAGAAGAACTCTTGTACAAATACAATAATTTGTGTGAAACAAACGATCCTTATATATTTAAAGAAAAAATTGATAATAAGTTTTTAGATCTAAACAGTATTAAAAAAAATATTGAAAACAAACAAGATATCATTGGAAGATCACACGAATATTTTATAATACCGATAGACAACAAACTTCCAGAATATTTAAAAGACAACTTACCACAATATAAAAATTGGATTTCATAGTTAATTTAATCAAGTAAATTAATATCTATAAATCTCCAAGGACAATAAGTAAAATTTGTATATTTTTCGAACCAAAATGGTAAATATCTTTCAGATAGATAGGCATATAATCTTATTTGGTCGTAACCTTCTAGGTTATTAAAGCCAAAAATCTTTTCACATTCTGATAACCAGTTAAATAAGTCTTCAAACCAATTATGCATTATTTTTTTTTGGGTAATAAACATTATATTTGGACTGAAAGATGTTTTGTTATTAACAAAATCTCTAAATCCTTTTCTATCGTTATTATTCATGACATTGATAGCCTTATCAAGAACACCATAACCATGGTGCATATCAAATTGGAGTTTAATAGTTTGCTTTGTATGATCAAAAAAAATTGTAGGATCTTTTAATAGATTTTTCCATCCCCTTTTAATCATTTTTATTTTTTTTGCTGGGCTCACAGGAATAGGTTGACAAATAATAGCTTCAGAATTTGAGCATTCTTTAGGAATTGTTCTTAATAATGCACTGTTTAAGTCATTTATGTTTTTAATTAGTGGGTGATTAGGCTTTACCCAAAATCTTCTTTTTTGACAAAAACCAATCCAAGCATCATTCTCGTACTCATTTAGTTTATTTTTCCAAAACCAATAATGGAAAGTTAATTCAGAGTAATGTTTTTCTTTATACTGAATGTTTTCACCTATTTGCGTGTTAATATAATTATTAGGAAATAAATCTGGACCAACACCAGCAAGATTTAAATCTAACTCTTCCAGCTTGGTTAGAGGTAAGTTAGTTACACAAAATATTTGTAGTTTATTCATTATTATTAACTATTTGATATATCTTTATAATTAACTTTATATATTATTTATTTAAAATTTTATGATTCATAAAGATATTACAATATTAATTCTTTTATACAAAACCTCAAAAAGTTTATTAAAAAATTTAATAATATTCAAAAATTTTCATATAATGGTGCTGGATCAGAGCAACAATGCTGATACTAAGAAATATTTAAAAAATATTTTACCCAATATTCAATACTATGGTTTAAAAAAAGAAAACTGTGGTTTTGCAGTTGCTCAAAATTTCTTAATTAGAAAAGTTAAAACAAAATATTTTTTTTCAACACAACCTGATGTTAAAATTTCAGTAAAGTCAATTTTAGCTCTAAAAAAAAATATTGATAAATTTAAAAATTGTTTAGTTTCAGTTCCCAAAATAAATGGTTTTAAAAATTATAAAGTTAATAAAAAAAGTAAAAAAAGACAACTAGCCATAGATACAATGATAGGTGCTGCGTTTATGGCAGAGAAAAAAAAATTTATTAAATTTGGAATGTTTGATGAAGATTTCTTTTTTTACTGGGAAGATATTGAATTTTCATCAAGAATAATAAACAATGGTTATAAGATCTACATAAACTTGGACTCTGTAGCTTTTCATAAAAGTGGAACATCATCTAAAAATGACTTTCAAACACTATTGATAAGAAATATTAATTTTAAATATGGTGAATATTTATTTTTCTTTAAAAATAAAAAATTAAGACTAATAAAAATTATCAGGCAATTATTGCAAAGTATTATTTTTATAGTGTTTAATTTTATTATTTTTAGATTCAGAGATTCTTTAATAAACACCTGTTATTTATTTGGTATACTAAAATTTTTATTATTTAGGTTAGGAATTAATTATAAAAATAAAATACAATAATGAATAATGATACAATAAATATTTGCCAGGTATCCTTGGCTCGTGATATTTCTTTAGTTGAGGATAATTATAAAAATTTTTTAAAATTTTATAAAAACTTAAAATTTTATATTATCTGCCCAGAAAAAGATGTTCCTTTATTTCAGAAAAATTTTAATTTTAAAAATTGCAACATCATAAATGAGAAGGAAATCTTATCTTTATCAAATTTTAGGAATTTTTTTAATGAGCTATCTAATAATCTAATTTATAAAGATTATTTTGAACAAAGATTAAATTGGTATTATCAACAAGTATTAAAGATCTCCTATATAATAAATTTTATAGAAAAAAATAATGAAAAAATTATAATTTGGGATGCTGATACGATAATATTAAAAAAAATTGAATTTTTTAATAAAGATAAATCAAATAATTATGGAACTTTATTTGAATTTCATAGAGCTTATTTTTCGACAGTTAAACGAATTTTTGACATTTTACCATCAATATTTATTTCTTCCTTAACACAATTTATTTCTATTAGTTTGAAAGATAATGATATTTTAAAAAAAAGACTTAATAATTTTATGGAGAAAAAATCCATGAACACTTCTGAATGGATTTCTAAAATAGTTTTAAAAGCAGTTTTTGATGAGCATCAAATTTTTAATGGTTCAATGTTTTCTGAATATGAACTAATTGGAATATCAAAAATTTTAAATAATGATGATAAGCAAAAACCTCTTTTTACTTTAAGATCAGGATTGGATGGAAAATTATCGAATTTTCAAAAAATTTTTTGTAAATTTTTTAATATTTATCATGTAACTTATGAACATTCGCATCCAAATAAATTTAGTAAAGGTATGTTAAATCGTCAACAAAATAACATTAGATTTTTTAGGATTATTTTAAGTGATGCAGTCAAATTTTATTTGCGAAATCTAAGATATCAATTTAATTATCATATTAGATATTTTAAAAAATAGGAGAGATGGCCGAGAGGTTTAAGGCGCACGCTTGGAAAGTGTGTGTACTGTCAAAGGTACCGTGGGTTCGAATCCCACTCTCTCCGCCATCACCGCACAAGCAAGAAAAGCATCTGCAATTTAAAGATACTCTGGGTTTGAATTACACATACTTTTACTTTAATTTAAACCTTTAAAAACAACACTTATTTAGAGATTTTTAATAGTTGCGTATAATTAATTTTCATCTTTTTTTTTAAAAAAATGGTATAATTATTCAATTCCCATTTATTAAAAATATGAAAAATAATTCAACATATCAGGCAGACTCCATCAAAGTTTTAAAAGGTCTTGAGGCTGTTAGAAAAAGACCAGGAATGTACATTGGAGATACAGATGATGGAACTGGTTTGCATCATATGGTATATGAAGTAGTTGATAACTCCATAGATGAAGCTTTAGCAGGACATTGCAAGAATATAGATATTAAGATTAATTCTGATGGAACAATTACAGTGAGAGATGATGGTAGAGGAATACCTGTTGATATGCATAAAGGCGAAAAAAAATCAGCTGCAGAGGTTATTATGACTCAACTGCATGCTGGAGGAAAATTTGATCATGATTCATACAAAGTGTCAGGTGGATTACATGGAGTTGGAGTTTCAGTTGTAAATGCTTTGTCAGAAAGATTGAAATTAGAAATAGATAGAGATGGGAAAAAATATTTTATAGAGTTTAAGGATGGTGATGCTAAAGCTCCACTTAAGGCTATAGGAAAATCAAAAGAAACTGGCACTCAAATAAATTTTTTACCCTCAAAAGAAATATTTTCTTCAATAAAATTTAGTCCGAATATAATTATTAAAAGAATGCGAGAATTGGCATTCTTAAATAAAGGAATTAAAATTACAATTAACGACTTAAATCAAAAAAAAGAAAAGATAATAGAATTTAAATTTGATGGTGGTGTTTTAGAATTTGTAGATTTTTTAGATGAGAAAAGAGAAAAACTTTTAAACAAGGCAGGAAACGATTTATTTAAGAAACCAATTTATATAGAGGGAAAAAAAAATAATATTGAAATTGAATGCTCTTTGAAATGGAATGCAGGCTATGGTGAAGATATCTACCCATACACAAATAATATTTACCAAAAAGATGGTGGTACTCACTTGCTAGGCTTTAGAAGTGCATTAACTAGAGTTATTAATAAATATGCAACAGAACATAATCTATTAAAAAAAAACAAATTAACAATCTCTGGTGATGATATTAAAGAAGGACTTACTTGTGTTTTATCTACAAAAATACCTGACCCAAAATTTTCATCACAAACAAAAGATAAACTTGTTTCATCTGAAGTAAGAATGATTGTAGAAAATATTATTAGTGAAAAATTATCAATATGGTTTGACCAAAATCCAACCACAGCAAAAATTATTTTAGCTAAAGTAATGCAAGCAGCTCTTGCAAGAGATGTTGCCAGAAAAGCTAGGGAAAATGTAAGAAGAAAGGGTGCTCTAGAACTAAGTGGATTACCTGGAAAGTTAGCTGATTGTCAAATAGGAAAACAAGAAGGAACTGAGCTGTTTATAGTTGAAGGAGATTCGGCAGGTGGTTCAGCAAAACAAGGAAGAAATAGATCAAATCAAGCTGTTCTTCCATTAAGAGGTAAAATTCTTAACACCTATGTTGAGGAAGCTCCTCTTAAAAAAAATAGCAACAAAGACGGGAGCGAACATAGAACAAAAGCATTGTCAAAAATGATATCTTCTAATGAAATAGTAACACTCATTAATGCACTTGGCTTAGATCCAAAGACTGATGAGCTAGACTTAAAAGATTTAAGATATGGAAAAATCATCATCATGACAGATGCTGATGTTGATGGCTCACATATTAGAGCATTATTGCTTACTTTCTTTAATAACAAACCATTTAATAAATTAATAGAAAATGGGCATGTATATCTTGCGCAACCACCTTTATTTAAGATTAACAAAGGTACAAAAGGAATTTATATAAAAGATGAAAAAGAATTAGAAGAATACATTTTGAACAATAAAAAAGAACTAAAGAAAATGAAAAAAGGAAGCAAAGAATTTGTAAGGGTTTTTAATGAGGAAAAATCTCGAATGAGTATACAAAGATTTAAAGGATTAGGTGAAATGAACCCAGAAGAGCTATGGAGTACTACATTAGATCCTGAAACGAGAAATTTATTACAAGTACAATATTCAAAAGACATAAAAAAAGATCAAGACCTTATTCATACTTTAATGGGTAATGATGTTGCTTTAAGAAAAGATTTTATTGTCTCTAACGCAATTAATGTTCAAAACCTAGATATCTAACAATGAAGTTTTTCGAAACTTCAAAATATTTTTCACTTAAAAAATCAACATATATTAATTTAAGATGGATAGCTATTGTTGGACAACTAATAACTGTAAATTTAGTTTATTTTATTTTTGATTTTGATTTTAATTTTAATTTAGCTAACTTAATAATCTTAATTGGAGTGTTGAGTAATTTATATTTAATTCATGTTAACGAAAAAACTCAACTATTAGATAAAATGGCTTTTATTTTTTTATTATTTGATATTTTGCAGTTAAGTGGTTTAATTTATCTAACAGGAGGAATTACCAATCCCTTTTCAATTTTTTTCATAATTCCTACTATTTTCTCTTCATCTAATTTAGGTTTTAGAAGTAACTTATTATTAGTATCGATCACTGCTTTAATAATTATTTTTCTTACTTTTTTTAACAATCCTTTACCCTATCCACTTAATGAACATTACCACGTTAGTCCTTATTATTATTATTCAATTCCTGTTTCATTAATAATTGCTTTGGTTTTTTTAAATTATTTTACTTTTATTTTTGGCACAGAATCTAGGTTAAGAAAAGAAGCGCTAAATAAAATGGAGGAAATTATGTCAAAGGAACATGAGCTTTTATCACTTGGTGGGCAAGCTGCCGCAGCAGCACATTCTTTGGGAACTCCCTTTTCAACAATAAAGATTATATCTGCAGATTTATTAAAACAATTTAAAGATAACAAAGAAGTTAAAAAAGATATTGAACTACTGGTAAGCCAAATTGAACGATGTAGTGAAATATTAAAGAAATTGACATTAAACCCAATAATTGAAGATGAGTTCATTGATAGGGATATAAGTATAACAGACTATATAAATGAAATTGTAAAATCCTTTCAAGAAATAAGTGACAAAGAATTTATTATAAACCATGATCAAAACTCCAACTCACTAAACATCACTAAGTCCATAGAAATTGTTTATGGGTTGAGAAATTTTATTGGAAATGCAAACAAGTATTCCAATAGTAAAGTATTTATAAATATAAAGAGTGATAGTGATTTTACAGAAATTATAATTGAAGATGATGGAGAGGGATATCCTAAAGATGTATTAAATAAAATTGGAGAGCCCTACATTAAGTCATTTAAATCTTCTGTAATATCTAAATCTGGGTTAGGACTTGGGATTTTTATAGGAAAAACTTTATTGGAGAAGAATTTTGCGAATATATTGTGTAGAAACTCAAAAACAAGAAGTGGAGCTGAAATTACTATTAAATGGAGAAATAAAGATCTCTTAAATCTTTAATGTAATTTACTTTTATTTTCAAATAGTCCACTTAGTTGAGAAATCATTACATCACCAAGTTCATTAACATCTGTTATTTTAATAGCCTTATCATAGTATCTAGAAACATCATGACCAATTCCAATAGCTAAAATTTCTACATCACTTTTATTTTCTATAAATTTAACCATTTTTTTTAAATGTTTTTCTAAAAAATCTCCTGAATTAACAGAGAGTGTAGAGTCGTCTACTGGCGCTCCATCTGAGATTACCATTAAAATTTTTCTTTCTTCTTTTCTTTTTTTAATTCTATTAAATGCCCAAGATATTGCTTCTCCATCAATATTTTCCTTCAACAAACCTTCTTTAAGCATTAAGCTCAAGTTGTTTTTAGCTTGCCTCCAGTGTGTATCTGCCCCTTTGTAAATTATATGCCTTAAGTCGTTAAGTCTTCCTGGATTTTTTGGTTTTTCACTTTTAGTCCAAGCTTCTCTACTTTTTCCACCCTTCCATTTTTTTGTAGTAAAACCTAAAACTTCAACTTTCACAGAACACCTTTCCAAGGTTCTTGATAATATATCAGCGCAAAGTGCTGCGATTGTTATGGGTCTACCACGCATAGAACCTGAGTTATCAATTAATAATGTTACAATTGTATCTTTGAAATCAAGGTCCTTTTCTTTCATAAAAGATAATGAATTATATGGATCCATAATAATTCTTGTTAGTTTTGAGCTATCTAGTAAACCTTCTTCTAAATCAAATTCCCAAGCTCTATTTTGCTTTGCAAGAAGTTGCCTTTGTAATTTATTTGCAAGTTTAGTAATTAGGTCTTGAAAGCCAACTAACTGTTGATCTAAATTTTTTCTTAATTTTTTAGTTTCATTTATTTCTTCAAGACTTTCTGCCTTCGCAACCTCATCAAACTCAGTTGTAAAAATTTTATATTCTTGGTCATTATTATTTATATTTGTTTTTTGTAAAACACTCTCCGTACTTTCTTTAAGAGAGTCAGAATCTTCCAATTGTTCATCAATTTGTTGATCGCTAAGGTCAAATCCTGCATCTAAACTAGTTTGGGTCTTATCTTGTTTGTTCTCTTCTTGCCTATCAGATTGGTTATCATCATTGTTTTCAGATTTATTATCTTGCTCGTTATCCTTTTCATTATTTTCTTCCTCATTCTTTTCAGTATCGGAGCTAAAAAAATCCATACTCTCAAGAATTTCAGAAAATTTTGAGCTATAATTGTTTTGGTTTTCTAAATTTTTATTTAAAAACTCCATATGCTCTTCGACAGAAGAGTTAAAATCTTTTTCCCAAAAACTTAACTTTTTTGAAGATGTAAGGTTAAGCTTTAAGTTAAAAAATTTTTTTAGCATATATAGTTCAAATGCTTCTGTTATTGGAACATCTTCTTTTTTTTTTAATTGATCTTTAAGAGTTAAACTAAATTTTTGATTATAATTTTCGTTTAAGTTTTTTTCTATTCCTTTAAGCATTTTGCCACCTAAAACTTCATATCTAATTTTTTCAGCAATACTATATAGAGATTTGCAGGATGGATTTTTTGGTAAGTTTTTATTAAATATTTCTTTATTTGAGAACTTTTTCTTTAAAGCACCAGAATCTGTTTCTGCTCTTAATCTAATAAAATCATTTTTATTTGATAAATTGGTTACATCAAAAAAATCTATTTTTTTGAAAGTTAAATCTTTACCAGGCTTTTTATCATCCAGTCCGTAGTCTTCCGAAATTACTTTTGCAGTAGAGATTAAAGCTTGTTTGAATTGTTCTTTGAAATTATCTTCTTTATTGCTCATTTAAATCTGAATATTTACCATCGACTCTGGTAATTCTTCACCAAAGCACCTTTGATAATATTCAGCTATAATATTTTTTTCAATGTCATCACATTTGTTTAAGAATGTAACTCTAAATGCGTAGCCGGTATCTTTAAATATTTCAGCATTTTCAGCCCAATGTAATACAGTTCTTGGACTCATGACTGTAGATATATCACCTGCTATAAAACCTTTTCTAGTTAGAGAGGCTACCTTAATCATATTGCTTACTTTTTCTTTGCCTTTGGCGTTATTTAAATTTTTATTTTTTGCTAAAACAATTTCCATTTCTCTATCTAGGCTTAAATAATTTAAAGATGTAACAATATTCCATCTATCCATCTGACCCTGGTTAATTTGTTGTGTGCCGTGATATAGTCCCGTTGTATCTCCTAAACCAACGGTGTTAGAAGTTGCAAATAGTCTAAAAAATTTATTTTGTTTTATTACTTTATTTTTGTCTAAAAGTGTGAAATTTCCTTCTGCTTCTAATACTCTTTGAATAACGAACATTACATCAGGTCTACCCGCATCGTACTCATCAAAGACAAGAGCAATTGGGTTTTGAATTGACCAAGGTAAAATACCTTCTTTGAATTCAGTTATTTGTTTGCCATCTTTTACAACAATTGCATCTTTTCCAATAAGATCAATTCTACTTACGTGGCTGTCCAAGTTTACTCTAATGCAAGGCCAATTTAATCTTGCAGCTATTTGCTCAATATGAGTTGACTTTCCTGTTCCATGATAACCTTGAACCAAAACTCTTTTATTGAATGCAAAGCCAGATATGATTGCTAGAGTAGTATCTCTATCAAATTTATAATTTTTATCTATCTCTGGAACATATTCACTTTTTTTGGAGAAGGCATCAACTTCCATGTCAGAGTCAATCCCAAAAGTTTGATTTAAAGATATCTTGATATCTGGTTGTATATTTAAATTAAGCGTCAATTTTTTCCTTATATGTGTTTTTTAGCTGGGTGTAAGCCAAAGTAATTAATTTAAGTTTTTCTTCGTATTGTTTGTTACCCAAATTAATATCAGGGTGAAATTTTTTGACAAGAGTTTTGAATTTCTCCTGTATTTTCTCCCATTTTAAACCAACTGAAACCCCTAAAATACCAAATGCTTTAATATCATTACCATCAAACTTGAATTGATTCATGTGGTTATATTCACCTTTAAGTTTAGCTTTATCAAACTCATCTTTTAAAGTGTTGTTCCAGAGAACTTTAAAAAAATTATCTGAAGAGCTGAAGCTTTGAGTGGGTTTGTGCCAAGTCATATCTGACTTTAAAAAATCAAAGACCTGTTCATCATCCATCCCTGAAAAATAATTCCAGTTTTTGTTAAATTCCTTAACATGGGCTAAGCAAAGCATTCTATAATTTTTACTATTATCTTTCTCAACAGGCGCTTTATATTCACCCATTTCAAAGCAATTATTCCAGTCACAAATGTTTTTCATGTTATATAATAATAAATAGGTATTTATGAATATAAATGAATTAATTGCAATTGTTAAAAATAAGCTTGAAACAAAAATTGTTATACAAGACATGAATATTGAGGATAAAAGTTTTTTGCATAAGAATCATAAGGGACATCAAGAAGGCAAATTTCATCTAAAATTAACAATTAAATCTGACGAACTTACTAAGTTAAACAAGATAGAATCGACTAAAAAAATTTACAGTATAATAGATCTTGAATTAAAAGATCATATTCACTCAATTCAAATATTATTTAATTAACTCTTTTTTTAAAAAAGAAGCGATTTTTTTTTCATCAAATTGAAGGTTGTATACTGGAGAAGCAATTTTTTTTAATAATACTAAGTTTATTTTTTTTGTATTATTTTTTTTATCTTTTTTCATAAAGGATAAAATTTTACTTAAATTTTTTACTGAAAAAAATTTTTTAATTTCCATAGGGAGCCTAAGTTCATTTAGGTGATTATTGATTAGTTCAAATTCTTTAATATTTAAGATTTTTATTAATAGGCTAAATTTTGCAGCTGTTTTGATTCCCAATATAACTGCCTCCCCATGGTTTAATTTTTTTGAGTAACCTAAAGTTGCTTCGTAAGCATGGGCAAATGTATGTCCAAAGTTTAATATTTTTCTTAAACCAATTTCTTTTTCATCAGTTTCAACAACTTTTTTTTTAATAGAACAACTTTTGAAAATTGCTTTTTCTATAAACGGGCTTTTTAAATTCATGATATTAGATCCATTTTTACTTAAAAAAGAAAATAATTTTTTATCTGCAATTAAAGAATGTTTTAAAATTTCCCCATAACCACAAACAAGTTCTCTTTTTGGTAAAGTTTTTAAAAAATTAATGTCAGAAATAACGAGATCTGGTTGATAAAATGTACCTATTAAATTCTTGCCATATTTACTATTTATTCCAGTTTTTCCACCAATTGAAGAGTCAACTTGAGAAAGCAGGGTAGTTGGAATATTTATAAACTTTAGTCCTCTTTTAAAAATACTTGCTGCAAAGCCCGACACATCTCCTGTAATACCTCCACCAATAGAAATTAAACAATCATTTCTATTAAAGTTTTTATTTAAAAGAATAGATAAAATTTTATTAATACTTTTTTGGTTTTTATTTTTTTCACTAGCATTAAAATAAAGAATACTTATCTTTTTTTTGGATAATGAATTTAAAACTTTACTTATTAGTTTTTTTGGAACATTGTTATCGGCTACAATCAAACATTGATTGAGCTTAATCGAACTATCTTTTAAAAAAAATTGAAATTTATTTAAAATATTATTACCAATAAAGATAGAGTATTTTCGATCCTTAGTTTTTACTTGTAGTTTAATTAAGCTCATAAATTTTAATAATTTTTTTTACTATTTCAGTTTTTGTAAGCTTATCACAGTTTATTTTAAATTGTGCTTTTGAGTATATCTTTGAACGTTTTTTTATTATTTTTTTAATTTCCTGCTCTGTTGATTTGAAAGTCAAAGGTCTTTTTTTGCTACCTTTAATTCTTTTTATTAAAATAGATTCATTCGAATTAAGCCAAAAAGAAAAGTGATTAATTAAGATTTCTTTTCTAATTTTATCATTAATGAAGCCACCACCACCTAAAGAAATAACACTACCAACCATTTTTAAGGTTTTGAGTGTAATTTTTTCCTCTAAGTTTCTGAAATAATCTTCTCCTTTTTTCTCAAAAATATTTGAGATACTAATTCCAGCTTCATCTTCAATTAAATTATCTATATCCATAAATTTAAGATTTAGTTTTTTTGAAACTAAATTACCAATAGAAGATTTTCCTGACCCCATCATGCCTAAAAAAACGAGGTTTTTATTTAAATTCATAAACTTTCTTTATTGAAAAAACACAAATATGTCTTAATTTGAAATTAATACAGAATATATGCAATTTTCAAAAAACACAAGTATTGGCACTAGCAAGGGATATTTGGGCATTTTAATTAAAGTGATATTAATTTTAGTTATCATTATTGGAGCAATTGTAATGCTAGGTAAAATTGATTTTCCATCGCCAAATAAAGAAATAAAAAAGATCATCTCAAATGAAAAACTTAAAATTGTTAAATAAAAAATATTTATCAATTATATTATTCTTTTTATTTTTAGGATTTGCCGCTCAAGCTCAAGAACCCGTCGATATTTGGAGTATAGAAAATAAAAAAATAGAAGAAACAACTGTAGTTGAAAGTCTAGAAGAAAAAAGCATTCCACAAAATACTATTTATGAAATGCAGTCTAAAAAGGCTGATCAATCTAACATAATAGAAGATCAGACTTTAGTATCAAAAGAAATTGAAATTGTAGGACTTTACGATCCAGCAAAAAATGGACTCAATATCAATATGTGGACTAACTCTGATGGTGACCAAATTCTCAGTTTAATAAAAAATATCAATAAAATAAACCTATCAAAAGATGCTTCTGAGATTTTGAATATTTTGCTTTTAACTAACTCCTATTATCCAGATAAAAATATATCTAAAGAACAATTCCTTAAAATAAAATCTGATTGGCTAATAAAAAATTCAAATCTTGAATTGATAGAGGATTATTTATTGAATAATCAAATAATAAATGAAAATCCCAAGCTAACAAAATTTTTAGTAAATGATTATCTTTCGAGATCAGAAGTAGAAAAATCTTGTGATGTATTTTCTAAAATTAAAAAAAATATTGAAGATGAATATTTATCCAAATTTAATATTTATTGTTTAATAAATAACAATAAAAAAGAAGAAGCACAATTATTTCTAGATTTAAAAAAAGAATTAGGTTTTAAAGATAAGTTTTATGAAAAAAAAATGAATTATTTAATGGGATATGATAACGAACCTGATTTAATAATATCTGAAAATACAATTTTAGATTTTCACTTATCACACAGAACAAGTCCTGATTTTAAGTTTGAACCGAATGATTCTACCTCTAAACAAATTTGGAAATATCTATCAACATCCAATTTATTAGACAATATTCAGGATATTGAAATTACTGATATGGATAAAATTAAGAGTATTGAAAAAGCTACACATGAAAAAAATTATACAGAAAAAGAATTATTTGAACTTTATAAAAGGTTTCAATTTAATATTAATCAACTTTTAACAATTAAAGAATCCTCAAAAGTATTATCAACTGTAGAAGCTAGAGCTTTGATTTATCAAGGAATTTTAATTACAGAAGACGTTGAAAAGAAATTGGAGTTAATGAATGCTTTAAAAAATTCATTTAAAAATGATGATATGGAGAATGCATTTAATCAAGAATTGAGCAGTTTATTAAAAAAAATTGATAAAGAAGAACTTCCCTCCAATTATACAAAATTCTATGAGAAATATATAAATGAAGAAAAAGTTAATTTAACCAATATTAAAATAAATAATAAAATCCTTCACCAATCAAAGTTAATTAATTACTTTAAAGGAGAAGTCTCAAATAAAAATATTACTAAAGAATTGAACGACTCTTTAAAAAAAATCAAAAAAAACAAAAAATATTTTTTTTCAAAAAAAGATATCATTTTGGTCGAAGCACTTAAATCTGATGGTATTAAAGCTCTAGAAAAATATAAAAATCTATATGAAATAAATGAATCAGAAATGCCCTCAGATATTCAGGTTTTTATAAATAATGAGGATATGGCAGTCGCTATGCTTAGAATAGTAGAGGTGATAGGGCAAGATCAACTAAGAGATATTGATGAAGATACAATGTATTTTATCATTAATACACTAAACCAACTTGATATAGATCCATTAAGAAACAAAATATTACTTAAAGTTCTTCCTTTAAAAATTTAAAAATTATAATAAAATAATCAGTATTTATGTCAGTGAAAACAATATTAACAGAACCAAATAAAATATTGAGGCAAGTATCAGAGCCGGTTAAAGAAGTTAGTGAAGTGGAAAGAAAACTAATGGATGATATGCTTGACACTATGTATGCAGCTCCAGGGATTGGCCTTGCAGCAATTCAAGTTGGGGTTCCAAAAAGAATTATTGTTATGGACATAAGTAGGGACGAAAATAAAAAAGAACCAAAATACTTTGTTAATCCAGTGATCAAAAATAAGAATTTAGAAAAAGCTCGTTATGAAGAAGGCTGCTTATCTGTCCCCGATCAATTTGCTGAAATAGATCGACCAAATGCGTGTGAAGTAGAATATTTAGATTATGATGGAAAAAAACAATTGCTAAAAGCAGAAGGTTTATTAGCAACTTGCATTCAACATGAAATGGATCATCTAGAGGGAATTTTATTTATTGATTATTTATCAAAATTAAAAAAATCAATGATTATTAAAAAACTCTCTAAGGCTAAGTCCCGTAGAATAGTCGTTTAATAAATGTTAAAAAAAATTGTTTTTATGGGTACACCATTTTTTGCTGTACCTATATTGAAATCATTATATCAAAATGGATACCAAATATCTGTAGTTTATACACAACCACCACAAAAATCTCAAAGAGGGCAAAAAATTAATAAATCTCCTATTCAGGGAATTTCTGAAACATTAAATATAGAGTATAGGACACCAACTGTATTAAAAAATAATAAAGAAGAATATGAGTATTTAAAAAATTTAGATGCAGATATCGTAATAGTAGTTGCTTATGGTCAGATTATTCCAAAAGAGTTTTTAAGTTTGGCTAAAAAAGGATTTATTAATATTCATGCCTCACTTCTTCCAAAGTGGAGGGGTGCAGCACCAATCCAAAGATCAATTATAAATTTAGAAAAAGAAACAGGAATTAGCATTATGAAGATAGGAGAAAGATTAGACACAGGGCCAGTTTGCAGCTCATATAAAATAAAAATTACAGATTATGATAATGCTGAAATAGTTTCAGAAAAACTTTCATTATTGGCTGCAGAAAAAATATTAGATAACATTGATGATATCTTAGAAGATAAAATAGAATTTAAAGAACAAAACCACAATGAAGCAACATATGCATCTAAAATTGAAAAATCTGAAGGGCAAATAAACTGGAATGAAACCGCAGAAAGTATTATTGGAAAAATAAATGGATTATACTCAAGCCCTGGGGCATTTTTTATACATAAAGGTGAGAGATACAAAATCTTAAAAGCAGAATTAAGTTCTGGTGTAGGAAAAATTGGAGATGTGCTAGATGATTATTTGGAAATTAGTTGTGGTAATAAAAAATCAATTAAAGTCCTTGAGATTCAAAGGCAGGGAAAAAGACCACAAAAAATTAGTGAATTTATGCTTGGGTCACAAATAAAAAAGTTTTCAAATTTAAATAATGTATAGATACCAAGTCCTAATTGAATATATTGGAACCAACTTTGTTGGTTGGCAAATCCAATCTAAGGGAAAATCAATCCAAAAATTAATTCAAACTAAATTATCTAAGCTTTTAAAAGAAAAGATATCTATAGTTGGGTCAGGGCGAACAGATTCAGGAGTTCATGCAATTGAACAATCAGCACATTTTGACTGTAAAAAAGAAATTCAAAATTTAGATAAGTTTTTAAAATCAATAAATCATTTTGTAAATGATAAAGATATTTCAATCTTAAAAATAAAAAAAAAAAATTTAAATTTTCATGCAAGATTTTCTGCTAAACAAAGAATTTATAAATATATAATTTTCAATCGACTTAGTAGACCCATGATAGATAAAGATAGAGGTTGGCATATAATAAAAAAATTAGACATTAACTTAATGAAAAAGGGTGCAAATAAACTTTTAGGAACAAAAAATTTTTCAACATTTAGAGCATCTAGTTGTAATGCCAAAAGTCCTATTCGAACCATGAAATCAATTAAGATAAAATCAAATAAAGGAAGAATTGAAATACAATTTCAATCACAATCATTTCTACAACAACAAGTTAGATCAATGGTTGGTTGTTTAAAATATTTAGCTGATAAAAAATGGAATTTAAAAAAGTTTGACATGATTCTTAATTCAAAAAAAAGAATCCTTTGCGCACCACCTGCACCAGCTGAGGGATTATTTTTAGAGAAAGTTATTTACTAAATTGCTGTCTGCCGATACTAAATTTTTTATTAATCCGCCATCTTGATTCGGCTCGAACAATATAGCCACAACAGTTTTTTGAACAGCATTTACATGGAAATTGCTTATAGTCTTCATCATAACCAAACCCATAATCAGCAGTTATCTCTTCACCTTTTTTAATATCTTTTATAGCAATCACCCATAATTTTAAGCCTGTTCCGTTATAATCACAGTTATTAGAGCACGAGTGGTTTATTAAACG
>Ga0209709_10000825_pt1 | contig 29249 bp, 27 predicted proteins | sample ArcticOcean_MG_C_2_FD_187435 | JGI IMG/M metagenome (GOLD analysis project Ga0209709, IMG submission 187435) | Marine microbial communities from western Arctic Ocean - ArcticOcean_MG_CB4_136 (SPAdes) (version 2) | ecosystem: Environmental > Aquatic > Marine > Oceanic | place: Arctic Ocean... | reverse complement strand
GCCGAGATTTGAACTCGGGGCCTCTACCATGCCAAGGTAGCGATCTTCCAACTGATCTACACGCCCAATGTGTGCTTGTGCAGCCGTGCCACCCGCGCTTTAACGATAAGCATTGTCAAACTACTTCAGTCTCAACCTTCTCGCTGGTCTATGGACCTCGACGCTCTACTAGCAGAGTTGATTGAGAAAATGCCAGAGGCGGTATTCACTCGCTGGCTTACAGAAAGCGTCTCTCTAATCTGGTTAGAGGAAGATGATGACCGTCTCGGGATGACTCGATTTGAAGAGGGACCACACGAATTGGTTCGCCGCAGACGATTAGCACTTGCTCCAGGAAAGATAACTATCGGTTTGCACCCGCAACTCACTAGAGATGAAGTTCTACTCAAGCATACTTTAGCTCATGAACTACTACATGCATCAGGACTGCTAGAACACTCAAAAGAACATGAAGAGTTAGTCGATAAAATCGCACCGGGACCACGTATAGAGGACTCCATTGTATTACAAGAGATTAGAGAACAGTACCTTGCTAAGGTCGAGAAAAAGGAATGGACATGTTCGCAATGCGAGTTCAAGTGGTCTCGGAAGACTGTTTCACGCCCTCTGCGCTGTCCAAAATGTGCTAAGCGACTGTAAGATTGATGAAGGGAATGGCGTGGCACGGTTTACACTGGGCGCATAGTGTAGCATGGATATCACTTCGGCCTTCTAAGCCGAAAACCCGAGTTCGAATCTTGGTGCGCCCGCTTAAAGTGAGACTCTGTAAAGGGAGCAATCGGTTGAACGTCTTGTAGATCGAAAGTAATATTTGGAGTTATTTTATTATCATTTTTGATTAGAGATGGCCTTAATATAGAGAAAAAGTGCTAATTAAGTCTACTTTCGCCCTCTTTAGACCGAGAAAAGGTTATATTAACAACGAGTATTTAGCAGCATTTATGAAGACTAAGTTTACAATGTTTATTGCAATCATAATGGTACTATCTGGTTGTACCGGTGGAGTCGAAGATGCTGCTGAAGAAATCGCAGATGTACTGACCAAAGGCTGCATGGATAAAACAGCCGTAAATTATGATGCTACAGCCGGAGAGACTGGTAATTGTGTATCGAAGTCAGTTATGACCACAAATCTGATTGATTTCCTAACTATTGTCGAAGAAGGCCCTGGTGACCTACAGGCAAAGTTCTCCGCTGATGAGAGTCTGGCTGCCACGATGACCATCGATGAGACCTTTGAGGGTGAAACGGTTAACGTGGTCAGTTCATTCATCGTTGATGGCGTTAATGATGGTTTTTCCACCTCGACGTCTATCACAGATTCCAGCGGCACATGGACAATGAATATGCACCATGTCGGAGAAGATCTAGTCATAAAATGGAATGACACCTCTGCTAGAATGAAAACTACCACTACCCCTCTTGAGTTCTATCTAATGGATGAAGACGGCGGCGATGATGGTGAAGATGACAGTGGCTCTGATATGGACATGGGTGGCGACGCGGACTGCAATCCCGATATCGAAGATTGCGGAGATGTTACGCCCCTTGATGGTGCTCTATTTGTGTATATTCAATCGGGTGATTATTCATTTGGAATAGCTGAACAATTCCCATTGTACTTGCATTTCCCGGCACCTCCCATGGCAGATAATTCACCATATGAACTAACACAGATATGTTCGGTTGAAGATGGCCATTCTACTGATGTATATTCTACATGGGTTGTATCTTCAGGAGGAAATGCTGGTGACTTCAATAATATTACTAGTTGGTCTGTAAAGAATAACAATACATTACAATTAGACCACTTCAAATATGATCCTATGTCTGACATAATTAGTTTTGCAAATCCAATGGTTGTGTTTGAAGATAATGCGAGTGGGTCTGGACACATAATGGCAGAAGTTTTTGATCAATCAACTTGGTCTTGTAGTGATGGAGTTAATGACGATGACGATGGCGGCATGATAAGTATGCCAGAAAGTCCTGATAATCCGATGGATAACATGGATGCCAACAATACCACTTGGAGCGGCATGGATGGCATGACCGTCTCAGGTACCGATTCGATGGGAGGCGTAATCAGTGCAACTCTCGATGCAAGCGGAGCCATTACCTCTATGTCATACAGTATCAGTGAAGCAGACACTAGCGGCTCTGATACCACTGCCCTTAATACGGCTAGCGCTTCAATGACTTTGCTCAGTGATACGACTATTACAATCGATCAGAGCATTGAATTACACTCATTGCCACTTCTTGCCCTATCGATGGCTGAAATGATGGGAATGATGGGTGGTGGAAGCGGACCTGATGACGGCCCCCTTCCTGACGGCGGACCTGATGACGGTGGACCAGATAACGGTGGACCTATGTGGATGGCTTTCAACTACTGTCAATGGGAAGCTGAAGGTAATGAGAGGTGGGATTGTACTGACAATGCTAATGGTGAAGACGGTTTTGATGATTGGTGGTATTATTGCGAGATGCATGAAGACGCTGCTGGAGTTATTATTTACCACTGTACAGATGATTTCGGACAAAACTCAGAGTTTGAATCATCTGCAAGTAACGATCATTATGTGACTGGTGGCAGCCCTGGTGGACCTAATGACGGTGGAACTAATGCTGGACACCCGGCTCCTGAATGGTGGTGTTCCGATGAAGTCGGTGGTATGGTCAACATGAGTATCAACTGGACTAATGTCAATGACGGCACCGAGGATTGTGGAGACGGTTCCGATGAACCTCACGACTTCGATGGCGATGGTACCATCGACAATTGGTGGCACTGTCACGATGGCACAAACATAACCGTCGATAAAATCAACGATGGAACCAACGACTGTCTCTTTGGCAGCGATGAAGGCTTGAACGATAGACCAGAACTAATCTTTATCGAGGATATGTACACCGAGCCATTTAATGATATGTCGGCTGGATATAATCTCACGATTACGTTTACGAATCTGAGTGAAGGTGAGAACTACACCTATGTATACGAAGTATATCACATGAATAACAATAAGACATCTAATGTTGTCTCTGAACCCATCATGGGTGATTCCAATGGCATTGCTTCCCGTGAGTTGACTATATCTACTTCTGAATGGGGAGAGAGCGTCTGGATTGAATCATGCTACCATCTTCATGTTGAACTCACAAACGAAACTGGAATACCAATAGGTTCCCATGCTGGTCATGAAATCGCCATTGGCGCTGCTGAATGCTCTGGTAACCCCGGAGATGGCTCAGGTAATGGAGGACAGAATGGCAATGGTAATGGTGGCGGAAATGATGGCGGTGCTGGAATGATGGGTGAAGGCACCTACGCAATCATGGGCATGGACGGAATCGAAGGAACACTTGCTGACTACGAAGCGGTGCTCTCACAATGTACAGTGGGCACCCTCAGCGAAAGAGTGTGTGTCGACACCAACATCTCGATGGTGTTATCAACAGCACCGAGCCCTGATTCTCCGATTATCTTTATGGACAACGATAACAGCGGCACTATTAACTCAGAAGACATGATAATAGTCAATGATTCTCTAGTCACAGAAGAGTACAACTCTGTTCGTCTGAAGTACATACCTGCCGACAAATATTCCGATGAAAACCCACTAGTACTTCCAGGATTTACTGCAGGATTTAGCCTAATGGCAATGCTCGGAGCAGCTTTGCTGTTACGCAGGGATTGAAGAAGCAAAGACTACACGGCCCCTCATGGCAATAGCTGTATTGGGTGGTGGCTGCTTCTGGTGTATTGAAGGCGTATTGAATTCCCTCAAGGGTGTTAATTCTGTTCTTCCCGCCTATGCAGGTGGAGAATCTAAAGATCCAGATTACAATTCAGTGTGTAGTGGAAATACTGGCCATGCAGAAGTAGTAGTAATCGAATATGATGCAGAAAAAATCTCATTCGAAACTCTACTCGAGGTCTTCTTCACGATTCACGACCCTACTCAATTGAACCGTCAAGGCAATGATATTGGCAGCCAATACCGCTCATGTATCATGCCCATGGAATCTGGACAGGCTGAGACTGCTGAGAAAGTTGTTGAAGAGATGAGTCCCCATTTCGATTCTCCGATAGTCACTACAATAGAAAAGGCCATCAATCTGACTATCGCTGAAGAATATCATCATGACTACTATGCAAAGAATCCAGATAACCGGTATTGTCAAGTTATGATCAATCCTAAATTAGTCAAGGTTAGAGCAAGGTTCTCTCACCTATTATGATTAGTGAAGTCCTCAATAAAATCGTTAAGAGGTTCACCCCATGGGGGGGTCATGGTCAACAACGTCCCTCGCCCACCAACTCCGGTTAACGAGCCCATTCTGGGGTATCTTCCTGGAAGTATAGAACGTACTGAATTGAAAGCGGAATTAGCACGTCAAGAATCCGAGATAATTGAAATACCTTGTATAATTAATGGTGAAGAAGTATTTACTGGTAATATCGTCGAGCAAATAATGCCACACGACCATTCTCATGTAATAGCAAGAGTGCATATGGCAGGAGAGGCTGAGGTCAATTTAGCAATCGAGTCAGCCCTTACCGCTCATGACATGTGGTCGAATATGCCCTGGGAGTCGCGATGTGCGATTTTCCTCAAGGCTAGTGAGCTATTACGAGGTCCGCGTCGGGCTGAAATCAATGCTTCAACTATGCTTAATCAATCCAAAACCTGTCATCAAGCCGAGATTGATTCTGCTTGTGAATTAATCGACTTTTGGCGTTTCAATGCCGACTATTGCCGCCAGATCTACGAGGATTTGCAACCACCAGTTTCTCCTTCGAGTATGTGGAACTCCAGCGAAGTACGACCACTGGAAGGATTTGTATTCTCGGTCACTCCATTCAATTTCAGTAGTATAGCAGCTAATCTCCCCTCGAGCGCTGCAATAATGGGTAATACTGGTGTTTGGAAGCCTTCACGTAACTCCTATGTCTCAAATTATCTATTGATGCGTTTGATGATGGATGCAGGTCTACCACCGGGTGTAATCAATTTCATTCCTGGAAAAGCGAGCATGGTTGGCGATATCTGTATTTCACACCCTGATTTAGCGGGAATCCATTTCACAGGCTCGACAAATGTATTCAGACAGATGTGGAAAGATGTTGCAAACAATCTTGAGAACCTCAACTCATATCCACGTATTGTTGGTGAGACTGGAGGGAAGGACTTCATTGTCGCCCATCCTGATTGCGACCGACAAGCCCTATTAGTCGCCATGCTACGTGGCTCTTTTGAATTCCAAGGCCAGAAATGTAGTGCTGCAAGCAGAGCATATGTCCCACAATCAGTGTGGGATGCAATCGGTGAAGATTATTGTGCTGAAGTTGCCAAAATAACACTCGGTGACCCAAGGATTTTCTCAAACTACATGTCTGCGGTAATAGATCGCAAATCATTTGACAATATTACGGGATATATCGAGCGCGCTAAAGCCGATCCAGGTTGTACAATAGTGACCGGTGGTAATTATGACGATACCACTGGCTATTTCATCGAACCAACAACTATTCTTTGTGCAGATTCTCGCTATGAGAGTATGATTGAGGAGATTTTTGGCCCAGTTCTTTCAATCCACATCTACGAGGATAATGATTTTGAGAATATTCTAGCGGTCTGTGACACCTCATCAGAATATGCCCTCACCGGTTCGATATTCGCCAAGGATCGAAGACATATCGAAACCGCACTCAAGGCTCTGCGTTATGCAGCAGGTAATTTCTACATCAATGATAAGCCAACTGGAGCCGTCGTCGGACAGCAACCATTCGGTGGTGCACGTGGAAGCGGTACCAACGACAAGGCAGGTAGTCCACTGAACCTATTGCGTTGGGTCTCACCACGTTCGATAAAGGAAACATTCGCACCACCACACGAGTGGGGTTATGGCTTCCTAGCCGACTGATTCAAAGCAATCGTCCTCGTCGCTACAATCCCTGCGATGATGACTATTCTATGCGGACTTCTGTTTGTCAATGACGGATGATGGGCGAACTGAGCGGGGACACAAGTAAATTGAGGGGGGCAGCGCTCGCTATCGTATGCAGGCGCAAATTCCACTGACCGCGCCGCCGCCAAACCTAGTAATTGCTAGTAAATCGTCACCTTGGGCTACCATTTGGCGGATGCTCGGTGTAGTTTTACTGACCTACATCATCGCCAATGCCATCACTTTGATTGCCTTTGGTCTCTGGACAATGGAACCTTTTCTCATCATCGGCGCCTCGATTATCGCATTGCCACTTATCGTACTATTCATTCGAATACGCAGACCAAGGCTCACTCATATATTGACTGCAAATCCAACAGTCGGTGGCATCTCATTCCATGACATACCAGGTGGTCGGAGGATTACCACCCCTGTTCCGACACGCTTTGCTCACCATTTGGTCAAGGATTCACCACCACTTGAATTGCCACCTTCACAAACTCTTTGGGCAGTGTTTTTCGTCACTTTATTTATTTCAGTGAGCGCCTTCTTACCCATGTTACTGGTCGACCATCCTTACGCTATATTGCTAGCAGTTATCGTCGCCCTACCCGCATGGCTAATCGGATTTAGCATACCGGTTCATGCCTGGTGGTCATTTAGCATGGAATATCTTGAACTCGATACCAATCGCTGGCAAGCAGAGATGATGTTGATCGCCGGTATGCTTTCGACACTCCCTGCTATAATCAATAATTCACTGCTCTTCCCAGAGTTTTTAGCATTTGTTGGAATCGATTCATTCGACCCATATAGCATTGGAGAGTTACTTATTTTGGCTGTGAGCGCACCGGTTGGTGAAGAGATATTTAAAGCTCTATTTGTTCTTTCACTCTATCGAATTATAGATTCCCCTCGCCGTGGATTCCAAGTTGGTTTTTCAGTCGGACTAGGCTTTGCAATGCTCGAAAACCTACAGTACATTCTCGCCTCATTATTCGGTGGCGAATATGCTGCCATAACCTATGGGATGACCACTTTAGTCAGAGGTATTGGCTCGATACCAGGTCATGCCTTTTGGACTGGAATAAGTGGTTGTGCTATCGGTTGGCAATTATCGCAAAGTCGGCATGGAGAAAAAAACTCTCTGCATTCCGATACCACAAATTGGATGTTAATTGACGCCAGTAGTGGACAAGCACTACCAAAGCGTGAACAAGAAGACAGGGGAATAATTCAGCGTTGGCTCGACATCCCTGCAGACAAGGCTTGGGTTTTACCAAAATCACCGATCTTGGCATTATTATGGGCAATCACAGCCCATTCGTTATGGAATGGCAGTTCATGGTATGTCAGTTATTTATTCAGAGATAGTGATCTTATGACCAACCTGTTGGCCATAATAATCTGGACTGTGTTATTGATATCCATGCTGTGGTTCGTTGGCCGCCATATATTGGCAAGTGTAAAGCATCTCCCTGATGGCAAATATATTGCTCCACGGTGAAATGGTTTGTCGGCACAACCAGATAGGCTATCAAAGCAGGTCTCTTTACTGTAAGTTTCCAAAAAGAACTAGTATCTGTAGAGTTGCAGTATCAAACTGGTGGAGTGATGTCTGGTCTGATGACGCCGGGACTCGAGATCGAGAATATCATCGCTTGTTCAGTGATCTTAATCGTCTTGGTCATCATTTCATCTCGTCATAATGTCCTCGATAAAGCTGGGATTATCGCTGCTATTGTCCTCGGTTCGGTTGTCGGTTTCCTTGGCCATTGGACATGGTTGGGAATATTACTTGGATTCCTCGCCTCTTCACATAAAGTTACTAAATGGAGATTCGATGAGAAAGCGGAAAAGGGTTTGTGCGAATCGAAAGATGGACATCGTAGTTGGGGCAACGTCATCGCTAATGGAGGATTACCAGGGATCGCCGCTATCTTTTCGTTTATGAATGCCGATTGGGAAAATGGCATTTGGCTCTTCTCTGCTGCAGTAGCAGTTGCTACTGCTGATACCTTCGCCAGCGAAATAGGCTGCCTCGATGATAGAGTTCGTATGCTCACGACCATGAAGCCATGTGAAGCAGGACTTAACGGTGGATTCTCTCCTAATGGGCAAAAAGCTGCTGCTGTAGGATCATTGGCAATAGCAGCACTAACCACATGCGCATGGCTTCTCTCTGGAGGAGGAGCAGTAGAGGGTTTGATTCTTGCAACAGTTGTAGCAATTATTGGCTGGCTTGGCTGTCAAGTAGACAGTCTTCTTGGAGCTGTATTAGAAAACCGAGGCCTAATGACTAAGGGTACCGTCAATGCTGCAGCAATCACTTGGGGAATAGCAATGATGTATCTTTACCTTGGACTAAATTGGTTGTGAATCAATCAAATGGTCACTTAAAGTAATAATTTCCATTGATAATCGCTCCTCAAGAGGCCAGTAAAAGCATACTGTTCAGTGAATCGCATTAGACGGTTTTGGGTTGATGTAATCAACCCTTTGCCCATCCGGCTACCTATGGGACCGCGCTGGATTGCTGTTTTCGCTACAGCGGTTCTAACCCTAGGCCTCATTCCAGTACTGGATAGTGCCGCTGGTGAAAATCAAGATATCTATGAATCGGGCTTCACCTATTGGGATGTCAATAACCACAACCGTCTTTACGTTAGCGGGGATGACTCGGAGGCAAAATTAGTACGTAATAACCCCCCGGATTCAGGCCAATTCACCTCATTCCGCACCGCTGTACCAGTAGAGGTATTCAATATAGAAACCCCTCCTCTCTCTGAAGGTTTCAATACTAGCCTGAATATTTCGACCTATTTCTCCGCTGCTATTAGCTCGGGGACAAGTCAGACTTGTGCTCTCAGTAACCAGCCGATTAACATCTATACCGAGTTTTTGATCGGTGGACAAGTGGTTTACTCTGGTGAGGCCTCAGGGACGATTAGGAAAGCAGGAGAACCAGGAGCACTGAATCTATCAACCCAGATCTTACAAGTGGATTACGCCGCAAGAGAAGGCGACACTATGGGACTTAGATTATCGGTTCACAATGAATGTCTTGCCTCGATAACTATTGAATGGGGAGGAGTAGGTATTCGCTCAGGTGGAGTGATAATGGAAGGAGTCATCTACCAACCAGTCTTTTCGGTTCGAGTCGACGAAGGTGGTATCGCACAAGTAGAGTTTACTCCAACACTTCCTTGGGGTATCGAGGATATCAGGTCGATGGAGTTCACCATCTGGGGGCCATTGACCCCCAGTGAAATGTCAACAGGAGACCCTGATTATCTCAAACAACAATTCAACAAACAACAGCCGCTAAACCGTACTGATAGTAATGGTCGTGAGGCCTTGGTATGGACTGGTGATGCAATATTACCTGCTGGCGATATGATTCTCAAAATTTGTATTCAGACGGTTGATAGTCACGTCGATCTAGAATGTCATGCTGAGGGCTTAGTCCGTTTCCACGTCGATGGTGAAAACGAGGCTATCGCTTCGGCCGGAGTCTGGCTAGGTATCGCTGGAAGTTTGGCAATTGTTGCATATTTAGTCAATTGTGTACGCGTAGGAATGTCTCTTCCTACTCCATTGATAGGCGCACTCTTGGTGATGGCTCTTTTGATGCTACCATTGATGTCAGACATGCCAGATCTCGGTGGTGATGTCATTATTGCTGATGACGCTCGTGTCCCTGATTTTATTCTCCATAAATACGGTAATGGTTCGGTTTCACTTGATGAATTGATGGATGGAAAAGAAGCGGTTGTAATAGGTATCTCGATTCCAGCTTCGATAAACGCTTATGACCAAATATACGAATTCAGGGATGCTATCGAACGAATAGATGAGAGAGCATCTTTCGTCCAAATAGTCACGGGTGAAGATGTACGTATGGATGACCTCGTTGCACTTAACGATGAAGTGAATGGTAATTGGGACATATTGATGGACGACGGTGAATCTAGATTCGCTCAATTAGTTCCAACCGGAGTTTCAGATGCGGTTATCATCATTGACCGGTCAGGGCATATCAGTTACTTCCGTCATGGAACGAGTTCTACAGAGGAGATCATTACTGCGGTTGACGCTGTCTCTGATGGAGGTCAGCAATCTATTGTCGATGTGTTTTCACTGATATGGGGCCCAGGATTAGCACTGTTACTGCTAGCCCTACCGCGTCAGGGATGGAGTAAGCCCGAGGAACCACTGCCACCGGGTAGCCTATGGGGTAGCATTGTTCTTGCCGGTAGTTTAGGCTACTTGATGGTAAATATCCTTCCACTTCTAATTGTATTTATCCCGATAGATATGGATTTCCGACAATGGCTTGAAATGGCTCTTTATTCATGGTTTTTGACTGCTGCTATTAGATCTGCTAGAGGAGGAACACCGTATGAAGTCCGTAAAGTAGCAGGATTACTGCATTCATTGTATCCAGAGAATTTCCAAAATTGGCGCGCTAAAGACGATGTTGAACGTGACTTACTACTCGGTTTTTACCTTGGATGGTTCACCTTCTTCGCTTTCCCAGCAGGTTTGAGTCAAGGTGTCGGAGCGGTAGTCCTAACAGGTGGATTCGGCTGGATAAAAGGGCCATTTTTGCTATTAATGCATATGTTGATGTTTGGCCTAGCTATTCTGATAATCAGATTTGTAGCATCATGGGGCGGCCCGGTTTCACGGATGTTTGGTCGCTCAGGAGCAGATATCTTCGCACGAGCATTAGGCTGGGCAATGGTACCACTTGCTTTGTGGGTACTTGCTGACCGTATTCTAGAGTCGATGGCTAACGGCTTTATTTGATTAGCCAAAACCATCGTGAAGTTGAATTACCTTGCTCAACTGAGAACCGTATTATCGATAATTGAGTTTAGCATATCGGTATAGACCTCAGGGTCGATGGAGGGAGGTTCACCTTGGCGGTGAGCACCACTCATCATCCAATTTTCATCACCAGATGCTCGAATAAAGAATTGCACTGAATGCGGAGGATAATTTAGCCATTCCACCTCATAGTCATCCTTTTCACCTTGCCACGATGTCGGTGGTAACCAATGCTCGTCGGGAACTTGCTCAAAGAAACCAGTCTTGACCGGGGCACTCCTACTCTCAACTAGCGGGTCGAATGGCGAATCATCGAGAAGATCATTTACATCGAAATCCCGCCCTATACCCATCTTATGGCGTATTGAGGTCCACTCATCATCGTTGATGTGGTCGAATAAATTCTCACTTTTACCGGTCGGTTCGGCCTCAAGTCCAGCGATACAAGCGACTGATGCAACGCCAATTGCTTTAGCGTTCTTCTTCTTATTCCAGCGATCTATTAATATCGCTGGCAATACAAATGGTGCGGTTAATCTAGAAACTCGGTTAAGTAATGGAGTCCCAGGCGTGACGATTATTTCCTCGGAGCTATAATCGATCATTGCTTTTGAATCTCCGCAGCTATATTGAATTCCATCGGAGGTATAACTGAACTCTATTTCTTCTCCATCAGGGTGAGCGCGACGGATAATATTGCGAATGTGGTCATGGCTGACTTTACCAGCTGCATGCTTCATCGTAACTTGATAAACCATTCAGGACATCTCCCTTGTAATTTGTTGATAAGCGTTAATTGAAACAGGTGCCTCAATGACTGATAATTTTTCAACAGGCCATGGTGCCATCCAAACGTAATATGACAAGGGAACTGCTAAAAATGATAGTAAGAGTTCTGTGCCGATTTCTGATTTTTGTGGTAAACTAAACATTGCAATGAATATGGCAAATACCGCCAGAATAGAAATAGCACTGACTTTGAGGCTTTTCTTGGTGAATCCAGAAAAGAGGAGGGGGACGGCTAGACCCGAAAATAACATCAAATTAACACTGTACAGGAAATCTGCTTCTGTTAGCATAGCATTCCGTACTTGGTTGTCATCTAAGACGAATCCATTGCACTCAACAAATCTATCATTTCTGTTGTCGAAAACACAATCTGCAATATCGATATCTTCTCTTGCTTCAAAATCACTGATCGGTTGGACTATCTCTGCATGAATCGCTGTGAAAATAACAAACATAGCAATCCAGTATAGAGCGAGAACAATCGTCAAATTTAAGCGCGGGAAATGAAAGACGTTAGCGTATTCACCACTCCATGAATTAGCCCAATTGGAATTCGCAACTAGGTAAAGCAAAATAGTAACTATTGGAGTAATTAAAAATGCGACAATATAATCATCAAAGTCTTTATCTTCGGACCAGAACCTGCCACTATCTACGAAAAATGTTACAATGATTGCAAGATGAACTATCAAAATTAGGATCAATAATGAAAGTAGTGAAACCTTCTTCCTATTTGTAATAGCGATTACTTTTCTTTGATTACTCCCTGTCATAAAGAGAAATAAACTGAATAAACAACTTACCACTATCATTCCTATGAAGATATAAGAAAAGAACAACTCTATATCATCAAAACCTGGGCTAGAATTTGAGTGCCAATTAGCAGTCCTCGCCATAAGGTGATATCTTACATTACTATTTTCATCACCTCGTATAAGAAAATAAATCTCTTCGACAAAAACCAAACTACAAAACCAAAATATCAGTGCTGAAAGCGGTTTCTTTTTAGATAATTTAGGCTCTTCTTCCAATATAGAAAAGTTGTCTGATTGACCTCGCTCCACTGGCACTTCGCCTATGCGGGCTGAATGATGAGTCGCTATTTCTGAAAGTAATTTCCAAGCTACATCGTCGCCGCCTAATTTACAACTTCTTAGGTAATCTGCTACGTTGTCAATCACTTCCTGAGCAGGATTGCCAGCATGATGTAGACCCTTGTATAGTAGAACCATCGCTTTGACTGAATCATTGGGGTAGGCCCGTTCCATCTCCAGATAACCACGCGCTATCCGTGGCAACTGAGTCCCAGTCATATCCATCAATGCGAATTGATAGAACAAACTATCATCAAATCCTTGATACGATCTTGTCAGAATTTCGTCAAGTCCTTCACTTACCTTCTCATCATTGAGAATTGTTTTTATTCGATTCTGTCTATCTAGTGAACCATGTGGGGTAGTGCTGGTTAGGTCCTGGATATCGGTAATTGTTGTGACCAACGATGCTAAAATCTGCATCTCGGCCATTCCTCGACCTTTAGCATGGCGTGTCAAAGTACGGATTCCCGCCAATAGTTGGTGTTCCGAGCCGGAGCGAACAAAGTTACCTAGGTCGACTAGCATCGAATATGATGCGAGACCATTTAGTTCAGATTCCTCTTTTACGTTACCCCAGAAATTATCTTTTATCGTCCAAATGCGGTTTTCAGCAGTAGCCAATAAAGTGGCTACCATCGCTTCAAGGTCACTATTATTACTAGCATGTTGGAATCCCATTGCTTCGTGATGCTCGGCTGTATCTGGGTTGACTGCATCGAGATAACGGCTCAAAGACAGATGGCACCAAGCCCCTGCAACACCGGGTTCGGGACCAGAGGACTCCAGTATTGCATTGATTCTCTCACCTTGTTTAGATGAATCCTTAGCCAAGTCCTTACGCTTGTCTATTGAAAGATATAGAGCGTATGCCTCAATGCCATTTAGGTCGCCAGATTTTGCTGCTATTGCGGCTTTATCAGCATGGATAATACAGGCTGCCGGATCGAAGGTTTCAGCCGATGAGCGTGCTAGTATGAGATGACTTCTTGCCAACCATAATGGTTCAGCTTGGACATCATCTCTCTCGATTAGGTGTTTACCTACTTTCTTGGCTACTTCTGGCCAGCCCATCGAATCGAGCAATTTTCCAAATTGTACTAAGTGGGGTGAAGACATTCCTTTGAGAATATTGGAGTCCTCTCTCACTAGAGGGATTGCTGCTTCGATGTCAACGCGGGAAAATCCGCCTTCAGGCACTGAAAGTCCTGGTTTATTGATGTCGAAGCAGTCGAGTTGATCGACTAACCTCTCAACGATATCATCTGTATCTGCCTGTAGTTGTTGCACGATATTGACGTCGCCAGCGATTGCTGTATCTGAAAGAGAAACGTTGATCTGTGATTCAGCACCAGTCGGTTCTGGTTCCACTGTTTTAATCAGTGATAATACTCCTGAGAGATCGCTGCCGCATTCGGGGCACTGAATAGTGTCAGCAGTAACCTCAGAGGTGCAAAAAGGGCAGAACACGTTCTGCACATAACTAACTCAGAGATAGTGCTATCGCTTGCTCAAACATTGCCGAGAAGTTACGTATGTGTCACTTTCGTACATGACTAATCGTATTGAAGAGGCGCCGAGTGAGGGATTTGAACTCTCGCGGGCAGGGCCCAGTGGATTTCGAATCCACCGCAATACCAGGCTATGCGAACTCGGCAGGGTTTGTGCACCCCCAAGACCGTCATAAGGCTGATGTCCCTAGCGTCGGTCATGCAGGTCAGCCTTATTGGAGGAGGATTCGATACCTCGGTTGAAATCGATGAAGGTATGAGTATACGAAATATATTATTGGCGGCAAAGATTCATCCTTCAACAGTTATTGTTAGTCATGATGATCGTATACTACCTCACAATACGCTAATCGATCAAGAGATTACCTTGAGCCTAATTGTGGTAAGTAGTGGTGGTTAATCACATATAGATTGAATTCGGCTGTTCGAGTAGTTGCCCAACATGGTCTTCGCCACTGCCATTATCCAATTCTGCAAGACGGCCTACCAAACGGTCCATCGCATCCATAGACACAGTGATTGCTAATCCCCACCAGTTATTTATTGCATCAAGCAATCTTTGTGCGGAAATTGGATCCGCACTATTACCTATTGTGGTCGCTATTACACAACAAGCATTCACATTGTGAATTGTACTCAATGAGGTTATCATCGCAGCCATACCAATAACACCGGCTTTTGGCTCATCACGTCGTACATCTACTCCTTTTGTCTCTAATTCTATACGATAATCCTTGGCTGAACAGATGGTGAAGACATCCTTGCGCTCCGGTGGACTAGCCATGCCAGCAAGAGTGATGACTTCGCCGTGACAAAAAGCCTCAAGTATCCACGTTGCAACTTCGTATTGGCCTTCAGCACTTGTCGGTTGCGCATCTCCAGTTAAGGTGAAAAATACCTTTTCATCTATTTCCACTCTTGAAATCAGAAGATGAGGTGGAGCGAGGAGCCCATCCTCATCCATCAATGCTACAGGAGGTAGTGAGGGGTGAACAATTCTGGCAATGGGTTCACTATCGAGATTCTCATTAATAGCATCGACAACCAATTTTCCGACATCCCCAACGCCCGGCATAGCGCAAAGTAGAGTCTCGCCACTGAAATCCTCCTCCCTCTTTAGCCAGTCTACAACGACGCCCATGTTAGCAACATCCTCTCACGACGGGCAATAATGCTTGCTCAAACAATATGGCAGAAAAGCGCCAGTTGTGAACTGATTTCACTCTTCGGAATCATCGAGAGTAGGCAGAGTTTCAGACCAACCTTCTCCTTCAACACCAGTGAGTTGACGACGAAGATGAGCTCTTGCATCCTCTGGAGACCATTTGATCGCTGCTGCCTGTACAACTTTAGCACCACAGTTCGGGCACTCAGCCTTCAGTGTGTGAATGTCGCAAGTAGAACATATTTGAAGCATTTGACGTGCCATTTCAATCCCTCTGTGCTGATGCCTGACCACCGGCATCGGTAATGATTTTGATGCAACTAGTGGTTGCATTATCCCAGACTTCTTCGCCGGTTTTGAAATCAGGTGCTTTAAGTTCAATTCGATAGGAGGGTGCACCATCATAGTAACAGAACACTTCGATTTCAGCTTCAGCATCTGAACATCCTTCTGCTGCAAGTAATCCGGCCCGGATGATGTCAATACCTTCTTTATCCTCAACTGAGAGTTTGAAAGCCCCACGGATTTCGACAAATGGCGGAATGATGTTCTCTACAGATATCTCGATGAAATCTGCAATCCAATCGCCTTCAAAACCAGCATCTGCAATCGAGTTAGGATGTAATGCTGCTTCTTCGAAGGCAGAATACAATGTTTCGAATGCCTCGCTTAGTTCCCTGACAGTAGCATTGGTTTTCTCATCATCCCAACCTGCTTTCTCACCAAGAACTTTCATCAATTGGTTAGCACGTTGCTCATTCTTCCACTGTTGAAGGCGGGCTCGGCGTCTTTCTTCACTAACGCTTTTGAGTGATAATTCTAAACTTTCTCCGTCACGTCGTACCCTTAGTACTTTACAGATCAATCGTTGACCATCTCTCACGAATCCACGGATATTCTTTATCCAACCTGATGCGACTTCACCTATGAAAATAAATCCACGGATACCGGAGAATTCATCGAGATCGACATAAGCGCCGTTTTGCTTTACTTCAGTTACTGTGCAGACGACTAATGCACCCTCATCAGGTGCTCCGGCCAACTTCTTACCCATGGAGGCTCAGCCTCCTCACTGTAGAGTCTCTAGGACTTCACATCCGACCAACTTGGCGTTACCACCAGCTGGACTAGTCAATGTTGCACCACAGACACCGCAAGCGATGGCTGTTGTGGCGCGAGAAAAAATGATGGTCTCATTGCTGCAGTCTTTGCAACTTACTTTTAGAAATTGGCTTGCCATAATAATCACTTCACTTGTCGATGAGTTCGAATTTCTTCGCTCTTTGGCAAGGAGCATAGTGCGCCTTGCCTGTCTCGTTACAACGGAATAGGATATTGACCCTCTTAGTAGGCTTCTCACGGCCTTCGGGCTTTGGTCTAGGGAAACCGCGGTAACCTGCCATAGCTCGGCGGAAACGACGCTGACCCCATTTGAGTTCGCTTGCGCGCTTCTTCTTTACCCGTTCAACGGTATGCATAGTGTGCTTACCCGCTGAAGGACTGTAGCGTTTAACCTGACGGGGCATCTTCACCATAAGAACACCAGAAGCAAGTCGGCCACTCAGGGTCCGTATATATGCATGCCGCACATAATTATGCGACTAAAATGCACCACTGCGCCTATGCAAAGGGTGATATTGATAAGAATGATTCGTTGTGGTGGGCTAATGGATAGTACCCTAGGGGCGGCGCTATTGTTCTGGCTACCATTGCTTATGGTAGCGCTGGGAGCGTGGATTTCATCCTCGATGAACAACACTACTATCGGCCGTAGTATCTCGTTTATCGGACTGGCGATGGTGATGATTTCACCATGGACCATCCCTTCTTCTGATTCGACAGCAGTCGGACAATTACTACTCAATTTATTGATTCCAGTGATAATAATGTGCTGGGGACTATACGGTATGGTCTTTGGTGGACACGTTCCCGTTCAAAGATTACCACCGTCGTCACGTTGGATCGGACTTGCCATTTGTATCACCGCCATCACTGGTTTGGCATTGATGCATTGGAGTATTATGACACCGATGTGGCGCGGGGAGATCAATCCCTATTGGATAGTTTTCTGGCCCACTTTCTTACTGTTCACTATATCCATCTCCAGTGTTGCATGTGTGTCCCTCCTTACATTAGGCACCAATCGTCTAGATTCAGCATTACGTTTAGCAACCCTCGGTCTACTAACCGCAGGCCTAACAATATCAGCAATGCTAATCGATGGAGCGATAACTTCAGCAGAAGCCTTTCGCGAGCATCTATGGATGGCCTCAGCCGACATCCTGGGGATAATTCTCGGTGCAGGATCTGCCATCATAGTGTTCACGATTGTTATTTGGACATATGAGAATACTCAACAACATCCGAGTAACACCACTCCCCCAAGTGCAGAGGAGTACGAGCATGTCGCAGCAGTGATTGCTGACAATATAGGAGGTGGGGAAGATGAGTGATGGCAAGGCGAATTGGAGTTGGCTATTCATTGCGGCTTTATTGCCTGTATTACTCATGGTCGTATTCGATGTCATATTAGGCCATAGTTTCCCTGAAGAAACGTTTAAGCGATTTGCAAATGCCCTACTTACATCGTATGTATTGGCCGGTATTTTATTGACTGGTAATCTATTCTTTTACGCTGGAAGCCGACAACGACCTTTGGCGCCTATTGTCGGCATGGGTATTGCAATTCTTGCTGGAATTGCCATCACGGTATTACTGTTAAGCCAGGATGAGTTATTGATGGAAGCTAATGGTAGCGTCCAAGCTCAGATTCTACACAACATCGTTCATATGCTAGTCTCAGCAGGGGCAATGGCTCTATCTGCTACGTTGGTAATAGGCTCGATGTTCGCCGCTATTGTGTCCAAGAAGCCAACACCACTCTTCGACGAAGAAGAATGACTACCCATCGGTTTGATAAAGTCCATTCAGGTGGAGCGGCTGCACGGTGATACCATGTCCAAGGGAACTCCATCAAGGGGAAAGCGTCAGAAGACCACCCACATACGCTGTAGAAGATGTGGACGCAGCGCGTACCACAAGCAGAAAAGTGTCTGCGCATCGTGTGGTTACGGGGCAACTGCGAAGATACGCAGCTATAACTGGGCCAAGAAAACTCACCGACCTTGAATATCCTTTTGAGCAAAAGGGATGTAAGTCGGCTCTTCCTCCATACAACTGGCGAGACACATGTGCGGCATTATCGGTATCGTCGGCCGCAGTGGCCTCCACATCAATCAATTGCTTTACGATGGGCTTACAGTTTTGCAACATCGTGGACAAGATGCAGCTGGAATGGTAACTGAGAACAAAGGTCGATTCCATTTGCGAAAGCAAGTCGGATTGGTCAAAGATGTATTCTTAGAAAAGCACATGAAGCACCTACTTGGCAGTTCTGGCATCGGTCACGTGCGCTACCCTACGGCAGGTAGTTCATCATCAGCCGAAGCTCAACCTTTCTACGTCAACTCTCCCTTTGGCATTTCATTAGCTCACAATGGTAATCTTACTAATGTCGAGAAATTACGTGAGATGATAACCATCGATAATCGTCGCCACCTCAATACAACTTCAGATTCAGAATTACTTCTCAATCTATTAGCTATCGAATTGCAATCACATGTTCCAAATCTCAAGATTGATGGTCAAGCCCACGTAGATGTGAAGGGGATCTTTGCAGCGGTTAATGCTGTAAACACTGCAGCAAAGGGCGGCTATGCCTGTATCTCTCTCCTTAGTGGCTATGGAATTCTCGCATTCCGTGATAGTCACGGCATCAGGCCTCTGATTTTTGGAAGTAGAGAAAACGATGGCGTAAAACAGTGGATCGTAGCCAGTGAATCGGTAGCAATCACTGCACTCGGTTTTGAGATTGAGCGAGATGTTGCACCAGGAGAAGCAATTTTCATCTCCAATTCAGGCGCTATGTTCTCGCAAATTTGCGCACCAAAGACAACAAATGCACCTTGCATCTTCGAACATGTCTACTTTGCCAGACCAGATTCTGTAATCGATGGAGTATCGGTTTATCAAGCAAGATTGAACCAAGGCCAAAGGTTGGGCGAGAGGATTATGGAAGAAAATCCAGATCTGAAAGTCGATGTTGTCATTCCTGTCCCCGATTCAGGCCGCTATGCTGCATTGCAAATGGCGCGGACACTAGGAGTAGAATACCGTGAGGGTTTTGTCAAGAACCGATATATCGGACGCACTTTTATCATGCCAGGGCAAGCGATTAGAATGAAATCGGTACGCAGAAAGCTAAACACTATCGCCAAGGAATTCGAAGGAAAGAATGTCATGCTGGTCGATGACTCCATAGTCAGAGGAAATACCAGTGCCCAAATCATCGATATGGCTAGAGAAGTCGGCGCGAATAAAGTTTACTTCGCATCCGCTGCACCGCCGGTAAGGCATCCGAATGTCTACGGAATCGATATGCCAGCGGTGGAAGAGTTCATCGCTAATGACAAGAATATCGATGAGATATGCAAAGTTATAGGAGCGGATCGACTCTTCTATCAAACTCTAGAAGACCTTATCGAAGTCACCAGCATCAACGGTGAACAAGTATGGGATACCAGTTGTTTTAACGGTGAATACATCACTGGCGATATAGACCAAGAATACCTAAATCAATTGGAAAGACAGCGAAATGATGCTGCCAAAGTACCCACTGATGATTCAAACGAAGGAGGAATCGACCTTCACAACGATGCTTGAGGATTATTGATGTCGAACACCTGGATACTAAGATTCGGTGAAATAACCCTCAAAAGTCGTCCTGTTAGAAGAATATTCCACAGTATTTTATTCCACAACCTTCATGCAATTGCATTCAAACGAGGAGTTAGTCTCAAAGCGCAACGTCTTGGCGCACTTCATTTGGTTATTTCAGATGCTGAACCAGAGGATGTGGAGGAAGTTCTTAGCCGAGTTCTAGGCATCGTCGCCGTAGATCGTGCTATGATTATTTGTGATAGTAACGATGCTGATGAAGTAGCCAAAATAGTTCTAGATCGTGATCTTAATCTCGGAGAAAAGAGAACTTTTGGTGTTAGAACCAAGAGATTAGGCACTAATAAAAATTGGAATAGTCAGAGTTTTTCAGGAGCAGTCGGCCATGCCATGTTGCAAATGGATGACACTCTCTCTGTCAATTTGAGTAAGCCTGACATGTGGGTTAAACTAATTATAGAACCAAGTCGAACGTGGTTACTCAGTGAAAGGTTTACCGGCGCAGGTGGCCTTCCATCAGGAGTGCAAGGTGATGTGCTATGTCTTTTGAAAGAGGAAAGAGATACTCTGAATTCATTCTTAGCAATGCGAAGAGGTTGTAGATTGATTCCGATAGAAGGAAGTGATGAATCTGCAATCGAAACATTGACTCAATGGGATCCTTTTATTGGCATTCCAAGTGACAAAAACAAAAAGCCAAGGGGGGTCATTGGCACTACCATTGAAAAAGCGGAAGAAATTGTCGCTCGGGAAGAAGGTGAGAAAATAGTGCCTTTATGTACTTTAAATCTACTTTGCGCCTGGACAGAAACTGAAAAGTTAGACCTTCAGAAGCACATACATCAGCCAGTATCTAATCGAAAACTAATGGACATCGATGCATGGGTATCTTGAACCTGATGTAAACTGGTCCCTGTATGGGCCGTAGTGTCGCCATAGTCGAACGACTCGAATCAAAATCTAAGGTCATCGCAGTTTCTGTCAGCGCTGACGGCAGCAGTTCTGCTTTCGCTGAGAGAGAAAGGGTGGTCATCACTGGAGGTCCGGTCATCGAATGTATCGGAGTGACTGCTATTAGATACATAGCTGACAACCAATTATTAGTCGCTCACCGAAGCGGTCTAACCTGTTATTCCGATGCTGAAGAAATCTGGCAACACACTGATGACACCGGTGCGGAGAAACTGGCTGTTGGCCGGGGATTTGTAGTTTATAGTGACGGATTAGGCCGGACGCATGTTTTGAATGAGAGAGGAGATGCAATATTCGATGCAGATATTCAAAACACTTTACACATAGCCATCGGTTCAAGTTTAGCGATCGCTGATGAAGCAGGAAATGTTCGCGCATTCTCATGGGATGGAGAATTGATTTGGCAACGTCCACAAAGAGGCACTGTCGGCGAAGTAATCACAGCTCTAGGCTGGAACGGCGACGCTATTATCGTTGCACGAGAGGGCCACGGTTTGGTCCCTGGTGAAGAAGAAGCGATTGAGGTTGAGTGTTGGCGCAATGGTAAATTGATTGAAAGAAATGAGCCAAAAGCAAGGGTCGTCGCTCTTGACGGTGTGTGGCAAGGTCTCGACATGGGCGGAGTGCAGCACTATGGTGAAGTCGTAGCCGAGATTCAACATCCAATTCGCAATATGATAGATGGTGGTGAAAGGGTATTAGCAACTGCCTGGTTTCACGTCTATCTAATCAACAAAGATGGTATTTCATGGTCGGTAGAGCATCAAGGAATGACCGAACACTGTGCTGCAAGTGCAGATTGGAGTGTAGTTATGATTGGAGGAGAAGATCAGAATGATTGGACTGAAAGTGAACCGGTGATTATCATCAATGCCAATGCTGAGCCAAGTGATATCACCGAAACTGCCGGAGCAATGCCTGATTGGGGTGAAGCACCAGCAATAGAAATCGATGCAGGTGACCTGTATGGTAAAGACGAGGCTTTTGAGGCACTAGTAGCGATAGATGATCAGTCCAAATCGCAATCGACTGCTGACATGTCGTTATTGATGGGAATGCTCGATGATGATGAAGAGGAAACCAAAGTCAATGCTGAAGAGGCATATGACCTGATGGCTGAATTGAAAACCGCAATCGATGAAAAAATCCCACCAAAAGCGGATAGCGGCAGTGATCGGGTCATTAAATCTGACGAAGATGGAAAGGCACTGGTAACTTTGGATGGTTCTTCATCTTATGACCCTCAGGAGCGAATTGAGAGTTGGCAATGGATCGATTCAACCGGCAAGGAAATATCAGATAAACCAAAGGTCAAGGTCAAGATTTCAATTGGGGTTCATCGGTTCGACCTAAGGGTGCGTGACCGCGATGGTAGTTGGACTTCTGATTCTTTGAGTATTACGGTTGAGAGCATTTAGTAAGGAGTTGCCTACAATGGTTAAATCACCACTAGTTGAGCATTTTATGGTCACTGCATTACAACAGAGATGTTCTGTAGTAACCGATCCAGAAGATGGAACTTGTGTAATAATTGACGGTGGAGGAGAGGCTGAGAGAATTATATCTTGGCTCGATCGACGCGAAGGTTCTGGTCCCGATGCAATAATCGGTGAATACCAAGGTGAAAGAAATGTTGTCGCACTCTTGAACACCCATGCCCACTTTGATCACAGTGGGCACATTCCTTATCTGCTTGAAAGATATGATGTCAAATGGCATCTGCACGCTGATGATGCCTTTCTACAATCCACCGTTCAATCAGCAGCCAACAGATGGGGTTTCACCGTCCCAGAACCGGCGCTTGCAGATATAGAATGGGACCATGGGGATTTATTTTCATTTAACAACTTGAATTTCGAAATCATTCATACCCCTGGCCATACCCTCGGAGGTTGCTGTCTGAAGTTGACTGTTGAAGATGGCGCGGATCATCTCTTCGTCGGTGATACACTGTTCGAAGGGTCGGTCGGTAGAACCGATCTACCTGATTCTGGTGGAGACATGGAACTACTATTATCGATGATAAGAGAACGTCTTTGGCCTCTTGAGGAGGATACAATAGTCCATCCTGGCCATGGCCCTTTGACGACAATAGGTCATGAAAAGGAAACTAACCCCTTTGTCAACGGCCAAAGGTTTGGCCGCGGTTCTTGGCTATGATTACATCATTGCGGCAAGAGATTTTTCAAGAATTGGAAGTGTCTCTTCCCAAGTTGCTACTATTCCATAATCAGCATATTGGAAAATCGGTGCGTCTGCATCCTTGTTGATTGCGACTATGTACTTCGATGAACGCATTCCAGCTAAGTGTTGTATTGCTCCAGAAATACCTACTGCGATGTAGAGATTAGGATTGACGGTCTTACCGGTTTGTCCGACTTGCATTCCATGCGGAATATCATCCCAGGTATCGACTGCTGCCCTACTGGCACCAACCGCTGCACCGAGAACATCAGCGATTCTTTCAAGGTGGGAGAAATTTTCTGGTGAGGACATTCCTCTTCCACCCGAGATTATGATATTGGCTTCTGCCACATCAAGACGCTCGCTAGATCGGGCAAGTAACTCCTCGACTGCAGTCAGCACATCACCGGATTGGTCGATGACACTGACATCTGCTGGAACTGAAACTGCTGCGGCGAAGATATTGGCACGTACGCTGACGACAACATCTGCTGATGCATTGACTGTCTGCATAGCTTTACCAGAATATACCGGACTGGTTAGATTTGAACCATCGATGGCTACAACATCTTGAACAACGGGTATATTGCGACGGGCTGCTATTCTTGCTGCAAGGTCTTTCGAGCGCGGACTGGCTGCGACGAATATTGAACCTGCGGGAGTTACTGCGTCGAGGGCATTAGCCCAACCAGCAGCATCATACGAAGCAAACATAGGACCTTTACAGGCTATTACTCGTCCTGCGCCAGTAAATCCGGCTCCGTCAGCAATACTAGAATTCACACAGGGGACGATAATGGTAGGACTGCCACCAAAGGCGATTACTGCACTTACCAATTCGGCAGTAACATCTGCAACTACACCATTATTTATCTCTGCTATTACAATTGTTTCAGACATTAAATCACCTCAAATTACGTTTGCCTCATCTCTTAGAAGTCTTGCAACCTCTCCGGCAGAATCAGCACTATTGTACTTCTTACCCTCAGCCTTTTGTGGAGGTGCCGATTGATTGACAACGCTCACTGTAGACGCTGGTGCGGTTTCGCTTCGAACTTCTACCTGTGCTCTTTTGGCCATCATTATTCCCTTGACATTGGGTTTACGCACTTTGAATGCACCCTTATCACAACTGATTACCGCTGGCAATGGAATTGCGACCTTAGCAGAGCCGCCATCAAATGGACAGGTGACTTTGATTCCATTTTCGAATGAGATGTCTGTGATATTGGATATACTCGCCCAACCAAGCCTTTCCGCTACTCCCGGACAAGTAGATCCCGCACCGGTATCAGCCGCTGCTTTTCCACAATAGACAACTTGCGCTCCCAATCCTAAAATAACACTGGAAAGAACTGATTGGAGGGAATTGGAATCCATTTCAGCCCAGGAGTCATCCCATACACGGACTAATTCATCGACACCGATGGCTTTGGCATCTTTGAGAATTTTATCACAATCAGCTGAACCTAAAGTTAGGGCTGTGACTTTACCACCTGTTGCTTCTCGATGCCTTAATGCCGCCTCAATAGCAAATTCATCATAGGGGCTCATAACCCATTTTACCATCGACAAATCGACCTTACCACTATCGACTACAATACGAGCATTGGTATCAGGAACTCGCTTGACTAAGACTACTATCTCTACCATTTCCTCACCTATCCCCCACAGGGGATGAACAGGCGACCAGAAAGCCGTTGATGAACCTTATCTCAATCATTGCTCAATGACTCGAGCGCAATCAGCGTTTCAGGATTATTTGCAAAGAACTCAGCCACGCAGGAAAGACCACTCGAAATACCGCTTGCTACAGCCATCTTCACATCGAAAGGATGGAGGGTTCCATCACTAACTGCAGCCCTAATTGCAATTAAATCAGTCCATGTAGAAGGTTCACCATATTCGGGGTTAGGTATAACTTCAAGGCTGCCGTTTTCAGGTAGGACAATATGTTCTATCAATTCGTAAACAGGAGATTCTGAATCTTCTGGGTCGAGGTAAGCCTTCCGTAATTTCTTAGCCAGAGACTTTTCATCATCGTGCAAAAGAATTGCACCGTTGGGATCAGATTTACTCATCTTATGGTCAAAAGATTCCATCCTTGCACCCTTGCTCTTGAGATTGGAAATAATTGGAGTGTGCAGACATGTCGCTTTACTCCAGCCCCAGCGGTCGGCAACATCACGCATGTACATGTGCGCCTTTCGCTGGTCCATTCCACCTATTGCAACATCTATATTCAATTCGAAAATATCAGCTGCTTGAAGAGCCGGATAGTAAAATCGTGAAAGATCACCATCGCTTGAATCTTCATCACGACCCATTATCGAAAACGTTCTCCTTACACGTGCCAGACCCATGTTCTTTGAACATCTTAGTACACGTGCCCAATATTCGCCGTTATCCATAATAGCGCTAGCATAAACAAAGCGTAATTCACCGGGCCCTTCACCCTCTGGTGGTTGGCCAAGTAACGCTCTGAAGGTATCTTCCATGTAACGGCCTGTCAGTTGAATCGAATCCATTACGCCACCGAATTTATCGTTGACCCAAGCATGCCAATCGGCTAAGAAAATCAGAACATTAGCCTTAGCATCGAGCATTCGACGCAGTTGCAAGGAGAGAACCTTCCAGCCAATATGAGCCTTGCCACTCGGTTCAAAACCGACATAACATCTGATGATACCGTCGCCACCAAGACTGCTGCCGTCAGCCAAACAATCCACAAGATGAGCAATACCTACTGCCTCATCGACATCATCTACCATCTGTGATAGACGTGTCCGATCGGTTTGCGAGAGTTCCTCGACCCGCGCACACTTCTCGGCCAACTCATCCATTCATTCACCTCATGGTGATAGTAACTTGTTTAATTTTTCACTTAGAGAGGCGGCACGTGTACCATCACCCTCTGCGAGTTTGCTCTCAATTTCTGCGATGAGAACCTCTGCCTCAGCTTTGGTATCATCACCCATCTTCTCTGAAATAGACATCAACTTTCGAGCCATTGCAATCCCTGATTTAGCCTTAGACAACTTCTTACCAGCTTCTTTAGCTTTATCACCACGCTGCTTTGGATTATAGCCAGTAGCAGCGTCAAGGAAATTAGACCAGCGCTTACGTGATTCAAGTGCCTTTTCGCGGCCACCATCACTTTCTAGGAAATCACCGAGGTCAGAACCTTTCATCTGCTCTACTTCGACCTCTAGTTTTCCCTTCTCGTTAAAACCACACTCTACTTGCTTAAGGATGGCGAAATTAGCGGTGAAAATACCTTCAGTCTCGACTTGAACATCATTAAAGTACTCTGTTGCCATCTTTGCTAAGCCGGCATTGCCACCGATGCTCTTTACCAATCCTCGCTTGACCTCAAATGTCTCCATGACCAACCCATTGGCACTCGCATCATAAGCCCACCGTCACAAGCCGGTAAAGACCAACAGGGTTTTTGTTCAGTTCCTTGTGCACAGGTCATGCGACGAGTGGGGGCCTGTCTACTGGCCTTGCTGATGATTCCAATAGCATCGGCGGCATTTACAACCTCCATCCAATTGACTGTAGAAGATAAACTGGCGGATAATGACATCGGTCTTTCGGGAGGAGAGTTATCCCCCAATAATGAAAAGATTCTATTATTCGGAGTAGATGGTTATTCACATATATTGATGGCTACAAGTGCTAATGATAGGACGACTGATATCGATTTGGAAAAGAAGGTTAACCATTCACTAAATGCTGCGGCCTGGCACCCGCGTGGAAATACTGCTTATTTGGTCGGACAATCAGGCACTATGCTGCGATATGTCGGTGAGACTCATGCTATTGAGACGATTCAGGTTCCAGCCGCTATAGCCGATGAAGATCTAACGGCTATGTCTTGGGTTCAAAGTGGAACCCACGCCTATGTCGCTGCTCAAAGTGGTAATATCTGGAAATATTCTAATGGATCTGGTTTCGAAGCATTAAATGATAGTAAAGAAACTGCAATTACCGACATCACTTGTCATAAATCCGACAATGGTATATGTATTGGAGTGACACTTAATGATGGTGTATTCGTAATAGATAGGGATGCCATACTTACTTGGATAAGCGGTACGAGTTCAGACACATGGATTGGAATATCCTGTGATGATGGAGCCCTAAATGAATGCACTACCTATGGCTCAAATGCGAGGATTGGAACCTTGAGGATAAACCCTGATGTCGCATCTTCATCGACTATGGAATTGATCTGGGAATTAAAAGACCTCGGAGGTGATTTAATTGGAGAAAACCGCGGTATCGATTCGAGCACCTTACTCTATACTGCACCTTTTGGCCTGATTAGACAAAACCCCGACACCACGGATTCCAATACTTTGCTCCTCAATGAAGATTTAATCGCTACCGATACATCATTGGCTGGTGATAGTTTGGTTATGGCTTGGGAAAATGATGTTAGAACAGGTTTCATGATTACTAGTCGTGGGAGTGTAATCTCGTTTGAGCCATTGACTAGTGAATTGACCGATAGTATGCTCGCCACAATCTTAGCAATAGTCGTAGTAATCTCAGTCCCAGGAGTGCTCATAGGCATGATTTATTGGAATAGTCCTTGGTTACAACGCAAGTATCTACAACTACGTGGCTTTGATAAGAAGAAGAAAAAGTAGGTAACATTCATGAGGGTCTTAGCAACGGGAACAGGATATGGAGCCCTTTGAAGGACTAGACTTCTACGACATCGAGAGCCTGCTTTCCGAAGAGGAAATCATGATTCGTGATATGGTAAGAGAATGGGTCGACGAAGAGGTCATCCCAAATATCGAACAAGCATGCGCAGATGGAGTATTTCCCGACAAATGGCGAGTCGCTCTCGGAGAGATGGGAGTCCTCGGCGCACCGTTAGAAGGCTATGGCTGCCCTGGTTTATCCTATGTCGCCTATGGATTGATTTGTCAAGAACTCGAGAGAGGAGATTCTGGTCTTCGTTCATTTGCTTCAGTACAAGGCTCGCTAGCTATGTATCCCATTTGGGATTTCGGTACCGAGGAACAGAAAAATTACTACTTGCCAAAAATGGCAAGTGGTGAATGGATTGGCTGCTTTGGACTAACCGAACCTGATTATGGGTCCAACCCCGGAGACATGATAACAAAAGCCGAGGATATGGGTGATCACTACTTACTCAACGGAGCAAAGATGTGGATTACCAACGGCACAATAGCAGATGTTGCTGTGGTTTGGGCTAAACTCGATGGCGTGATTCGTGGTTTTATCGTTGAAAAAGATGATGTCGGCTTTTCCGCACCCGAAATGAAGGGTAAATACTCACTTCGAGCTAGTATAACCAGCGAATTGGTTTTCCAAGATTGTAAAATTCCAAAAGATCGTATGTTCCCTGAAGTCAAAGGATTGAAAGGGCCATTTTCATGCCTCAATAACGCTCGCTTTGGCATATCATGGGGAGCACTCGGTGCTGCTATGGCTTGTTTCCACAGCGCAAAAACATACGCACTTTCCCGTATTCAATTCGACCACCCAATCGCCTCATACCAATTGGTGCAAAATAAATTGGCTTGGATGTTGCGTGAGATCACCAAGGGTCAATTGCTAGCATATCACCTCGGCCGCAAGAAGGACGATGGCTCTTGGTTCCCTGAGCAGATATCATTAGCGAAGATGAACAATGTCGACATAGCACTAGAGGTTGCTCGCAGTGCCCGTGATATTCATGGCGCAAATGGTATCCTTGATGAATACCCAATTATGCGCCACATGGCTAACCTAGAATCGGTAAAAACCTATGAAGGAACTCACGACATACACAACTTGATCATTGGCCGTCATATCACTGGTATTCAGGCATTTACTCGCTCGATTTGAATAGACTTTAGATTTCAAATACGGGTGAAATCCAAATCTACTACCTTTTGGCAGTAGTAATCTCAGTAATGAAGACCTAATCGGATTCGTTTTTGATATGTCCTAAACACATGTGTATCGCTATACCGACTGGCA
>Ga0209709_10000824_pt1 | contig 29253 bp, 27 predicted proteins | sample ArcticOcean_MG_C_2_FD_187435 | JGI IMG/M metagenome (GOLD analysis project Ga0209709, IMG submission 187435) | Marine microbial communities from western Arctic Ocean - ArcticOcean_MG_CB4_136 (SPAdes) (version 2) | ecosystem: Environmental > Aquatic > Marine > Oceanic | place: Arctic Ocean... | reverse complement strand
AGGAAGTACCTGAGATGTTTTAGAAAATGCTGCATGTAGAAGATTTTAATAGAAGTTTATTGCTTATCAAATAACAAGACAACCACGCGGGATGGCGGAGAGAGAGGGATTCGAACCCTCGGTACGGTTGCCCGCACACGTGATTTCCAATCACGCACCATCGGCCACTCGGTCACCTCTCCACTGCAGATTTGCCCTGAAAAATCCAAGACCTTTCCAGAACATAAATTTTACCTGAGGTGAGTGGTCCGTGCAAGCTTTTTGCAAAGCTTTAACCACCATCTTTAAGATTCTATTCTGAACTTTTACTTGTTATACTGTAAGAGGCTTTGTATGCTTTAGGCAAAACGTTTTTCCGCAAATTATCAACAGACATTATGAATTTACTAAATTACGACCACAGTATATCATCCTTGTTCACTTTGAGTATAAGATTCTATCAAAAAAACATCATTCCAATTTTGTTTTTAACTGCGGCATTGATTGCACCTGCTTTCCTGATTGGTTTTGCAGGTTGGGGTGAACCGGAGAGTGTAGTTTTTTTCCTTTCTGTGCATTTATTGGAGGGGGCAATTACATTAGGTGTAATTGGAACCGCATTCGGCAGTTATTTCCCTTCACTGGGCATATTACGGGCACTTCGTTCACCTTTAATTCTAGGGGCAGTACATGTTGCAATCCTACAGTATCTTCTCTTCATCACAGGAGTAATGGGCCTGACGATGCCCTTTCCTTTCAGTATTATTATAATTGCCCTTTGGCTGGGAGGAATAATGCTGACTTCAATGGCACAACAGGTATTTATCGTAGAAGGTGTTCGTGGGATACGGGCAATGGCCAGGAGCATACAACTGGCCCGTACAAATTTGTCTCGAGTTTTTGTGGTTGTTGTGATCAGCACACTTATGCAATTTTTTGTTTTCGCCATTCTCTTCACCTTGTTCATGCCTGACTTGAATTTAAACATTGATGCCGAAGACAATAATGCAATACCTTTATTACTATCAGAAATTTTGAGTGATCCGGGAATTCACACGGCAATTCGCTGGGCACAATATTTGGCATCCCTGCTGTTCTATCCGTTTGCATCATTAGTGACGACATTCCTATATTTTGATCTGGCTCAACGTCAGCAAGTACTGAATATGGATCATCTCGCCAAATTCTCAAACCAATTCTTCGGGACTCCGCTTGAAGGAACAGCAGAACCTGCAAGTCAAGCAGAAGAGGAAGTAGTTGAACCCTCTGAAGTCGGAATCCTTGATACGGATTCGTCTAAAGAGGATAATGAAAAATGAAAATCCATTCTGCTGAATTTGTCCTTAGTGCAGCCTCTCCATGGCAATTCCCCGTCCCTTCACTTCCTGAAATTGCCTTTGCCGGTCGTTCAAACGTGGGAAAATCCACACTGATAAACTCTCTGCTAAACCGCAAAAAACTGGTTAAAACCAGCTCTACTCCGGGGAAAACGCAGTTGATTAATTTTTTTAAGATCAATGATGAATTCTATTTTGTTGACTTACCAGGATATGGTTTTGCAAAGGTTCCTGAAAGTGTCAGCAAACAATGGCAGCGCCTGATTGAAGCTTATTTGCAGGAGCGCGAAACTCTGCGGAAAGTAGTGCTGATTGTAGACAGCAGACACAAACCAACTGCACAGGATCGGCAGCTCAAGGAGTGGTTGGACTTTTATCAGCGTCCGGTCTTGATTGTGGCCAGTAAAATTGACAAATTAAAGCGTGGCCAAATTCAAAAACACTTGAAGCAAATTAAGCAGGAACTTTCTCTTGACAAAACACCGTTGGTGCATTCCTCTTTAGAAAAAGGGAGACGCGAAGAAATATGGAAAGATTTGTAGCCTTAAAGACCTAGTTGTAATTTTGCTAATGACCGAATTGAAACCTGCCATATCGTTTTTGCCTGTAATAGTATCAGAACCCGAAAGATGATAATTCTCATTTAATACTGATATTACCAGGTAATCTCGACCGATGTGAGAAATCTGATAAAACGCTGATATCATAGATTCCCCCCACAAACGTTCGGGATACCACGACATATAACCTGATTGTCGAGTTCCTGAAATGAATGTCAGGAAACTTAATTTACACACTCAGTCTGTGAGAAGAAATATGAACTCTCAATTGCCGCATTTTCAAGACTGTCTGAACCATGTACAGTATTTTCACCAAGACTTTCTGCAAAATCACGTCTTATTGTTCCCTCATCCGCATCAACTGGATTAGTTGCTCCCATGATTTCACGGTGATATTTAACCGCGTTTTCACCTTCCAGAACTGAAACTACAACTGGACCGGAACTCATAAATTTCGTCAGTTCCCCAAAGAATGGCCGTTCCCGATGAACTGCATAAAATCCTTCTGCTTCAAGTATTGTCATATGAATCATTTTGGTAGCAACAATACGAAGGCCTTTTTCTTCAAAGCGGCTGAGTATTTTTCCTACAAGGTTCCTGCGAACCCCATCTGGTTTTATAATTGAAAATGTTTGTTCTAAAGCCATTTTTTTCTTTTTTATCAAAGTTTAATATTGTTCATAAATATTCTTCAAACTAAATTCTGCAATTCATTAACACTGATAATTAGTGTGTAAAACACACTGCTAAGTGAGTGTACAGAAGTTTTTCAACAGTTGCAGTCCCGCATTCTGACTCTTTTCGGGATGAAACTGAACTCCCCACAAGTTGTCTTTACAAACAACTGCGGCAAAATCATAACCGTAGTTTGAGAGACCCAAAACGTGCTCACTGTTTTCCGGATTCAAATGATAAGAATGCACAAAATAAAAGTGCATCTCATCTGCAACATTTTTAAAAAGCGGATCTTTTTGCTGCTGAGATACTTGATTCCATCCAATCTGGGGAATTTTTAGTTCATGCTGGAAACGCTTAACTTTACCTGGAATCCAGCCCAAACCCACTCGAGAACCATCTTCTTCGCTTTCGTCCATCAGCAATTGTGCTCCTAAGCAAATTCCCAGCAAAGGAGTTCCTGCCTGAACTTTTTCCTGCAGAGCTTCCAGCATTCCTGAGTTTCGCAAATGTTCCATAGCCGGACCAAATGCTCCAACTCCCGGAAGAAGAATCCTGTCTGCTTCCTTAAGCTCATCTGGATGAGAAACGAGATGATTCTCCACTCCAGAGAAATCAAGCGCATTTTTCAGATTGTGCAGATTCCCAACTTTGTAATCGATGATTACGTTCATGCCTGTCAGAGACTTCCTTTTGTAGAAACCACTTCTGTACGTCTTGGATCTGACTCAACAGCCATACGTAGGGCACGTGCCATTGACTTGAACATGCCTTCGCATTTGTGATGGTCGTTGATTCCGTATAATATCGACAGGTGCAGAGTCATTTTAGACGAGATAGCTAGTGATTTGAAAAAGTGGCTGATCATCTGTGTATCCAACTGACCAATACTCGGCTGAGTAAATTCACCTGAAAAGACAAATTCCGGACGTCCGGACAAATCCAAAGCAGCTCGGATTAAAGCTTCGTCCATGGGTACATACGAATGACCGTATCGAAAAATCCCTTTCTTTTCACCAACAGCTTCTGCCAACGCACTACCGAGAGCAAGACCAATATCTTCTGTAGAATGATGCACATCAATTTCCAAATCACCACTGCAGGTTAATTTCAAATCAAACAAACCGTGAAAAGCCCATAAATTCAGCATGTGATCCAGAAAACCAATTCCGGTATTAATTTCAGATTTTCCGGAACCGTCAAGATTAAGTTCAAGTTTAATTTTTGTTTCTTTGGTTATTCGCTCAATTTTCGCGACTCTTTTTTGTTTCATAGGCCCCCTTAAGTTTGTTAAAAGCGACAGTTCAGAAAGAGTAAGTCAAACGTCCGGCAAAGTGAAAAATCATATCTTTCCTTCCGGTAGGAACTGTTTGATCATCATAACTGAATGCTCTTGCCGGCTGAAATGCATTAAAATCTAAATCCACGTTTGCGTGGCCAGCCATTTTCAGTGTAAATGTATTGTCCCACTCAATGCCGATCATACTGGATTTAGTCCCGTTCGAGTCAAGCACAGGCTTGATGCGTTTAAGTTCGTAAAGACCAAGTCGATAAACAGCAGTTGTTTCCGGAATGTCATAGCGAAAACGAAAACCACCCATTTGAGTATTATTAATTGAGTGCCCCAAACCGGTACCACTGTTCAGGTCGGGGCTGCCTCCGTTAAAATAAAATTTGGTTCCACGGTACGTTCCTGGTGATATTTCGTAAAAACTTTCCAGACCGCGAAGGTAATTTGTTCCATTTCTGCTGCTGTCATCAAGTTGTTCATCACCCTGTGCCATCATTCCGACAAGCATATATTCTTCACCAGGTTTTTTCCAACTGATCTCCAGTTCGGCTGCTCCGCCTGATATTTTTCTTTTATCCATGTTATGCCTGTCATCATACTGGAAATAATTTCGATTGCCCTGATTTGAAATAATATCTGCATAAACACTCCAAACAGGTGTTTCCCACTGCATACGCAGACCAAAATATTCCTGTTCATGTGCATTGTAATAAATTGGCTTACAGCTTGAGTTGAGGGTATAAGCCGACAGGCTCGTATTACAGTCACTTCCTGAGGTAAACCCTACACTTTCCAAACTGGAAAGTGTACTGTTGGAGAGACGTTTTGAAGGAATATTATTCATTCCCAGTGGAACATCATGTTCTGTGTATTTGATACGGAACATTTCAATTCGAAAAGAATCGATAACTTCGCCTTGTGAATCTACCTCGTGCCAAAAAGGATAGTCGAGTGAAAAGAAGTACAGCCAGTCTCCATCGGCAGAAGAAAGCTTCATTCCTCCAATTTCATAACACCAGGTTCCAGCCTTGCAGCGTTGCGAATAACCACTGAGGATTCCAGAAAACACCTTGCCGTTACGGTCTCCTATGTTAATCGCATGTTTACCGATTTTTGTTACTTCATTCGGATTTCTGTTTAGTTCAAGATACGATTGCCGTGCAGTTAGATTTGCAGTTTGGGACTCTGCTCCAGTAGTACGTGAACTTTGTGAAGTCCTGATGTCAGACTGGTATATCGATTCCTGATTAGTAGCAAGTTCCAGGTTTATTGAAATTATACGATGCACAATTGAACGTAAACGCAAACGTAAATCCTGATCAAAAGAAAATTCTTCTGCAGAGTTAGTTTCTGTTCGTGAAACAGGAAGAGATGTTGAATTAATCTTTGAAATTCGGAGTCTGTAATCTCCTGATAGTTCAACTCCAGGGGAAAATGTCAGGTGTTCTTGACGCTCAGAAAAGTCACCTCGCTCAAGGGGTACAAAATTAGTTTGTCCTGTTGCTGTACCTGGACCTGTTGACAAAATAAATAAAACTAGTGCAGGAACAATTGAAAATAAACGGACAAAGCATATCCGCAAACAGGCTTGCATAAGACTCTGAAAAGAAAGAGGATAGATGACTTGTATAATTTTTATAAGAGGATAATTTATACTTAAATATTAGTAGATTAAGTTAAGAAAAGCAAGTTTTTTTCAGCACAACGTTTGTATATTCAACTCATTATTATACTTTCAATAATACTGTTTCGATGTGAGTTGCTGGTTTTTAAGTCCTGAGTTAACTTTCGATTTATTTCCATTTGTTTGACTGACCAGCTAATGACAGCACGAATAAAATCAACATCAAGACTCAAACAATTTCCGCATTTTTTTAATAATTCTGCTTCACTTTTTTTAAGACTACCGTCTATAACTGCAATTCCAGCAAGATAAAAGAATATTTTTAAAGAAAGATCCGGGTCTATTTTTATTTTTTTTACCTCTAACAAATTTCTCTCTTTCACTCTTTTCATTAAATCAATAATTTCTTCCTTGCTGTCCAGATGGCCAATTGCTTCCTGCAAAGCCACAAACTCATGTTTCTCAATGATGCCATCTGCAACAACTATGTTTGCAATTGCATTGACCACCCAGTGCCTGAGTTCTTTTGATGACTCAGAAAAAAGATCTTGTGAAAAATCACGATCTAATTGCAGTTTATACATGAAAGCTCCTATTTCAATCTAGTAAAAACTTTGAAATCTACAGTTATTTATATTGAATATCCTCATGTAGAAATTCCCGCTTACCCTGCCCATATTGACCAGCGCCCTGCCCGTTTCCATATAATTTATATTTATAAATTACCAAACCTTCAAGTCCAACAGGACCTCGTGAATGAGTTTTACCGGTACTTACTCCAACTTCTGCCCCAAATCCGTATCGAAATCCATCCGAAAATCGAGTTGACGCATTCCAAAATACACCTGCTGCATCCACAGTATTCATGAACCATTCTGCCAACTCTGAATTTTCAGTAACAATTGTATCAGTATGCCTGGAGCCAAAATGATTGATGTGCCTAACTGCCTCCTCTGCAGATTTGACTGATTTAACAGAAATTATCAAATCGATATATTCAGTTGTCCAGTCTTCTTCAACAGCAGTTTTTAACTTTAATTCAGTAAATTTATCCAGACGTTTTTGAGTTTGCTGACATACCCTCAATTCTACACCTGCTTCCTGCATTTTTCTCAAAATTTCTACCAGCCACTCAACCGGATATTTTTGATGCACAAGTAAAGTTTCTACAGCATTACAGACAGCGGGATAATCTAACTTTGCATCCAGTGCAACCTCAATGCTTTTCTTTTCATCTGCAGCTTGATCCAGATACACATGACAAAGTCCATCTGCATGTCCCAGCACTGGAACCTGCGCATTTTTTTGAATATTCCGGACCAGTTCATTGCTACCGCGTGGAATGATTAAATCAAGTTCAGAACTCATTTTCACCAACTGAGAAACTTCATCGCGGCTTTCCACCAGACTGACTGCATTTTCTGGTACAGTATCATTCTTCGCAAGAGAGATCCGGATCAATTTTGCCAGTACACGATTTGAATTTTGTGCCTCTTTGCCTCCTTTTAAAATTACCGCATTTCCGGATTTTAGAGCTAATGCAGAAATTTGTATGACCACATCCGGACGTGATTCAAAAATTACCAAAATAACTCCAATTGGACAGGACACACGATAGAGATCAAGACCTTCATCCAGCCGGGTTGCCTGAATTATTTTGCCTGCAGGATCTGGCAATGCAGCTACACTTTCGCAGTTTTGTGCCATCTGCTCAATCTTTTCTTCATTGAGTAAAACACGGTTGCAGGCACTTGCAGACAACTCACCACACTCCACCATTTTTTTGGCTTCAGCCATATCCCTGGCGTTCTCTACCAAAATTTCAGCCGAATTTTCACGCAATACTTGAGCTAATTCATGAAGAACATTGTTTTTATGCAAATTTTCCAGATTCGCTAAAACAAGGAAGGCTTCACGTGCCTGTTTTACTTGCTTTTGAATTGCTGAGGAAACTTGAGAGTTTTTCATTAAATTATAAGATTACAATTTTGGCCGTACAGTTCAGCAGCATTTGTTAAAACAAACCGCTGACAGTGAATTCAAAACGATCCGGAGTTTCATCGGGACGTTTATCCAGTTTCGATCCATACTCAAAACGCAGCACACCCATTGGAGTTATCACACGAACACCAAAGCCCGCACTTTTACGTAGATCAAAAATACCGGGTTCTGTTTCACCAAGTAGTTGATATTGCCTCGATTCCGCATTAACATTTCCTGCATCCATAAATAACAGTCCGCGGACAAAACTATTCTCATCTTGACTGAGTGGAAACAGTAATTCAAGATTAAAGACTCTCTCTGAAATTCCACCGCTCTTTAATTCCTGCAATTCGTTGGTACTCAATCCGACAGCTCTGCTGTCATAAGTTTTTGTCTGCTGGTAACCCAGTTCGTCAGTGATCACTCTGTATTCACGATTACGGAGTTGCTCGCTAGGACCATAGGGTCCGGCTATGCGATAATAATAGTGTCCCCGTACTGAATCAATACCTCCCACTCGATACCTGTCTTCGGATGGAATCGGCGAACCACCCTGATCCTGCAGCAACCCGAAACGTCCTTTGGCCATCAAAATTAAAGTGTTATTCTGGTTCATTGCCCAAAATTGCTGATACTGAAGACGATACTCCCGTAACTGAATATTCCCTCCGAAAGGTGTTCCGGTCTGTATCACACGAAAGGAAGTTTTTAAGCCTCCGCTTGGAAAGACAGGATGATTGACAGTGTTATAGGTCAAAGACGGTGAAACAGAATGCTTATAAATGTCATCTCCGGAATCAGAATAGATGCGATCAAGTGAACTGATTTGAGTTCCAAAACGTAAATTCCGGAAATACAGAGGCATTGCCAAACTAAAACCATAGTTGTTTTCGGTGATTATTCCACGTCCAAATTCTGTTGAATCCTGAACCTTGCTTCTTGTAGTAAATACAGAACCTGAAACCTGTGAATCAAAGAGTCTTGGATCAATCAATGTTATATCAAATTTTTGTTGAACACTCTGTTCTGCAAACTGGGCACTTATCCGCAGTGTCCGCCCTGAACCGAGCAGATTGCCCTTTGAAAGTGTCACTCCTCCACTGAATCCGGAAAAATCGCTATACCCTACTTGAGCCTGAAAAGTTCCGGTTTGTGCTTCTTTAAGACGAGCCATGATATCCAGGAGATTGTCCTCTTGATCACGTGGAGATCGTTCAAGAATCACTCCGGACTGAAAAAAGCCTAAACGGTTAAGATTCTCCTGACTGAGACGGAGTTTTTTACCATTAAAAAGCTCTTCTTCCTGTAATTCAAACTCACGCCGAATCACATGATCTCGTGTTTCTTTATTTCCAGCAATTTCCAGACGGCCAATGTAGGCTTTCTCACCCTTCAAAATGCGGTAAGTTACATCAACAGTTTTTGTTTCTTTATGAACTTTTGTTTCCGGTATAACCCTGACAAAAGCATAACCGCGTTCATAGTAAATTTCACTTATACCTGAACGATCTCTATTTTGAAGAAACGGATTATAAATTTCACCTTGTTCCAGCAACAAGCCTTCCATTAACTTTTCTTTTTTACCCAGAATGTCACCGGATACAGAAATCTTTCCAGAGTAATACTGATCTCCTTCTGTAATATTTAAACGTACATCGACCCGACTATAATCAGGATTGTGAATCAGCGTTACATCGGGTTTTTCAATAAATACATTTATAAATCCATTTTTAAGATAGTGCTGAGTAATCAGTGACAGGTCCTGATTTATCATTTCTTCACGGAAAAGACCTGATTGATTTGCCCAGGCCACACAATCAATTTCAGAACTCAGGATGAATCTTTTGATATCAAGTTCTGAATAGTATTTAGTACCAGAAATGTAAATATCTGATAGATAAACACGAGGTTTTTCCTCCATTTCAAATACTACACGAAACTTTTTACCTTCAGATTCAAGACTGGATTCCACAACTTCAACTCTACTTTTCACACGAACCCCTGGATAACCCTCACTTCTGTAGAACTCCAAAATTATTTGCTCATTTATCGCAATTTTTTCTTGATCAAATGGATCATACTGGACAAGAGTCATCTTTTCTTCAATTTCTGTCCGTTCAACCAGCATTACTCCAACAAGCTTTACTTCCGACAGACGAGGACGTTCCTTTACCACAAAGCGCAGTAAATATCCTTTTGCGCCTGATTCTTCAGAATCCTGAAGTTTTACTTCTGCCTGTACATCTTCAAACAATTTCATTTGATAAATGGAGTGTATGTCCCTGCGAACAGCCTTACGTGACAGAGGTTCACCAACTTGACTTTCTATCAAAAACAGGATCTGAGAGGATTCCAACTCGGATGTTCCTTTTATTTCAATCTCAGAAATAAGTAAAAACAAATCCGCACTACTCGTCGTTTGTGCATAGAGAACTTGATTGAAATTGCTTAGGCACAGGTAGCCCATAAAAACAATCGCAAATAAAAAACTAAAAACAGAAGAAATTAAGTTCATCAGGTTTGAAAGAAGCAGGAATCAGGCAGAGTAGAAATTTTTTTGCGGAAATTCTTAACCATTCTTAAGCAAATGTAGTTGTCCATTCTCCATACGATGCTGATACTGCATGGCCGATGCAAGGTTGGTGTTGTGGGTAATCATAACAAGTGTAGTTTTATTTTCTCGGTTTAGTCGCAGCAAAATTTCCATTACCTGCTCACCTGTCTCTTGGTCCAGGTTTCCGGTTGGTTCATCTGCCAGTATAATTCGGGGTCGATTGACTAAAGCGCGAGCAATCGCGACCCGCTGCTGTTCTCCTCCGGAAAGCTGTGTCGGCTTATGTCCAGCACGCTCAGACAGTCCAACTTTTTCCAGCAGTTCAAAAGCATATTTCTGTACAATTCCAGTATTTTTACCTTGAATCAACTGGGGAATCATAACATTTTCCAACGCAGTAAAATCCTGTAGTAACTGGTGGAATTGAAAGATAAAACCAACTTTTTCATTCCGGAACTGTGCAGCCTGGTCACGGGTTAAGTTGGCCAAATCGCTGCCGTCAAGGTACAACTTCCCTTCGTCTATAGCTTCCAGCATTCCAATTGTATGCAGAAAAGTGCTCTTTCCGGTTCCGGAAGTTCCAACAATTGCTACAGTCGAACCCGACTTTGCTTCAAAATTAAGGCCCCGCAAAATATGCAGCTTCAAGCCTTCTCCGTCAATGTAGCTTTTGTGCAGATTAGAAACCTGGATTTGCATTGTACTGAAGAAACACTAAAATGTATCAGAAGAACAGAAAATTGCGGCGAATCACAAGACCAAACGAACCACAAATATTAAGAATAAAGGCTCTCAATCTGTGACTTGAACTGTTCCTCCACCACCTCCCGTTTCAGTTTAAGGGTTGGAGTCAGTAGTCCATTGTCAATACCCCATTCTTCAGAGAGCAGGGCAAAATTTTGCGGACGTTCAAAACTCTTGAAATCTTTTCCATAATGTTCCAGTTGTTCCTGGAACAATTTTCTAATTTCAGGTTCATTTAACAAACTTGGACCACTTGTGGAAATCTTATTTTTCTCAGCAAATTTTTCCACTGCGGGCATCGCTGCTACAATCACAGCCACATTATGAGGACGGTTGAAGCCATAAAGCATTATTTGATCAACGTACGCACTCAGCTTCAGTGATTCTTCTAGTGGTGCAGGTGCCACATACTTGCCATTTTCAAGTTTGTACTGTTCCTTAACACGTCCAGTAATATAGAGGTAACCGTCCTCATCCAAATGCCCCAGGTCTCCCGTCCGCAACCATCCTTCTTCAGTGATATTTTCTTTCGTAATTTCCGGCAGGTTATGGTAGCCAAGCATGATATTTTCACCATATGCTATAACCTCTCCGTCTTCTTCTTTGGATCCTTCAACAGATTTATCTATTTCAATCCGTACTCCAGGAAGTGGTTTACCAACTGAACCAAAGCGTCTTGAACCCGGATAATTAACTGAAAGTGCTGCCGTATTTTCACTTAGCCCATAACCCTCATAAACGCTGATGCCAATATCATTTACAAACTCTGCGACTTGGGGACTCAAGGCGCTGGCGCCACTTACTGCGATACGCAGATTCCCACCAAAGCGGTTCAAAACTTTTTTGAAAATAATCTTACGAGCCAGCGTTAGTGTTAAATTTTCCAAAAAACTAAGAGTTTCACCTTCTCTTTCTCTCTTTGCCTGTTTTAGTCCTCCATAAAACAGGGAGCGGATAAAGCCTGGTTTTTCCTTCATTTGACCTATTAGACCGTCATAAATTCTGTTATAAACACGAGGCACAGCAAAGAACATGCTGGGTTTGACCACACCCAGTTCTTCAATCAGCGTATTCACATCATCAACCAGTCCCGCAGAACCGCCGGAACTGATTAAACCATGTACTTCTGCCACCTGGCCAAAAACGTGAGCCCAAGGCAAAAATGCCAGTGATCTATCATCTTTCGTCATGCCCAGCAAAGGTAAGACTACATCACACTCAAAAATCAGGTTTCTGTGACTAAGCACCACACCTTTTGGATCACCTGTAGTTCCTGAAGTATAAATCATTCCCATCGGTGACTGTGATTCAGGCTGCTTGACGTTTATCGGTTTTGCTCTACCTGTTTTCAATAAATCAAAATATGTTTTAACATCTCCTGCATCACTTCCTGAAAGCAAAACAATATGTTCCAATTCTTCAATCCGTTCTGGAAAATCACGAGTTTGTTCAAGCACAGTTGTGTTCGCCGCCAGTAATACTTTTGCACCACAGTCACGGATTATGTATTCCCATTCCTTTGCCATCTGTGTTTCATACATTGGGATGTGCTGTGCGCATAATCCATAAGTGGCATAAGCAGAGACTGCCCACTCTTCTGTGTTTTTACAGATAATAGCGACTTTGTCTCCAGCAGTTACACCTAATGAAGCCAACCCTCCGCGTAAAGCATCTACTTTTTCTGCAAACTGTTCATAAGTAGTCCACTCGTAAATTCCATCGCGTTTTGTTCCATACAAAGGACGATCTGCGTAAAGCTTTCGAGATTTTTCGAGCATTTCGATTAAATTTTTATGAGTACTATTTCCACTTGATGCAGTCATCATAACCTCCATTATTTAGGTTTTTTTACATTTGGTTAAATCATAACAATTCAAAATAACACACTTATTACTCAAATTTTCTTCACATATTTTTCTGTTCTTTGCTCCGAAAAATGTGAAGAAAATTACTTCATCTATCCTAACTCTTATCTATTAATCATGCAAAGCAGATTTCTCTTCCACGTACACTTTTATCGACTTCTCCATTCAAAAAAACAGTTTGACCATTAACAATCGTTTGAACCGGCCAGCCCTTTAGTTCCATACCGTGATAAGGAGACCAGTTAACTCTGGTCTGTAATTCACCATTCGTAACCGTTTTCTTTAATGACATATCGACTAAAACAAAATCTGCATCCTGGCCAACTTCGATACGACCTTTTCCCTGCATTGCATACAATTTTGCAGGAGATTCAGACATCCAGTAAACCACTTCCTGCAAAGTGCAAACATTGCGGTTGACTCTGTCCAGCATTAAGGCCAATGAGGTTTCAACACCGGGCATTCCTGCAGGGGCCTTACCATATGGCTGATCTTTTTCGGCTAAAGTGTGAGGCGCATGGTCTGTGGCAATACAGTCAATAATTCCATCCTTGAGAGCCTTCCACAATGCATCTGCATGACGCTTTGTCCGCAACGGAGGATTCATCTGAGCCAATGTTCCGAGCTGCTCGTAACATTCCGGTGCAGTCAAGGTGAAATTCTGTGGACAAACCTCTGTTGAAATGCGATGCCCCCTTGGTAATGTGCGAAGAAAATCACATTCATCTTCCGTTGTCAAATGCAGAATATGCAGTCGTCGCTGGTATTTAAGCGAAAACCGCACGGCAAGTTTTGTAGCCCTGAGTGCCACAGATTCATTCCGGAGCAGGGGGTGAATGCGTACGTCAGAAATATCCTTGAGCAATTCTTTGTTTTCCTGAAGAACAGATTCGTCTTCCGCATGTACTGCTATCAGACGAGAGCCGTTGGCAAAAATTTTTTCCAAAACATCCGAATCGTCCACCAGCAAATCTCCAGTAGATGAACCCATGAAAATTTTTATACCACAAACATTTTCTACTGCATTCAACTCCTCCAGATTATTCGGAGTTGCTCCCATAAAAAAACCATAATTAACTACAGATTTTTCTGCCGCCAACTGCTTTTTTTCCTGCATCCGCTGACGCGTGATTACCGGAGGTGTATTGTTCGGCATATCCAGAAAGCTTGTAACTCCACCTGCCGCAGCGGCACAAGAACCACTGTGTAAATCTTCTTTGTGATTAGCTCCCGGTTCACGGAAATGAACCTGTGGATCAATGATACCCGGAAGCAAAAACAATCCATCCGCATCAATCACTTCTCCAACGTCAGGTATTTCATTACCAATAGCGCAAATCCGACCATTGATAACTGAGACATCTGTCCGCTCCGTTTTTACCGGAAGAACTACCTCGGCATTCCGGATAGTAAGTGCTGTTTTCATCTAAAACTCCCATAATCTGCACGGAGTAAAGCAGCAGCATCCTTTGCAAAATATGTCAGTATCATATCTGCACCTGCCCGACGAATTGACAATAGCATTTCCATCATAGCACTATCCCGATCAACCCAGCCTTTCTCTGCAGCTGCAACAACCATCGCGTATTCTCCGGAAACATTATAAGCTGCCACTGGTGCATCAAAGGCCTCACGAACACGTGAAATTACGTCTAAATAGCACAATGCAGGTTTTATCATCACAACATCCGCTCCTTCTTCCAAATCTAAAGCAATCTCCTTAAGTGCCTCCCGGATGTTGGCAGGATCCATCTGATATGTTTTTTTGTTACCACTTTTTGGTGCAGATTGAAGAGCTCCACGAAATGGTCCATAAAAACTGGAAGCATACTTTGCAGAATATGCAAGAATGCCGACCTGAGAAAATCCATGTACGTCCAGCGCATTTCGAATTGCACCAATTCGCCCGTCCATCATGTCGGAAGGCGCAACCCAGTCTGCACCTGCTTCTGCATGTGAAAGTGCCATTTTGCACAGTACATCAACAGATTCATCGTTCACGATTTCACCATCAATGACCAGTCCGTCATGACCGTGAGTCGTATATGGATCAAGAGCTACATCGGTTTGCACACACAAATCTGGAACAGCAGATTTTATTGTACGAATTGCACGCTGAACAAGGCCATCTGAATCATACGACTTGGTCGCCAATTCATCTTTCTCTTCAGAATAGCCAAATAAGTTTACTGCACCAACACCCAGTGCATAAAGTTCTTCACATTCTCTAACCAGTTCATCTGTAGATAATCGAAATTGTCCGGGCATACTGTCAATATGATCCCGGACGGATTTGCCTTCCGTCACAAACAGCGGATAAATAAGTTGGCGCGGAGAAAGTTCTGTTTCACGCACTAATCCACGAATAGGTGCGGTGCGTCTTAAACGTCTTGGGCGATACACCAAATCCATTTTAAACCTGTCAAATGCAAATTAATGGTCAACGGTTGAAACACTCAACCACGAGCCTTCAACCACTATCCAAAATGAAGGGGGGAACACTCCCACAAAAAATTAAAGAGTGCTTAAAAAGAAGCTTATTATCCTGCCGATTTCTCTATTACAATTTTGTTTTTGCCTGAACGTCGAATGACAATATTATCGCCTTTATTCCAATCCAACTCTTGAAAAATCTGTTGTGGAATTATCACACGCATCGAACTTCCGGCTTTACCTGACACTCTAACTGTATCCCGGTATTTACGCTTTTTTGGCTTTGCAACTTTTTTTACAACTCTTGTTTTTGCAAACTGAGGCGGAATTTCTCCAAGTTTCATTGCAGCACTCAACAAGCGGGCTTTTAATGTATAAACAGGAATTTTTAAAGCCTTTGCTGTTGCACCCATGTTATTTTTAGAAGCAAGCTCTTTCACCTTTCTTAAAAATTCTGCATCTCTTTTCATATCAATCCTTTTTATTAGATAACATTTACTAAATATATGACCTGCTTTTCAAAACTAAGCAAACATTAACAGTAGTGATTTAAGTATAATTAAATTTTTTTCAAGAAACAAGAATTTCTTTAATTTTGCAACTTTTTTAATAGTATTTCTCATTTCATGCAGGAATCTTTTTTTGACTTTCATGCTTAAACTTCACTTGTATTTTCTTAAAATACTCTATTTCATATTGATATGGTGTGTAGTAAATATTCACATTTCCACGATCTGTATCTTCCCAGAATTTTGCTCCAGAATACTGAAGTCTTGCAAAAATAGTATCCATTGTTTTGGAAAACAGTGGTTCTCCTAATAATGAAAGATCTTGTAGAGTATCTTTTGCAATTTTTTCAGCAAACTCTTTTTCATTCTGATTGAGATAAAACAAGGCCAAACCAATATGTAAAAGCCGAATGCCGTGATTTTGACTAAAGAATTGTATCGCAATTTTTTTGTCCATATCTTGAAAGTTATCAAACAATAAAAACTTTTGCAGTAATTCCTGCTGTAGTTTTCTCTCCCAATTATTCTGATAGATTATCTGCATTAGTTTCTGCATTTCAGAAGCAAGAGTGTCTAAAATAAAAGATAAGGACCGTGCTCGTGGAATTGCGTTAAAGCACTGTTGTCCATAAAATACAAAATAGCCTATACACGATTTAACCCGGTCCACTTGACGGTGTTCCACCAGGTAGCCGAGAAACTGTCCATAATGAAAAACAAGATTATATAAATTGCGCGGTTCATTATTGTGCTGACCGTGTTTTAGTGCAAATCTAAAGTAAGTGTTAAGACGAACCGTGATTACTTCAATGAGATCTTGGTCGTCACATTCTATCGCCGTTTTTCCCACCTGGCTCAATTGTTCCACACACAAAGTAGAAAGATCGAATTCTCCTTTATCGAGAAAGACGTTGTATACATTTCCTATCATTCTAAAGCTCTTCTGCTCATAAAATGTGTGAGATTTCTCTACTTCCGCCAATAAACTTTTTAAAGTCCGGAAAGAAATGTCATCATGAATCTGTTGATCAATTTTAAAAAAGTCTTCAGGAAATTTTGGTTTTAACTTCACGTAATATCTTAGTAATTCGCCAATTCCTTCTATAATTTGTGATTTTGGTTCTTTGTATGGAACAAAGACCAACAAATCCATTAGTTGATTGAGTTCTTCAAATAACTGGTACTGTATTTTTGCGTGTTCTTCCGTCGATATTATTCCTGTGGGACCTTTTTTAGCTAAACGCTTAAACTTGGCATAACTACCCTGCAGTAAGTTTTCGATTACATTAGAGGTTTTGGTAGATTTAAGAATGGATAAAACAAAAGGGAAGCCAATCACCAGTGAAACAGCAAGTAACACGTGGTAATTAAATATGAGGCTGGACACTATTTCAACTCCAGCCTCTGAAAGGATCTTGATTGTGAAAGCATGTATCAGACACGCTGCGGCCCACCAGACAAAAAATAGACTGGGCCAATGATCCATGTATAAATCAATCAGTTTAGGTACATTTTGTGAGGCAAATGTGATGACGATTGTTAGACTTCCTAAGATGATGGTAAAGAAAGAAAGCCAGACTATAGGAGCAAAACCGACATCAAGATCTGACCAGACCGGATTTGCTCCAATTTTAAGCAGGAAATTATTATAGAGAGGAAAAAGGTAAATTCGAAAAAGGTAATCAGCAAGCAGCATTCCTGAAAAAACCATCAGAGCTGCATACTGTGAACGTGAACCAGTCAGCAGTACGCGTAGAATTCGCGAAAAGGCCTGCGTCAAATTGACTGATTCCCGCATTTCGTTTTTTAGCTTTCAGGTTTCAATGGGCAGGATTCCATTTGAGTAGTATTCCATTTATGCCTGATCGGAGTCCTCTTCCAAATTTTCGGTTTGAACTCTTTTCATTGTCAGACTTCCCTCGTTATTTTCCAGAATAGCTTGAAAAGTAGGCTTATGTTTTAGTCCTGAGCGAGCTGATTCTTCAAGGCTATACAGAGATTTGGCCCGTTTGGTCATGGTTATAACTTTTTCAAACAAGTTAATCTTTTCATCCTGTTTGTGTTCTTCCATCAAATTCAGATAACTTTCTTTCATTTTTTGTTTTTAATAATTGGTTAACTTGACAGTCATGAGATTTATCGTGTCATCCCGAACGTATGTAAGGGTTGTTATAAAATATCAGCACTTTTTAAGATCACTCCCATCGGTCGTGATAACATGCTGTAGTTAATATTATCAGTATCTTACTAGATTTAATAACTCACAAAATGGTTAAAGTGACAAAAGTAAAATCTCAGTTTCCTGCCGAAAGACGGAATCAGGAGCTTTTTCCAACAACTTTTCAAGCAAATTTTTTGCCTTTTCAGTTTCTCCTTTAGCGATTGCTATCCTAGCCATTGCCCGCCAACGTACGTCCTCCCATGATGCTATGTTAATTGAAACCAGCATCATCTCTGCTTCGTCCCACCGCTGCTGCTGCTCAAACAAGGCCGCTAAACTTAGCCGGGCTGCATTTCGCAGAAAAGTTGTAGCTTCCGGATGTTTTACTACATCCTGAAAAACTGCAATTGACTCATCAATTTGTGTTTGGCGTGCATATGCCTCTCCAGATTCCATTAATGCCAGTACGCTCAGTGTTGTACCTGATTCAGACTTTGCAAAATCCCGTAAAGCAGATATTCCCTGAGTTAACCTTTCATCTTCAGAAAGAGCTGTATTGGTAAGCATTGCCCGTGCAATGTGATATTGATTGGCCTGGTTAATACGTTCATTTTGCACATACTTCCAACCTCCCCAAATTGCCAGAATCAATACAACAACTGCAACTGCGGCACTGATATACAAGCGTTTCTTCCGGTATGCATGATCGGCAAATGCATATAACTTTTTTTCCAGACGATTTGGCTGAAGCAGCTCTTTGCGGCTCATTTGTTCTGCATCGCTCATTAATTTTCCGTCAATAACTATTTTTTTGAAGAATGTATGATTTCATTTCATTTCCTAACCCAAAGTGAATTAAGGTGGGCGTCCTTCTTTTCTAATGTGAGATTCTCATCGCCATTAGATTTAATACTCTGCAATAAATCTCAATAAGAAAGATGTAACTAATCAGTATGAGCTATGTTGATAAACCCTTCAAGCATAATTGTGTTAAATCATCAAGAAGCTACCATTTATCACATTTTACCAGAAAATTTCTGGATTAAACCGTAAGAGTAAAAAGGTTTGTTTATCAGACTCAGTCATAGACCAGAATGTGATACTAAATACTCTGTACTGAGCGTAATCCCGTTTTGATTTTACATAACCAAAACCTTCGCAAGTTCCGTGGCGAATTTAGCAGTCACAGCAAAAATAGATTCCATCGGATTTGCAGCAATCGATGTTGGAAACACAGAACCATCAAATATTGAAAGATTATCCACTTCATGATGACGCCCTTTTGAATTAACCACCGATTTAGCTGCGTTTTCACCCATAGGACAACCTCCCATAACATGCGCTGAAAACAAACGGGCTTTCAAAGTTTCCATTGGTAAAGATGCAATCGCTTTTTTAACTTTATCGAGGCTGTGGTAAAGCTCTGCGTCCCTGTGAACAGGAGCAACAGCTTTGGCGCCGGAAGCAAATTGTATTTCCGACATTGCTATAAAAGCATCTCTAATTCCATCCCATACGTATCCGGAAACAGCATAATCCAAACCGGGAGTTCCGTCACTTTTCAGGTAAACTTTTCCACCAATGCTTTCTGGATGAAATCCGTCTCTCTGAAGTGCAATCAAGACTTGCAGAAAAGGTCGCTGCCTCATGATTTCTGCATGGACTTTACCATGTCCATTTAAAGCAGTTGCGACCAACATCGGTTGCAATGGCGGACATTCCATCTTGAAACCGGACTTTTGATTGTCAAGGCGTGTCTCAATGTAATGGTCTGAGTAACTTGTTTGCGGTGCACCGTATTCTCCATTGACCGGAAACGGCATAATGGCTCCGGAAATATTGACAGGATGAAGAAATGTCCGTGTTCCAACTAAACCATAAGGGTTTAATATTTTGTTCTCAGAACGTAATATGATGGCTGGACTTCCAATTGATCCTGCAGCCAGCACATAATGTCTGGCTTTAATTTTTATGGTTTGTACGGCTGGGGCATTGCCGCGCGGAGTCATCGCTTTGCATTTCAGTTCAGTAATTTTACCGTTTTTGATTTCAAAAGTTTCCGCTCTGGCTTTTGAAATGAGAGTCGCTCCCTCTTTTAATGCACCCGGAATAGTCGTAACCAAAGTGGACTGTTTTGCGTTGACAGGGCAGCCTGTTCCGCAATAACCCAAATTAAGACATCCCGTCACATTTCTCCTGATCTTACCCCAACTAACTCCGAGTTTTTCGCAACCTGTTTCCAGGGCACTATTATTGGCGTTGGGAGGAACCTTCCAATCCTGAATATTGTAGCGTTTCTCCGACCATTCAAACCAGGGAAGCATTTCTTTCTCCGATAATCCAAGAACCCCCATTTCCTCAGCCCAATATTTTAGTGTTTCAGTAGGTGTGCGAAAGCTTGTTGTCCAGTTGATTCCTGTACCACCGCCAACCATTCTTCCCTGAAATATTTTGATGCCGCGATCTTTAGTTTGTCTTCCGGCTGACTCTTGATAAAGATTGGAATAGGCTTCATTTTCTTTCATGTGAAAATCACGGGAAGTCTGAAGCGGCCCTTCTTCCACGATGATGACGTTCAATCCAGATTGAGCCAGAATTTCTGCAGAATTTCCTCCTCCTGCTCCGGAACCGATAATCACAACATCTGCCTCAAGGCTTTGATCTTCACCCAACCGAGACGCGTCAATATGTTTCCATCCTTGCTGGAAACCCTCTGCCACAAAATCAAGGATCGTATTTTTTGAATCACTCATCTTTGACTGTTTGATAAAAATTCTAAAATCCACCCCGCAACTTAATCAGCAATCTGGAAATGAAACAAAAAAATTATCCAGAGGCTGTCTATGTGCGGTCATTTCTACTGTAAAGAGAAATCTTAATAATATTAGTTTAGTACCCCATGCAATATTTTTCGCTTCGCTCAAAATGACAAACAAGGATAACTTTAAGATTTGTTAAGAGTTCATCAATAATTATTGCACTTAAAACAAAACCGGGGGGCCCCCATAACTGCAAAAGTCCCAGGAACGTGGATTGGTATACCAGGATGCCATGGTTAATTCTACCATCCCCATGTAGCCAATTCTAAGTTCATTTCCTGTGATCAAACTTTCCGGATCACTAAGGCGCCAATTATTTAAACAATCATCTATTTCACTGGGATCGTCCCAAGCTCCAGGAACTCCAGTAAGTAAACGTGGAGTTAAAGAGAATATAAAATTTGAGTCCATCACTAAAAACAGCTTCCGGATTTCCTGTTGAGTCAACGGCTGTAATCCACTAACGGCAATATCCCAGCCGACAATTACTTCCTTGATCGCCAATACCCTTTCTTCATTAGACTCGGGCAGCGCTTCTGCAAGAATAACAGGGGTAATCTTTGACAAGATTCCACGATCAACCGGAGTTAAAAATTCAAAGGAATGACCCAATCCTTCAGGTGCAGGTGGAATTTCCAGAGACGCATGAAAAGTTTCAATCGTCAACAGGGTTACTCCACTAACAGCACCTAATTTAAATAATTTTCTACGTGTAAGCATGTTTTTCAAAATAAAATATTTTTTTGAAAAAGAGAGGGAAATTAGAAGAATAAATTAAGTGAAGCAATCAACTCAGGTTTTTCCCTTTGTAAGTTTTCTTTGTTTGGCCTCCTGCCAGAGTTTTTCCAGTTTTTGAAGACTGACATTTTCTGGAGATTTACCATCTTCAGCCAGACTTTCTTCAACAAAACGGAAACGTCGTTCAAATTTAGCATTTGCACGGCGTAAAGCTAATTCAGGATCAACATGAACATGACGAGCAAGAGTCGCTACGGTCAGCAAAATGTCACCGAGTTCTTCTTCGATAGACTCTTCGGAAATTTTATTTGCATCCAATTCAGACCGTAACTCCTGAATTTCTTCGTTTATTTTTTCAAAAACCGAATCTATTTCCGGCCATTCGAATCCAACTTTTGCAACCCTTTTTCCCAGTTTTTCTGCTCGCATCAAAGCCGGAAGAGCCAAAGCGACATCATCGAGAACGCTCACTGAGGCGGCATTACCATGACGTTGAGCTTTTTCCACTCGTTCACGCCTTTTTTGCACTTCCCATTCTCCACTGTGAAACTCTTTTGAACGTTCAGACTCCTTCCCAAATACATGTGGATGTCTACTGATCATTTTGTCGCTTATGGTTTGTGCAACATCGTCAAAATTAAAGTCTCCGGATTCTTCCGCCATTCGAGAATGAAAAACTATTTGCAAAAGCAAGTCACCCAGTTCTTCTTTCAGCGAAGACATATCTTTGCTGTCAATTGCCTCAGAAACTTCGTAAGCCTCTTCAATAGTGTATGGTGCAACACTGGCAAAAGTTTGTTCCCTGTCCCACGGACAACCCTCTTCCGGATGCCGCAAACGGGCCATCACCGTTTTCAGGTTTTCAATTGGAGTTAATGCTGGTGTTTCCTTTTCATCCACTTTATGTTTTCCATGACCAGGGTAGAAGTTTTTCCGGACAAAATTCACGAATCAGAGCCCGTGCCAAAATCAAACCAGGATCAATTAAATATGTTGATCCAAGTTTACGTTCCGGAAGTCCCAGTGGAATTTCTGTGCAGCCTAAAACAACAGCTTGTACATCTTGTTTTTCCAATTTACGAACTCCCTCCAGCAACACTTTTCTGGCAGCTTTGCTTACAGGATGTGCCTGTACTTTGATTCCATATTCCGGATGAAACAGGGCTTCGTCGTGTAAACACTGTTGTTGTGGCTCCTCAAGTATTCTGACTTCGTAACCGGCTTCACCTAGCAATTTCGGGTAAAACCCTGCTTTCCAAGTTCCGATTGTGGAAAGCACACCAACGATTTTAACTTCCGGACAGGCTTCTTTTAAAAAGTCGACTGTTTCTGAGATCATATCCAGTACCTTGAGGCGGCTTCCGGATTGTTCGAGCTTTTTCATAAATACATCCCAGATTGCAGTTGCATGTGCGGTGTTGCAGGGAATGCCAACAACTGTTGCACCGAGATCTTCTAATTCAGTTAAATTACGGAAAATGGCGTGGGCGGGATTCTTAGTGGTTTGCCCCAAAAGAAACCGGGTACGGTCTGCAATATCGGCAGGAGTGGAAATTGAAATAGTTGGGAGATAATCCTGATCAATTATTGCACTGGTTTGCTGCAATATTTTTTGTGCTAAATCCAGTCCTGCATACGGACCAGCACCAGCTACGATGCCGATTTTTGCATCTTCACTGCTCATTGTTTTGTCTTTGATGAGAAATTCAGAATTATGGCTAACGATAGGGATGGACTAGAGCCATCGTTTACGTCGTCTGTAGTTTTTTACATCACGAAAGCTTTTACGACCAGCACCACCCATGCCTAAATAAAACTCTTTGATATCTTCATTTTCACGTAATTCTGATCCTTCGCCATCCATCACGACACGACCGTTTTCAAGAACATATCCATAATTTGCATAACGCAAGGCAATATTTGTATTTTGTTCAGCAAGTAAAAAACTGACTCCTTCACGTTGGTTTAGATCTTTAACAATTTCAAATATTTCTTCAACAAGCTGTGGCGCAAGACCCATTGAAGGTTCATCTAGCAGGATCATTTTAGGTTTTGACATTAACGCCCGCCCGATAGCAAGCATCTGCTGCTCTCCTCCGGAAGTGTAACCAGCCTGACTGGATCTGCGTTCCTTCAAACGTGGAAAATAGGTATATGTTTTTTCCAGATCAGTTGCGATTGTGGATCGTCCTTCTTTTCGAGTATATGCGCCTGTCAATAAATTTTCTTCAACTGTCAGATGTTCAAATACATGCCTGCCCTCCATAACCTGAATGCATCCACGTTTTACTAATTCGTTAGGAGAAAGATCATGAACCTCTAAATCATCAAAATGAATGCTGCCTTTGGTAACTTCTCCGCGTTCTGCATGAAGAAGATTGGAAATAGCTTTAAGTGTCGTTGATTTTCCAGCCCCATTTGCTCCGAGGATGGCAACTATACGTCCTTCAGGTACTTCCAGAGATACACCTTTTAGCACAAGGATGACGTGATCATAGATCACTTCGATGTTGTTGACTTGCAGCATTTTTATTAAATAGTAGGTAAAATTATATCAGCTCAATTTTTTTATAATTAAAGCTATGCTTAAGCGATCTTGATGGAATTAAAAATAATCTAAAATCCATAATGCGTAATTTCGACCATAGTTAGAAACTTTATGATTTAAGTATGATAACTTGTACAAGATTTCTCACTTCGCTTGAAATGACACAGTTTTAAGGATTTTTAAGTGAGCAAAATCTTAAAAGCACAAAAGCTAATAGTTTCTATAGTTCCGGTAATTAAAAATTAAATTACAACGCCAAAAACAATTTAAATCAAGACGGCTCAATTTTGCTGGAGCCGCCCCGAAATATAAAATTTAATTACAATTGGAACGAGGTGTAATACCATTTTCCTTGGCGTAAGCTGCGGCAGATGATTCAATCATCGGACGAGTTACGTCATACATTGGAGAATACCACTTGGAAGGGTTGACCCAATTTTTACCGTCCCATTCGTGAATGAGCAGACTGTTGGCTCCTTCGTGGTTGGCACAAGTAATTTTGAGAGGTTTCATAAATCCACCCAATCCCATTTCTCTCAAGCGGGAACTGGTCAAATTAACATGTTCATAACCCCAGGCCAATTGCTTACCGTTGATTGCAATATTACCGTACTTATTTTGTGCGGCACGAATTGCTTCAGTAAAAATCACACCCTGCACAAGCGCGCGGTTATATAATACTTCACCAACTACGCTCTTATCACCAGAACCATTTCCGGCCCCATAGACTTTTGCAAGAATATCTTTATGTAATTGGTAATTTTTTCCTATTGTATGAAAACCGGCAGCTTTGTAACCAACTGATGCCGCACCTGCTGGACGGGTATCATTTTCGGAAGCAGACCACCAGTTACCAATAAGTTTGGAAACAGGATAGCCGATTGCTTTTGCTTCTTTAATGGAGGTTTGAGTCATCACGCCCCAACCAAAAATAATGGTGAAGTCTGGTTTTGTCTGACGTCCGATTTTAAGCCAGGTGGATTTTTGCTCGAGTCCCGGATGGTTGACCGGATACTTTAGAAACTTGAATCCATATTTAGCGGAAAGAGCTTCCAATGTTGGGATTGGCTCTTTACCATAAGCACTGTTGTGATAGACGAGAGCGATTTTCTTACCTTTTAAATTATTCAGGCCACCTATTTGATCACCAATATATCTGGTTATAGCAGACGCCTGACTCCAATAAGTCATAGGTGCGGTGAAGACATGACCGAAAACACGTCCATCCGACGCGTCAGTCCTTCCATATCCCATCGAGTGCAAAACCACCCCATCGGCTTTGGTTCGTGGAATAAGTGCATAAGTTACACCGGTTGAAAGTGGGAAAACTGCAACGCCCATCTGGCCGTTTTTACTTTTGATACGCTCGTAACATTCCACACCGCGGTCGGTGTTATAACCATACTCACAGGTATCCCAGTCGAGCATAACACCGTTCACCCCGCCGGAGGCATTTACATACTTGAAATAGTCACGAAATCCCTGATCAACAGGAATTCCACCAGGAGCATAAGGTCCTGTTGTGTAAGTCAGCATCGGAACATAGATTTTTTCCGCTGCCTGAGCCAGTCCTGTCAGACTGAACACGACGCCAATAAGCATGACTATCGTGATTTTTTTTACTAAATTTTTCATTTTATCTCCTTTTATTTATGTTTGAGATATGAGCTAGATTTTACATTAAATCCAGCAATTAAATATCCGGAGTTGCTGAACTCATCAACAGATGAATCCGGATACACCGGACGTGATTAACCTCATGGATACTAATCCACTTGGTCAACACTGTCAATAAGGAAACGGCCAAAGTCTTAGTTTCTCTTTAGCAATCCCCCATAATCGTGCCAAACCGTGTGGTTCCACAATCAGGAAAAACACAATCAGCGCGCCAAAGACCATAAATTCAATATGCGTTACCAAAGAACCTGATAACTCCAAACCTAATAACGCCGGAGCGGAATTGAGAAAAATCGGCAGTACCACAATAAATGCCGCACCAACAAATGAGCCCAGGATAGAACCCAAACCACCAATGATAATCATGAATAAAATTTTAAAAGACTGATTAATTTCAAAGGCCAGCGGTTCCACAGTTCCGGTATATAAAAAAGCCCACAATGCACCTGCAATTCCACAATAAAAAGAACTGACTGCAAAAGCAGAGAGTTTTGCTTTCAACGGTGAAATTCCAATAATTTCAGCTGCAATGTCCATGTCACGTATTGCCATCCAGGAACGGCCTATGTGCCCCCTGATAATATTCCTTGCAGCCAACGCCAGTACTATGACCAGTGTTAAGGTAAAGAAATACTGGGTGAGATTGGTTGCTTCTGTACCAGTGATGTAATAGTCTCCAAACAATTTGATAGGAGGAGGAGAAATAACACCGGAACTAGAATAGTTGGTAAACCACGGTACTCTATTAAAAAGCCATAACAAAAAGAACTGTGCAGCCAAAGTAGCCACAGCGAGATAAAAGCCTTTGATCCGTAAACTTGGTATACCGAAAAACATTCCTACTACCGCAGTAATTAAACCTGCCAGAAACAACACGAAAACAATATGAAGGTCCGGAAATGAGGTGGCCAGTTTGAATGCGGAAAACGCACCACAGGCCATGAAACCCCCTGTACCTAAACTGAGTTGCCCAGCGTATCCTGTTAAAATATTGAGTCCAAGTGCAGCGAGCGAAAAGATGAAGAACTGTAAAAATATAGAATTGAGCCAGTAATCATTTGCTACCATCGGGATCACTATGTAGGCAAAAGCTATCAGTGCCATCACGAAAAAACGGTCCTGTGCAATGGGCAACAACGCCTGATCTGACTTGTAAGTTGTTTTAAATTGTCCAGCTTCTCTATAAATCATAATAAATTTGCGTTAATCATTTTATGATGGTCTTCTAAAAAGTCTTAAGACTGTACTGATTTCACACCCTTTAGGAATGTATTATTTTAATCTTTTAAACCCGTTCAATTATTTTTTCGCCAAACAACCCCTGAGGTCTGAACAAGAGAAATATAAGTGCTACTACATAAGCAAACCAGTCTTCAATCGCACCCCCCATTGCTTCTCCCCAGTAAACTTCTGCTATTTTTTCTCCGGAACCAATAATCAGTCCTCCGAGAATTGCACCTGGAATTGAAGTAAATCCTCCAAGAATCAGAACCGGAAGTGCTTTAAACGCGATCAGTGACAATGCAAACTGTACTCCCAACTTAGAACCCCACAGGATGCCTGCGGCAAGTCCCACAATACCGGCTACAGACCAAACTATGGTCCAAATTGTTTTTAATGGAATTCCCACTGACAGCGCTGCTTGATGATCATCCGCTACTGCACGCAGAGCACGGCCTATCTTGGTTTTGGTGAAAAATCCTGCTAAAATTACCACCAGAAAACTGCAGACAACTGCGGAGAATACATCAAATTTGTTGATGTAAAGTCCAGTCATATCTGCAAGATCCATAAAAGGTTCGTTGGGAATACCAATGTCCAACGATCTTACCTCACCCCCCCAGATAGTCTGTCCGAATCCATCCAAAAAATACGTTATGCCTAACGTGGCCATGAAAAAAATAATTGGATCCTGATTGACTAAAGGACGTAGAACAATCCGCTCAATCGAAAAAGCAAACCCAATCATCACCAGAGCAGAGAGAATCAAGGACAACCAGGGGTTCACTCCCATTTCCCAGAGCCCCACAAAAGTTAACGCGGCAAATAAAACCATTGCACCCTGGGCTAAATTAAAAACACCGGATGCTTTAAAGATGATCACAAAGCCCAAAGCGACAAGTGAATACATCACTCCTGCCATTAAACCGCTTACCAGCACCTCCACAAAAAAGAGAGGAGTATCGTAAATCATTATGAATGGGTCTACAAAAAATGCCTGAAACATAGAAATTTATTAAAATAATTTTTTTTAAATATCAATGTGGTACGCCCAAATATGCATCAATCACATCTTGATTCGCACGGATCTCATCTGGAGATCCCTCTGCCAGTTTTTTCCCATAATCCAAAACTACAACACGATCCGAAATATCCATTACCACACCCATGTCATGTTCAATCAGCGCGATTGTAGTCCCGTATTGATCATTCACGTCCAGGATGAAACGGCACATGTCCTGTTTTTCTTCAATATTCATCCCCGCCATCGGCTCATCCAGCAACAGCAAATCAGGTTCCATTGCCAGTGCCCTCCCCAACTCGACACGTTTCTGCAATCCGTAAGGCAACCGCCCTACCGGAGTGCGGCGAATGGCTTGAATTTCAAGAAAATCAATAATGTCCTCTACATATTCCCTATTTTCCATCTCCTCTTTACGTGCAGGTCCAAGATATAATGACTGCCAGAACAAGTTGCGTTTCATGTGTATGATTCGTCCAGTCATGATATTATCGAGAGTAGACATGCCCTTGAAAAGAGCTACATTCTGGAAAGTGCGTGCGATTCCCTGGACGGCGGCATCATGCGATTTCATCTGTTTACGATGAATCCCTTTGTATGTAATTTCACCTTCCTGTGGATGATAGAAGCCGTTAATAACATTCAGCATGGATGTCTTGCCCGCACCGTTTGGGCCAATGATGGCAAAAACTTCTTTTTCCCTGATACCAAAACAAATATCAGTAAGTGCCTTCACTCCTCCAAAAGCCAAACTGATATGATCAACACTCAACAGAACTTCACCGATTTTCTTTTCCATTAAAACTATTTTTTATCGTTTACTGATTATGCAGCACGTGTGTGGAGTTGGGTTTTGTGACATTCAGCTTCCCGGATTTGCAAATCTGCGTGAACTATACCTGTACGACCATCTTCAAAAGTCATTTGCGAATCAATTTCACAATGCGTCTGTTGGGGGTCATCCAACGCGGCAATTAACACAGCATATTTTTCTGTAACAATTCTCCGGCGAACTTTACGTGTACGAGTGAGCTCTCCGTCATCTGCATCCAATTCTTTATGCAAGAGCATATATCTTCTTATTTGTGAACCACTGAGCTTTTCATCACGTGCCAAATCCGCGTTAACACTTTCAACACATTCCTGCAACAGATCATAGACTTCATCTCTTGCGGAAAGATCAGTATATCCTGAGAATGCTAAATTTCTGCGTTCAGCCCAGTTACTAACTGCTTCGATGTCAATACAGATAAAAGCCGTAGCATAATCTTTTCCATCTCCGAAGGCGACCGCTTCCTTGATGAATTGGAAAAATTTGAGTTTATTTTCTATATACTTGGGCGCGAACATTGTTCCATCAGTCATCCGGCCTACGTCTTTTGCTCTATCAATAATTTTCAGGTGACCATCTTCATCAAAAAATCCTGCGTCTCCGGTAGCTACCCAGCCTTCCGCGTCTTTTGTCTCTGCAGTCGATTCTGGATTTTTGTAATAAGAATGAAAGACTCCAGGAC